>Ga0325411_1000161_pt1 | contig 67811 bp, 49 predicted proteins | sample PopdelMetagenome_13_FD_206181 | JGI IMG/M metagenome (GOLD analysis project Ga0325411, IMG submission 206181) | Populus deltoides microbial communities from Bellville, Georgia, United States - Xylem-PdIQD-R4 | ecosystem: Host-associated > Plants > Phyllosphere > Stem > Wood/Secondary xylem... | reverse complement strand
TTGAAGAAGAGAAGCCACCATACTTGCCTATTTATAGGCATACGTGAGAGAGCAAAATGAGAGAGAGAGAGAGCTGTGAGAATGTGAAGAGAGTAGAGTGAAAGTGAAGGGCTGCAATGGCAGCAGCCTTGCTGCCATTGCAGCAGCTGCAAGTGCAGCAAGAGAGCTGGGAGTAGAGTTTGAGTGAAGTGATCCTCCTCCTCCATGTATTGTGTTGTAATCCTTTCTTTATCTGTCTCTAATAATATACTCTCCCGTGGATGTAGGCGGTTTTGCCGAACCACGTAAAATATTGTGTCAGTGTGTTTACCCCTCCATTGAGCAACTATCAGTACACCACCGGTCCGCCCATGGGGGAGTCGGAATTCCCCAACAGGAGGTACTCCATCTCAGTGGAGTGAACATATCAGCCAAGGTACCTCAAATCATGGCAAACTTATCCTCTTTGTCATCTCTATATCTCAGAGATTGTGGATTGCAAGGAGAGTTCCCCATGGGAATATTCCAATTATCCAACCTACGCTTTCTCAGTATCCGGTATAATCCATATCTCAATGGATATTTGCCGGAGTTTCAGTCGGGCAGCCAGCTTGAAATGTTGTTGCTTGCAGGGACGAATTTCTCTGGTCAGCTACCGGGGTCCCTTGGGAACCTCAAATCTTTGACAGAGCTTGATGTGGCTGAAAGTAATTTTTCAGGGGTGATGCCATCTTCACTTGGTAATCTTACAAAACTAAACTCTCTAGACCTTTCTCTTAACAGTTTCTCTGGGAAAATCCCTGCTTCTTTTGTCAACCTTCTTCAACTTACTTACCTGTCCCTTTCTTACAACAATTTCACATCTGGAACCTTGCATTGGCTCGGTAATCTAACCAAACTCAATTATGTAGACTTGGCTGCAACCAATTCATACGGTGACATTCCATCCTCTCTTAGAAACTTGACTCAGCTCACAGTCTTAAGGCTTCATGAAAATAAATTAACTGGTCAAATTCCATCTTGGATAGGAAACTATACCCAATTAATCTCCCTATACCTTGGTGTCAACAAACTGCACGGTCCGATTCCTGAGTCTATTTATAGGCTTCAAAATCTTGAACTTGACCTAGCATCTAATTTCTTTAGTGGTACTTTGGAATTGAACCTTCTTCTTATGTTCAGAAACCTTGTTTCACTCCATTTATCGTATAACAAACTGTCTCTGCTTAATAGCAACAATGCTACCATTCCTCTGCCAAAACTTGAAGTCTTGACGCTTCAAGTAAATAAATTAACTGGTCAAATTCCAATAGTTATTTGCAATCTGACTTCGCTCTCTTTCCTTGATTTGTCAAATAACAATTTGAGCGGCAAACTTACGCACTGCTTGGGCAACATAAGCAGCACTGCTTCAGTTCTGAATCTTAGCTACAATAGTTTCAGCGGTGATATTCCTGAAACATTCACAAGTGGCTGCTCATTGAGTGTCATTGATTTCAGTCAAAACAAAGTGGAGGGGAAGATACCAAAATCATTAGCCAATTGCACCAAGCTAGAGATTCTCAATCTTCAACAAAATAACATAAATGATGTCTTTCCTTCTTGGTTGGGTCTTCTTCCTCATTTGAGGGTTATGATTTTGAGATCTAATGCGCTACATGGTGTGATTGGGAAACCTGAAACCAACGTTGAATTTCCGAGGTTACAGATTGTTGACCTCTCCAACAACAGTTTTAAGGGTAAGTTGCCACTTGAATATATCCGAAATTGGACTGCCATGAAAAATGTCCGTAATGAGCACTTGATTTACATGCAAGTAGACACAAGTTCCAATAAATCGAATTATACAATGAACGAACAGTATGAGTACTCAATGACAATGACAAACAAAGGTGTGATGAGACTATATGAGAAGATCCAAGATAGTCTCACTGCTATCGATCTCTCAAGCAATGGTTTTGAAGGAGGAATTCCAGAGGCCCTCGGAGATCTCAAAGAACTTCATTTGCTCAATCTCTCCAACAACTTTCTCAGTGGAGGCATCCCTCCATCCTTGTCCAACTTGAAAGAGCTTGAATCTTTGGACCTTTCTCAGAACAAACTCTCGGGAGAGATTCCTGTCCAACTGGCACAGCTCACCTTCCTCGAGGTCTTTACTGTGTCTCACAATTTTCTCTCAGGTCCGATACCACGAGGAGACCAATTCGAGACATTTGACAACACTTCATTTAATGCGAATCCAGGATTGTGTGGGGAGCCGTTGTCAAAAGAATGTGGAAATGCTGAGGACTCGCTGCCAGCAGCTAAAGAAGATGAGGGCTCGGGATATCCACTTGAATTTGGTTGGAAGGTTGTGGTGATAGGTTATGCCAGTGGATTGGTAATTGGAGTGATTCTTGGATGCGCTATGAACACAGGGAAGTATGAATGGCTGGTGAAGAATTATTTGGCGAGGTGGCAATACAAAGGTCAAGATTTGAAGACTCGCCTGCATAGAAGTTGATTTCTAATTATTAAGGTGTTTTCTAGTCTGTCAATCTTGTCTGCTCTTTCTTAATACTCACTTGTAGGGATAAGAGTGATTTTCACTTGGATGGTCTATTAATTAATTTCATATACTAAAATTAAGATGGTATGTTGAATAGAGAGTTTAGTTTTATTAATTTATTCTCAACTGAAGAAATTAGTTTTTGAAAAAATAAATATTCCGTCAATGAAGACTTACTGTAGCGCCCAAGTCTTCGGATAACAGCACTACGTACTTTGTTTACTTTTCCACCCGACATAATATTTTTTAGTGTTGAATACTTTTCCTGTACTTTGTTTACTAATTTCGATAGAGAGTTGATAACTTGTTAAAAAAAGGAACCTAAGAAACCTGAGAAAGTAACCTCTGAAGGTGCCAAGGTTATCAACAAACCTGAGAAAGTAACCTCCGAAGGTGCCAAGGTTATATATCAACAAACCTGAGAAAGTAAGTGTTTTTTTTTAATTAAAAAAAAACTTTCATACAATCCGTTGAAGTTTTTAATAATCCACAAGTGGGTTTTATTACTGCTATAGTTATTTAACTCTCGTTGTGTCATGGTTTATATCATAGTTATCAACCCCGATTTGAAAATTAATCAGACTAAGGGTTCGGGTTCCGGATTTTATAGGTCAACCCGGGTCAACCCGAAAAAATTAAAAATATATATTTAAAATTTTAATATTTCATATGAAAAAATTAAGAAACAATCCATGTGAGTATAGACTATACATATTGTAAATAATGATCTTAAAAGAATATTTTAAAAACTCATGTGAATATAGACTATACATATTGTAAATAATGAGATTTAAATAATATTTTAAAAAAGTTTTTATCCCACGTTGAAAAGATATTATGTTATCCTTTTAAGTTAAAGTATTTAAACTAAAAATTTTTTTTATTTCACATTGAAAAAATATAATTTTTTCCTTATGATCATAGAGTATATATATTAAAGAGTTTCAAATACTTTAACTTAAATATAATTTCGCATCAAGTCAGATCATGGGTTGAGTGAGACCGATTATGACAAAATTATTGAATGGGCGAGAAGCATTTTACCTGAAAGGACCAAGCTGAAATAGAACTTCTATGCTGCAAAGTCCATGATGAAACCCCTCGGTTTAGGATACCAAAAAATTGACATGTGCCATATCTTCTGCTTGTTATACTACCTTGAAAATGCTGAGCTGACTGAGTACATGACATGTGGGCATCCCCGTTACAAACCCAGAACTAGCAAGGGAAAAACTCTCATGGCATATAAAAAACTTAGATACTTCCCAATCACAGCTAGACTGCAGAGGTTATTCATGTCACCAAGGACTGCTGAGCACATGACATGACACCAACCACATGATGCGGTTGATGGAGTGATGGTGCATCCTTCTGACGGCAAAACATGGAAACACTTTAACAGTGTGCATCCTCACTTTTCAGTTGAATCAAGAAACGTGCATCTTGGGTTGGGTACAGACGAATTCAACCCATTCGGGTCATTTGCTGCTTCTTATTCTTGTTGGTCGGTCATACTAACGGTTCATAACTTGTCACCGGGGATGTGTATGAGGCTGGAGTTATTGTTTTTATCTACTGTCATACCTGGTTCAAGCAGCCCGGGCTGGAATATAGATGTTTGGCTTCGACCATTGATTAATGAGTTGACGTAGTTGTGGTCCTCCAGAGCTTTGACTTATGATATATCGAGGAAACAAAATTTGCTATGAGGGCGGCTTTGATATGGATGATCAATGATTTTCCAGTTTATGGAATGGTTTCTGGTTGGAGCACGCATGGAAAACTAGCATGTCCATACTGCATGAAAAACAACAAGGCATTCACGCTAACAAATGGAGGTAAAGCTTCTTCTTTTTACTGTCACCGTCGTTTCTTGCCACCGAATCACAGGTACAGAAAGAACAAAAAGGATTTCTTTGTTGGCAGAGTTGAAAAGGATGTGGCACCCCCGCGTCTTTCTGGTGAAGAATTGCACGATGTTGTATCAGAGTATAATAACATTGTGTTTGGTCTCCAATCAAGTAAGCAGTCCTGGTTTTGGTTTGACCCATAATTGGGTAAAGCGAAGTATTTTTTGGGAGCTTCCTTATTGGAAGACCAATCTTCTCCGCCATAACCTTGACATCATGCACATAAAAAAGAAGGTGTTTGAGAACATTTTCAACACCGTTATGGATGTGAAGGGGAAGACAAATGACAACATCAAGGCTAGATTGGATATAACTTTGTTCTGTAACTGTAAAAATATTGAGTTGGTTTGTGATGGGTCACAGGTTGCAAAACCAAGAGCAAGCTTCGTGTTAGAGAAAAATGCGTAACTACTAGTCTACAAATAGCTTAAGAGTCTGTGTTTTCTCGATGGACATGCCTCAAACATATCAAGGTTGGTTAATATGGAGGAATGCAGATTATATGGAATGAAGAGTCATGACTGCCACGTGTTTATGCAAACACTCATTCCATTAGCTTATTGTGATTTGTTGCCAAAAGGGATATGAGATGCACTCACGGAGATCAGTCATTTCTTTAGAGATATATGCTCCAGCAAGTTGAATGTTGATCACATTGAGAGGCTTGAAACAAATATCTTCGAGACACTATACAAACTTCAGATGATATTTCCTCCATCATTTTTTGACTCAATAGAGCATATCCCTATACATTTACCGTTCAAGGAAAAAGTTGGAGGCTCGGTCCAGTATAGATGGATGTATCCATTCAAACGATTAGATATTACAATTGCAATGTAATTCATATATAAAAGTATTTTCTTTGTTTTTCTTAATTGAAAATATGTGATTAATTCAATACAGGTACTTGTTCAATCTCAAGAAAAACGTTAAGAATAAGGCACATGTTGAGGCTTCGATATGTGAGACCTATATTGTTGAGGAGATCTCAACATTTATCTCGTACTATTTCGAACCTCATTTGAGAATGAGAATCAATCACGTTTCATGGCATGATAATGGCGGTGAAGTACCTTCCAGTGGGAACTTGTCAATATTCTCCAATCCTGGACAACCCACACCTAAAAATGTCATGAGGGGAAGATATTTGTCGAAAATAGAGTTCAGACAAGCACATAATTATATTCTATTTAACTGTGATGAGTTGAGACCTTTTATTTAGTAAGTATATATATGTACTACTAATTAAACTTGTTAATAATGTACTATTTATATATTGTAATGTCATAAACTAATATAATTTGAAACAACCTTGCAGGCAACATCAACAATATTTACTGTCCAATAACACACAGCTGTCCGAATACCAAATCTTTCAATTACAAGCTGAACAATTTGTCACATGGTTCAGAACACATGTAAGTACTATCACTAACTCATTATCTCTTGCAAAGTTACAATATGTCATTACAAAATTCTCGTTTATTGTTCATTGTTGTACATTATATACAAGGTTTATCAAATGGGAATGAGTGCTACTAAGTCATTGTCTTCACTAAGCGTAGGCCCTGAAAGAAAAGTTAAGTGCTACAATGAGTATTTTGTCAATGGATATGTGTTCCATACTGAAGAATATGGGCATGCAAGAAAGATATACAACAATGGTGTTTGTGTTAAGGGATCGACTTATAGTGAGTTAGAAGTTGACTACAATGGTAGATTAGAAGAGGTCGTCGAATTGCAATATCATAGCGAGCAGAATAGAGTGTTTTTATTCAAATACTATTGGTATGACACCACTAATAGAGGAATCAGACTTTATCCTCACTATGGTCTGGTCGAAATCAACTCCAAAGCTAGACTCCGTAACGTAAATGATGTCTTTGTTTTCGCAAAGCAATGTCAACAAGTTGATTACACATACACCCCTTCCTTTAGAAAGGATCAATCAAGAGTTGATTGGTTATTCGTTTTAAAAACGAAACCCAAGGGTCGTGTCGAGGTTGTTCAGGATGAGAACGAAGACACAAGTGTGCGAGATGAAGTCTTTCAAATTAGTGAGTTGGTTGAACCATATCGAGTTGCTCCTTCGATTGACTTGGAAGAAAATTTAAATTTTCATGTTTTCGATGATAGTCTTGTTGATGTTAACGCAGAGGAGTTGAATGTTGTTTTGAGCTCTAGCGAACAAGTAAATGTCGATAAAGATGATGATGATGAAATCCATATTAAAGATTACGATGGAACTGATGACTATTCAATTGACGACGAAGAAGAAGAAAATTTAGTAACTATCAGAATGAAAGAAAGTGTAAAGCATTTTTTTTATAATGCAATATATATTATGGATGATATTTTGTAACACGAAATATTTATTTTATAAGTGTTAAATGTTGTTATTGTTTTGTGCGATGGGCAGTTTGTAATTTAAGTGTTTACAGGAAGGTAAATAGGCAATACAAACATAATCTTCATGCACAGTACATACACTGACGTCCATACCGACGAATTACAGTTCGTCGGCATTTCACAGAGAGCTGCACTGGAAATGCCATAATCACCGATGTCTTTACAGATGGATATCGTTCGTTGGCATTTGTCGGCAGTTCACAATTACCGACAAAATTACCGACGAACGGTGCGAATTCCAAAGGGCAGGATTAAATGCATTTTTGACCGCGTGCCGTTACCAACAAAATTACAAACTGACTACGAAAAATATGGAGGGTAATTAAAAATTATGGTGCGAAATTCAAAATTTACCGACGGATGTTCGAAACATCACCGATGGAATAATTAAAAATAATATTATTTAAATATTCCGTCGGTGAGTCCATCGGGAAAACTGCGCTATAAATCCCAATGACCGTCCTTTCAGTTCATTTTTTCATCTCCTTCGTTTCAAAGCTTTTACTTTTTGTTTTTTTCCCTTTCATTTCCTTCAAATCTTTTGTTTTTTTAGCTTGTAATCTCTACTTGAATCTTCAGCAAATTAAAAGGTATGTATTTCCATTTAATATGCTTAATGATTTTATTTTTTTTATATTTTATTTGTTTAGCTATTAGTCTTTTAACATGTTAAGTTTAGCTAGCCTCCATATGCACATTTTAATGGGTTTTCTTTGTTGAATATGCTCAGAAATTTATTTTTTTCATTTAATTTCTTTTTCCTATACCCATTGTTGAAGAAATAAGCACCCAACAATTTCTTTTTTTTGCACGGCATCTCAAGGTTGATATGTTTAATGGTCATGCCAAGGTTTTGTTTATGTTTTGCATGGAATTGTTTTAATAATAATTGAATACTTTGTTTAATTTTAATTGTTATTGTTGAATTTACATTGTAATTAGTAATTGAATATATAAGAATAAATTTAATTATTGTATCTCAATTTTACTCTATTATTGCATGATATGTGTTTAATTATTTTCATTAATTTTAATTATTATTTGTATGAATGTTATGTTACATGTAAGATTTTTGAATGGAGTAAATTGGTTGTGGCTATTGTCAATATTTGCAGGTTTGAAAACTTTGGGTAATCTTCAATATAGGGGAGGTACTGCTGATTTTTTTTTAACAATAGAATTCAATTATATAATTATTCGTATAACATTGTGTAGACGCGCAGAACAAAATCAATAGCTCGTCGCTCACATATGGTCGTAACTAGTTCTTCTAGCAGCGAGGATGACATGTCCCTAAGTGCCAATCAAGAAGAGGCACCTGCGCCACCTACCGATGCTGCCTCTTCCAGCGCGGTTTTACAGCATAGAGGCGGCATGCCTTCACGGTGGAATCAATTCACCCGCAAGTACGAGGCGCAGTGGAAGGACGACCTTTCAATGTAAGTTTGTTTCGGTTTTAGTTTTTTTTAAGTATAACATAATTTATGAACAACTAATCATTATTTCATTAATTTAATTTATTTTTAGGTTCGCAAACATTGAGGCTGCTCGAGTAATATCATCGGCGTTTAAATCATCGATGGAGATTCTGTTACTTCAATGGAGTCAGGTATCCAGACATCCTGAATGGACACCTTATATCGATACATGGTTTGACAAATTTCAGGTTGGTGTTAATTTCTAATTTCCAGCTTATTTTTCATAAATTATTAATATAATTGTAAATAAATTATTTTTTTTATTTTAAATTAATTATTTATACACAGGACAAATTCGACTGGGACAACGCCCTTAACAATGTTGTGAGAAGGGAGGGAAAATCATGCGGCAACTAGGTAACATCGAAAACAATACGCTATTTTTTTTTAAAAAATTATGTTTTAAAATCTAATTTGTCACTATGAAAGTAGGTTGTGTGATTTTTGGTATGAAGTACAAAAAAAAGCCAAAAAAAACATGAGAGATAACGGTCTCCAAGGTTGGAACGACGTGGCGGTTTGGAGGGATTTCAAACCGTTATACATCCCGGGAGATATATGGCCGCAATGTATTAAGCATGTGACGTCTGAGCGGTTCACACGACACTCACAGTCCGGTGCTGGCAACCGAAACCGATAAATTCATGGTTCAGTGACAACGCACAACGGCAACTCCATTCCGTTTGCTGCACATGCAAATCGGATGGTAACATTAATTTAAATGAAATACATCATTAATTAATTTGTTGTTACTTAATTAAATTTTTTCTTACAGGCTACGTCTCTTGGACGTGAGCCGAGCCCAATAGAGCTGTTTGTAGAGACACACGTGCGAAGTGAAGACCGCCAAAAGGGGGTGCAACAGTTCGTTGATAACCGCGCTCAACACTTTGTGGTATGTTTGTTCAACCATTTTATTTCGTATGTTATTATTTTTATTGAATTGAATATGATGATTTCTTTTTTTATTTTCAGGAGACCTATAATAGTCGGTTGAGGGAGAGATTTGGGGACGATCCTTCGACCCATCCGGATTTCGATCCGGATATGTGGATGGAGGTAGTATCGTCTGGTAGACCCGATAAAAATCGGCTGTACAGGCTCTCCAACACTACGGCCAAGAACTTGTGGGCGGCCCGTAGTCTCAACCGTTGGGAGCTCCAAATCAATATCGAGCACCCAATCTGAGGATATCATGGCCTTGAAACAACACACGGCTAATCTCACCGAAAAATATAAGGAAATCTCGGTGAATTATGAACAACTCCGCCAAATGCTCATGAACATGACTTCACAGAGTGGTGATACATGTGTGTCCCTTTTTTTTGGCTGTATGGTTCCGGGAACAGCCAGCCTCCTCCTCCTCCTCCTCCTTCTCCAGCTCTGCCATTGTTTCAGTTTAAAAAATTTTTGGAAACACATTCAATTTGTAATGAATATTATTTAACTTTTTTTTTTATGTTTAATGAAATTTTATTTGCGTAATTACTTTCTTTTACTATTAATTTATAATTTTATATTATCTATTCTAATTTTTTTAAAAAAAATTAAAAACCCACCGACGGATTTACAGACGAAATGTACTTGTCGGCATTTTACCGAGAGTTGAGAAATATTTACTAAAAATGCCACAATCACTGACGCCTTCATAAATGGATAAATTCCGTTGGCATTTTACTGAGAGTTGAAAAATATTTACTGGAAATGTCACAATCACCGACGTCTTCACTGACGGATAGCGTCCGTCGGTATTTTACCAAGAGATGAAAAATATTTATTGGATATGCCACTATTACCGACGGAATATATCTGTTGGTATATTTACAGCGGAAATTTTTTTTTTTTGCGAGCATTTTTCGTCTGTAAAACCATCGGTAACATTTTTTTTCCCGACAGACTTAGCGACCGAATGAAAAGAAAAGAAAAGAATCATTAAAATGAAAAGAAAAAAAAAAGTTACATTTCTTCATTTATTTTTGATAGCGAATGTTAGGTCTGATGTTTTTATGGAATTCATTCATTATATTATTGTAAACCAATTGCTTGATAATATTTTAAATTGATCACATTATATATTTAGCATCCGAATATTCAGTTCTTTCATACACTCCATTCTTTGCAATAAGAAAATTGAACTTTTTTCTATACGAAAGAAATTGAAGTTTTTCTTTTTCACAGAGGACTTAAGAACTCTAAATTATTAATTCGCAACCGCACATTCTTTGTACACTGAACAATCTAAATAAATACATCAACGAAAAATCCCCATTGTTTTCAATCAAATCCTGTCTCCTTCACTAGAACTGATATATATGTGGTAGTAACATCTAAAAACCATTATGTTTAAAATCTTCAACCCATCTCCCACGGCTCTCTTAGTCACTGTCTCTGCTACTGTTATAAGTCATTCTGTTAAACGCTCAAGCCAACTTGATTCAGACCAAGACATACACAGTGGAATTAACTTTGAGACCATATCACGAGTTTGTGATATTCAATATTGGAACTGGTTGTCTAGCAAACTTCTTCGTGCTCTAGAATTTAATGAAACAAGACAACGACAGAATTTGAATGAAATTGGCAGTCGAGCATAAAGTCTTCGGAGATGAGACTATTCATGTACACTGTTTGTTTACTTTTCCACCACAGTACTAATATCAATAATATATGGTGGATAATTCGTGAAAAAAATAAATACATTTCTGGTATTTTGTTCTTAAAAGAAAGATTTTGTTTAAGGAGTTGTCACCTAATATTATAGTCGCTAGAAACCTTAAGTGGTTAATAAAAATTCTATGGTACAAGACTGATTACTCAAAAAAAAGATATTATCCTACCTATGATAAGTTGCATTGCTAGTTTTAACTTAAATTGTTTAGAGTTTGTTGGTTAATTTATGCTATAATGGTCTGCTTGCAATATTACTGAATTTGGCACTAGTGAATAAACGAGTAAAACAAATTTAAATCAATGCATACATGTATTTTTTTAAAAAGAAGAAGAAAAAACAGAAAAATATATCGTATACCAGATTTGCATTTCATAGTAAAAATTCATTGATTACTTATACAGTGAAATACCTAAAAAAAATACGAGGAACCTACAAATAAATTCAAAAAGATCCATGAATTCTTTGGAATTTTTTGATATCACAAAAATGTTTATTTGACCATATATCAAAGGAAAATAAAATAAAGAGGATTGATGTAAAAGTGTGTTCTATCAAATACACTCTTAGCCTAAAACAAATTACACTGGCTAGGCTTAGGCCCAGCCCAACCTCAGCTTTTTTTTTTTGTTTTTTTCAGCCTGGCCTGGTCACTGATCCAAACCAGTGACATAGCTGAACACGGTTGCAAGCATGCGTGAATTATTCACCTATACTTGCAACAGTAACAAGGTAATTTTATTGTAACTGGTTATCTAGCAAATTACATCATGGTCTGGATTTTAATGAAACAAGACGAAAACTTAGACTTTGAATGAAATTGACAGTAGTTGGAAACTAAGGATAACTAAGTTATTGTAAGATACTTTTAAAGAATAAAAATATTATTCATATCGATTGCTTGTTGAACCTGTGAATTGAGTAAAAATAGAATATTCCAAATTCATAAATTCAAGAGTTTTATAAAATGTTCTTGATGGAAAAAAAATATCAATGAAAGATCCCACTGAATTGAATTGGGTCCATGAATCTAAGAATTAGTGAGAATTCTTGATCTCTCTCAATATGTTTCTCAATTCGAAAACCCAAGATTTGAATTATCATCCTTTCATTGATTCATCTTAAATATTTTAAATTGCATTGATTTATCTTAAACATTTTATTTTAATTGGAATTTGGTTACTTAGCATGTATGAGGATCCCCATAAGGTATCCATGGCTGAATGGTTAAAGCACCTAACTCATAATTGGTGAATTTGTAGGTTCAATTCCTACTGGATGCACGCTAATGGGACTCTTTAATGAATCTATTGGAATGGACTCTATATCAATTGAATTCCAAAGGGACTCTCTTGATTAAATGATGTGTGCCATTAAATCTAGGATAATGGAAAACTCATTAAAATGAATGGATACCGTGCTAGCATAGATCTCTTAGTTATGGTTGCAGAGTCAATTTTTGTCAACGCGAAACATGAGCTTTGTCAGTAGTAACAATTGCACTGATTCCTGCTTAGCTGGCTTTGATGGAGCAAATGTTTTAGGAAGTGAAAAAAGAGCAGTCTGGTGGATTTACAACGGATCGGCAATATTCAAATGGAAGTTGAATTACATTAACAACTTCAAAAATGATCTGCTTCAAACTTTTGGATTCATTGCATTACATTACAAGTTCAATCATGAACCTGAACCCATCTTTCCAAAAAAATCCTACAGACAAACCTATCGCTCAAAACGCACGCAAATGAAATCTAACTCAAGTACTACAAAAAAACCCAACACAGCTCTTAGGCGGCCCCAACTGAGCAAGACAAGGGTGTTTAAGAGTGTTGTAGTGGTTGTTTTTTAAAGTATTTTTTGCTCGGAAATCCATCAAAATAATATTTTTTTATTTTTAAAAAATTATTTTTAATATAAATTAATACATAACGATCCGAAAACATAAAAAAATTTAATTTTAAGTAACTGTTTTTTTAAAAATTTGGCCAACCTCCATTTGAAATGCAATGCCAAACTGGGGCATTATGTCTCAAATGTCATTCGAGTTTTCTGGAATAAGAAAATGAAAAAAAAAACAAAAATGAAAGAACTTATTGGCAGAAAAGTTAGTGGATTAACTGAAATTTAGACATGTGGAAAATACTCCAAGTTTTGGTAGATCATTAACCTCCACGAGAACATGATGGTGCGGTGAAGATTGGTAGTGTTGTTGGGTTGGTTCCCATTAATGTGCAACAACCATTGACAATTGCAGCAGTTGCAGCTGGAGTTTCACCAACCATGTGCAGTACCCATCCAAGATGTCAAAGGTTGGCAGCCACCATTGTTGAAGAAGAGCTGGAGTTGGCAGCCACCTTTGTTGAAGAAGAGCTGGAGCTAGTGGCAACATTCTTGCCTATAAATAGGCAGCAAGAGAGTAAAGCAAATGGAGATGAGAGTGGTGAGAAATGTAGAGAACATGAGAGAAAGTGGAGAGCTGCAATGGCAGCAGCTGCAAGTGCAGCAAGAGAGCTGGGAGTTGAGTTTGAGTGAAGTGATCCTCCTCCTCTATGTATTGTGTTGTAGTCCTTTCTCTATCTCTAAATAATATGGACTCTCTCCCGTGGATGTAGGCGGTTTTGCCGAACCACATTAAATATTGTGTTTCAGTGTGTTTAGCCTCCTTTGAGCAACTATCAGTACATCACCGGTCGGAATTTTCTACAATTGGTATCAAAGCATTTGGTTTAAAGTGGTGTTTGATTTTTGCTAAAAAAATGAAAGTTGTCAAAATTGTGTTTTGACCATACCACTATGTAGAGGAGGAAGAGACGAAGCCACTGGTGAAAACGGCGTTGAAATCGGACGTCGGAAACGTCCGCACGCGCCGGCAGGGTGGCTGGCCACGCGCACAGACGCGCACCACGCGTCACACGCGTCATCTTCGCTCCGATGGGCGGACCCGACCCGAATACCAGTTGACCCAACCCATGTGACTGACCCGGATAATGATGACGTCAGCATGACGTAATAGTGACATCACCATGCATAGTAGGCATGCCCATGATGACGTCATCCTGATGTAAGTGTGACATCATCATACACAGTCAGCGACCAGTCAGCTGACACGTCAGCACAGGCGGACCCACCTGCCACGTGATCAGGCGCGAGCTGAGCCGAGTTAAGCCGAGCCATTGTGAGCCGAGCCGAGCCGCGAGCCGAGGGATAAGATTCTGTGCAGTGGAGTCTACGTGCAACCGGATCTGAGATTGAATCTGGGCCGCTGATTAGGCCAGAATTGTTTTGATCAAATCTTAGCCGTCTGAAATGCGATTTGGATGATTTCAGACTTCTTTCTAGCTAATTTGATTGTTCCGGATGTAATGGTATGGTCCGATTGTTGAGATTTGTGACCGAAAGTGGTGGTGGTGAATTAGCAAAAGAGATTGCCTAATCAGGAGGCATTTGAAGGTCATCATGATGGTCGATGGAGATGAAGAAGAAGAAGGTGCACATGTTTACCCAATTACATATGCTTAAATGATTAGTGAGAATTTTAATTGCCTTGAGGGAAGGCAAAATTGGGACACTCTGGACACCTGGTTATGTGGACAATTAGAGGTGTAGAGTGAAAATTGACAAAGACCAATCTTGACGAATCTAAGAACTGGTAGTCTCGCCAGATGTTGAGAAATCATGTATTAAACTAGTATATTCCAGATCACTTGTAAATGAAAGCCGCAACAAAGCTAGCAAATGGTTATATATACGGAAAGACAGTATGATGGATAGATATGGCCTAAAAAGTTCTGGCTAGGAGATTGGGTTTTAAGCGAGACCAGTGTGACCCCTCCAATCTTTCCTGGGAACTTGCTTAGTGGAAGGATTATCCATACGGTACTATTTTCGTATATATAGCAGTTTGTAATGAAACGGTAGAAGACTAGCAAAACGACGACACAAGGGAACAGTTGGGTTCCGTATGTTCAAGGATCTGATGGAGTGGTGATTTCTCTAAAGAAGTTAGATTCGATGACTGTAATTTCTCGAAGGGAGAATTGATGAAGACCTTGATAATGGAAAAGAAATACAACAAGGGGATTAAGATTGACACCATATTTTGACTTGGATAAATGTTGTGACAGGATGAGCTGCTGTCAAACATAAAAGCAAAGAATAGGGAGAAATCTGGAGAACCAAAATTGCACGAGAGCACACGGAGATTGTACAGGAGTACCCGTAGGATCCAACGAGGTACTGTAATGAGACAACAAGATGCAAGGAGAAGAAGAGTTCCCAGATGTAGCTCAGAGTAGAGACTGTGTGAAAAAGTTGTACAATAGGAAGTCTCTTGTGCTCTTGATAAAGGCAACAAGCGAGGACCTTTCCAATGCTTGCAAGGATGGAAAGATGAGCTGTTACAGAAGCACCTAATTAAAGGGGTGCGACCGTCGATGAAAGGCGAAGACACTAAAGAGAGTTGGTGTGGGTGGAGCTATCAAGCAGAAAGGCATATAAGCTCCAAACATAGAAAATGAGATGGAAGATTGCGAAGAGTGCACCGCAACTCTCTCTTTCTATGTGATTAGTGGCAGTGATCTCTCCCAAGTCCACATGGTGGTAGAGAATCTTAGAGTCACTGGAGACATCCCCGATGAAGGAGGATGTGACCGTTTCATGTCGGACGGAGACACCTTAAGAGAAGGTGTGTGGGCCACAAATATGAGCCCAAGTACAAACCGTTGCACGACGACAAGCAGAGACACCTCATAGAAGGTGTGTGGGCCATGAAACGAGCCCAAGACCAGACCGCCGCATGACGATGAGCGGAGACACCTCAGATAGAAGGTGTATGGGCCATGAAATAAGCCCAAGTACAGACCGTCTTATGACGACAAGCGGAGACACCTCAGAAAGAAGGTGTGAGGACCATGATTTGAGTCCAAGTTCAGACCGTCTCATGATGACAGGCGGAGACACCTCAGGAGAAGGTGTGAGGACCATGATATGAGTCCATGTTTAGAACGTCGCATGACGACAGGTGGAGACACCTCGGATGGAAGGTGTGAGGACCATGATATGAGTCCATGTTCAGACCATCACATGACGACAGGCGGAGACACCTCAGATAGAAGGTGTGTGGGCCTTGATAGGAGCCCAATTACAGAATGCCCTAGAGCCAATGTGATGGATGGATATAAGTGGACAAGTGTATAGCCAATGAAGAGGCTATGATGAGTATGAAGACAAATACAGGATTGACTTTCATGGATATTGCCCCCCATGCTAAAGATCAATGAGCTAGAAGACATTTGCCTTGGACAATAAGTGTGTGACTTGTGGAGCATTAAGACGCGGCTGCTATGAAGGAGCAGAGGGCATGCACAGGTTCCGGGAACAAGTTGACTCTTGTCAAGGTGGTGAGCTCGGTGAAGGCATTGTAATACTTAGAGTATCAAGACATATATGGATCAACCTTTAATGGGCTGTCCCTATGGGTAAAGGTGGAGAGCTACCTGGACTCTTGAGACTAAGAGCGAGAGACTCACGGAGAAGTAAGGCGTGGTTCCTAGGGTGGAACAGAGGGCAGGCACACCTCCTGGATAAGTAGACTCTTGGAAGAGTGGTGAGCTCGTGATCATATTGAAATACTCAGATAATGACTGTCGCACTTGGAAATAGAAATTTCCGTTTGAGGGGGTGTTGTAAGCCTTGGTGTGAGGCTTGATGAATCATTCCGGACCGAGCATGGTTGATACGCTCGAAGGGGAATGTTGTCCCAGAGACAAGCGTTAACACTCTTCAGATGTGATGTGGCAGACCATCTGGTTGTAATGATCCTTTTGTGTGAGAAAAGGTGTGCTTTGGTGACTCTGGTGATTGAAAGGTTTGGCGAGTACCTGTAAACTTGGCCACAAACGCTCTCGGAATGGTAAGCTTGGAAGAGCTGCAGGATGCAAGCTTGTGCTGAAGAAGCAAGAGGACAGTTGCCCCACATGAATGGCAAAAAGGGTGATTGTTGGGTTGGTTGCCATTAATGTGCAACAACCATTGACAATTGTAGCAGCTGCAGCTGGAGTTGCACTAACCATGTGCAGTACCCATCCAAGATGTCAAAGGTTGGCAGCCACCATTGTTGAAGAAGAGCTGGAGCTAGTGGCACCATTCTTGCCTATAAATAGGCAGCAAGAGAGTAAAGCAAATGGAGATGAGAGTGGTGAGAAATGTAGAGAACATGAGAGAAAGTGGAGAGCTGCAATGGCAGCAGCCTTGTTGCCATTGCAGTTGCTGCAAGTGTAGCAAGAGAGCTGGGAGTTGAGTTTGAGTGAAGTGATCCTCCTCCTCCATGTATTGTGTTGTAATCCTTTCTCTATCTCTAAATAATATGGACTCTCTCCCATGGATATAGGCGGTTTTGCCAAACCACGTTAAATATTGTGTTTCAGTGTGTTTAGCCTCCTTTGAGCAACTATCAGTACATCACCGGTCGGAATTTCCTACAAGTGTATGCAGTGGGCAACCATTGGTATTCAGATGTTTGAGTAGTGGTGTTCTGTCATTAAATTCTTAGCGAGTAATTATAGATATCTTGGCAGCTTTCCTCCATTAGCATTACATTTAAGTTATGTGTAGTATGAGATGCGTCAGTCGGTTTTTCCAAGTTTATATTCTGCTGCTGTGACAATCATGTATTTTATTGCTAAATGATTTGAGTTGAGCAAGGCTCTTATGTGTTGTTTATCCCTGCCTTTAATTGATTATTCAGCCAAAGAAAAGACGAGAACACGAAGGAAACCATGTCAAGAAGGAAAATCATTTTATAAACGAACTTCTCAACCACTTGCTTAAAGAATTATTAAAATGATAAAAAAGAAATCTGTTTCTTCATTCATTTATGGCAATGAATGTAAGATCTTGGCGTTATTATGAAGTTCATTCGTCATATTATTCTTAAATCATTTTCTCTATGAAAACGATGAGGGTGGAAAAGTAAACAGGTCAAATTATTTAGTATCTGAATAATTAATCAGTTCCTTGACCCAATTATTTAGCTCATAAGCTATGAATTTCTTCTTTTTTTGTTTTGGCGCTTTACGAGAGAAACTGAAGGGGACTTGATAACTATCCATTATTTGCAGCCACCCATTCTCTGCACTCTGAAAAATCTAAACAGATACGTACATTAACATTGTTTTCAATCAAATCGTGTTTGCTTCCAAAGAAGTTATTTGTGAAAGTAATGCATCTAAACCATTCTGTTCAAAGTCTTCTACCCATCTCCCACGTTCATCTTAATCATTCTCTTATTAGTCATTATAAGAGGGATAAGATGGTTGTGGTGGTGATAGACGTCTTCAGAGTTGGCCAATTAACATTGGCAATCGCAGTGGAATACTGGAACTGGTTATCTAGCAAATTCCATCCTGCCCTTTAAATTAATGAAACAAGACGAAGACTTAGACTCTGAATGAAATTGACAGTAGTGCCAGATGGTCTTTGTAGACGGAGACTAGCTATTCATGTGCACTACTTGTCATTAAACCAGGTAGAATGATTTATGAAATGGATATAGCTAGAAAAGCTATTTCAGTGGCAGTACCCAAAATACCTATTCGAACACAATTCATTATTTTGAGATAAGAATACAGAACTAAAAGAAAAGGGCCTTTGTTAGGAAAAAATTCGCAAGATTCTTTTTTTGTTTTTGTTTTGAACAAACAATTTTATTTTTTTTGCCCTTTTCCATTGAAATAACATATTCAAAAAAGAATATGATCAATTCTTAAACCCATTTGAATATAGCATATAATAGTGGAGCCTGAGAATTGACGTGTATTCAAATCATATAATTATTATTCTTGTTGCTGATATGCTCATATCAACGATATTATTATTGTTGTGATCAAGGAAACAATCTAAAATTCACCTCTAGAATGATCTGAAGTGATCATAGTTGTAATTGTGCATGCATATAAAGAACTCAAATGCGAGAACGGTATGATAATATGATATAATGACAACATTACCATTGTAATTGATCAAGATGGAAATCTAAAGGGAACTTGAATTTTTGGTGCAATCGACTCGGGAATTAAAACAATTAAATTTCACTAAATTAGTTTTATTAGCACCTAAAATATTATAAAAGAAAGCATTATAAAGAGATATAAACCATGATTTATAATATTTGATATTTAAATGAAATCAATTAAATTAAAACTAATTAGTTGATTGTGTTTCATGCATATACTTTTAATAAAAATTAATAATAAAAATAAAATAATTAGATTGTTGTGGTGGTGATAGACGTCTTCAAAGTTGGCCAATTAACTTTGGTAATCGCAGTGGAATATTGGATCTGGTTATCTAGCAAATTCCATCCTGGTCTGGATTTTAATAGAACAAAACAAAAACTTAGACTTTGAACGAAATTAGCAGTAGGCCTAAGGTTTTTTGAGACGCAGACTATTCATGTGCACTATTTGTTTACTTTTCCACCCTCATAGTTTTCCTTAGGTTGTTCAGGCACCTTATACTTGAGAGATAGTTGAGGCATGCAGGGCTATAAAGATAAATTGCGCAGCCAAAAACTCCTTTGTAACCCGCATCCTTAAATTCGACAAATAATTAATAATATGATTTAAAGTACATGGTATATATAAACTGCTAACATGTAACAGCTAGACAAAAAATAAATTAAAAATTAAAGAGATATTATAATAGTTAAAAAGAGTTGTTGGGGAATTAAAAAGTTGTAGCTGTTTAAAAAACTTTTAAAATAAAAGAGTTGTTAAAATTTTTATAATTGTTACAAAATTAATTCCAATGAGAGATATGACACTTTACTATGCCTCCACTATTTTTAATTTAGGAGATTATCTTGGATCCGACACAATCATAAAACACCTTAATCCTTGAATCAGAGTGTTTTGAGCTTGACACAATTTCCAGACTTGTGTTTACATTAGATTAGGTTGATCGTCAAACCAAAGTATTTTAGATCTGGTATGTTCGCGAAACCTATATTTCTTTAGGTTTGACATGATTGTCAAACACAAAAGTCTTGTGTATATCGAGGTCGCTAGACCTAAAGTTGTTAAAATCACGAGTTGACTCTTGAAATCTTATGATTTTACGAGTCAACATGTATATAACGTGTCAAATCGGGTTAAAACTCGAAATCGGTCAAACTCGGTCAAACTCAGTTAAAATCGGTAAAATCGGACCGATTTTACGAGTTTGACTGATTTTGACCGAGTTTGACCGATTTCGAGTTTTAACCCGCAGAAGTTAAAAAATTTATTGTCTCCCTGTCCGAGTCCCCTGACACTTGAGGATCTTGGGTATGGGAAAGCCTTATACTGTATTTTAGGCCGGGAAGGCATGATCAGAGGATTGAAACCATGGGAAGACAAAGGTAGATTGTGAGGAATCAAAGGAGTAAAATAAGATATAGGAATACTTATATAGAGAGAAATATTTTGTTTTAGACTAACCATTTGTTAACTACAAAGAGAGACGACAAAGACTCAGAGAGAACTTGAAATACATGTCTTGCTTGGTGGGATATTTGGACATTATTTCTAGGACTTGTTACTAACATAAAAAAGGTGGAAGGTGAGGTGACATGAGATTAAATTGATGTCATTTTATACGTTTTTGTTCTCATTATCATGGGTTCACTGTATTGGTCTCTGTTAATTTTTTTTTTGAAGATGGTGATATACCTTAGAATGTTGTATCATCTCACTAGTTGCCTGCAGTGTGTTTCAAGACCTGTCCTCTAGAAAATATTCTGAAACTCTATCAATAAAACATAGTTGTTCAATCTTATTTTTTTTCTTTTTGTATTTTTAAGTTATTTAAACCATGTATGAATTTTTATTTGAATTATGTATTTTAAGGTGTTTGGAAATTTGTATTGTTTATTTCACTTTTATTTTAATTGTGTTATATTATTATTTACTACTTGACTGAAATTGTCAATATATAATTAGTTAAAATATTTTTCTTACGATTTTACGATCCGAGTTTATATTGTATATTTTGTGTCGTGTCAAAAAAATATTTTTGACAACCTTGGACCCATATCAAAGTTCACTATATAAATACTAGATAAAAACCTTTTGAAATAATATTTATTATTTACAACAAAAATACGAGTACATATCTTTCTTGACAAATCAGTTACCCAAAACCGTTGAAAACACATATGGGTTCAGGGAAATGATCTCTCGAATATTGAGTAACTGTGATTAAACTAGGTAGGATTATTTATAAAAAGGGTGGGGTAGCATAAAATATAGCAGAAAGGCTATTCCAATAGGATCCAAAATACTTATACGATTCATTATTTTGAGATAAGAATACAAAACTAAAAGACAAAGGTCTTTGTTAGGAAAAAATTCTCAACTTTCTTTTTTTGTTTTTGTTTTGGACAAACAATATTTCTTTTTTTTGCCCCTTTCCATTGAAATAACAAATTCAAAAGGAGAAAATATGATCAATTCTTAGACCCATTTGAATGTAGCAAATCATAGCATAGTTCAAGAATTTATGTGTGTTCAAATCATAGGAACTAGTAATCACAGATATGCTCGATGTTATTATTTTTTGTTGTGATCAAGGAAGCAGTCCTAAATTCAGCTTTAGAAAGATTTGAAGTGATCATAGCTGTAATTGTGCATATTTATAAAGAACTCAAATATAACAATGGTATGATAATATGATACGATGACAATACTAAAATTGTAAATGATAAGAAGGAAATCCAAAGGGAACTTGAATTTTTGGTGCAATCGCTCAAGAATTAAGACAAAATAAGACAATTAAATCTCATTAAAATAGCTTCATTAGCACCTAAAGTATTATAAAATAAAGCATTATAATCACTAAAATATTTAACAGTTTTACCGACGAAAATTTTCCGTCGGCATAAGACACATATTCTGTCGGTAATTAATTTACCAACGAAATCACTGACAGAAATGCTCCGTCGGTGAATCTTTCATTGGTAATTTTTTGTCCGTTGTTAATAAAAAATAAAATTACCCGCTTCATTTCGTCGGTATATCCCTCGGTAATAATATTTTTTTATCACCAACGGATTTACCGAGGGATATACCGACGGAAATTCCATCGGTAATTCCGTCGGTAATTATTTAAAAACATTTTTTAAAAAATTCATTTTATAAAATTATAAAATAATTAAATTAACATAAATCAACACTGTATAATATATACTCAAAATGCTTGGAAAAAAGAATAAGAAAATCAACTCAAACAAATTTGCAACAAATAAATAAAACGAAAAAATAAATTCAACTAAAAAAATTCATATGAAAAAAATGAAGTTGCAATTGCTAAAAATTTAAGAATCCTATAAATAAATCAACTAAAAATTGATCTCATATGAAAAAAAAATCTCACAACAACATTTATACAATTATTAAGAACAAAAACAATTAAAAATAAAATAAAAAACAAATATAGTGAAAAAAATCATGAAAAAGAAGAAAAAAGAAAAATCTTACCTTAATGTAGTTGTAAGTGAAGCTAAGAAGAGAAATTTTTTTTTGAAAAGCATATTAATTAAAAAAAACTAAGAGGATAAAAGAAGAAGAAGACATACCCGAGCATGGAGGAAAAGAGAAGGAGATGAGGAGAGAAAAGAAGAGAAAGAAATAGATATTGATGTTTTTTACATATAGTGAAGAAGAAGAAGAAGAAGTAGAAGAAGAATAATAATAAGAAATGAGTCTGTCTCTTATGAAATAAGGAGATTCAGGCTTTTTATTGGGGCGCGTTAGCGACGAATTTACTGATGGATAATTGAATATTAATATTTTTTAATTATTCCGTCGGTAATTCCATCGGTAATATTTAATTTAAATTTTTAATTTCGTAAAAAGTTTTTAGAAACCGCCAACAATTACCGACGATTTTTCAATCCGTCGGGGATTCCGTCTATAATATTTAAATGAAAATTTTTAATTAATTGAATTTTTTCAGAAAACCGTCAAATAACACCAATGACTTTTCAATCCGTCAGTGATTTTGTCCGTAAAGAACAAGAATTAACAGTGCAATTGAAAAGTGAACAGTTTTGGAGCTCTCTGGAAAATACCGATGGAAAATTCCGTCGGTGATTCCTTTTGTAATTGACATGATGAACAATGTTCACAGTTTACCGACAGATTTTACTGACCGAAATATTCTCTCGGTATTTCCGTTTGTATTTATTGATTTTCTGGTAGTGAATGAGATATAAACCATGATTTATAATATTTGATATTTGAATAAAATCAATTAAATTAAAACTAATTAGTAGATTGTGTTTCCGCATGTATTTTTTTAATAAAAAATAATTATAATCAATATAAAATAATTAATTCATAAAAAAATAAAAACAAAGTATATTGATTATATCAAAATTACAAGGCAATAAAAATTTTAGTTTATCATGGGTAAGTACACTCTTGCTGAAATAACAACCTCTAGGCCAAATGCAGATATGGATAGAAAAGGAATCGTTGGAATAGAATCTACGAAGATCACTGGAAACATTATTAAAATACTTCTATGAGAAGGTTTTATTGAAAATGTGAGGAAACGTCAAAAGACATTTTTTTTTGGCTTTAACCTACAACATAGAAGAAATATAATAGAAAGGGACTATAGAGACATCTAAATATTTTATTTTTATTCTTCCTAGTCTCATTTACTAAAAAGATATTAGTAACTGAAAATTTGTCATGCACTAAATCATTCTTCAATATCTAAAAAGATACATCAATGAAAAATCTCCATTGTTTTCAATCAAATCAATGAAGACTTCGATCCTGTAGCTCCCAAGTCTTCGGGTAACTGAAAAATCTCCATTGTTTTCAATCAAATCAATGAAAAATACACTACTTTATTTACTTTTCTACCTGACTGAATATTTTTGTCTATATAAACTGCTTTATTTCACTTCTTTGCTTATTATGAAGAATAAAGATTATCTACTACAAAATATGGCAGCATCTGTGCGTTTCTTAACTATGCGGATGCTTTCGCTCTTTTTACTCTCGTTTTTTCATCTTAGAGCTTGTCACTCTTCTCCCTCCATGCAGCCGCTATGCCATGATGACGAGAGTCATGCCTTGTTGCAGCTCAAGGAAAGCCTTGTCATTAATGAGTCCGCTTCTTATGATCCTTCTGCTTATCCTAAGGTTGCATCATGGAAAATTGTTGATGGAGAAAGTGGTGATTGCTGCTCATGGGATGGTGTTGAATGCGATGGGGACTCTGGTCATGTGATCGGCCTTGACCTCAATAGCAGCTGCCTTTATGGCTCCATCGACTCTAATAGCAGCCTCTTCCACCTTGTTCAGCTCAGAAGGCTGAATCTTGCTGACAACGACTTCAACAACTCTGAAATCCCTTCTGAGATTCGAAATCTCTCAAGGCTGTTTGATCTAAATCTCTCAATGTCTGGCTTTTCTGGTCAGATTCCAGCTGAGATCTTAGAGCTTTCCAAGTTGGCTTTCTTTGATCTGGGATGGAATACTTTGAAGCTCCAAAAGCCTGGTCTGCAACATTTAGTTGAAGCATTAACCAACTTGGAGGTGCTCCATCTCAGTGGAGTGAACATATCAGCCAAGGTACCTCAAATCATGGCAAACTTATCCTCTTTGTCATCTCTATATCTCAGAGATTGTGGATTGCAAGGAGAGTTCCCCATGGGAATATTCCAATTATCCAACCTTCGCTTTCTTAGTATCCAGTATAATCCATATCTCACTGGATATTTGCCGGAATTTCAGTCGGGCAGCCAGCTTGAAATGTTGTTGCTTGCAGGGACGAATTTCTCTGGTCAGCTACCGGGGTCCCTTGGGAACCTCAAATCAATGAAAAAATTTGATGTGGCAGGATGTTATTTTTCAGGGGTGATACCATCTTCACTTGGTAATCTTACAAAACTGAACTATCTAGACCTTTCTCTTAACAGTTTCTCTGGGAAAATCCCTTCCACATTTGTCAACCTTCTCCAAGTTTCCTATCTGTTGCTTTCTTCCAACAATTTCAGTTCTGGTACCTTAGATTGGCTTCGTAATCTAACCAAACTCAATTGTGTAGACTTGTCACAAACCAATTCATATGGTAACATCCCATTCTTTTTAGGAAACTTGACTCAGCTCACCGACTTATGGCTTCATGGAAATAAATTAACTGGTCAAATTCCATCTTGGATAGGAAACCATACCCAATTAATCTCACTATTCCTTGGTTTCAACGAAATGCACGGTCCGATTCCTGAGTCTATTTATAGGCTACAAAATCTTGAAGAACTTGACCTAGCATATAATTTCTTTAGTGGTACTTTGGAATTGAACCTTCTTCTTAAGTTCAGAAACCTTGTTTTACTCCAATTATCGTATAACAATCTGTCTCTGCTTAATAGCAACAATGCTACCGTTCCTCTGCCAAAACTTGAAATCTTGTCGTTAAGTGGATGCAATCTAGGTGAATTTCCCAGTTTCTTGCGTGATCAAAACCATTTGGAGGTTTTAGAACTTGACGATGACGAGCTTGTGGGACACATACCCAAATGGTTTATGAACACGAGTACCATAAGCCTCGAGGATCTATCTCTGGCTGGCAACCTTCTGACTGGATTTGATCAATCCTTTGATGTTCTTCCATGGAACAATCTACGCTCACTGGAACTTTATTCGAACAAGCTTCAAGGATCCCTTCCAATTCCACCACCAGAAATCTATCACTATAAAGTCCAGAACAACAAATTGACTGGAGAAATCCCAATAGGTATTTGCAATCTGACTTCTCTCTCTGTCCTTGATTTGTCAAATAACAATTTGAGCGGCAACCTTACGCACTGCTTGGGCAACATAAGCAGCACTGCTTCAGTTCTGAATCTCCACAACAATAGATTCAGTGGTGATATTCCCCACACATTCACAAGTGGCTGCTCATTGAGGGTCGTTGATTTCAGTCAAAACAAATTGGAGGGGAAGATACCAAAATCATTAGCCAATTGCACCAAGCTAGAGATTCTCAATCTTGAACAAAATAGGATAAATGATGTCTTTCCTACTTGGTTGGGTGTTCTTCCTGATTTGAGGGTTCTCATTTTGAGATCTAATGGACTACTTGGTGTGATTGGGAAACCTGAAACCAAAGTTGAATTTCCCAGGTTACAGATTGTTGACCTCTCCAACAACAGTTTTAAGGGTAAGTTGCCACTTGAATATTTCCGAAATTGGACTGCCATGAAAAATGTCCGTAAAGAGCACTTGATTTACATGCAAGCAAACACAAGTTTCCAAACATGGCATATTAGAATGAACAATAAGTATGAGTACTCAATGACAATGACAAACAAAGGTGTGATGAGACTATATGAGAAGATCCAAGATAGTCTCACTGCTATCGATCTCTCATTCAATTGTTTTGAAGGAGGAATTCCAGAGGTCCTCGGAGATCTCAAAGCACTTCATTTGCTCAATCTCTCCTACAACTTTCTCAGTGGTGGCATCCCTCCATCCTTGTCCAACATGAAAGAGCTTGAAGCTTTGGACCTTTCTCAGAACAAACTCTCGGGAGAGATTCCTGTCCAACTTGCACAGCTCACCTTCCTCGAGGTCTTTAATGTGTCTCACAATTTTCTCTCAGGTCCGATACCACGAGGATACCAATTCGAGACATTTGACAACACTTCATTTGATGCGAATCCAGGATTGTGTGGGGAGCCGTTGTCAAAAGAATGTGGAAATGGCGAGGACTCACTGCCAGCTGCTAAAGAAGATGAGGGCTCGGGATATCCACTTGAATTTGGTTGGAAGGTGGTGGTGATAGGTTATGCAAGTGGATTGGTAATTGGAGTGATTCTTGGATGCGCTATGAACACAAGGAAGTATGAATGGCTGGTGAAGAATTATTTTGCGAGGTGGCAATACAAAGGTCAAGATTTGAAGACTAGCCTGCATAGAAGTTGATTTCTAATTATTAAGGTGTTTTCTAGTTTGTCAATCATGTTAAGATTGTGTTTTCTTTTCCTTGTCTTCTCTTTCTTAATTTCCACTTGTAAGGATAAGAGTGATTTTCTCTTGGATGGTCTGTTAATTTCATATACTAAAAATAAGATGGTATGATGCATAGAGAGTTTAGTTTTATTATTTTATTCTCAACAGAAGAAATTAGTTTACTTATTTTAAAAAAATATATATATTCCATCATTGAAGACTTACTGTAGCGCCCAGGTCTTCGGATTGTTAGAAATTCTAAGCACAAAGCAACTCATTATCTGATTAACTCTCTTGTTGAATTCAAAGCATACTATTGGCTTATATAAGCCTTACATAGAGATAAGATAGAAACAAAACAGCCCACGTTTTACGTGATAAATAATTAAGGAAAACAGTTAAACTTAGCCTACGTGTCCCAATTAATAGGGATTATTAACTGAATGAAGTTTGACAATTTCTATCAACCTAACCGTCTCAACAATGCCTCCCCTAAGCTGAATGTAGTAATACTTTCAGTTTATTCCTGGTATCTCGCACACACTCAAAAACTTATGTAACTTTAAAAATACATCTAGCTTAAGTGGTTTTATCATAATATCCACAATTTGTTCTTGTGTGCTGCAATGCCTCAACTCAACAACTCCATCTCTAGTCAAATCACGCAAGAATGAAACCTTATGTTAATATGTTTGATGCGCCCATGCATAACTGTATTCTTTTATAGTTTAATTGTAGAATTGTTGTCACATAACACGGTGGTGCACTTGCTTTGCGAATTTCCAAGCTTTTCCAATACTCTCCTCATCCACACTCTTTGACATGCACAAGACATAGCTGCTACAAACTTTGCTTTAGTAGTGGACAAAGTAACAACCAGCTACTTTTTGGAGGACCAAGACATAGCTCCTTCACTAAGTAGAAATGCATAACCAGAAGTACTTTTCATATCATCCACATCTCCTGCATAATCATTGTCTGTATATGCCATCAACTCTTTATTACCCTCCTTTTGATAAAAAAAAATTCCCAAATCCACAGTATCTTTCAAGTATCTCAACACTCTTTTTGCAGCTTGGAAGTGCAACTTAGTTGGACTTGCCATGAATCTACTAATGAGACACACCACATACATCAAATCTGGCATTGTTGCAATTAAATACATAAGACTTCCAACCAATTGTTTATACATGGTAGCATTTACTTTGACTCCTTCATCCTTCATTAGTTTAACACTAGGAACAATGGGATTCTTCACGCTATTACTCTTTTCCATCATAAACCTTTCCAAAACTTCTTTTGCATATTTGTTTTTGACTAATATAAATGCTTTTAAAATTTTGGAGAACCTCCACACCAAAAAAATATTTCATCTTTCCCAAATCAATTATATCAAATTCAAGTTTCATAGAATTCTTGAATTTAACAAACAAACTTTCACTATTACCAGTAAAGATTAAATCATTAACATATAAACTAACAATCAAAATTGTACCTCCATTTCCTGTTTTTATGAATAAGGTGTGTTCACAGCTACACCTCTCAAATCCTTCTTTGACAAAGTATGTTTCAATTTGGCTATACCACGAGGGGCTTGTTTAAGGCTATATAATGCGACGGGGACTCTGGCCATATGATCGGCCTTGACCTCAGTAGCAGCTGTCTTTATGGCTCCATCGATTCTAATAGCAGCCTCTTCACCTTGTTCAGCTCAGAAGGCTGAATCTCGCTGACAACGACTTCAACAACTCTAAAATCCCTTATGGGATTCAAAATCTCTCAAGGCTGGTTGATCTAAATCTCACAATGGATGGCTTTTCTGGTCAAATTCCAGCAGAGATCTTGGAGCTTTCCGACTTGGTTTCCCTTGCTCTCGGATTAAATCCTTTGAAGCTCCAAAATCCTGGTCTGCAACATTTAGTTGAAGCGTTAACCAACCTGGAGGTACTCCATCTCAGTCGAGTGAATATATCAGCCAAGATACCTCAAATCATGACAAACTTATCCTCTTTATCATCTCTATCTCTCAGGGATTGTGGGTTGCAGGGAGAGTTCCCCATTGGAATATTCCAATTACCCAACCTTCGCATATTCAGTATCCGGTATAATCCATATCTCACTGGATATTTGCTGGAATTTCAGTCGGGCAGCAAACTTGAAACTTTGATGCTTACAGGAACAAAATTCTCTGGTCACCTACCGGAGTCTCTTGGAAACCTCAAATCATTGAAAGAATTCCATGCGGCAAAATGTTATTTTTCAGGGGTGGGGTCATAACCCAATTCTAGGTTATTCCATTAAAAATCATCTTTTTTCAAAATAAAAATCAAAAAAATAAAATAAAGGCTGGCAATGTGGAGAAAGCAGATTAAGGAGGACTACAAAAATAGGGAAAAATCAAGCTGCAATTTTGGAGGAAATTCAAGGCCTAATTGTACCTCATTATGCCCAAAAATGGAGAAAAAAAATGCAAATTCAAGGTCAAATTAAATGATTATTGGATGAATTTGCATAAAAATTAAGTCCAATGACATAATTAAATTTTTAATAGGCCAATTTGATTTAATCATGGGCCAAATTAAATTTTAATTATGTTTAAGAATTAATTTGGGTCCAATTGAAGGATTTAATTAAGTGCAAGGACTTAATTATACTTTAAATGGGTCAAATTAATTTTATTTGGGGCTTAATTGGTGAAAAATTAAGTTTGGGAGCCTAATTTGGGCTTAATTGAGAAGATTGGAATTTTAAGAGACCAAATTTAATTTTTACCAAGTTAATTGATTGAAATTAGGGGCCAAATTGCAAGAAAATTGAAGTTTTGGGGTCAATTAGGGGCTAAATTGACAAAATCCAAGACCAAGGACCATATTGTAAAAGGCGCGTAACTTCAGGGCTGCAATTAAAGTTCATCAGGGGCTTAATTGCATTAAATCCAAAGTTTATGGTCAATTAGGTGTTCAATTGCAAGAAATTGAAAGTTGGAGGACTGAATTGAAAATCAGATTAAATCCCTAATTCAGTCAAAACGGCGCCGTTTTGTATAAAAAAAAAAGGGGGTGAGGAGGAAGGGACCAGACGACGCGTTGTCTGGTCACTGTTCATTGTCTTCCCCGTTTTACCCAAAGGAAATAGCGTGGGAGCCTTATTTGCAGGTGCATTTAATGCTTGTTTTCTCCATCAAATAGAACAAAACTTGCACGTAAAGGATCCCCTGCAGTTCGTCTACAACCCCATGTGAACGGTTGAGGATGAATGACAGCACAGAGACGCCGGCGACGGCGTGAAGAGGTCAACTCAGGCAGCCTTTTCCAGCAGATTTGACAACGCAGGGAGGCTACTTTGAACCAACGGTTGGGATCCTTCCCAACATAATAAAGGGCTAAAAATTTTTCCCTCGTGAAGACAAGATTGCCCTCTTCCACCGCCTATAAATAGGAGCAAATTTCATGTTCGGAGCAAGAAGAAAATCGAGTGCAAAGTTGACAAAAAATCATCATTTCTCCCTTGTTTTTCATCATTTTCTGCTTTCTCCTTCTCAGCCACACCTTTGGCCGCCACTAATCTCGCCACCGTCCCTCCACCACAACCTTCATCACAGCCAGACACTCCAACAACCTTACGTGGCGTTTGCACCACCTCTCCCTCTCTCTCTCTTCTCTGTAAAAAAATTTTCCCTCTCCGCCACCGTGACTCCAACAGTAGTAGCGACCACCCTTTCCAGCGGTTTCTACCCATACCAGCAGCAGTAGAGGCGGCGACTCTCTCCTCATCCGCTCCAACCGCCAGCGACCGCAGCACCGTCCGTGACAGCAGCAACACCTGCAACTCAGCGGCAGCAACCCCGGCAGCACAACTCTCCACTGTTTCCACAGCTTGCACCACGTCGTCCTCTTCGGTCAGACCACCCTTACACCAGGTAACTCTCCGCTTCCTCTTCCTCCCCCCTCTTCTTGTTCCTCCTCCCTACTGTTCACTGCGTGAACAGTAGGCGTGAATTATAATTCACATCCTACTGTTCACATGAACAGTGGCTTGAATTATAATTCACGCCCACTGCACATGCAGTGGACGTTGGGCCGGGCTGAGTCTGGCCTAGCCCAAAGTTCTGGGCTGGGTTCAGCCCGGCTCTAAAGAAATAAATAAAAGTATTGGGCCGAGGTCGGCCCAACTATTTCGGGCCGAGGTCGGCCCAACCATTTCGGGCCGAAATCGGCCCAACCTTTTCTATGGCTGAGCTTGGCCCAATTAGCTGGGCCGGCCCAGCCCATGTAGATTTTTATTTATTTATAATATTATATTATAATATTAAAATATTAAAATATTAAAAAAAAAAGAAAAAAAAATCCAAAAATTTCCATAATCCTTTTGAAAAATTTGTGATTTTCTCAAATATTTATCTACTAATTTTGTATAATATCGGGTTGTATATTTACATTGTAAAATACAAGTCTGGTATTAAAATACCCGGTTTTCTCCGAGATATTTCATAAAAAAAAATGATGAAAAAAAAAATTATTTTCATGTGTACGGCCAAATCCTAATTTTTTTTAAAGCATATTTTTCACAAAAAAAAATTGCATCTTTTTCATGTTTAAAAATCCGGTTTATGATTATCCATTAGGATTCGGCCAAAATGTCAAAAAAAATTCCCAATCTTTTTTTAGGGTCTAGATGTAGACTTTAATATTTGAGGGGTATAAAATTACACGATAAAGTATACCCTCAGATATTAAAGATACAAGTTGCTAAAATTCAGACTTTAGAACGATTAGGATTTAACCCGATAAGGTAGAGACTCCCTCATGAAGGAAGATCTGCCTTGAACCTTAGAAAAGACCAACAAATAGAAACTCGACCTAGAAAAACAATCAAACAACAATGCAGCTTACCTTAGGTAGGGTGCACTGGGGGTGATGCATCTTCCCCTTGCACAATCAGTCCCTTACCCAGACTCTCGCAGACCATAGGTTCCTAGTGACCATAATACTAGGTGGCGACTCCTGAACCTTAATCATAATTTCATGATTAAAAAACCCTTCCCAACACACAACACCTCATCAGGAGGCACAATATGAGCCTCCGCCATCGCCAGACGACGTCGCGCCCCCGCGACAGGATGGCGACTCCGCTGAGGATCACCTTGTCTGGTTGGACTAAGCTTTGTTTATTTGATTGTTTGTTATTTGTTTTGGTCTGTTTAATTTTAGCCTGTATCTTTATCAAGTTTAATGCATTCATACATTTTTGCAAGAAGACCTGATTCTAGGATAGGTGGGGAGTAGCGGTCTGCCTCATGACTTTCAGTCGGGGTTCAGATTCGTGAAACATCCAACTATGAGCTGAGTGTTTACTTGGTGATGGCGGTCACATAGTGCCCCAACCATCCCTTGTAAACCCCCATACTGCCTTCACGAAAGGTAGTCACTGGGCAGTTCATAGACCTTTTGAGACCAGTTAGAAAACATATCCCTCATATAATAACCTAGAATTTGTCTGAACTCTACATAATTTTTGAGCTAAGACCATGACTTCCCTTACCTTTTCGGAATAAGGGGAAAGTTCTGAGATGATGCAGTTAGTCGAAGGGGATTGCTCAAGAACCAAGGTTGAAGAATTACCACACATAACCAAAGTGCACTGCTCCATAGACAACATAAAGAAGTTGGCCCCAATTTTGGGATATATAGATGAGAATCTGTTTGAGAAAAAGTATGGAAGAATCATTCATCTAATAAGAATTCCTGTTCAGATCTCAGCAGTCAAAGCCTTGATGCATTTCTGGGATCCAAGCTATAGGTGTTTCACCTTCGGGGATATTGATATAACCCCTACTCTTGAAGAGTATGCCCAGATCTTGAGTTTTCCGAATGACCCTTACAAAGTGTACTTCAGGCAAAGAATTGAAAGTACAGTTGCAGCAGTTGCAAAACTTCTACATTTGGACCAAGTTGATCGATACAGGACATCCGATGGAGGGTTCAAATGGAAAATGATCGAGAGTAAATTGAAGACAGATAAAGAAAAAGGGAAGTTAGGTGAAGAAAGATATCAGATAATTGCTTTCGCCATCTTTGGGCTGAGTCTGTTTCCTTCGGAAGCCACTGGAATTATTAGCATTGAAGCTGCTAACGCTTTCCTTGAATTTGAACAGACAAAGAATAACCCTACTTCAGCTATCTTAGCTGAAACCTTTCTATCTCTAAATCATTGCAGACTGCATGGGAAAGGGGCGATGCGATGCTGTGTTCCTCTCTTATTCATGTGGATAGTTAGTCATTTGGAAACGTCAAAGAAGTCTTCAATACTTTTTGGTGGTTTAACATGAGGCCTCTTGAGTTGGTGCTGACTGAAGAGTGGAGTGATTTGGATGAAAAGGCATGGGTAAAGAAATATCAAGCACTTCCCCAAAGTAATTTTAGATGGAAAGCTCCTTGGGTAAGCGGTTCATCTTACCTCATGAGTTGTGGCAACAAAGCATAGGTCCTATTGATTGGCTTAACTGGTTATATCAGTTACTCACCCTCATTGGTGGCTAAACAGTTTGTAAGAGTACAATACGTGCCAAGAACTTGGGGATTAGCCGAATATACTGGTCTGTTTAAAGAAGCTAGTTCTCTGGATATGTTAGAAGCCATCAGAAATGACTGGAAGCAGCCTGTTTTGGTTTATAGGGAAGAGCATCAAAAAGAGTTCTCAACTAGCCCTACATACTCAATATGGAGGAGTGATGGTTCATCTAAAATACTTCAGGAGGCAAAAGAGCAAAGAAGAGCCCAAGATAAGCCATCTGTGACATTGGAGCTGAAAAGAAAAAGGGTCAACAATGAGGAAGATCTTTAAGAAGAGTTGGATAAGCTGAGGATTGAGCTCATCAATAGCAAAAATCATCATAAATTCCTGGAAAACCAACTTTTAAAAGAAGAAGAGATGAAGGCTTCCCTAGATCAGCAATTGAAGGAAAAAGATGAGCAAATTGTTAAGTTAAGGAAGAACCAGCATGAAGCAAAGGAGCAACTAAAGGAAGGGAAGGTCAAGTATGACGAGTTGGAGCAGGAATTGGCGACTCTAAAAAGGGCCTCAGAAAGTAGAAAGTCTGCTGACAAAGAGACAATAGCTTATCTGAAGAAAGAAAAGGACTAGTATAAATTGAAATGGGAAGCTGAAAACGAGAAGAACAGATTAACTGGTCTCACCATTGAAGCAGAAAGAAGCTTAAGAACTCGATATTAGGTACAGGCTGACGATGAGAGAGAAGCTAGGAGGATAGCTGAGTCAGACATAAAGGAATACCTGGACAAAATAAATGGTATGAGAAACCGAGTTTCTGTGATACAAGCCGAGCTTGAGACCCAAGAGGAAAAAGCAAAGAAGATGCAAGAACAGTTTGAGGAATGGCAGGATTATATCAGCAGCTTCGATGTACAGCTAAACACTAAGGTAGTTGAGCTTGATATAGAGAAGGAGGAATTGCAAAGGGCTAGAAAACAGATTCAACAGTTGGATAAGATGGTTCAAATCTTGGAGACAAACAATGAATTATTAGCCGCCAGTAATGGAACACTGCTTCAAGACAACACCTTGTTCCATTACAAGATCGAACAAACTGACAAGTTAATTGACATGGTGGTTCGAAAGGCAAATGAGCTACGAGTGAAGGCTTCCAGGATTGGCAACAACCATCATAGATATGAAAAATATTTGAATGAAGTTTCCTCTTTCATCAGGAATGTAGCCAATAGAGGAATAACATTTGAATAAAGACACTTTGTATGAACCATCTGTACAGGCCTAAGCCTACTTTTGAACTTTTGTAATGTGTATGGAATTCAATCAATCAAAGGACTTGGGTAAAACCTCTTTGAGTATATCAGACTTCAGATTCTACTTGTATTTGACAAAGGAAGTCATGGATTAGCTCTTTAAATCCATATACATGCATCTTTTTCATTTGCATCTGTATTCATACATTCATTCATTATAACACACATGCATACGCCAGGTCAAAATATAGGTCCCCAAAGAGTCTACAACACCCTACTCCGAGCAAGGAACATGGAAGATGAAGAGCGTGCTTATCGTGAAGCTCACTTCCAGGACGAATTGGATTCTCTAAAGGTTAGTGTGGCTCACCTCACCAGCTTACTCGAGCAAGCACTAAGAAATACCTCTGGTGAAGGCCCTTCCACTAGACCTGCCACTTTCCCAGCTAATCAACCTAAAGAAATAATAGGAGAACAAGCACAGGAGCCTCGGCACAATCCAGCATTTGTGCAGTCAACAACACCAGCACCAACACCTGCAGTTGCAGATGCATTTGCTAATGAGTCCCACAAAACCAAGCCATTTGATGATGGTGATCAAGACAAGATGGCAGCACTAGAGGCCAGGATCAGGGCCATTGAGGGAGTAGACTTATATGACCCAGTGCGAGCCGCAGAAATGTGTCTAGTCCCTAATGTAGTGGTACCAAAGAAATTTCAAGTTCCGGAATTTATCAAATATACCGGAACTCAATGCCCTGTTACCCATCTCAAATCCTATTGCAATAAAATGGCAGAAGTTGTGCATGATGAGAAGCTACTGATGCACTTCTTCCGAGACAGCTTGAGTGGAGCAGCATTGAGCTGGTATATGAGGTTAGATAATACCAGGATTCATACATGGAAGGATCTCGTAGATGCTTTCATCAAGCAATACAAATACAACATGGATGTTACTCCGGATAGAACCAGTCTATCTAATTTGGAGAAAGGAGACAAAGAAAGTATAAGGGAGTATGCCTAAAGATGAAGAGATTTGGCAGCACAGGTACATCCCCCTCTCCTAGAAAAGGAAATGGTTGCTCTGTTTGCTAACACGTTAAAAGCGCCATACTACAAACATGTGATGGGTAGTTCGGCTCAGCAATTCACTGATGTTGTGGCCGTAGCAGAGCGAATAGAGCAAGGAGTAAAGAGTGGGAGAATCTCTGCACCCGTGGAAAAAAAGGGTTTTGGAGTAAAAAAGAGGGAGATTAATCATGTTGAAAGTAGCTATAAAAGCATGAAGGCCAATTCCAAAGATATAACACTCCATCTCTTTCATCCCAAATTGCCAACACTAATTTCAACTTCCCGATCCCAGCCAGAAAACCTGAACTCCAAAACCACCAAGTAAAAAACCAAGCTGCAAGTTTCCCAAAAAAGAACTACCAAAGAACCCAAGAACAATTGCCTCCATTGCCGCTACCCCTGAATGAAATGTACCAGAAGCTACTAAGTATCGGACAAGTAGCCCCCGTACCTTTGGCACCTCTACAACCGCCTTACCCCAGCTGGTATAAGCCAGATCTTACCTGCGAATACCATGCCAGTGTAGCTGGGCATAACATCTATACTTGCAACGCCTTCAAGAGAAAGCTTCTGCAATTGATCAAAGCAGGATGGATAACATTCGAAGATGCCCCTAATGTGAATACAAACCCTCTACCCAATCATGCTTCAGGTAGCGGGTCTGTAAACATGTTAGAAATAGAACACTCAAAAATCTTGAAGGTGCCAATGGATAGGATCTACCAAATGATGGTAGATGCAAGGTACAAAGAGGGTAGCGAGAAGTGCTGTGAACACCATAATAGAGAAGGACATGCGATTAGCCAGTGTGAGGGCTTTCATAAAAAAGTGATACAAATGATGAGTCATGGATTGCTACGAATCGAGAAAGCAACAGGTGAGGAGGTTTCCATGATGGAAGCACCAAATAAAAAGGTATGTCGAGTACAATTTGTAATAGGAAAGCCACCCAAACTGGTCTTATCCAAACCAGTAGTGGCACATAAAGGGAGTTACAATGCCTTACCTCATGACTATGGGTGTTCCTTTAAAAGCACTCAGTAGCCGCCTATTTTTCAAGCAGAAATTGGAGGATTAACCCGTAGTGGCAGATGTTTCACTCTAGAGGAATTGGAAAAACAAAGGAAAGCTAAGGGTAAAGAGGGGGTTGACGTGATCGAGGAAATAAACAAACCTGTCACAGAAAAGGAAACCAATGAATTCTTGAAGCTGATGAAACATAGTGAATATAGTGTTGTTGAACAGCTCAAGAAAACTCCGGCAAGAATCTCATTGTTGTCTTTGATCCTAAGCTCTGAGCCACATAGGAATGCTCTACAGAAGGTATTGAATGAGGCATACGTTCCTCAGGACATCAATCAAGAAGCCATGGAACATTTGGTGGGAAGAATCCAAGCCTCGAATTACGTATACTTCATTGAAGATGAATTGGGTCTCGACGGTACCGGGCATAACAAACCACTATACATTATAGTGCGGTGTAAGGATATTCTAATCGTAAAGGTACTCGTCGATAACGGTTCTGCACTGAACGTCCTACCAAGGCATATGTCGAAAGAAATGCCTATCGATGAGTCACATATGAAACCTAGCACATTAATGGCGAAAGCATATGATGGTTCGCCAAGATAGATAATTGGGACCCTAGAAGTGGAGCTATATATAGGCCGCAAGTGTTCTTGATAACATTACAAGTAATGGATATTCACCCATCTTACAGCATATTATTAGGGAGGTCGTGGATTCATGCGGCTGGAGCAGTGGCTTCTTCACTACACCAGTGTTTAAAGTAAATCATGAATGGAATGTTGATAACTGTCAAAGCTAAAGAGACAGTTTCCATGATAAAAAATGTAGCCATACCCTTCATTGAAGTGAAAGATTGTAGAGATGGGAACATTCATGCATTTGAAATCGTGAATACGGAATGGGTTCCCGAAGGTGTGGTGTTGAAAAAAACCTAGAATCCCTGAAGCGGCAAAAATAGTTGCCAGATGCTTTCTGAGGAATGGGGCTCCTTTCCAACATAATCCTAAGACTGAACCGATCAAGCTAAAGGGTGTGGATCAAAGATTTGGGCTTGGTTATAAGCCCAAGAAAGATGATTACAAACAGGTTGCCCAGATTAGAAATGAGGCAAGAATGGCAAGAATTGAAGGGAGAGAGCCAAAAGAAGAGGAACTTGTCATCCCACCACTCCAAGTATCTTTCCCAAGGGCTATAGAGGTGATTAGATCAGGCATAATGGATCTCCACATCAATACCCTGGAGAGCCAAGAAGAAAAACAAACAGAGGAAGTGGATCTGGAAGTGAAGGATGAAATTCTGCCATAGCTTTCCATTCACACCATTGATGAACCTCCTGCCAGATTTTTCATGCGAAGAGTGGCTGAAGGAGAGGTGTACCAGAACTGGAAGATGGAGCTTGCTCCTATGGTGCTTAAAAAGTAATTGTTCTTGTTTGATCGTGTTCGGACTTGTTTTGTCTTGTTTTGACGTGTGCTGATCTTGTCGATAATTTAGCTCATGATACCGCAAGATCCTTCCCAACCGAATCAAGGGCTGAAATTTTACCCGTGTAGACGAGATTACTCTCTTCCACCGCCTATATATAGAGGCTCCGTTGATGACCTAAGGGAGAAGAAAATTGAACGCAAACTTGGCCGAAAACCAGCCTTCCCTGCTTAGTTTTCCTGCAACCAGCTCTTTCTTTTCTTTTTCTCTTCGTCGTGGCCTTCAGCCACCACCACCATCATCACCTGTCTTCTCACCATCGTCCCCACCTTAACTAGCCATCAAACCATCACACGTGGTGGTTGCACCACTTCTCTCTCTCCTCTGTAAAAATCCTCTTCTCTGCCACCGTGACCCCGGCAGCAGCAGCCCCAGCATCAGCAGCAGCAACCACCTTGCCCAGAAGCTTTTATCCTTCCCAAAGGAAGCTTGGACAGCAGCCCTCTCCTCAGCCACTCCAACAGTTCCAGCCGCGAGCTTCCCTTCTCCTTTGCAGGACTCTGTTCCTTCTTCTTCCAGCTGTGACCAGAGCAAGCCGCCGGCCTCACAACCTCCAGTTGCACCGTGCGCCACCAGTCAGGCCGCCAGCTCCCTCCACACCAAGTAAGCTTCCATCCTCTCTTCTTCTTCCTCCTCCCTTCCCTGTTATAGTTGCATGTGAACAGTGCAACGTGAATTACTTCACGTTGCACTATTGCGTGCAACGTGAATTACTTCACGTTGCACTATTGCGTGCAACTTAGTCACTGGGCTGTGCTAGTGACTAAGTTGCTTTGGGCTGGACCTGTCTTGGCCCAGCCCAGTTGGCTGGGCCGGGTCCAGCCCATCCCTAAAATTAAAAGAACAAGAATCTTGTGGGCCGAGTTCGGCCTAACCTTTTTGGGTCGATATTGGCCCCTCCTTTTTGGACTGAGCTCGGCCCAACTATCTGGGCCGGCCCAGTCCACATATGTTGTAATATATTAATAATATATTATATATTATTATTATATTTAAAAAAAATTCAAAAAATTTTCAAAGGGCACTTTAAAATATTTGTGATTTTCTCAAATATTTTTCTACCAATTTTGCTTAATATTGGGTTGTATACTTACATTGTAAGATACAAGTCCGGTATTAAAATACCCGGTTTTCTCCAAAATATTTTTAAAAAAAATTCAAAACTTCTCAAAAAACTTTTAAATCAATTTCCCTTTTCAAAAAAGACAAAAAAAAAATTTTTGTTTTCATACTGCCAAATCTAAAAATTTTCCAAGCATGTTTTCATTAAAAGATTACATCTTTTCATGTTTTGAAAATCCAAAAAATGGATATCATAACCAGTTTATGATCATCCATTAGGGTTTGGCCAAAATATCAAAAACCTTTTTCCAATCTTTTTTTTTCTAGGATCCAGATGTAGACTTTAATATTTGTGAGGTGTAAAATTATACGATAAAGTACACCCTCAAGTATTAAAGATACAAGGTGTAAAAATACGATGCTAAAATTCAGACTTTAGAATGGTTAGGATTTAACCCGATAAAGGTAGAGATTCTCTCATTAAGATAGATCTACCTTGAGCCTTAGAAAAGACCAACGAATAGAACCCGACTTAGAAAAAACAATCAAACAACAATGCAGCTTACCTTAGGTAGGGTGCACTGGGGGTGATGCGTCTTCCCCTTGCACAACTAGTCCCTTACTCTGACTCTCGCAGACCATAGGTTCCTAGTGACTATAATACCAGGTGGCAACTCTTAAAACATTAATCATAATTTTATGATTAAATCCAAGACCCTTTCCAACACACACCACCTCACACAAGAGTCACGGAAAGTAGCCTCCGACGTCACCAGACGACTTCGCCCCCGCGACACGTGGTACCATCTTCACTTGGTAATCTTACCCAATTATTCGGACTATTCCTTAGTGACAACAAACTGCATGGTGCAATTCCTTTGTCTATTTATAGGCTTCAAAATCTTGAAATACTTGACCTATCTAATAATCTCTTTAGGGGTTCTTCGGAATTGAACCGTTTTAGAAACCTTGCTTCTCTCCTGTTATCGTATAACAATCTGTCTTTGCTTCCTACCCACAATGCTACCTTTCCTCTGCCAAAACTTCAACTCTTAAGTTTAGAGGGATGCAATTTAGGTGAACTTCCCAGTTTCTTGCGTGATCAAAACCAACTGGAGATTTTAGAAATTGGAGATAACAAACTTGAGGGACACATACCCAAATGGTTTATGAACATGAGTACCATAACCCTCGTGGCTCTATCTCTGGCAGCATTCTGACAGGTTTTGAGCAATCCTTTGACGTTCTTCCATGGAATAATCTACGTTCACTGTCTCTTAATTCAAACAAGTTCCAAGGATCCCTTTCAATTCCACCACCAGCAATCTATGAATATAAAGTCTCGAACAACAAATTAAATGGAGAAATCCCAGAAGTTATTTGCAATCTGACTTCGCTTTCTGTCCTTGATATGTCAAATAACAATTTGAGCGCCAAACTTCCGCCGTGCTTGGGAAATAAAAGCAGCACCGCTTCAGTTCTGAATCTGCGCAACAATAGTTTCAGCGGTGATATTCCTGAGACATTCACAAGTGGCTGCTCATTGAGGGTCGTTGATTTCAGTCAAAACAAACTGGAGGGGAAGATGCCAAAATCATTAGCCAATTGCACCGAGCTAGAGATTCTCAATATTGAACAAAATAACATAAATGATGTCTTTCCTTCTTTGTTGGGTATGCTTCCTCATTTGAGGGTTCTCATTTTGAGATCTAATGGGCTACATGGTGTGATTGGGAAACCTGAAACCAATTGAATTTCCCAGGTTACAGATTGTTGACCTCTCCAACAATAGTTTTAAGGGTAAGTTGCCACTTGAATATTTCCGAAATTGGACTGCCATGAAAAATGTCCACAATGAGCCACTGATTTACATGCAAGCAGACACAAGTATCGACATATCGAGAGCTTCAGTGACCAATCCGTATCCGTGCTCGATGACAATGACAAACAAAGGTGTGATGATATTATATGAAAAGATCCAAGATAGTCTCACTGCAATCGACCTCTCAAGTAATGGTTTTGAAGGAGGAATTCCAGAGGTCCTTGGAGATCTCAAAGCACTTCATTTGCTCAATCTCTCCAACAACTTTCTCACTGGTCGCATCCCTCCATCGGTGTCCAACTTGAAAGAGCTTGAAGCTTTAGACCTTTCTCAGAACAAACTCTCTGGAGAGATTCCTGTCCAACTTGCACAGCTCACCTTCCTCGAGATCTTTAATGTGTCTCACAATTTTCTCTCAGGTCCGATCGATACCACGAGGAAACCAATTCGGAGCATTTGACAACACTTCATTTGCTGCGAATTCAGGATTGTGTGGGGAGCCTTTGTCAAAAAAATGTAGAAATGGCGAGGACCCCTTCCCAGCTCCCAAAGAAGATGAGGGCTCGGGATATCCACTTGAATTTGATTGGAAGGTGGTGGTGATAGGTTATGCAACTGGATTGTTAATAGGAGTGATTCTTGGATGTGTTATGAACACAAGGAAGTATGAATGGGTGGTTAAGAATTATTTTGCGAGGTGGCAAAACAAAGGTCAACATTTAAAGAATCGACTGCGTAGAAGTTGATTTCTAATTATTAAGGTGTTTTCCGATTTGTTAATCATAGTAAATAAACATTATCTTGTATTTCCTTTTCCTTCTCTTTTCTTTCTTAATTTTCACTTGTAAGGATACGAGTGAATTTCTCTTGGATGGTTTGTTTCATGTGCTAAAAATAAGATAATTTAATGGTTTGTTTCATGTGCTAAAAATAAGATGATATCTTTAAAGTAAATGAATTATGTAGCTATAGTATGTTGAAAATTTGTATACACAAAATAGTCTTCATCAAGTTATAAGACTCGAGATTGGTGGGTTGATCCCAAACTTGACCGAGCTGAGGCCTGGACTATTCCAGATTGAAGAAAAATGAGGGAAGGAATTGGAATTGATCTAGGTGACCGGGTTAAGAACTTAAGTTGACCCGTAACCCGAATTGACTTGATGAACTCAATGTTAACTTTTTTTAATTTCTTTTCAAAACGACATCAGTGTTAAGAAGGGGACAGCTGGAAATAACTAGGGGTAAACAAAGGTAGTGAGTCTCTTCTCTCTCTTGGTCTTTGACCTTGTTTAAAAAAAGAAGAGTAACCGAAGGGTAAAAACCATAAACAATCTCAAATTGTGAAAAAATAGTAGTAGAATGCACACTATAATTATAAACAAACTCAATGAATGCAAGCAATCTTCCTAAATTTTCAAGTTCTTTCGTATGACAGTGTGTAAAAGTGTGGTTAAAGTCATATTAACTACTTCAGTTTGTTCATCTGTTTGGGGATGACAAGTAGTAGAAAACAACTATTTAGTTCCCAATTTTCCCCACAATACCTTCCAAGGGTAGCTAAGAAACTTAACATCTATATCCTAAAATATACTCCTAAGAACTGTTGGAATATTGCCAACTTATGTGGCAGCATCTGCAACCCATCCTCTAGAAAAAGATGGCCGCCATTGTCAAAGAAAGAAGGCCAACTTGTTAGAGTCAAAGAGGGCTGTTGGTGCAGCATTTGCAGCCTATTGACATTGTCAAAGAAGGAGGCTACAATGGTGAGTTGTTGGTGGCAGCTGCTAATGTCAAAAGAAGACCAACCATTAACAAAGAGTAGCCACCATTATTGACAAAGGAGCAAGAGGAGCTGTCATTGAAGCCTATAAATAGACACCAAGAGTGCAGCACAAAATAAGAGTGAGAGAGAGAGCAAGAACAAAAGAGAGAAGAAGAGGGAAAGAAAGAAGGGCTGCCATCAGCAGCCCTGCTGCCTTATACAGCAGCTGCCCTATGCAGCAATGAGATGGGAGTTGAGTGGATGTGATCCTCCTCCGTGTGTTGTATTCTTTCTCTATCTCTAATAATATAGACTACTCCCGTGGATGTAGGCGATTTGTCGAACCACGTTAAATATTGTGTCAGATTGCTTAGCCTCCTTTGGGTAATGATCAGAATACCACCGATCCGATGGGTTGAAAATCCCCAACAATTGGTATCAGAGCTGATGGTTTAAAGTGGTGTTTGATTTTTACTCAAAAATGAAAATTGTCAAAAATTGTTTTTGACCATACCACTGTGTAGAGGAGGAAGAGACGAGCACACTGGTGAAAACGATGCAAAATTCTGACGTGGGACATGGCCGTACGCGCCGACGAGATGGTTGTCCATGCGTGCAGACGCGCCCCACGCGTGCCACGCGTCTTCTTCGCCCGAATGGGCTGACCCGACCTGAATACCAGTTGACCCGACCCATGCGAATGACCCAGATATTGATGACGTCAGCATGACATAATTGTGACGTCAACATGCACAGTTGGCATGTCATGTCAGCGACCAGTCATATTACACGTCATCACAGTGGGACCCACCTGCCACATCATTAGCCACGAGCCGAGCTGAGTTGGAGCCGAGCTACGAGCTGATGAATAGGATTTAGTGTAGCTGATCCTACATGCAACCAAATTTGAGATTGAATCTGGGCCGTTTACCAGGCCAGAATTGTTTTGATCAAATCTTAGCTGTCTGAAATGCGATTTGGACAATTTTAGACTTGTTTCCAGCTAATTTGATCGTTTCGGATGCAATGGTACGGTCCGATCATTGAGATTGAGACTGAAAGTGATGGTGGTGAATTAAAAAAAAGAGATTACCCGATCAAGAGGCAACTAAAATTCATCATGGTGGTTGATGGAGATGAAGAAAAAGAAGGTGCACATGTTTACCCAATTACATGTGCTGAACTGCTAAATGGGAAGATTGTTTATTTGCCGAATGAAGGCAAAATTGGGACACTCTGGACACCCGATCAAGTGGATGATTTGAGGTGGAGAGTGAAAATTGATGAAGACCAATCTTGATGAATCTAAGCACTGGTAGTCTCGCCATATGTTGAGAAATCAGGTATAAAACTAGGATACCCCAGATCACTTGTCAAGGAAAGCCGCAACAATGCTAGCAAATGGTTGTATATACGGAAAGACAGTACGATGGATAGATATGGCCTAAGAAGTTCTGTCTAGGAGATTGGGTTTTAAGCGGGACCAGTGCGACCCCTCCAATCTTTCCTGGGAACTTACTTAGTGGAAGGATTATCCATACGGTACTATTTTCCTATATATAGCAGTTTGTAATGAAACTGTTAAAAACTAGCAAGATGACGGCACAAAGAAACAGTTGGGTTCCGTATGTTCAAGGATCTGATGGAGTGGTGATTTCTCCAAAGAAGTTAGATTCGATGACTATAATTTCTCGATGGGAGAATTGATGAAGACCCTGATAATGGAAGAGAAATACAACAAGGTGATAAAGATTGGCACTCTATTTTTAACTTGGATAGGTGTTGTGATAGGATGAGCTGCTGTCAAACATAAGCAAGGAATGGGGAGAAATCTGGAGAACAGAAATTGCATGAGGGCACATGGAGATTGTGCAGGAGTACCCGTGATCCAATGAGGTACTGTAATCAAACAAATCATCTATCCGCAGGAGTGGATATTTATTTTTTACTGTTACTCTATTTAATTGTCTGTAATCAATACAAAGTCTAAGGGTCCCATCTTTCTTCTTCATAAATGATACTGGAGCTCCCCATGGGAAATTACTTGGACGGATAAATCCTTTATCCAATAATTCTTGTAGCTGAATCTTCAACTCAGCAAATTCGGCAGGCGCCATTCTATATGGTGGTTGAGCAACAGGTGTTGCCCCGGGTAGTACATCAATGGAAACTTCCACTTCCCTATCTGGTGGTAACCCCGGTAATTCATTTGGGAACATGTTTGTAAATTCTCTCACTATAGGGATGTTTGTCAACTCTCTAGTTTTTTCTTTCGAATCAAACACATAAGCAAGGTAAGCTTCACATCCGTTTTTAACCATCTTCCTTGCAGTTATAACTGAGATGATGCAATTCAGTATAACATTATTTTCCCCTCTAAAAATCACTCTCCTTCCATTCAGTCCTTGGAGAGTCACCGTTTTCGCGAAGCAGTCCATTTGAGCCTTATATACACTTAACCAATCCATACCTAGTATTACTTCAAAATCCTGTAATTCTAAGGGAATTAAATCTACTCCCAACTCGAGCCCATCTATACTAATCCTAATTCCCTTATAGACTACATCAATGACTACAACTTCACCTAGAGGAGTACTTATCATAAATCCTCTTTCTACCCTGCTAGGTCTTTTTCCTATTTTCCCCATAATTTTATTAGCCACAAATGAATGTGTAGCCCCAGGATCAATCAATGCATGTACAGGTAATGAGTTTAACTGTAAAGTACCTGCTACTACATTTGGGGCAAATCTGACCTCCTCTTGTGTCATATGAAATACTCTGCCCTGGGTTCTGTCACCCTGCATCCTAGGCCGACCTCTGTTTCCACTAGCCCCCGATTGTGCTGGTCTACCCGGTCTATCCACAGTGATAGACTGTTGCTCGCTTTGGGTCTGTTGTCTCTGCCCTTATATGAACTCAGCTCTCCGTGGACAATCTCTACGGATGTGTCCCTGTCCTCCACAGTAGTAACATCCTCTGCCTAAATAAGAGCAATCACGCCATCTATGCCCCTCAGCTCTACAAATATAACATCATCCTGGTGACACTGAATAATCTCCTAGATGTCTTTGCTCACACCGAACACATTGGGGATAAGATAAGGCATTTAATCCTGATGCCCCTCCAACAGAACCTCCTTGAAAAGATGGTTGTCTACTAGTAGTCCCAGCACCAATACTCTGAATAGGCCTAGACACTGCTCCACCCTTCCTTCTAAACTGGCTGAACTGTCCCTTACCTTTTCAGAAAGAGGATGGAACACCCTCAAATTATAATATCATGAAATCTCCCAACATTTATTTACCAATGTCAAGTATTGGGTAATATGTCTAAAATTATGGGAATTTTTTTTTTTTGAAAATTTCAGCAGAGTTTCCTCTATTTTTGTTGGTACCAAGTTATCAACAACACTTCTATTATATGTCATTACGACATCCATCTTGATCCAATCATCCTGGATCACATTCCATTCATCAAACAATAACTCAATATTTATACTTATCAATATATGCAAGTCTCATAATATCAATTAGTCCCATAGTCCTCTGAGGACACTCCCTCCTACGATGCCCCGACTCTTCATAATAATAACATGCAGCATCTAGATAGGGGCAATCCCTCCATCTATGTTCCTGTCTACATATATAACATCTGCCAGATGTGATCGAACAATCTCCAGGATGTCTACGCTCGCATCTCACACACAGGGGATAAGTAGTCATCTTGGAGCCCTCTGCGACTCCTCCTAGTAAACTAGTCTGTGGTCGTGACCACCCTCCCTGTGAGCTCTGCATAGGTCTACTCGATGTACCACCTGATCCAAGATTTCCTCCCTTCTTTCTGAATTGACCAAAATGTCCTCCTTTTCCCTTTTTTGGAAATGGAGGTCTCCCTGTAAATGATGTAGGCTCCTTACGCTTTTCTGTTCCCATAGTACCCTGTCCATCACCTTCCCGCCGCCCTGCGGCTGCCACGGCCTCAAGAGATTGAGCGGCCACTATAAAATCTCTTACTGTCGGAAACTGCAAGGCAGCCAATCCCATCCTCAGCTTTTGTCGGATTCCATCTCGGAGTCTCTCGATCCGATGCTGCTCAGTCGGTAAATAAACAGAAGCAAACATAGAGAGGTCTTGAAACCGCCTCTCATATTCCAATACTGTCATATCTCCCTGTGTAAGAGCCAAGAACTCCTGTTCTTTGATCTTTCGATGCTGTCGGGAATAATACTGGTTCTCACACTCTGTCCTGAAATCCCTCCATCTAAGCGTCTCAGCAGCTCGTCTCTCTTTAACAATATCCCACCATGTCTGGGCTCTGTCCGATAATATCTGAGTAGCACAATCCACTCGGAGCTCTGCTAGTACTGCTATTTGATCCATAGACCTCTCTATCTTTCGTAACCATCGCCCAGCTATCTCAGCATCCTCCTCTCCCATAAATGCCTCACAACCTAATTCTCTTAGACTCTTTACCCATCAAACTAAGGTGACCACATTATCCCTGAGGGTAGTACTCATTGGTCCCGCCATCTCTGTCATCACTGCACGAACCAACTGTGCAAAATAAGCTGGATCTGGATATGGTGGAGGTGCTACCCCAGGGGGTGCTGCTGGTGCTACTACAGGCGCTACTGTTGGTGGGGGCTGAGTCCCCTGCCCATCTCCATCAAATATCCTCCCCTCATCTCGGAGTCCTGATGACTCTCCTTGTCCGGATTGCACCGACCCGGCTGGCACAAAAGATGCTGTATCTACCAGAGGATCTCTCTCTAGTCCTCTATCTCCAGTCTCAACTAGACGCTCGTCCCTCACGGGTGACGAGTCAGCTCTGGCTTCTTGCCGTGTACACACCATCCTGAAACAATATTATTTTACATTAATAATGGTCTCCTGAACTTTAACCATGCTCTGATACCAAAAATTTAACACCCTCAAATTATAATATCATGAAATCTCCCAACATTTCTTTACCAATGTCAAGTATTGGGTAATATGTCTAAAATTATGGGAATTTTTTTTTGAAAATTTCAGCAGAGTTTCCTCTATTTTTGTTGGTACCAAGTTATCGACAACACTTCTATTATATGTCATTACGACTTCCATCTTGATCCAATCATCCTGGATCACATTCCATTCATCAAACAATAACTCAATATTTATACTTATCAATATATGCAAGTCTCATAATATCAATTAGTAATTCAACATAAATGTACTGCCAAAACAACTTAAAAGATAAACAAATTCATCATTAAACGTAATAAATGCTAACTAACTACATAGAAGCCTTTAACCTACATAAATACAACATTAAGATTAAAAGTCATATTATATTTATAATAAATCTTATCTTATCATTTCGAAAATGATTTGGTCATACTAACAACTATACATATATATATAATACATCCACTACATATTACACCTTCTACTTAATTTTTACAACACAAAAGGATTTACATTCAAAGTAAAGACATGAATATTACATTCCAAAATAGTAATTCATAAACAGGAGTATTCCTACATCTAACGATCTCCATCACCTCGCGGTGTACATGTTTCAACAATAACAATATTAAGTAACTTACTCACTATATTATTCTAATATTAATTAATTACTCTTAACCTTTGAAATTTAATACTTCTACTTCAATCTAACTTAATCCCTTAATTTACATAATCTTTTCAAAATTTACAAATCCAGCTAACTCATCTTAATTACCAATTTGGTTTCTTTCCTCAGTCACCAATAGATCCAGTACTTCCATTCGAATTACCCATCATCCGACTAACCTCTTTTGTTAGCCAATCAATCTGGTAATTCCATTCGAATTACCAAGCATCCGGCTAACCTTTTTTTATTAGCCAATCAATCCGGTAATTCCATTTGAATTACCCAGCATCCGGCTAACCTCTTTTATTAGCCAAACAATCCGGTAATTCCATACGAATTACCCCAAATCCGGTTAACCTCTTTGTTAACCAACAAAACCGGTAATTTCACATAAATTACTGGTAATTCACATAATCATAACTCAATTTATTCATTTGCTCCATTCGTTTAATATCAATTAAATAAGCAACATAGATTATTAGGGAAACTAAAAATTACAAAATAAGGTGACGAATCACCTACCTTCTGCTCGGGATGACCCAGCTCCTCCTGTCTGATAACCAGCTCTAGACACAACTCCTGAATCAATCAAGTGTCATTATATCATTAGTTCATCAATATTTTTATTACGTGCCGAAACACAAAGCACGTAATATTTTTATTTGTAATTTGTTCTAATAAAAATTCATTCTCAAATATAACATCATTATTTTACATACAACCTCATATTTAACTCAAGTTACTTCTTTGCTTACTCTATGTTCATAATTCCTCCATGAAATAATTCTTCTATTCTTTATACCCTCACATCATATTATTCATTTTATCTAAATACTATATTCAAACACAATCTAGACATCTTGTCTTCATATTTTCTTTTAACTAGTTTATTTCTCTTTTAATTTGAATTTACTTATTCTTATTATTATTGTTATTATTATTTTCTCAATTTAAATGCTATCTCTTCATTTAGTCTTTCTTACATTTTCAATTATCATGATTAAACATGGTTTGTTTCTAAGCATTAACATCAAAACTCATTCTCCCACTTTTTCCTTCATTTACTTGTTATTTCAACTTATTTTCATTATATTCCACTTCAATTTCATCATTTTTCCTTCCTCTCCTAATTCCCCCAAATTCACATAAGAACCCTAAGTTCAAAAATCTAGGATTTAAGGGAAACTAAGGTAAAATTCCATGAAATTACTTCCTAACTTAATGAAATAAGCTCAAGAAAACATCTAAATCAAACATTAAATCCAAACTTCTCATGCTTACCTATTGCTTTTCTTCCAATTTCTCTTCTCTTCCAAAATTAGGTGAATTCCCCTTCTCAAATCCTCCTTCCTTCACTTGCTTTAGTGTTTTATAGGTTGAACTTGCAAGCTTATAAAGGTATTTTCTCAATTTCCTTATTGTTTTTCCTTACTTTTCTCTCTTTCTCTCACGTTATGCTCTGTTTTTCTTTTCACCTTTTTGTTTCTGCCCATTCGGCACTTAATAGAAGAGAAGGAGAGCTTATATGTTTTGTTTTCAATGGCAAATTACTATTATACCCTTAATGAATATTTTTTCCTCTTTGACGGTCTTTATTTTTTTTTTGCTAGCACTACCGAGCTCCATTCATCTTAAAATTTTAACCAGATTTTATTCAATATATTTTAAGGTTCCTCAAAAAATTTCAGCTCAATCCGATGGTCAGATTGAAAATTACATCCAATAACGTAAAACTAGTCGAATTGTGATTTTTCGTCAAATTTTTGAATTTCTCTAAAAATTCTGAAATTTTAAACCAAGCTAAGATATCATATTAGAAGGCTTCACGCAAAATTTCAGAATTTTTTTGATAACCCAATCAAGAGTTATGAATTTTTTTGTTTTACATAAAACTAGTCAATTTATGATTTTTCGTCAAATTTTTGAATTTCTCTAAAAATTCTGAAATTTTAACCCAAGCTAAGGTATCATATTCGAAGGCTCCACGCAAAATTTCAGAATTTTTAGATAACCCAATCAAGAGTTACGAATTGTTTTGTTTTACATAAAACTAGTCAATTTATGATTTTTCGTTCGGAGGTTTTACATTCTCCCCTCCTAAAAAAAATTTCATCCTCGAAATTAAATTCATACCTATATAAGAAAATAATCCAGGATCCTTCTTCATCATTTCTGACTCTCTCTCTCAGGTTTCTTCTTCTATTTGAGAGTTTCTCCACAATACTTTTACTAACGGCACCCTTTTATTCCGTAATTCCTTTATACTTCGGTCCATAATTCGCACAGGCTGTACCTCCATAGTTAAATCTTCCTGCACTTCCATCAAAATTTGTGGCAAAATTCGTGTAGGATCCAAATTTGCTTTTCGCAGCATCGAGACATGAAACACATTATGTATCTTATCTAAAGGTGGTGGCAGCAGTACACGATAGGCAACCGTCCCAATTCTTTCTATAATTTTATATGGCCCGATATACCTGGGTGCTAATTTTCCTTTCATTCCAAACCGAATCACATGCTTCCATGGAGCAACCTTTAAAAATACCATATCTCCAATTTGAAACTCTAGAGGTCTCCGTCGATTATCTGCATAGCTCTTTTGCCGGTCTTGAGCTTCTTTCATCCTTTCCTTTATCACCTTCACCTTATCAACCGTGATCTGCACCAGTTCAGGTCCCAATAATTTTCTTTCCCCAACTTCATCCCAACATACTGCAGTTCGACATCTCCTTCCATACAATGCTTCATATGGTGCCATTCCAATAGTAGATTGATAACTATTGTTATAAGTAAATTCTACTAATGGCAAATGATCCTCCCATAGCCCTCCAAACTCTAGAATACAAGACCGCAACAAATCTTCTAAGATCTGTATTGTCCTTTCAGATTGCCCATCAGTCTGTGGATGAAAAGCTGTGCTTAGATTCAATCTGGTACCCAAAGCCTGTTGTATACACGACCATAATCTTGATGTAAACCGAGGATCCCTATCGGAAACTATAGAAACTGGTACACCATGCAATCTCACCACCTCCTTAATATATAATTGAGCTAATTTTTCAACCGAATCCCCCATCTTCATAGGCAAAAACAAAGAAGACTTTGTCAGTCTATCCACGATCACCCATATAGCATTGTGTCCTTTCCTGCTTCTTGGTAACCCAGATACAAAATCCATAGTGATATTCTCCCATTTCCATTCTGGAATCGGAAAAGGCTGTAATTCTCCAGCCGGTCGTTGATGCTCTACTTTCACTTGTTGACATATGGCACACTTGGCCACATATTCTACTATCTCCTTTTTCATGTTTGGCCACCAGTAACTCTCCTTCAAATCTCTATATATTTCCGTGCTCCCTGGATGGATCGCCAATTTAGACTCATGAGCTTCTTTTAAAACTTCACCTTTTAAAACCTTGTCATCAGGTAAATATATTCTTTTTCCCATCACTACGAGCCCATCATTTGACACTCGAAATAAAGAGTCTTGGCCGACTTTTACATTATTCAGTTCTTTCTTTACTTCGGGATCTTCACCTTGAACTTTTTGAATCTTTTCTCTCATATCAGATTGTAGCACTAACGTTGCCAGTAACATTCCTCCTGAAGTCACATCCAAATGCACATTTAGCCCACCAAGTTCCAAGAGTTCTTTATCACCTCGCACTAGTAAGCCACCAATAAAAGCTTTATTCTTCCGACTCAGAGCATCTGCCACCACATTTGCTTTCCCCGGCTGATAATCAATAATACAATCATAATCTTTGATAAGCTCCATCCATCTCCTCTGCCGCATATTCAATTCTTTTTGTGACAACAAGTTTATTAAACTTTTATGATCTGTAAAAATATGTACCTGTACTCCGTACAGATAATGCCTCCATATCCGCAAAGCAAACACCACAGCTGCTAGCTCCAAATCATGTACTGGATAGTTCACCTCATGTGGTTTTAACTGTCTGGATGCATAAGCGATTACCCTTCCGTGCTGCATAAGTACACAACCCAAACCCTTACTGGAAGCATCGCTATACACGACAAATCCCTCTTGTTCTTTTGGTAAAGCCAATACTGGGGCTGAAGTTAACCTGGATTTTAACTCTTGAAAACTTGTTTCACACTCCTTTGACCATTCAAACTTAACTTCCTTCCGAGTTAGCTGAGTCATTGGAGAGGCTATCGTAGAAAATCCTTCTATAAATCTTCTATAATATCCAGCTAAGCCTAGAAAACTACGAATTTCAGTCACATTCGTAGGTCTTTCCCATCTTAATACTGCTTCTATCTTCTTTGGATCCACACTGATACCCTTCTCCGATATCACATGACCCAAAAATACTACTTCATTCAGCCAAAATTCACACTTACTCAGCTTCGCATACAACTTATTTCTCCTCAAGGTCTCTAACACTTCTCTCAAGTGATTTGCATGTTCCATTTGTGACGAAGAATATATTAGTATATCATCAATAAACACTACTACAAACTTATCCAGATAGGATCGAAAAACCCGATTCATCAAATCCATAAATATCGCTGAGGCATTAGTTAATCCAAAAGGCATCACCATAAACTCATAATGCCCGTAGCGAGTTCTAAAAGTTGTTTTCTGCATATCTTTCTCCTTTATCATCACCTGATGATACCCTGACCTCAAGTCTATTTTTGAAAATACACATGCCCCTTTTAACTGATCAAACAAATCATCAATTCGTGGAAGGGGGTACTTATTTTTTACAGTCACTTTATTGAGCTGCCTGTAATCTATACAGAGCCGTAATGTTCCATCTTTCTTTTTAACAAATAACACAGGAGCCCCCCAAGGTGAAACACTAGGGCGGATAAACCCTTTATCCATCAATTCTTGTAACTGTATTTTCAATTCCACCAATTCTGTAGGCGCCATTCGATACGGTGCCTGAGCTACTGGTGTAGTTCCAGGCAGTGTTTCTATCGAAACTTCTACTTCTCTCTCAGGTGGTAGCCCGGGTAATTCCTTTGGAAATACATCTGGAAACTCTCTTACTACAGGTATTTTATCCAACTCTATTCCTTTCTTTTCCAAATCTACTACATAGGCAAGATAAGCTGTACATCCCTTTCTTAATAGTTTCCTAGCCGTCATGACCGAAATTATACTATTTGGTATGATGTTCCTCTCTCCTCTAAACTCTACCCTCCTACCACCCTCATCTTGGAGAGTTACCATTTTAGTAAAACAATCTATTTGGGCTCTGTATGTTACTAGCCAATCCATTCCCAAAGTCATCTCAAAATCATACAAGTCTAGTGGTAATAAATCTACCCTCATTTCAACATCTCCTATTTTTACCCGACAACCCCTATAAACATACTCTATAAGTACAGTTTCCCCTAGAGGTGTACCAATTACTACCCCTTTTTCCACTCTCATAGGTTGCACTTTCAATTTATCTTTCCATTTTCTAGCTACAAAGGAATGGGTAGCACCAGGATCAATCAATGTATATACATGTTGAGATTCTAATAGTAAAGTACCTACAACAACATCAGTGGCAACTCGCACATCTTCCTGAGTCATACGGAAAACTCTTCCATGAGCTCCCCCTCCTTGTACTCGAGGTTGGCCTCGAACGGCACTAGTCCTAAACTGGGCAGGTCTACCTGGCCTATTCACGGTCACAGACTGCTGCTGACTCTGTCCTGAAACACCTTGTCTCTGCGTCTACCCCATAGTCCTCTGAGGACACTCCCTCCTACGATGCCCCGACTCTCCACAATAATAACATGCAGCATCTAGATAGGGGCAATCCCTCCATCTATGTTCCTGTCTACATATATAACATCTGCCAGATGTGATCGAACAATCTCCAGGATGTCTACGCTCGCATCTCACACACAGGGGATAAGTAGTCATCTTGGAGCCCTCTGCGACTCCTCCTAGTAAACTAGTCTGTGGTCGTGACCACCCTCCCTGTGAGCTCTGCATAGGTCTACTCGATGTACCACCTGATCCAAGATTTCCTCCCTTCTTTCTGAATTGACCAAAATGTCCTCCTTTTCCCTTTTTTGGAAATGGAGGTCTCCCTGTAAATGATGTAGGCTCCTTACGCTTTTCTGTTCCCATAGTACCCTGTCCATCACCTTCCCGCCGCCCTGCGGCTGCCACGGCCTCAAGAGATTGAGCGGCCACTATAAAATCTCTTACTGTCGGAAACTGCAAGGCAGCCAATCCCATCCTCAGCTTTTGTCGGATTCCATCTCGGAGTCTCTCGATCCGATGCTGCTCAGTCGGTAAATAAACAGAAGCAAACATAGAGAGGTCTTGAAACCGCCTCTCATATTCCAATACTGTCATATCTCCCTGTGTAAGAGCCAAGAACTCCTGTTCTTTGATCTTTCGATGCTGTCGGGAATAATACCGGTTCTCAAACTCTGTCCTGAAATCCCTCCATCTAAGCGTCTCAGCAGCTCGTCTCTCTTTAACAATATCCCACCATGTCTGGGCTCTGTCCGATAATAGCTGAGTAGCACAATCCACTCGGAGCTCTGCTGGTACTGCTATTTGATCCATAGACCTCTCTATCTTTCGTAACCATCGCCCAGCTATCTCAGCATCCTCCTCTCCCATAAATGCCTCACAACCTAATTCTCTTAGACTCTTTACCCATCAAACTAAGGTGACCACATTATCCCTGAGGGTAGTACTCATTGGTCCCGCCATCTCTGTCATCACTGCACGAACCAACTGTGCAAAATAAGCTGGATCTGGATATGGTGGAGGTGCTACCCCAGGGGGTGCTGCTGGTGCTACTACAGGCGCTACTGTTGGTGGGGGCTGAGTCCCCTGCCCATCTCCATCAAATATCCTCCCCTCATCTCGGAGTCCTGATGACTCTCCTTGTCCGGATTGCACCGACCCGGCTGGCACAAAAGATGCTGTATCTACCAGAGGATCTCTCTCTAGTCCTCTATCTCCAGTCTCAACTAGACGCTCGTCCCTCACGGGTGACGAGTCAGCTCTGGCTTCTTGCCGTGTACACACCATCCTGAAACAATATTATTTTACATTAATAATGGTCTCCTGAACTTTAACCATGCTCTGATACCAAAAATTTAACACCCTCAAATTATAATATCATGAAATCTCCCAACATTTCTTTACCAATGTCAAGTATTGGGTAATATGTCTAAAATTATGGGAATTTTTTTTTGAAAATTTCAGCAGAGTTTCCTCTATTTTTGTTGGTACCAAGTTATCGACAACACTTCTATTATATGTCATTACGACTTCCATCTTGATCCAATCATCCTGGATCACATTCCATTCATCAAACAATAACTCAATATTTATACTTATCAATATATGCAAGTCTCATAATATCAATTAGTAATTCAACATAAATGTACTGCCAAAACAACTTAAAAGATAAACAAATTCATCATTAAACGTAATAAATGCTAACTAACTACATAGAAGCCTTTAACCTACATAAATACAACATTAAGATTAAAAGTCATATTATATTTATAATAAATCTTATCTTATCATTTCGAAAATGATTTGGTCATACTAACAACTATACATATATATATAATACATCCACTACATATTACACCTTCTACTTAATTTTTACAACACAAAAGGATTTACATTCAAAGTAAAGACATGAATATTACATTCCAAAATAGTAATTCATAAACAGGAGTATTCCTACATCTAACGATCTCCATCACCTCGCGGTGTACATGTTTCAACAATAACAATATTAAGTAACTTACTCACTATATTATTCTAATATTAATTAATTACTCTTAACCTTTGAAATTTAATACTTCTACTTCAATCTAACTTAATCCATTAATTTACATAATCTTTTCAAAATTTACAAATCCAGCTAACTCATCTTAATTACCAATTTGGTTTCTTTCCTCAGTCACCAATAGATCCAGTACTTCCATTCGAATTACCCATCATCCGGCTAACCTTTTTTTATTAGCCAATCAATCCGGTAATTCCATTCGAATTACCCAGCATCCGGCTAACCTTTTTTTATTAGCCAATCAATCCGGTAATTCCATTCGAATTACCCAGCATCCGGCTAACCTTTTTTTATTAGCCAATCAATCCGGTAATTCCATTTGAATTGCCCAGCATCCGGCTAACCTCTTTTATTAGCCAAACAATCCGGTAATTCCATATGAATTACCCCAAATCCGGTTAACCTCTTTGTTAACCAACAAAACCGGTAATTTCACATAAATTACTGGTAATTCACATAATCATAACTCAATTTATTCATTTGCTCCATTCGTTTAATATCAATTAAATAAGCAACATAGATTATTAGGGAAACTAAAAATTACAAAATAAGGTGACGAATCACCTACCTTCTGCTCGGGATGACCCAGCTCCTCCTGTCTGATAACCAGCTCTAGACACAACTCCTGAATCAATCAAGTGTCATTATATCATTAGTTCATCAATATTTTTATTACGTGCCGAAACACAAAGCACGTAATATTTTTATTTGTAATTTGTTCTAATAAAAATTCATTCTCAAATATAACATCATTATTTTACATACAACCTCATATTTAACTCAAGTTACTTCTTTGCTTACTCTATGTTCATAATTCCTCCATGAAATAATTCTTCTATTCTTTATACCCTCACATCATATTATTCATTTTATCTAAATACTATATTCAAACACAATCTAGACATCTTGTCTTCATATTTTCTTTTAACTAGTTTATTTCTCTTTTAAATTGAATTTACTTATTCTTATTATTCTTATTCTTATTATTATTATTATTATTATTATTATTATTATTATTATTATTATTATTTTCTCAATTTAAATGCTATCTCTTCATTTAGTCTTTCTTACATTTTCAATTATCATGATTAAACATGGTTTGTTTCTAAGCATTAACATCAAAACTCATTCTCCCACTTTTTCCTTCATTTACTTGTTATTTCAACTTATTTTCATTATATTCCACTTCAATTTCATCATTTTTCCTTCCTCTCCTAATTCCCCCAAATTCACATAAGAACCCTAAGTTCAAAAATCTAGGATTTAAGGGAAACTAAGGTAAAATTCCATGAAATTACTTCCTAACTTAATGAAATAAGCTCAAGAAAACATCTAAATCAAACATTAAATCCAAACTTCTCATGCTTACCTATTGCTTTTCTTCCAATTTCTCTTCTCTTCCAAAATTAGGTGAATTCCCCTTCTCAAATCCTCCTTCCTTCACTTGCTTTAGTGTTTTATAGGTTGAACTTGCAAGCTTATAAAGGTATTTTCTCAATTTCCTTATTGTTTTTCCTTACTTTTCTCTCTTTCTCTCACGTTATGCTCTGTTTTTCTTTTCACCTTTTTGTTTCTGCCCATTCGGCACTTAATAGAAGAGAAGGAGAGCTTATATGTTTTGTTTTCAATGGCAAATTACTATTATACCCTTAATGAATATTTTTTCCTCTTTGACGGTCTTTATTTTTTTTTTGCTAGCACTACCGAGCTCCATTCATCTTAAAATTTTAACCAGATTTTATTCAATATATTTTAAGGTTCCTCAAAAAATTTCAGCTCAATCCGATGGTCGGATTGAAAATTACATCCAATAATGTAAAACTAGTCGAATTGTGATTTTTCGTCAAATTTTTGAATTTCTCTAAAAATTCTGAAATTTTAAACCAAGCTAAGGTATCATATTAGAAGGCTTCACGCAAAATTTCAGAATTTTTTTGATAACCCAATCAAGAGTTACGAATTTTGTTGTTTTACATAAAACTAGTCAATTTATGATTTTTCGTCAAATTTTCGAATTGCTCTAAAAATTCTGAAATTTTAACCCAAGCTAAGGTATCATATTCGAAGGCTCCATGCAAAATTTCAGAATTTTTAGATAACCCAATCAAGAGTTACGAATTGTTTTGTTTTACATAAAACTAGTCAATTTATGATTTTTCGCCCGGAGGTTTTACAGAGGAGGTCTACTTGAGGAAAAGTCGATATCCTTCCTTTTACCCACCTCTGTCTAACTTTGCTGCCTTTCAACTATACATGCCTCAAGAGCTTGTGCTGCCTCTATAAGTTCTCTGGTTGTCCCAAATCTAAGTGCTATCAAGCCTTGTCTTAAATCCTGGCGTAATCCATCCCGTAGTCTATCAATCATGTATTGTTCGGTGGGAACAAACTGTGGAGCAAACATGGAAAGATCATGAAATCTCCTTTCATACTCAAGTACTGTCATACCCTCCTACCTCAAAGCTAGAAACTCCTGCTCCTTCATCTTCCGATGATATGATGAGTAAAACTGGTTCTCAAACTGAACTCTAAATTCAGTCCATGTCCAAGACCCCGCAGGCCTCCTAGATCGCATTGTATCCCACCATGATCATGCCCTATCTGATAGTAAGTGAGTGGCACAATTTACTAGTAAATCCTCTGTCACCTAAATCTGTTCCATAATGTTCTCTATTGTACGTAACCATCTACCTGCTATCTCAGCATCAGGCTCTCCTGAAAATGAGTCACATCCCAACTCCCGCATACTCTTCGCTACCCAAACTAGTGTAACCACATTATCCAATGGTGTAGGGGCAACTTGCGGTATCTGTGTTGCTGGTGCCACTGGGGTGTCGGTACTGGTAATTGAGGAATCGTCTCTATTACAGCTCTCACAATTTGGGCTATAAACACCGGATCAGAATATGGTGCAGGGGCTGTCGCTAGCACTGCTATTGTTGGAGGAGGAGGCACCTGTCTTAGATGAGGTGCTGCAGGTATGTGAGAGATTGAATCCTCCAAAGAATCCTCTCTCTCATTATGCTCGAATTCGGGATCTTGACCCAGTTCCCGTGCTGCAGAGCGATCCGCCATCTCACCTTGTCTTATGTGCACTACCCTAAACTAATTTGATACTTATCATATTCCAATTCAATTCCTGAAATCAGACCAGGGCTCTGATACCAAATGTAACAACCCCAACATATGTATTTAAAACAAAGAGCAAGGACATAATAATTCAATTAAGGTTAGAGATTTTTTTTTTCTGTAATCAATAAAAATTCGACAGAGTTTCCTCTATATTTTTAGGTACCAAGTTATCGACTCTTCTTTCACAATCCTCAATTAACAAATCTCTTACTCGTCCTATCATCCATGACATCTTCCTCTCATTACATCATAACTTCTTAATAATCAAATTCATACATGTCTAAACAATTCAATATCCCACATTTACATAGATGCAATCTAAAGAATTATTCTAAAAATTATAACTGGAGTACATTACGCAATTCAAAGATTTACAAATAAGGACCATTAACGAAATTATAATCGAAATAAGTTCATAATTAAAGAGAAAATTCATAATTAAGATTATACTACACAAAAGAGCTTTCGATAAACTGTAGACGCATTATATTACATAACAAAATGATAAATTCATTCATTACAACATGATATCCAACAAAATATAAGGAAACTAATCTACTGTTCAGTCCGATAGGGAGATGCATTTGAAAATAGATTTAATACAATAATTCAATTAGACAAATGAAAAAAAAAAGATATCCATAAAAATCTTTCTACTTTCTTTTTTGTAAATTTAGTCAAAAGATCATTAAATTAACTTGCTCATCTATTATTACATATCAATTAAATTTCAGAATAATCTATGATTTTGTTTTTATTATTTTATTTTATTTTTAACATTAACAAAATATAATTATTCCTATCGCCCAATTAACACGGCATTACATTCACTAATAGATGATTAATTTTTCTACCAGTCCATTCAACCAGCATTATTGTCATCAGTCCATCAGTCCAAAAATTAGTTTAACGTTTCACCCATTCATCAGGGTACAAATTCCATTAACCAGGGAATTAATTCTACATCTCGCCCATTTGCCAGGGCACTAATTCCATTAAATCAGGAATTTGTTCAACAATTTATCCATTAACCAGGGAATTAATTCTGCATCTCGCCCATTTGCCAGGGCACTAATTCCATTAAATTAGGAATTAGTTCAACAATTTACCCATTCACCAGGGTACTAATCTCATTAACCAGGGACTTAATTCCTCATCACGCCCATTCACCAGGACATTAAACTCATTAATTCAGTAATTAATTCAATGATTTGCCCAATCACCAGGGTTTCAATCCCATTAACCAGGGAATCAATTCCTTATCACGCCTATTCACAAGGGCATTAATCCCATTAATTCAGGAATTGATTCATCACATCGCATATCTTATTTTCTTAAGTAAACAACATAATAATTTCTAATATATCAACCACAATTAATCAGATAAAAAAATACATATTGACCAATATTAAATTCGGGTATAGTGTAATTACCTGACGACTGAGCTCGAGCCGAAGTTCCCTGCTGTGGTGTCGGCCTTGCAGCCTCTCTAAGCAATAGCTAAAGCTTTAACACTTTTGAATTGAGAATTTTCCTTGCTTGAATTTGTTTTTCCTCTCCTGGCCGAATGCTTCTTTCTCTTTGATAAAGTAAGTTTTGTTCTTTTTTTTTCCTCCTTCCAGCACACACTCACTTGCACTTATATATATATATATATATATATATATATATATATATATATATATATATATATATATATAATTAACTTTTTTTAAAAATACCTTTTGTGTCCCTAAATGTTTTCTTCCCCCACACACTTTAGCACACATATTATTTCTTTAACTTTTTTAAAAATGCCTTCTATATCCTTCGACAGTAACTTTTATGATTTTTGGGTAAAATTTCTTGAATCCTGATACATGTTTATACCAAATCTTGCCCGGGTTACATCGAATTTCACTAAGTTACTTGTTGGTACTTTCAGTTTCATGAAATTCACTTCTATAAAAATTTTATTCATATTTTCGTGTTTATTTATTTATTTATATTTATTTATTTATATATATTAACACTTGAACAAAACATTTTAATTCAGATTCTCGAATATATCATCATTCTTATAATTTAATTTATCACTTTCCCTCATTTTTTGTAATCCTGACTTTTATTAATATCAATAATATTATCCGGGGTTTTACAGAGGGGGTGCAAACGCTTGTGATAAAAGGCGACCGCCTATGATGAAAGGCGAAGACACCAAAGAGAGTTGGTGTAGGTGGAGCTATCAAGCACGATGACAAAAGACACAGAAGCTCTAAACATAGAAAATGAGATGGAAGATTGCGAGGAGTATACCGCAACTCTCTCTTTTTATGTGATCAGTGGCAGTGATCTCTCCCATAGTCCACATGGTGGTATAGAATCTTAGAGCCACATTGAAACATCTCTAATGAAAGAGGATGAGACCGCTCCATGACGAGCGGAGACACCTCAGAAGAAGGTGTGCGGGCCACAATATGAGCCCAAGTTCAGATCGCCGCATGACGACGAGCAAAGACACCTCAAACAGAAGGTGTGCGGGCCATAATATGAGCCCAAGTTCAGACCGCCGCATGACGACAAAAAGAGACACCTCAGACAGAAGGTGTGAGGGCCATGATATGAGCCCAAGATCAAACCGCCCCATGACAACGGGCGAAGACACCTTAGAGAAGGTGTGAAGGCCATGATAAAAAAAGCCCAGTTTAGAACACCCCAAAGCCAATGTGATGGCTAGATATGAGTGGACAAGTGTATGGATAGCCAATGAAGTGGTTATGATGAGTATGGAAACAAATGCAGGATTGACTTTCATGGATATTGCCCCTAGGCTAAAAATCAATGAGCTAGATAACATTTTCCTTGGACAATAAGTGGATGACTTGTGGAGCATTAAGACTCGACTGCTAGGAATGAGCAGAGGACATGCGCAGGTTCCGGGAACAAGTTGACTTTTGTCAAGGTGGTGAACTCGGTAATGGCATTGTAATACTCAGAGTATGAAGACAGATATGGATCAACCGTTAATGGGCTGCTCCCATGGTTAAAGGTGGAGAGCTACCTGGACTCTTAGGACTAAGAGCGAGAGACTCACGGAGAAGTAAGGCGTGGTTCCTAGAGTATAACAGAGGGCAGATGCAACTCCGGGATGAGTAGACTTTTGAAAGAGTGGTGATATGAAAACCCTGGAAATTTATAATTTAAATATGTAGATGTGTAAACCCTCATGTAAACGTAAGACTGAAAGTGGTAATATTTCAATGAGTGATGGAAACCAAGATTAGAAATAGTAGATAAATAATGATATATAATGGAAGAGATGACCTCCATAAAATGAATTTTGGTTTAGAATTCATAAGGACAGAGAAACTGGTAACGTGTTTTGATGGATAAAATAATGAGAAAAATGACAAAATATTTTTAGGAAATAAGTGAGGTAATAAAGAATGCATTATAATAAAGGATAGTGCAATGAAAAGGGTAGGACTGAAGGTGAAAGAACCGATTAAAAATCAGTGATGTTATTTTGAAACGGTAATAAGCCTGATAAATAAATAAAGGTGGAAATCCTAAAATGAATACATTCCAAAATAATAAAATGACCTTAAAGATTTAGAAGGATAATTGATATGATTTTTTGTGAAGATTGAACAAGAAAAATCTAGATTGTTTATGAAAAGTCATGAATTGAACAAGTTTATATTAGGAAGCAGAGCTCTCAATCCGATCATCGGATCAGGATGAAATTTTGCATGAAGTCTATTAATATGTTTTCCTACCTTGGTTAAATATCTCATCCCAATCGGAGTTTGGTAAAGACTAGCGATTTAAGCAGAAATAAACCAAATAGTTTACATGAAAAATAAAATAAAATACATAAAGGCATGAATGAGGGACAAAATTGTAATTATGGAGAAAGGTGCCTATAAAAATGCAAAGAGGCCACCAGTTAAAAAAAGAAAAAATAGAAAAAAGCGGATAGAGAGAGAGCTGCAGATTTTGGAGAAAAACCAATAATGCTCCGGTGGCCATATCTCTAGAATCCACCGTTGGTTCATGTTGAGTTTTGCATGTTGTTCTTATTACACTCCCCTACTAACTGACCGGAGGGATTAGAAGGAACACAATCTATTTGACAGAAATCATCATCGGACATTTCCTGGAAAACAAAAAGGAAATGCACCTGCAGGGCAGTTTAGTCGCCGGCTGATTTCTCTCTCTTCCACCGTTGGATCATGCACATTCTTGGATATGTTGTGCGCCTAGATGTTGCCTTCATTGTGGACGGTGGAGATCGGAAACTCATTCTCCAGAAAGGTTTCGTGCATGTTGAACAGTAGCTCGTCCATTTTCAGGTAAGCTCAGTTTTATGCCGATCTAGGGAGATCTAACCGTTGGATCATTATGATTTTGAGATATAGTATGCACAACTCTATGATATGTAGTCTGACCGTTGGGTTTAAAACAATAATCAGAGGTTGATGACTTATTGCCTTTGAATCTATTGCTAGTTTTGGCAAAATGTAGTAAGCTTGATTATTTGATGAAATTAGAATTGTGTGAGTGTAGGTTTTATGGAAGATGTAATGGTAAAATATGTTCTTGTTATTAGTATTATTATAGATTAATTGTGTATTCTTTATATGAGGGGAGAATGATTTTTGTGTAAGAATAGTAAGGAATATTGCTATATGAACATGGTGATTGAATACAAAGCTAAATTGTTGGTTGTGTGGATATAAATGGGGTGGAACCATGAAGAAATTGAAATGAAAGAAATTTGGAAAATAAAACATATTTAAAGCTAGCCATAAGTATTTTAGGCAAATTGATTAGTTAATGAAGATTGTCATGGATTCCAACTAGTAGGGTGAAATTGTTGTTATGATAATGATCTAAGAATATTAATTGTTAAGGTTTGCCGCATATGTTTAATCGCACGAGGAGAAAACGAAAAAAATGAATAGTTCAGAATTTTTTTGTATTAATAATAATAATAGGAGAAATCCCAAAAGGAATGAGTTTCCTTATTTTGGTCTAATCTTGCTAGATTGTAGAGGTAGGGAAATTGTTTGAATGTTTTGCTTTAGAATTGGTTTGAATTTGTGATTTAATGATGCCAAATGACCTTGGATGATGTTGTTTTTGCATGAAAATAAATTGGAAGTTGAAAAGGATTTCCAAGGAATGAAAATCCTCGTTGTCCAAAAATTTAGCTATAAAAGAGGGGCTATTGTGATTGTTGATTTTGAGCCTTAAAACAAAATAATTTGAAGTTGGTTTCTTCATAAAAGTTGTATTTCCATGTTTTAGCCTTTCATAGAGATAAATCATGCCCAAAACTGAGTTCTGCAGCTTTAGTTATGATTAAGACACTAGGGCTGTGTTTGATTGCAGGAAAGTGAATTCCTGGAATTCACTTTCCTGCTTTTCCCATGTTTGGCAATAATATGGAAAAGTAGTCAAAGGAAACTGAATTCCAGTCAAACTAAAAAAAGCAACGTTACCAAAAGAAAGTGTTTTCCTTCTGTTAAAGAAAGGAAAACGCTTTCCTTTTTTTTCAGCGTCGTTCATTTTCTCATACACAGTCTCCTTTTCATCAAAATCAATTGGAAGCTGAGCAGAAACAAGAGCATTTTTCTGGAACAAAGCATTTGTCTGGACCAATTAATTTCAGGTATTTTTTTTCTCTTTATTTCCTTTATGTTTTTATCTTCTTCTTCGTAGATCTGTAAACATAATGGCATAAATTCTTTGATATTCTTGATAAATTTGCTACTGTCATATTTTTTCCATAACATTTCCAAAACTCTTCATCTGATCTCGTCACTTTCCACAGTTAAAACTAATCAAGCAACCCAAAAAACACACATTTTTTCCATGACTGTTTTCTTCTCACAATCCGCAGCTCAAAGCATCTAACCAAACAGGGGGGGAATTTCTAACCAAACAGAGAGACAAAACCGGGGGGGAGATAACTGTGAACAGAGAGAGGAAGGCTATACCATAGGGAGTGCCAAACAACTATTGGACAGATAGGTAGCAGGGGGCTGCAAGTCTTGCCCTTCTATTTCTTCCCCTCAAAGAGCATAGCGAAGGTCCATAGAGAGGCAAAACGGTGGGGTGGGGCGATTTATGTGAATGGTGAGAGGCAGGGAGGCGATTTTTGTTAACAAAGAGAGGCAAAACGGTGGGTTGGGGGGCGATTGATTTCTGTGAACAGAGAAAGGCCAAAACGGGGGGGGAATTTCTGTTAACACAGAGAGGCAAAACGGGGGGGAAGATTTCTGTGAACTTTACTGTGAAGCAGCCCCTCCCTGTCCCTAAATCCGGCCACCATATACTTTCTATCAACCCTTGCTCTTGTTTTTGTCAAGTCACGGCGTTACCAGAGCAAGTAGCCGGGGGAGAGAGGAGGAGAAACCGAGAGTGAGAGGGAACAGGGGAATGGGGGAATGAGAGAAACCGAGAGGGAGAGGGAACAGGGGAATTGGGGAAACTGGAACCGGGAGAGGGGAATTGGAACAGGGGAATTGAGGGAACTGGAACCGAGAGGAGAGGGGAATGAGAGGGCAATGGGAACAAAACAATTGGGGAATGGTAATGGGGAATTATCAAACCGATAGCTGTGAGGGGAATGGGTGGGGAATGGGAGAATGAGATGGGAACAACGAAATTATAACAGAACCCTAATAAACATAAATTTGTGTTTTATTTTGCTTTGATTAATTTATGATTAGTGTTTGATTAAATTTGTTATATATGGATAAATTTGTGTGACTATGCCGGTAATTATATGGATTTCATTGCGCAATGTTTATTGATCGTTGTGAACTTATGAAATGTATAATTTTCAAAACGGTTTTATCATCGAGAAATTGAATGTTATGGTCTTAAATAATATATGTTAAGACCTTTTTTTTTAGGGAGTCAGATATAATTGCCATAACTATTATACATTGTCCGCTTCTTTCTGCATAATTTATTGTATTCATTGTGTAAGTATTTTATATGTTTTTTTTAATATTTATTTCCCTAAATTTTTAGGTTTTGTTATCAGAAAACTTCACTTTCATTATATGGATAGTAAGATAATTCATGCAGCATGTATGGGAGCAGCTGTAACTGTGATAGCTACAGGGGTAGCTATTATTGAATAAGAAAGAAATACAATTTATATACCAAGAGAACCACGTATAAATGCAATTGCTCAACGAGAATTCTATATTGACACCATTTTGAATCGAGGTGATAGGCATTGCGTTGAACAAATTCGTATGAAACCTGTTGTCTTATATAGATTGTGTGATGTTCTCACAAGTCATGACCTATTACGAGCAACTCAAAATGTGTCGATTAGGGAGCAAATAATTGTGTTCTTACAAATTGTAGGCCAAAACCAAAGATTTCGTTTTATTAGTGGTATATACTATAGGTCTGTTGAAACTATCCATCATTACTTTAGAATTGTTTTAAAAGCAATTCTTAAGTTATACAAACACCTTATTAAAGATCCAAAGGATACAATTCCAGCTGAGATAATGAATAATCGAAGATTCTATCCTTATTTTAAGGTATGAGAACAATACCAATATTTTTATACATTAGTTAATTACATCTAGAAGAAAAGTTTATAAATCATTTTTTCATGTTTATATAGGATTGTGTGGGAGCAATTGATGGTACCCATGTTCCTGCAAATGTTCCTGTTGAGATTCAAGGAAAGTTTTGAGATCGAAAAGAAGGAACAACACAAAATGTTTTAGTAGCGATAACTTTTGATTTGAAGTTTATATATGTTTTAGCTGGCTGGGAAGGAAGTGCACATGATTCACGGGTTTTAGGTGATGCATTATCAAGACCTAGTGGTCTAAAAATTCCAGAAGGTATATAATAAAGTATTGTATTATATGCAATAAACATATAAAATGTCTTATCAGATAAAGATAGTAATAGGTTTTTTTTTAATTTGTAGGGAAATATTATCTTGGTGATGCTGGTTACGGTATTCAAAAAGGAATCATTTCTCCTTTTCGTGGAGTTCGATATCACTTGAATGAGTTTACAGAACGTGCACCAGAAAATAAAAAGGAGCTATTTAATCTTCGACACTCTTCATTGAGAACCGCTATTGAGCGAGGGTTTGGTATTTTGAAGAGTCATTTTAGATCAATTGATGGAAAATCTTTTTGGTCTTATGAAACACAAGTAGATGTTGTGCTTGCATGTTGTATTATTCATAATCACATAATGGGGGTTGATCCTTATGACTTTCTTATGGAAGAAATA
>Ga0325411_1000160_pt1 | contig 68035 bp, 43 predicted proteins | sample PopdelMetagenome_13_FD_206181 | JGI IMG/M metagenome (GOLD analysis project Ga0325411, IMG submission 206181) | Populus deltoides microbial communities from Bellville, Georgia, United States - Xylem-PdIQD-R4 | ecosystem: Host-associated > Plants > Phyllosphere > Stem > Wood/Secondary xylem... | reverse complement strand
AAACATGTATCGAGAACTGTGCCACTGGATAATGCCACGTTTTCTACAAAATCTTATAAGATCACCGCATTGACCATTGCGCTCCACGTGTCTATTAGAATACACGTATTGAACCTGCGCTTCATCAAAAGACGTGAAGTGGACAACACTCGCTTGTTTCATCATCCATATGATAACGGGAAAATTAGCAACACCGATTTTCCACTTTTTTTTTTCCCCCTCAATCCTAGTATTTTAATTTCAGAAATATTTTTGTTTGAGATGTGAATTTTAATTGTGATTTTATTAATAATTAATTTATTATTTCTAATTAATGATAAAACATTCTTTAAACATTAATAAAGATGATTATCTAATTAAATATGTAATCTCAATACTTGAAAACTAATTAAATTGTATTATCTAATCGTAAAAAATAAATTATAAAATAACAAAAAAAAATAACCATCTCATATAAGTAGTTAAAATAATGATATTACAAATATTTTAACAATTAATTTATTACATTTAATTAATTATAAAATATTTCTTAATTTTCGGAAATAAGCTACAATTACCGGAAATACCCAACCCACACAGTACAGGCTGCCTGTAATGTATAATGGCATTTATAGGTGATGGGAGAAAAGAAATAGAATCGCTATAAAGAGGGGAGCCGTAGCGACGCTCAGATACGCTATTATATTCCTTTCCACCACAAATCCTAATCTTCCATAAGTCTTGTAACCCTAAGGGGTTTGGTTTGCTCAAGGAAATGGCGGAATCAGAACCCAAACAGCCAGCAGAGATGGTAACCGCAACTTATCTATGCAGTACCACTTGATCTTTCTTTAATTCTCTCCGTTTTTATTTTCAAAGATATTACTTTGGATGCTAGGTTTTGCAGAGGTTTATATTTTATTTTTATTTTTTTTGTTAAGAACACTCCTTAGGATTCCCTGTCTACGTATCTTTTGATCCGAAGCAGCCCAATCTTTGTTACCAAAAGCTAGAATCATTAATGTGTGTGTGTGGTTAAGATTATAGTGATTTGCTGATAGTGTATTGATGAATACCTTCAATTAGGTTGAAGGAGACGAGAAGAATCTGAAGTATTTAGATTTCGTTCAAGTGGCGGCGATCTACATGGTGGTTTGTTTTTCAAGCGTCTATAGATATGCCAAGGAAAATTCAGGTCCACTAAAACCGGGGGTCCGAACTGTTGAGGACACCGTCAGAACTGTTATTGGACCGGTCTGCGACAAGTTTTATGGGGCACCCTTCCAGCTTCTCAAATTCGTCGATCACAAGGTCTGTTTCACTGCAAATTACAAATCTGTTTGCCGTCATCTATATCTCTTGATTTAAGTGCTAATATTTGAATTAATCTCGATAGTTATAAGAATTTACCATTCTAGTTACTAGTAAGTAATAATGGGTTCTCTCATATCTTAGTGTTATTACTGTTTTTTAAAATATTTTTATTCGAAAATCAAGATAATATTTTTTATTTTTTAAAAATTATTTTTAATATTAATACATTAAAATATATAAAATTAATGTATGTACGAGACGAAGTAGCATCATTTGGACTCCTGGAATGCAGATTGACGAGTCTTTGAGGGGGCTAGACAGGCAAGTCCCATCACAAGTGAAGCGGGTGTCAATCCAAGCTCGAGCTGTAGCTTATGAGATTCAGCGCACAGGCGTGGTGGATGCGGCGATGAACATTACAAAGACGATGTATAGCAAGTACGAGCCCACGGCCAGGGAGTTGTACTACAAGTATGAACCAGTCGCCGAGCAGTATGCAGTGTTGGCTTGGCGCTCACTGAATCGACTTCCACTCTTCCCTCAAGTGGCTCAAATTGCAGTCCCCACAGCTGCTTTCTGGTCTGAAAAGTATAACCAGGTGGTTGGTTCTGCAGCAGAGGGGGGTTACACGATAGCATTATACCTGCCGTTGATCCCAATTGAAAGAATTGCTAAGGTGTTTGATGAGAGTATTGGTGAGCCAGTTGTCTCAACCAATGGGGTCGCGGCTTACTGATGATTGTAGTTTTTTCTTGTTGATTTTTCAGTTTAAATGACATTTAATGATTGTAAGATTTTTGACGATGGACTTGGCCAGAACATCCCTTGAAATGTTGTTTTTTGGTCACTTTATTTTTTTTTTGGGAATTGCATATACTTAGTGGGTTAGCCATACATAATAATAGCAATAATGTAGGAAATTGTAACCTGAATAACAAAGATGTGTAGCTCAACTAGTTTGATTTTTAGAAATTATGAGTTTGAGTTTTATAAATTTCAAGACTACTAGAAATTTATATGATTATTAATTTTAAAATTTATAAAATTAATTAAGATACATATAAATTAGTCAAACACTTCCACTAATCTAAAAATAATGTAGGAAATTGAAAGACAAATTCTTTGCCAGAGGCGTGGTAGCTATCCAATAATTACAGGTAATGTCATGAGCCACGACCAGCGTCGTGATGAGTGAGTGGGAATTGCTGGGGGAAAAAACAGGTAACATAATTTGATGGGGTTAGTGCTGCTGACTTTACTAAAAGGTGGTTGTATTATTTTTTATATTCTCAAATTTTATGCAGTATATTACATGATAGGTTAATTGCTGATATGAATAGGAAATCAGATTGATATATTTTTAAAATTATTTGGTAGCATTTTAATTTTGAACCTATGTTTGTTAGCGCGTGGGTTTTTGGCACAAGGTCATGGGTTTTGTCGCACATGTGCGGCGTCGCGGCGATCGTCCACTCTAAAATGTAATGAATATATATCTGGTAAATGTGAGGAGACAAGGAATTCTTTGTCTCTTAGCGGTGAAAAATGGAATGGGAGTCGCCACCTAATATTTTGGTCACTAACAACCCTAACTGGTCTCAGAGATTGGATACGGAGATTGGTTGCGTAAAGGGAAGGTATTAGCACCCCAAATACACCCTACCTAAGGTAAGCTGCATTGTTTTATTGTCTGATAAAAAAATCTAAAGTCTTATCATGTTGGTCCGTCTATGGTTCAAGAAAAGCCCTCCTTAGTAAGGAGGTTCTTATCTTATGAGACGAAACTTAACCGGTCTAATGTCTATAAAAGAACTACCTTTTTAATATCAGGATTACGTTTTACGTATAAATTCGTAATCCCAGACATTAAAACAAAACAAAATTTTTTTTTTATTTTTTGAAATATTGGCCAAAGTTCTCGTGACTTTAATAAACTGGTTATTAAAGCCAAAATGCATGCTAAAATAATATATTTTTTAAAGTTTTCTTTGTTGTATAAAAATACGATATGATTTTTTTAGCTTTGAGAGACTTGGTTGTATGCATGAAAATAAAAGTTCTTTTTTTTTGAAAAAAATCGGGAATTTTTAATACCGAATTTGTATTTTTACGATATAAAAATACAGACCAATATTAGTTAAAATGACATAGAATAATCCATGGAAAAATCACAATTTTCAAAAATATATATAATAAAAAAAACACAAAAAAACAAAAAGGGAGAAAAAAATAAAATGGACCGGGTTGTATTGGCCCAACTACAAGGCTGGGCTGATGTTCTAGCCTTTAGTTAATAGGGTTGGACTCAGCCCAGCCGCGCGGGCTGGGTTGATGTTCCAACCCGAAACAAAAAGGGGCTGGACTCAGCCCGGCCGCGCAGGCTGGGCTGATGTTCCAGCCCGGAGCAAAAAAAGGCTAGACTCAGCCCAGCCGCACGGGCTGGGCTGATGTTCCATCCCACTGGAGAAGGGAAGAAACCCATGTAGCCGGTCACTGTGTGCATGCACAGTAACCAGCTAATTATTTTCTTCTTGCATGCAGAACGTGCACAGTGCACGTTCTGCAGGCAAGAAGATGAATTAGGACTGGTGGCTAGGGGGGAAGAAGAAGATTACCTGAGGTGGTGATCTCGGGCGATTGAGCTGGCGACGACGGTGGTTGTTCTCGGGGGCGCTGCGGTGGCAATGACGGTGAGACCCAGTGATAGCAGCGGCGCTTCTTTTCCACTGTGCTGAGACACTAGTCGGTGTTTCCTTCCCTGCTGGTTTTTCCTTTTTATCCTTTTCTTCCTTCTCCCCGATTGTCTCTCTCGGTTTCCTTGTCGATATCCCTGGTTTTTTGGTTTCTCTGTTTCGGTTGTTCCTCTCTCTCTCTCGGTCGGTTTCTCTCTCTTTCGGTTTCTCTTCCCGTTTGCTGTCGTTCTCTCCTTCTTTTTTTCCTCCTCTTTTCCTCTCCTTCGGGTCATTATTTATAGGGGCAGGGGGAGCGGGGTCGACCCTGCCCCGTCCCATCGGTGCCCGTGCATGGGGGCACGTCTCCTGCACTGCTGCGGTGCCGGCCGAGGTGGCCAATGGAGGCGTCTCTTGCGGGGCACGGCTGCTTTGGCATCTCATCATGATGCGGGTGGCGTCTGATTCTGGCTTAAAAGCACGTGGGAGGAAGAGACAAGGGGAAGAAAACAAAACTTCTCTTCCCCTGCTGCACGTCCAGGGGAAGAAGTATAAGAAACAGTGCCGCCTCAAAACGGCACTGTTTAATCTTTCTTTTTTTTTTCAACGCATGAAACGGCGTCGTTTTTCCCAAAATGTGCCGTTTCATTTAAATGAAAACTGGTCCAAAGTGCCAGATTTCACGTTAGTTCTTTAATTTGCACGCGTTTTGAATTTTGGTCCTTGGTCTCGGATTTCTTCAATTAAGTCCCTAATTGGCCATCAAACTTCAATATTTATGCAATTAAGCCCTTGATTTGACCAAATTAACTCTCAAAAATTATAATTTGACCCCAAAACTTTAATTTCTTCCAATTAAAGCCCAAATTAACTCCAAAATCAATTTTTCCTACAATCAAACCCTCCATAAATTTAATTAAACCTTCAATATAATTTAATTGAGTCCACCAACATCTAATTTTGGACTTTTCTTCCTCAAATTGAATTTTCTTTGCCAACAGGAATATCATCAGTCAATGAAATACTGTCAAATTTTATTTTTTGTATTTTTAAACCTCCCCAGCCAAATTTTTACTATTTTCTGAGCGTTTTGGCATCCTCTTTTTATATTTTTTGATAATGTTTTTATATTTTATATTCTATATTTTATTTTATTTTTTTAAGAGAAAAAAAATGTGAATTGGAAATAATCCAAAAATGGGTTATGATAGGTTCGATTCCCTATTAGTAGCGTTATTTTCTTAATAAAAAAAATGGAGTAGATGAAGTAATAAGCAAGGCACGCAGGCCTGTCTCACAGCCACACTTGGCTATTTTGAACTAGTTGACACTGTTTGAAACATTCCTCCAAAATTTATTATTTAAAAAAAATTATTTTTTTTTATTTTGGATCATTTTAATACGCTGATTTTAAAAATAATTTTATTAAAAAAAATAAAAAAATATTATTTCGATGCATTTTGGCACGAAAAATACTTTAAAAAACAATCACAACCATACTCTCAAACAGGCCCTTATGGTAAACTCAAGCCAACACGATTGAGTTGGTATCATGGTTTGTTTTCCCTTTCAATTCCATTGCTTTTTAATAAATTTTATCATATTATTTAGTATTTGGTTGATTTTTTTTATATAATATAATGTATTAAAAAACTAATTCAACTTGGTAGAGTCTATAACAAAGATTGTTGCTTTGGTGGGCTGACTAGAGTAAACCTAGCCTCTTTTTTTTTTTCCTTTGACTCTTTTTTTAAATTTATCTAGTTTATAAGGTCACATGAGATCAACTCTCACACAATTTAATTTAAAATTAGGATTAAATAAAGAATTGGATTAGAATTTTACAAGTTTAAGATGTTCTACCGAGTTTAATAATAATGCTGAAAAATTTTCTATTTTCTTGCGTCTCAATTTTTTTTATCCAAGCTGTAGCGATTACGTGGAAAATAAACGAGTTATCAGTAGAACCATTAAAGATCAAAATGTGTGCAATACTTTGTTGATATGAATTTTGATTCCTAAAGAATTTTGAAAATTATATTTATATCCTTATTTTCAAGTTTCTTACAAATAAATCCTTAATTGTGTTTTTAATCCTCGTATTTTATAATAAGTAAATGGAGTTAGAGTCCTTGAAAAATAAGATATAGGAACTGTAATAGAAATTCTAGGGACCAATTTGTATATTTTAACACCACATTAATTCCTTAGGGGATTGGAGTTCGGAGAAACCCTCTTATTTCACATTACAAGAAATTAAAATAAAATGTGCAAATTGAGAAAGAAAATAACTATGCTTCTTTTTCTCTATAAAATTGATTTTCCTATTGCTTAACCACGGAACTGTAATAAATATTATTTTGGTTTTTTTTTTCAATTATACGGATAAAAATGCATATGGGAGAAAATATGTAAATGTAAAGATCCAAGTGAAGATTTATCAAACAACGTGAGATAAAACTCCAAAGCATATAAAGATATCAGTAGAATAAAATGATTAATATAAATATATAAAATTATATCTTTGAATAAAGTATCTAAAAAAAGATAAAATAATATGATTTATATTCAATTAATAAGTTAAACACGTTGTACAAAATCAGGATTTGCATAAAATATAATTTTTTTTTAAATACTTTACATGGATCTCTTCAGAAATATTTTTTCAGCATAATAAAACCCTTGTACAATTCAAAAAACTTCTTATTGTAAAGTAGAATTGAAAAACAAAACTAATTATATTTGCATAAATACAGAGAGATATGTAATGGGGAGCCATTTCAACCTGTACTTAGGTTGCCTATTATTTTAAACCAAAAGCTTATAATTTTTAATTAACGTGGTGTCCAACATGGGTTATGAATAAAGGTTAGGTCGAATATAGTTGTTAAACCCACTTTGTCTAATATATTGTCCTAAAAAAAACTTATGACTTGAAGCATAATCTAATTTGAATTTTAAATCAAATCAGAAAAAACATTGACTTATAAAACTCGATAGACCTGACTAGGTGTTTAGTGATTAGTTTACTTGATTAAATCCAATCCAAACTTGGTCGGATTAAGTAAAAGAAAAAAAATAAAACAATGCTATTTTAATAAAAATAATTGATCTAAGGTTGACATGATGATTTATAGGTTGACTCAATGATTTAACAGCCTAAGCCCTTTTTCCAGGTCAGTTCCTATACTAATAACAATTATGGGCACAAGCTCTTAGATGAGAAGGCTCTTGTAAGAGTGGTGAGCTCTTGATAGCACTGTAGTTTTTCAAGTGGTGACCATTACACTTAAATTGTGAAATGCTTCCGTTGAAGTGGGAGGCACTACTAAAAAAAAAGCATATTAGCAACTAACTAGTCCGTTCCATATAATTTAAAATTTGTTGCTGATAAAACTCAGCAACGAAATTAGCAATAGATAATTTCAAATGCAAATAATAGATACTAGTTTTTTAGTAATGGATTATCAATTGCTGATTGTTTAGTAACAAATTATCCGTTGTTGAAATTCGGTTGCTGATTGTATAAATCAACATCAGATATTCCATTGCTAATCACCATTGTTCATCCACAACGGATATTGTATTGTTGATCCGTTGCAGATCAGCAATGAAAACTTTGTTGCTGATCCGTTGCTGATTTGCCTGAATTTTTTAAATTATTTTTCTCATCTATTGAATTTTTTTTAATTGTTTGTAGATATTTCAAAAATTATAGATAAATATATAAAGAGCATAAATTAATACTAGAAATTATTTTATAAAAAATAATAACTCAAATAAAAATAAATTTCATAATAAATTTCTAAATCTCGTTAAACTTACATCAAAATAGATAAGTCATAATTTAATAAATATATTCTATCATAAAGGTGGTGATTGGGGTGGTGGTGGAAACAAACCAAAACAATGCTGACTATCATAAGGTGGGACCGGTATATGGTGGTCGAGGCTTAGGTCGATATACTGGATTAGACAGGGGATATATAGGTATCGTCATCTGTGAAGACACATGTGACGGCATAGATGAAGCCATAGGTGCCAACATACCTTGGTCCATATTTGATGCCCAAGCTTGGTATCCCATATTACTAAGAAATTTTTTGATTGAGGTCATCTCCTGTTGTAATGATAAAATATGGTCATCTCTTTTCTTTATTTGCTCTTTCAATGCCTGAATTGATGAGCTAGGAGGTGTTGACTCCATCGTATAGGATTGTGATGAAGCACTCGTACTAACCATGGATTTCGGCATACCAGGTGCACCATATATTCTACCCTTTGTAACTCATCCTATAGCCACACACCAAGCTGCTCCATCAAATGAAGGATGATTTTCCCGATTAGTTCCATATCTTGAGATCATCTTTTTTTTGTAATTCTCCTACAATAAAATTAAATATGATAATAAATTCATTTAAATTTTAAATAATAATTAAATTACATTAGAAAAATACTTACAACAATTTTTTTAGACTTGTTATCTATGAATGTTTCAGGCTGTTTGGCACTCTGATGCAACATCGAAAACACATCATCCTATAGAGGTTCTTTTCCACCTGCCTTTTCTTGCTATCAACAAACAAAAAATATTAGAAAATATAAATATAAAAATTTGAAGTCCATTATAACAAATATAAACAATCCTCACCATGCTAGCTCGATATGATGCAAATGACACTGTACCTCCAGAATGAGTGCTTAATTTACCATCTGTTTCAGTTAGCCGATTATTTCTTGCAGATTTTGATCTCCTTTGAAATTCTGGGGTGGACCAAATTTCTTTAATCATTTGATTCCAATCGTCATTGTGTATCCAAACTGGACCTTTATTAATGCAACCCAAAATGTTTGTGGTATTTCTGCCACACATGGCTCTTTTACGAGCTCGTGTCAACTGCTAGTTAAAAGAAATTCTAGTCTTATCTCCCCAAATCTTACGAACAATTGGTTTATCATCCTCAGAAAATATATATTTTTTCTATAAAAAAAAAAAAACAAAGCTCAACATAGTTGTTAACTAGCCTATATAATTACAATCACACAATCAGTAGTAAAAAAGATGAACAAAAAATATTGATAAAATAAAAAACTTCTTAATTACATCATAAAATGGAATTTAATGTCTTATATTTTAATTATTATAATATTTTTTTTGGTATATACCTTACCATTTCTTAATATATTCCTAAAATAGAATTAATTTGTCTTATATTATAGTAACATGACATGTTTTAACCTAATTGAAGTCGTTAGAGATGCAAAAATAATTATATATTAATTTATGTTTTCAATCAATAAAAAACTATTCTTTACATTAATTGTATCTAAGAGGTTCGTACTTCATTTTGGTCTTCACTTCCATGAAAAACTATTTTTTACTACAATAATACTCCTTGCATCTAAGATATGGCGTGCATAGAAAAAAAAGGATGTAACATCCTCAAATATAATATCATGAAATCTCAAGCATTTCTTTACTAATGTCAAGTATTGAATAATATGTTTAAAATTATGGAATTTTTTTAAAAAAATTTTAGCAGAGTCTCCTCTATTTTTATTGGTACCAAGTTATCGACAACACTTCTATTATATGTAATTACAACTCTCATCTTGATCCAATCATCCTGGATCACATCCCATCCATCAAACAATCTCTCAATGCGTATATTTATTAATATATTCAAGTCTCATAATATTAATAAATAAGTCAACATAATTATGTGTAAAATAAAAATATATAATCTTATACCTTAAACTCTTTAAAGAGTTCATTTCTATAAGTTAAACCAATTGTTTTTCAATTGTGCCATGGTCCTTTAAAATTTGACCTCAAAATAAGTCTGATCTCACGCCTACACGATAAGTTATTGAAGTTTAAAAAAATGATAAAGATTCATTAAATTAATAAAGCTTAAAAAATAATTATAAAACATAATAACCTTATAAATTTCAACTTACTCTGTTGTTCCATATAAATGAAGCTCTTTTTTTTTTTTGTAATTGGATCCTTATGTGTGTCAAAACCCTTATTTTGAACTCGTTGCTCATGATGCAATGGAAAAGATGTTGAACCATGGATTGATGAGATGTTATCTCGATTCTCTGAATCTCTAACGTTACAATCATCTCCCTCATCACCTAATCCTCTTGCATTAACATCATCTCCCTCATCTTCATCATTATCACTATCTACTCTCTCATATTGTTCTTCTTTATCTTCCTCAACTCTCTCATCTCTCCTAACATCCTTGCCCCTCCAATGATAATAACCCCCATCAACATTATATCCTTCAAAAGTATATGGGTGATCTTGAGGGAAACCTTCTTGAGTTTGAAGTAAATCTTGAAAGCGAAAACCCTCGTACGATTGATAATCATCCCTCTGCCCATAATCTTATCGAGTATGATGTGCATTCCAAGTAGGATTATAGCAATCATGCAACTAATAATGAATAGGTTGATGAGAAATGGATGCTTGGCTATTCGGCCTAGATGAAGGGCCATTTGATCTAGATGAAGTTGTTTTATTACCCCTGGAACCTAATATAGAACCACGTCGAGGCATGCTAGATATCTGAAATAGAATAAAAAATTAACATCAATAAAAAACATTATAGAATAATTATAACTGAATTATTTTTAATTATTGAATATGAACTAATTAATACAATAAGAAAATAAAAATGAACAAAATAATTTTTTTTTAATTAATACCATTAATACAAACATAACCTACATCACTTAAAAAAAGTCCAAATACAATAAATAAAAAATAAATTTTACAATATATCATCATCATGTTGCTCATCATTATCATCACTCATAACGACATCATCATCATCGTAATCACCATTATCATCATCATCATCAAATTTTTCATCTGAAGCCCTTTCAACTTCTACCGAATTTGCCTGTAACTGAAGCAATTAACAATGGTTGATTTCTGTATAATATGATGCTTCCACAATTATATTTGGATCATCAAGTGTTTGAGTAGGAAGGACACGACATGGTTGAGAAATCTCATCTGACTGAGCGATATCAAATGATCTCATATTGTTATCATCTTCAATAAATTCATCCATGTCAATGTTATAGCGACTTCTAGCAGTTGTCTTAATTACTGCCCACCATTCAGAAGATTTATTATCAGGTGGACATGTATAGTAGACTTGTTGACATTGTTGTGCTAGCACAAAATCTTCATTTCCATATAATCGAGAAGTATGCTTGATTTCAATCAAACCATTTGAACGATGCATTCTAATTCCTCTTCTTGTATCATACCAATGGCATTTAAACATGAATACTTTGCACTTACTCCCCAAATATTTTAGCCGAACAACTTCTTCAAGCATTCCATAATAGTCACATTCATTGTCATCATAGCAACTTCCTTTCACACAAACCCCGCTATTCATTGTCTTTTTAAATTGACCACAACTTTGAGTGTGAAATTTGAAACCATTCACATAATACCCATTATAATATTTAACTAAATTTGAAGGGCCTATAGCAAGTGCAAAGATTTGATTCCTAGTTCCATTTGATTGATATTCAACCTACTATAACATTTGACACCATAATAAATATTTTTTTCAAAAATAAAATAATTTCTTAAAAGAATAAAATTGCATTAAAAAAATCTTTATATAAAACTACTTACATTATTTTTTAACCAAATTGAAAAGATCTCCTCACATAATTTTTCTATTTTAGCATCGCTCGCATATGGTTGTTGTGACTTTAGCTCTTGATGACATTGCCTAAATTATAAACAATTTATTTTTAAAATTAAATTATTAAGAATAAAGTATAAAAAAATATTTTATACTTAATCTAAATAGGACTTCAATTCTTCACAATTGAAACAAATATAGTCATGTGCAATTTTCATTTCAGCATATGACAATTGTCTTCTATACGATCTTCTAAACAATTTTTTCCCCGGGTAAGAAAAAATTGAAAGTTGTCCATCAAGACTTTTAAGGCCACCATCATCATTCCTTGGAACTCGATTCCATATTGTTTGCACGTCATCATCAAAATAATAAAATGCAAAATTGGTAATTTCATCAATCAAATATGCTTCATATATAGAGCCCTCAACTTTAGCTGTTCATTTTTTTCTTCAAATAAAACATATACCTATATCATTGATATCAATTAGTTTGAGAAAAAAATGGAAAAGAATAAAAAATAATATGACATGAAAACATATCGTTCAAATGGATACATCCATCGATATTGAACGGGTCCTCCGACTTTTGCCTCATAAGGTAAATGTATTGTCAAGTGTTCTATAAAGTCAAAGAAGGATTGAGGAAAAATCCTTTCAAGTTTGCAAATAATTTCAATGATATTCATCTATAACAACTCTATGTGTTGGACATTTAAACTTGTAGCACTAATGTCCCGAAAAAATACTGACAATTTAGTTAATGACTCCCACAGTGGCTTAGGCAAGTAAGGTTGAAAAGCAATTTGAAGAACTCTTTGCATAAAAAATGATAATCATGACTTTTCATGCCTGAAACCTTACATTGTGTCTCTTATACACACCGTGAAATGTTTGAAGCATAACCATCAGGAAAGGACAATTCTTTCATCTATGACAACACTTCTTGTTGTTTCTTGAAGAGATAATAAATGCCTTTAGGTTTGTAAACCCGACCACTTGCATCATGTTGCAAATGTAAGTTTGGCTTCTTACAATACAACTGAATATCCAACCTAGCATTTATATTATCCTTGCTTCTATCAGGACAATCCATTACCATATAAAAAATATTGTCAAAGAAATTTTTTTCAATGTGTATGACATCAAGATTATGACGAATCAAATTTGTATGCCAATATGGAAGCTCCTAAAAAATGTTTTTCTTCACCCAATTGTGTTTAACACCAAAACCTGGAATTTTATCATTATGAGATGAACTTCTAATATGTCCCTCTCTAAAATTAGACACTTCAAATAACATTTCTGAACCAGATCGATGAGGTAAATGAGGGAGCCATTCTGTTACTCCTTTCAAAAACTTGTCTGATTGATATCTATATAGGTGATCCATAGGTAGGAATCGTCGATAACATTTAAAAAATGTTATTTTTCCCCCATGCTTTAATCTAAAGGCTTTATTATGCTCCATACAATAAGGACAAGACAACTTACCATGAGTACTCCAACCCGATAACATACCATAAGCTGGAAAATCACTAATGATCCATATCAAAGCTGCCCTTAATTAAAAAATTTCCTTCCTATATATATATCATAGGTATTAACACCATCAAGCCGTAACTTTTTCAACTCATCAATTAATGGTCATAGGAAAACATCAAGCTTTTTCCCCGGATTCTTCGGCCTAGGAATAATCATTGACAAAAACATGAATGTCAGGTCATAACTTCCAAGGAGGTAAATTATAAACAGTCACAATTACTGGCCAATAAGAGTAGACATTTGAAGACATGTCAAATGGACTAAAACCATCAGTGCATAATTCTAACCGAATATTTCATGGATCTGATGCAAAGTCTTAATGGTCTTGATTAAATTTCTTTCATGCCTCCCCGTCAGATGGATGCACCATAACTCCATCATCTGATCTATGAAAATGATGGCATGTCATATCTTTAGCATGATATGGAGACATGAATAGCCTCTGAAGTCTTGGTGTCAAGGGAAAGTATCAGAGTTCTTTCTCTAACTTATTAGAACCGTTACTAGTGAGATTTCTAGGTTTGTATTGTAAACTTCCACAAAAGTCACAATTTCTTCTTTATATTTGTTGAAGGGTTTTTCTTGGTGCTTAATTTTATATAAGTAGCAAGATGAGAGCTAATTGTTTTAGCTTTATTTATATTAAATCTATGAAATACTTTTTTAATAAAAAGCTCTTGTAACATATGTAACTTCTTCTCTTTTTTATATTCATAAATTCTAATACCAATAATTTGTTTTGTTAGAGCCAAGTCTTTCTTAGCGAAGGATTGATTTAACTGTCATTTCATATTATTAATTATTAAAGGATTCTTATAAATAGTCAACATATCATCAATATAGAGTAACAAGATAATAAAGTCATCACCATAGAAATTTTGCACAAATACACAATAATCAGAAGTGGTTTTCTCTTAACCTTACTTTGTAATAACTTACTCAAGTTTCTTATAGCATTGTTTAGGCGCCTACTTCAAATCATATAGACTTTTTTTTGGTAAACAAACATAATCTGTTTTTCTTTTCACCCTAAAAACCTCTAAATGTTCCATATAAATCTCTTTCTCTAAATTACTATAAAGGAGGATAGTTTTCTCGTCTATATATTCAATTTTTAATTCCAGGCTAGTTGTTAAGCTAGGAACTGCATAAATGAAACATATTTTCATAGCTAAAAAGAAAATCTCATCAAAATCAATAGATTTTATATGATCAAATCTATTAATAACAAGTTTAGCTTTGTATCATGGACATGAAGGGTTTCATCTTGCTTCACTATGTAAACCCATTTATTCTTTAAATTTTGTATAACCCTTCATAATTATTATTTTTTAAGAAAGTCTAATAAATAATTTATAATAAATAAAATTATATTTGAGATATTATTTCATTAAATATCAATCAACTCAACATTTATTTTTGAATGATATTTTTGTCATTTCTTTATGATGTTAGCAATCATTTCATTGATAATTTTAAACAAACATATACAACTTTTTTTTTCAGGTTTGTAGTCATGAATATTCTATGAAAATAAAGTTCAAGTCATTATAGTTTTTGTAAATATTTTTCATTGAATTTCTTTTTACTTTTTTCAATGAACTATGTTTTTTTTTTAAAAAAAAAAAATTGGTTAAAAAAGAAACATTACACGAATCATTAAAAAAGGTCTGAAAAAAAAATACACTTTTCCTGTTTGATTTTATTTGTTGTTTTTCTACAAATATTTCTTTTATAATCACATAATTAATAAAAGAATAGATTTCAAAAAATTTCCCATTACAACACCACACCAAAGTAACATGTCATTCTTTTTTTTTTTCTAATACATTCACATAAAAAAAATATTAAACTATATTTTTTTTTATTAAAACTTTCATTTATAATTATGATAAGCTATTGTTTTAAAAACAATTATTCTAGTGAAAAAAATACAAAAAAAAGAAAGAAGTGTATTAATAAGATAACAATGTTTTGATTAAAGTAATTTTTTTTTAATCCTTATTCAAAATCATCTAGATTTTTATTATTGATTCTACTTGCTTTTGATTTTTATTATATTAAGAATGCAAGAAAAGAAATTCACATTGAAAATATATATTAATAAGAAAATAAAGAATTATACTAGAAAATTATTTTTTGAATGGAGTTGAAATTATTACTTTCCTTACCAGAAATAATTTTATTGATATATAATTAAAAAAAAATGAATAGATCCTCATGTGACGCGATCAAATATCTTATTGTGCATTATTTTTTTTAATTTACTGACTCGATCTTTGGTTACTATTAAAATCTATTTTAATATTTTTAGCTATGTAATTCTAGATTTATTTTATTAAATACATGCATCATCTTTTCAGTTTACAATTAATTTTGTTATGATGATGGAAAACATGTTGCCAATACCTGCATTTTATTAATTGAAAAATCTTTTGGTCTAAGTTGTAGTAGAGTGTGTGCATGACTAGTGGGAACTGATTCGTGAATGCTCTTGAATCAACAACTTTGGGGTCTCATATCAAGTGTTATTTTACATCTTATAGTTTAGTTGTATTTTCACTTTTCCTTATTTTTTTTAAAATTACAGTTTACATCATAGAATTTATAAATTCATAACATTTTATAATCTCACTCTAACACGTTAAAAAAGCCAACAAAAAACTTGAATTATTTATAGTATCGCCATTATATTATATTTAATGATTAAAAAGTCATTGCAGTGTTAAAATTATAAAATTATCTTAAAGTTAAAAATAAAAAACTCAACCATTGAAACTTTCTCTCCCATCTTTATTTTCCCTTCATAAAGAAATATGGACATCATAGTGGCTAAACCACACTAGTTATTTTTTCTTTCCCTTCACTTGGTAATCCTTTTGATTCAAGTAATTGCATCTTATAAGGAAATATACTTAAGAATAATTGTAAGATGGGGAATAAAAATTACACAAACAAATCTGTTAACAAATCTTTTTTTCCACAACATCAAATGTTCTTTAAGATCTCACATGCATGCATCAATTTCAAACAATATTCTATTACAAGTTTGATTGCAAAAACAAACATGGTAAATACCACCACACATTACCAATCCTAGTCGCCAACCTCACAATCTTCATCTTTTCCTCTAACCTCCATTGGTGACCGCTATAATAGCCATGCCCTCTATTTTTAATCTCAATAAGCTTAAATCATTCAAATTTGGCCCAAAATAAATTTTTCGTTTTGTTCAATTTAATGTCATTTACAACTATGTCATTGTTCAATTTGACATATTAACAGGGCATGAATAGTCTAAATCTAACAAAACATCATTTGATCTTCATACATAGGCTTGATTGGAATTAAGCTAGATTAGATTTTAATCAGAGAACAATTGGATGTTACTATTGAAATTTTATAATTTTTTTTGGAAAGCAATAGAATCTTGGAGTTGCAAGGTCATCTTATACTTTTATCTTATTTTGTCACTGGGTGGGTTTATGTTGTATTTTCATTTCCTTGTTGAATTATAACAGGGTGAAATACCTAGTTTTGTACTTGTTAGCAAAAGTACAAAGTCATTTGGATGGGAAAATGGATATAAAATTTGGTCATTTGGTGTGGCTTGAAATGAGTACTGCATAGTTCTATTGGATTTGGATGAGTTAAATTCACTTGTAAAAGGTAAGTCTGAGAAATTCAATTAGTCTAAAAGAGCAATATAATAAAAAAATTACTAACAACTCTAAAAGATCTTGAATTCTTTATGGTGCTTTATTGTTTATATGAACAATGAATGACCTGTCTTTTTTTTTCTTCTCATTTTAAATTTTTCTTTCTTTCAATTACATTCTTTAGTTGCCTAATTAGATGGAATTAATATTGAAATTATGGAAGAAGTTCTAAATGAAAACCAAAAGGATTAAACCGTAAAACACAAAGAATAATAAGTCTGATCTAGAATTTTTGCCGACATTTATTTTGATTCACAAGTTTATTTTATTTGTTTTTGGGTCCTTCGAAGAGAGAAGAGAGAGACACATAAAAAGTAGATGGTAGAGAGAGAAAGTAGTAAGTTGTCGCGATTTCAACTATAAAAGTGATCAAGTTTGGTGAGTTGGATGGTATTGGTTGAAAAAGAAGATAAGAGTTTGAGAAAATTTAGGGACTTAGATTGATTTTCATATTTTGATCAATTTTTTGAAACCTTAAGGGCACAAATGGGTTTTATTGAGTTGTGTATATTGTTTTTCATGTGTTTTCAAATCAGAAATTGATTGAAAAATGGGCCATTCGGTCCAAAAAATTAAATAAAAGTTTCTGCCAAGTTTACAACCACTTAGGATGCCAGAAACTAGGTAAAAAAACGATACATCATTTCCTCAACAGAAGACACGACACCAACATTAAATTTCTTTCAAGAAAAACAAGAGGTGTCTGCCTCTTAATAAAAAAAAAATAAGGTCAAACGTTTTCTAAAAACAATTCCACCCTATAGCATAGCGAAGGAAATAAAGCAACTAATTAAATTTATAACAACTCGACATTTTAATCATGGTCCATCAATGGAGAAATCAAGTTATTAACAAATATAAAAATACTATATAGGGCCCATATTATGTCATGGTATGACTTGATTTTTTTATGTAAGAAAATGATGTTTTTCAAAGCAAAAAAAAAAAAAAAGATGCCAAAACGATACAAGCATTCCTAAAAAACAAAAAACAAATCCAAGACTTAGGTTATTGACTAGACTGGGTTTAATAAGCTCATGTAATTTAAATAATATAGATAAAAAATGTAATGACAATAAATAAATTGAAAAAAAAATTAACGTAGAAAAAAACTACGAAGCTCGTCAAAAGCAATTTAAATAATACCATGAAACTTAATTATTAAACAACTCAATATTGAAGGGAAAAACTAAAAACAAATATTAATTAAAAAAAAAGATTTAAGTCAACCCACTAACCTCGCAACCTTGTGCACAAGATTGAAATAACTTTACAGAAAAAAATAATAAAAACAGAAAGCATGAAGATTAATTTCAAATAAATAAAAAGTCAAAGGAAGAAATTGAAAAAAAAATTAAAAAAAGGATCTAAAAGACACCAAAATTAACCCATGTCAACCTTTGAAACTTATGACCTTTGTCATGAGCCTAAGTCCAACCCCATTAAAGGTAAACCCTAAAAAAATAACCTAATAAAATTTTAAATTAATAAAATATTGAAGGATAAAATAAAAAAATGCAATAAAAAATCCAAAATAAAAAAATATTAATAAAAAGAATAGGGACTGGATTTAATATAAAAATAATATGAAATTAAATGTTAAAAATTGAGATTGAAAACAAAATTCAATTAGAAAAAGAAAAAAAATTAATAAAAAAAATTAAAGATGAAATTTGAAATCAAGATTAAATGAAAACAAATGATGAGAGGTGAAATTGAAGACAAGAACCAATAAAATATATATATATATATATATATATATATAAAAAATAAAAATCAAAAGAATAATGACCCAATTAGATATAAAAAAAATAAAAAGATACCTTTATATTTTGACAAGAAGAAAATAGAGAAAAAAAGGAGGAGAAAAAAAAAAGTTCACTTGAACCCTACCATAGCTCCATTGTCTATACATGCGACAACGACAAAAACAGGTTGACAATGTACTTCAAATGTTGTCTTGAAATGTAGTGTTTGACCATGATACGATGCCACACATGTCTCCAATTTGTTGGCATGTTCATCACACATGTCGACAATTTTTTATTTAAATAATAGTAATTATTGTTAACGAGTTGTTTGGAATCCTAAGAATTGAATTCAATTCTAAGGTTTACATCAATTTTTTTATTTGAAAGTTTTGAAGGGTATTGATTTGAATTTCAAATAAAATTTAATTTCTAAAAAAATTACCCACCCTCTTATTTGCTACAATAATTCTCCTTAGAATTGCTATAAAAACCAATATTCCAAAAATACCCTTAACAACAGAAACCCTATTATTTACAAAAGCCCTCCACTATTTTTTTTCAAATGCCCGTGCTCATGGTTCTACCTCCCCAAACGAAGATTTGGCTCTGTCTGAATTGATACGTCGCAGAATTATATCATGAGTAAGATTTATCTCATAATCTAATTTCCTGGGAATTTTCTGATGATGAACTAACAGAACCTACGTTTTGTGCTTGGATGAAAGTTGTTCCAGGTAATGGAGCTGGGGGGATTTTTCCGGGTGCTTCTGAGAGTCCAGAAACAATAAAACCTCCCATGGCAGTATAATTAAATTAAATTATATGATTTAGTATTTTATTTCAAATACAAGAATTGTAATAAATTATCAATTGAATTCAAATCATTTATAAAATTAAAATTGAATTCAATTCAATATGTAATTTTGTTCTAAATAGCATGTAAAAGACCAAATCACCTCAATAAAACTTCTTAATCATTAAAAATCTAATTGGAAAATACAATAAAAAAACCCTAGATATAAAGTTGACAATTTTTACTTTTAAAAATAATATAGTTAAATTTAATTTTTTTTATTTTTTTACTTCAAATTAATATTTTTTTAGTATTTTTTAATAATTTTAATATACTAATATTAAAAATATTTTTTTTAAAAAAATATTATTTTAATACTATTTAAAATAAAAAATATTTCAAAAAACAACTTCAATTAAACCTTGTATCATAATTTCACCAAAAAAACTGTTCTTTTCCTTCGTCTTTTTAACCTCTTTATTTTTCAACCGAATATAAAATAATTTTCTTATTTAATAGTCACCAAAATTTTGAAATATAAAAACCAAAAGTTTTCATAAATTATCTCTCTTCCTGTTTATTTATTGGAAAATAATTTTCTTTTGAAAAATAAATTTTGAGAAAAGTGAATTCTGGAAAAGTATTTTCCGATATTTGGTAGTGTAATGAAAAATAAGGCCCCGTTTGTTTACTGGAAAGTAGTTTTTTTTTGGAAAGTGAATTTTGAGGAAAGTGAATTTCAGGAAAGTATTTTCCGATATTTGGTAGTGTAATGAAAAATAAGTTGGAAAACACTTTTCAATGTTTGGTTATGTCATGAAAAATAAGCTAGAAAATAACTTATTAATATTTTATTTTTCTCAAGTTTATTAAAATAATGAGGAACAAATCTTACAAATTAAAAAGTTAACCGAGAATAACATTGAAAAAAAATATAATTTCATAAATTATCTCAAATAAAATAAATAATAATCAAAATAATAAAGATCAAATCTAAAAAATTAAAAAAAATGAAAGATGAAGAAATTAAAATAATAATAATTAACATTTCATAAATTATTTCAAATAAAATAATAACAATCAAAAGAATGAGGACCAAATTTGATAAGTAAAAAATTTCAATAAAACTATGATTAGGAAAAAGTAAATAGTAATTATAAAAATAAAGAATAAAATTAATATAAAAATTAAATTTTAAGAGATGAAATTGAAAAATAAATATTCAAAACAAATTATATATAGCAATTAAAAGTTTGAGGATCAAATTTGATATAATCAGCAAATAATAACATTTCTAAATTTTTTATAATTTTCGGAAAGTGTTTTCCGCTCAAATTTTTTTAAAAAACACTTTCTTAAAAATCAAGCTAAATTTTTTTTAATTAAAAAATATTTTTCATTAATTTATTTTTCTAATTAAAAACAAACACATAAAAAATTTAAAAAAACACTTCCCAAAAACACAATAACAGCCTAAATCTTTTAAGCTCTCTCTCCGTCGATGCTCTCAATCAAAGCGAACAACCAAACCTCTTTTGAATCAAAACGACCAAGCAGCAGAAAGCAAAACGACAGCAATAATATGGTTGAAACCAGACGCAGCTCCTCCTCCTCCTCCAAACGCTCTCTTCCTCCCTCTTCTCCTCCTCCCTCTTCTAAAAGATGCAAAGTATCCCCTCTCTCCATTTCTATATATCCGTTTTAGATTTGTTTTTTTTTTTTAAAGTCGGTGATATGCATTTTAATTTTTGAATTGTTGGTTGCTGATTGAAACATAGGCGGCTGCTGCCGCTGCCGCTGCCGCTGCTGCATCTGAGGTATCATCGTCGACCAGCGATGTACCGACACCGGTACTGCCTATAGAAAATACAAGTCAGGAAAAGGATTCCGGGTCTGAATTAGATTTGCAGGCTACTAAGTCTGGAGACGAGACTCAAGCCGAGGAATTGGTGTCTTTAGGTGCGATCTTGTTTCTATCCTGTTTTTTCTTTGAAAACAGATTGGTGTTATTTTGTTTATGTTCAATAGTTGTTTTGATTTTAGATGAAGTCACTGCCAATGGAGAGAAATCCAAGGGTGCAGTAGTGCTGAACAAGTCAAAGAAGCGAGTACCAAAATCAGTAAAATCTAATGCCAAGGCTGCATGGGGCCAATTGCTGTCCCAATGTTCACAGGTGATTGTGTGGTGATTCATGTTAGTGATCTGTTTATTTATGATTGTGTGGTGTTTCATTTTAGTGATCTGTTTATTTATTACCAAAAGATGATAAATTTAAAGCTTTTAATTTAGTTGGATGTTGTACTACTGGATTTCGTGTTTGTCACTTGGAGTTTTGTTTTTATAATTCTAGGCTATTAGCTTCCCACTGGGTCTGCATGTTGTGAAAATCTCACCTGCCTTGGTTTTATAGACAGTCAAGTTGTTCTACAATGTTTAGGGAGCATATTATGAGGAAGTTTGTTATACTATGTGATGGCATCACTCTACGGGTTTCTTAATACATTGTTGACACTAATTTGAACTTGTTGCTTGGAAATTATTTTGTTGGTGAAATATTTCGATCTTTATTGCCAGGCAACTCCCTAATAAATAAACCTTTGCTTTGGCAGCACTTATCATGTTTCGAGTCTTTGGATTTCTTAGGGTAGTATTTTGTGAATCTAGTTGAGATGATTCAGACTTATCTATATCATTGTGAATTTAAGAGCAAATTTTTTTTTTGTGAGTTGGTGGCTTCTTTCGTGGTTGCGTGCATTTTGTGCAGGTTGTGAGTGTGCGTTTGATTAAGGCATTTTATTGATGTTAATGTCAAACTTTAAGGTACTTGGGACCGTGTCTCACAGGGTATTTAAGTGCTCTACAAAAGGTTTTGTTCATTTCTGTATGTGTTGCTGTCTGGAAAAATATATGGGGAAATTTGATTGGAGCTTTGTCGTGTGAGGTTTCAAGTGCTGTTCAGTGAGGGTCTCAAAGTGTCTATTTATTTTCAGCTTGTTACCTAGGAAAAATTGGGTAGAATTTATTTCAAAAGGGGAGGGAATGGAGTTTCAGGATTTTTTTTTGCTTATTTCAGTTATGTGGTTCATCTCTCTGTTTGGTAAGGTTTGTCGTATATTCTTGTATCTTGCAGATAATATTAGGTCATTTAGTTGCTTTTCAAGTATATAAGCTGCTTTTGAAACAAAAATTCATGTAGAGCATGCTAATAAATGTTGTTTTTTCTTTTTAATTCCCCTATGCCATGATTGTTGATTTGGTGTTAAAAAATGGAAACCGGGCTTCAGAAGATTTGTCATTCTCCAAGTCATGACAATAACTGGAAAGCTAGTGCTGAATTTTGTTTACTTCTTTTGTCCTAAAGGCAGATTTCTGAAATTTGCTCTTGATGTTTTACCATATTTTGTGGAACTGAACAAGTGATTGTTTCTGATGCTTTTAAGTGTGTTATTCATTGCAGAACCCTCACAAGCTGATAAATAGCACTCTTTTCACTGTTGGTCAAAGCCGACAATGCAATTTATGGCTTAATGATTCATCAATCAGTACTATTTTATGCAAACTGAAGCACATAGAGGTAGTACTCTCTGCACTGTCTAATTTCTATTTTTTTTACTTGTTAATTAATAAAAATTTATTCATCAAGGTAAGACACTGCATCATTTTCCATCATCATGCAATCCAACCCTGGCCCCTCTTTGGTAATCTGTTTATAATCACCCTGCAGCGTGGAGGTGCACCTATTGCCTTATTGGAAATCACTGGGGGAAAAGGAGCAGTCCAAGTAAATGGTAAACTTTATCAAAAGAATGAAACCTTAGCATTAAATGGAGGCGATGAAGTGATTTTCACTACTTCTGGAAAACATGCATATGTATCCTTTTCCTTCACTTTGCCTTTGGCAAAATTATGTGGCTTTATGTATTATTGTTTTTGTTGTTTGTATTACTGTTCTTTTTCTGTGAAAGCATAGAAGGAAAATTCCTATCTAGATTTTGCATGTTTATATTATTTGACTTAAATGTCCATCACCTCCTCTAAGGATCATTGAATTCCTTAATGGGAATTTTAGATATTTCAGCAGCTAACAAGCAATAGCTTAGGCACACCAGGCATGCCTTCTGTGAGCATCTTAGAAGCCCAGAGTGCTCCTATTAAAGGGATTCACATCGAGGCAAGGTCTAGAGACCCCTCAGATTATGCAGGCGCATCAATATTGGCTTCTTTGTCACATCTTCTTCCACCTGCTGCCAAAACTGGTGAGGATGTGCAGCAAAATACAGATTTTTCCACCTTGCCTTCTGGCTGTGAAGCGTCTGAAGATCATGTTCCAGATGTTGAAATGAAGGATGGCACAAGCAATAATGATCCCAGTGATGTTTCCCCAAGCAAGAAAGCTGTTGCTCCTTCCTCTAATGATGCCAATGAAAATGCCAATGCTGATAGCATGAGATTGGGTGCTTGTACAAATGCAGTTATTGGAAGGATTCCAAATTCAACTTATGAGTTAAAGCCATTGTTGCGGATGCTTGCAGGTTCATCTTCTGAATTTGATAAAATATTTGATGAGAGGGAAAGGAGAGAAATCCTCAAGGATCTTGATCCTCCACCAGTTCTAATGTCCACTAGACGGCAGTTGTTTAAGGATAGTTTACAAAAAGGAATTCTAAACCCCGAAGAGATTGAAGTTTCATTTGACAATTTCCCATATTATCTAAGGTGCACATTTTCATTTGTCAAGTAGTAGTGTAAAATATTTATCTTTGAATGCTATTCATTTCAGTGTGGAAATTATTCATGCTGTACATGTCTCTGTCATTTATGACTTAAAACATAAGGACAAAAACATGTGCTAACCAATCTAAAAACAGCTTGATATTACTGTTTCTCGGCATGATCTAACCTCTTTTAGGCTATAGAGAGGCAGGATTAGCACATGTATGGAATTCACCTTTTCAATTCAATTATACTCTGATTGACTAATGGATTAAGGAACTGGCAAAAGGCAATGAATTGAGTTGAATTCTACAAAAAACACCAATTCAATCAAGCTCTTAATAACAGAATCATCAATCTTTTTTGTTATCTCATGTCTTGCTGTGCTGGACCAAATTGGTACTTTTACTGACCCTGAGCCCTCTTACAGTGATACAACTAAGAAAGTTTTGATAGGTGCTGCATTCATCCATCTGAAATGTGGTAACAAAGTTGCAAAGTTTGCTTGCGATCTCCCTACTGTGTCCCCACGCATGTTACTATCTGGTCCTGCAGGTAGCCCCTCTCTTATTTGCTTTATGATATATATTTTTGCTTCATTTTGTACGTTCATTGTTATTAGCTCCTGTTCTTGGGAAATTTTGCTGTAGGCTCTGAAATATATCAGGAGACTCTGACAAAGGCACTTGCCAAAGATGCTGGTGCTAGACTACTAATTGTGGAATCGCTTCAATTGCCTGGTGTAAGCTTTTTGGATATCATCAGAATCTTCTTTTTTGTTCTTCATATGTGAGCATGTTTCACTGCTCCTTAGGCCATGTCTCCCACAAATTTCCATCCATATTAGGCCATGTTGCTTTTTTGGAGCACCAAATATGCATGTTTTGTGGCGTTCTAATTTCTTCTCATACTGCTTTCTAATAATTTCAGGGATCAATACACAAAGAAGCTGATTCTTCTAGAGAAAGTTTAAAATCAGAAAGAGTGTCTGCATTTGCCAAAAGAGCCATGCAGGCAGCATTACTAACTAAGAAACCTACTTCTAGTGTTGAGGCTGGCATAACTGGTTGCTCTACATTTGGTTCTCATGCCCGGCCAAAGCAGGAAACTTCTACTGCATCATCCAAAAACTACACGTTTAAAACAGGCATTTTTGCTTTTATAACAGCAGCATTTTTTTTTTAAATTGTCCTTTTGCTGCTGTTTCATAGACTTACCTTAAGAGTTAATACCTAAATTGCTATCTGACTTACAGTTTGTTAAATTGCAGGTGACAGGGTAAAGTTTGTGGGTACCTCCTTGGCATCTGCAATTTCTTCTTTGCAGCCTCCTTTAAAGTATTTTTCTTTCTTTTCTTAAGGTGTCCTATTTTCTTATTATTTGTTGGGTTCCTTTCAATTTATTGGCTATATCTCTCCCAAGTACACGGGACTTTAATTCTCTCTTGAATCCAAGCTTCTTGATTATATGCGATAAGTGCCTGTACCTTGAACTGTATTAAAAAAATCCCCAGCCTTCCTGAATACCATATACTCAACCAGATGCATAGTTTTTGTAAAAAAAAATAATTAATTATGTTTTGTTTTGAACTTTTTCTCTCGATAGGGAACCGACAATTGGTTTACGAGGCAAGGTGGTCCTTACTTTTGAAGGAAACAACTCCTATAAAATTGGCGTTAGATTTGATCAATCCATCCCAGAAGGCAATGACCTGGGCGGTCGTTGTGAAGAGGATCATGGTTTCTTTTGTACAGGTGCGTTCTTGAACCATCTAGACTCTGTCACTGATTTATTAGATAATTAGATGATGGTGTTTGTTTGCAGCAGAACATCATCCAATATCACTAATGCCTTCTTTTCTCTCAGCTAATTCACTTCGTTTGGATAGTTCTGGAGGAGAAGATGTTGACAGGCTTGCTATTAATGAGCTCTTTGAGGTCCTTGCTACTTCAACTGGATTAATATTTGTTGCTGCTTTCTTCTTCTTCTCATATAAGACCCCAAGCTGAATTTTTTGATGTTTCATAGGTTGCTTTAAATGAAAGTAAAACTGCCCCCCTAATCTTGTTTTTGAAAGACTTAGAGAAGTCTGTGGTGGGAAATCAAGATGCATACACTTCCCTAAAAAGTAAGCTTGAGAATTTACCAGAGAAAGTTATCGTAATGGGCTCCCATACCCAGATTGACAATCGTAAGGAGAAGGTAATCCTTTGGCAGATATTCTGGTACCTGTATTTGTATATTTGCTATTTGATACTTTTAAGTTTTTCTATATCCTGACAATATATATTTACATTTTCTATGACTCGTTATGTTACAGTCCCATGCTGGTGGTCTTCTATTTACGAAGTTTGGCGGCAACCACACTGCATTACTTGATCTTGCTTTTCCGGTATGCAAAGCATTGCCATAATGGTTATGAGCTATTTTTTTTCTACTCTGTGTTCGTGTTCTCAAAAGCATTATGGTTGATGGCTGATTTGCCATTAGTCTCTCTCCGTCTTGCACAGGGCATGTGTGCATATAGAGATGAGAGTTTACTAAATTAACATGCTCTTATCATAGTAGCTGTGTTTGTTTACTTGGATACTCATTAATTTGCATATACTAGTATGGGATAAGGCTTTGTTGTCATTGTATGTGATGAGCTGTATTTAAACAGATATAGCTTGATAATAGTTATGAATATTAATCATATTATCATCCAGGCTCGTGTTAGGCATATCCTTCTGGTGCAAATTTTAAAATTATGCTTTTAATGATTTTATGGATCTGAAAGGGCTTAAATTAGGAAGCGTGTACCAGTGATTTATTTGGATTGCTCTCATATATGTTGTTTGTTGCCACCTTTTATTGCGCCATTGATCAGTTCAAGCATATTTTGATGCTATGTTTTTTTTTTTTTATAGTTTGATAGTTTTGGCAGAGGATACATTTGTGCAGATCCTCCCTTTCAGGAGATGTAGACGTGACTAAAATTTATGCCTTGGCTAATTTAGGTTCTAGATTAGGACTTAATCGGTGATGATATGATGGTTGACTTTTGTGGGTTTCTGCAAGAATTCTTCTGAATGCAGAAAAGGGAAGGCTCCCTTTTGGACCTAAATAATGGTAAAAGATTGCACAGCAAGATATATAAGTGTTTTGAATTCGAACAATTAGATCTGAACTTCTAGTAAACACAATATTTATGATTTGACTTAAAAACTTAAAATGCTATAAAGACAAGTCAAGCTAGTGGATTTTGACTTTGCATATTAAATCAAGTCATTAGCTTTCATGATCAGCATTTACTGCAAAAAATGATTCATTTCCATGAAGTATCCCTAGAAGTTGATATGCGATAAGCTTTAAGACATGGAAAACTTAAATAAGACTCATAATGACAAGACTTTAATCCATGCCAGCCTCCTACATGTCTCTTTATGGATGGATTACTCTCTCTTCAGTATCCTCGCATGGATACAATTTTCCTTTAATTTTTTTTAGTGTAAAATTTGTTATGCATGATTCTCTTGCATCTGATGCAATTTTTCACATGGTATAAAGCTTAACTTCTACCCATAGCATGACCAGACCAAGAGTGCCATGGTGAGGTGATCAAATATCTGAGTGCTTAACACAACTCTTATATAGACAATTCTCATTTGCTCTTTTGTTCGCTGGCCACAATAAAAATTAAAGTTTTGATACCTCTTATATGCATTAGAGTCAAAAGCTTCCATACTGGTTGTTTTGTGTCATTTACATTAGTCTCACATCACTGAAGAATTGAAATGATCCGAGTATAGCCTCTAATTCAGGATAGCTTTGGAAGACCGAGTGATAGGAGCAAAGAAACACCCAAAGCAATGAAGCAGCTCTCACGACTTTTCCCAAACAAAGTAACAGTACAGTTGCCACAGGTATTGTTCCTGCATTCAGTTTATAATCTAGTCAAGCTTTTTTCATTTTCTTCAACCCTTGAATGCCTTAGCCAACATTTTTGAGCATCCTGGCAGGATGAAGCGTTGCTTGTGGACTGGAAACAGCAGCTGGAGCGTGATATTGAAACTCTGAAAGCACAAGCCAACATTTTTAGCTTTCGTTCAGTAAGTGTAATTGCTTCAGTATTGTGAACTGTTATGTCCACTTTCCTACTGATTTTCCTACGTCCTAAATGGCGGTCGCTTCTGTCTTGCAAGGATTTCCTCAAATATATGTACAGTAGCCAACCCTTATGCAGTTGAAATAGCATTATTCTCACCCATGGCATCCAAACACATACAGATGCCTCCATGCTTAGAATCAAACATTGTTTGCTCTAGTTTGGTCCTCTGATAATTTTTCAGTTTTACTGCTTTTGATGTGCCCCTGCAAGTGGTCAAATGACGATTCATTTTATACTTGTGCGTGGCATCCAAACGCATACAGTTTCTTACTCGCCCTCTCTCCTCCTTTTCTCTCCCTCTCCCCCTCTCTCTCTCATATGTTGTAAGTGTTGGTAGTTACAGCTTGAGCATCATAGAATTTCTTGGTCAGACTTTGTGCTTTAGATTGGCCATGAAGAATGACCCTTTTTTTTTGGTGAGATACACAAGTTCTCTCGAAGCTAGGTATTATTCCAATCCAATCTATATGGATCAGGTTGAAGATCTAAACTTAACGTTGCTTTATTTCTTACTTTACCTGTATATGTTGTTTCATTTCTTTTGGTTTTCTAAATTTGAGAAATTAGAAAATAGATTTTTGTTTCTGTGTTTGTTATTTGGTTATTTACTTTGTACATGATGTGTGTAGGTTCTCAGCCGAGTTGGTTTGTGTTGCCCTGACCTAGAAACTGTGTGCCTTAAAGATCAAGCCCTTACAACTGAAAGTAAGGGTTCTTGACTCAATTCTTGCATATCTTCACCTTCTTCTTTTTTTTTGGTATTGATATTAACATTAAACTGCAATATTTCACTGGTGCTATTATTTAACTTAAACAGGTGTGGAGAAAGTAGTGGGATGGGCTTTGAGTCACCACTTCATGCATTGTTCTGAAGCCTCTGTCAATGATTCCAAAATTCTTATATCTTCTGAAAGGTTTTTTTTCTCTTCATTTTTTTCCCATCATTAACTATAAAATGTCAACTCTTTTCTTGTATTAACATTTCCTTTGATTATATGCTGCAGCATTTTGTATGGATTGAGCGTTCTACATGGCGTACAAAATGAAAGCAAGAGCATGAAGAAGTCACTGAAGGTAAAATTGATGGCCATATCTGTTCAGATGTTTATCTGATTCCCCCCCCCCCCATCATGATATTAACCAAAAAGATCATTTTTCAGGATGTGGTCACTGAGAATGAATTTGAGAAGAAACTTCTAGCAGATGTCATGCCTCCTGGTGACATTGGAGTTTCCTTTGATGACATTGGAGCCTTAGAAAATGTGAAGGATACCTTGAAGGAACTGGTTATGCTCCCTCTGCAAAGACCTGAATTGTTTTGCAAAGGACACCTGACTAAGGTTAATTGCAAAATATGGAGGCTTTTTTTTCTTTCCTCCTGTAAGTATTTTTATTTTTATGTTTACAAGATGTTATTCCTTGTACAGCCTTGCAAGGGAATATTGCTGTTTGGGCCTCCTGGTACTGGGAAAACAATGCTGGCAAAGGCTGTAGCAACTGAGGCTGGTGCAAACTTTATAAATATATCTATGTCGAGCATTACTTCGAAGGTACATATGAGTACATATATGTTGTGCTATTTGATGTTCTGTGAGCTTTCACTTGAGCATTGCTATTGTTTATTGAAATGTTAACATCAATATTTATTGCAGTGGTTTGGAGAAGGCGAAAAGTATGTCAAGGCAGTGTTCTCTTTAGCTAGTAAAATCGCTCCTAGTGTTGTTTTTGTTGATGAGGTTTGTGCAATATATCTTCTTGTCACTCATTCTGATAGCTGATTTTCAAACCCGGACCCCCTGACAAAGCCACAGCCAATAGGCAAGCCCAAATGTGATAGTCCGGGCACATTTTTTTCCTTATTATAGTCTCCGTTTGAGGTTCCTTTTTCTGTCTTTGTTCTTTTCAGCAATGTTAAAAGCTAAATTTCCTACAAGTCTTGTAGAATTTCTATTTGATAATGCAAAGCATTTGCTGGTCATACAACTGGAACATAATAATTAATTTGGAATGATGAGAATTAAAATTTGAATCTACATCATATATGAACAGTATAAAAATGTTAAGATGACTTTTTATTGCAAGGCCTGCGACCAGCATTGTTTGAGAAAGAGCGATTCTTTTTTGCCTTCATCAGCTTGTTGCCCACCATTTTTTTCCCCTCATTTTAATAGTCTTTCCAAGTCCCCAACTTCTCAAACATGTCTTTCTTGATATTTAAGGAAATGAGTGTGAAACCACAACAAAAAGCAATTAATGAAATACATAGAGACTATATTCTATACCATCATTGTTATAATGATAATAAGAGCAACAATATCAACTGCATTTGAGTCGGTATGAAATGATTGTTCAATCACTTGGCTTATATGTTCTTTCAGGTGGATAGCATGTTGGGAAGACGTGAAAATCCAGGGGAGCATGAGGCTATGCGTAAGATGAAGAATGAGTTCATGGTGAATTGGGATGGCTTGCGTACAAAAGATAAAGAACGAGTCTTGGTACTTGCTGCCACAAATAGACCTTTTGACCTTGATGAGGCTGTTATTAGGAGACTTCCCCGGAGGTGCTCTATCTTATGTTTATCCTACCCTTTTCTTTAAAATGGCAAAATAGCAACATCATTGACTTTCTTCTGCAACTGGTTTGCAGATTAATGGTTAACCTGCCAGATGCACCAAATAGAGAAAAAATCCTGAGGGTTATCTTGGCCAAAGAAGATTTGGCACCTGATGTTGATTTAGAAGCAGTTGCAAATATGACTGATGGCTATTCTGGGAGCGATATAAAGGTTCTTTCACACTATTTAGCTAGCATCTGATTTTTCTCTCATTACTTCTGTCTAATCTCCTTTTCCCCCCTTTCTTTTCAGAATCTTTGTGTTACTGCTGCACATTGTCCTATACGAGAAATTTTAAATACGGAAAAGAAGGTTTGCTTGACATTGCTATTTGTTTAATGTGAATTATTCTGATGTTCTCTATTCTAGAACTTATGTAATTGAAAGCCACATTAGTTCTTTAATTGCAATGTTGTGTGTGTGGGCATATATAATTGAAACCCCACATTGAATATTTATTCCATGAAACATTTTGTGCCTAGAAATCATCTTAGTCTACAATGTTACAATACAAGTATTGCTCATAAGCACATTCATGTATATTCCTGTTAAGTTGTTAGCCTAGGAGACTATATTCCTGGAATTGTCTGAGAGGGGCTGCTAGATATGACTGCCATGTGGTTTATGTTAGGATATTCATTCTTGAAACTTTTAGCATAGCTGCTGCAAATATGGCATCTTATAACATTAGCACAGGCGGGTATGTTATGGGAGCACTTGTTCACACTGCCAGTAAACATTTTAGTTAAATGAATCAAGGCTTTTCTTTGAAGTCCAAATATGCTCGCTTGTTGACTTGTAAATTCCAATGTACTGAATGGGAAACATGTTTATCATTTTTATTTGGCTGTGTTGATGTTTTTAAACAAATTTTGGGAGGAAACCTGGCATGGGAAATTTCTAAATTGCTATCTTGCTTGCTTTTTTAAATGCTATACTTGTGATTCGACTTTTGTACATAATTTTGTACACTTATTGGCTGTGCAATTGACTTTTGAGGGGCACAAATTTCAGGAAAGAACTTTGGCATTGGCTGAGAATAGTCCATTGCCCACATTGTACAGCAGTTCTGACATCCGTCCTCTTAAGATGGAGGATTTTAGATATGCACATGAACAGGTATGATGATTCAGAACATTTTCATTAATTGGTTGGGGAGTTGACTGAGTAGAGCATGTTATACTTGTTTCAAGTTTGTTTGTTAATTCACCTTTTGGCCCAAATATATTCCTTTAGCTTTTTGGTCTGGGAATCTGATCTGGTCAAGTCTAATCATCAAACGACCTTTCCATCCTGGAGCAGCATTTTGTTTTTTCAAGTTCCCCACCCAGCCATCTGTTAAAATTTAATCTTTGATTATTCCTTTTTATGTTGGAGAATATGATGAAAAAGAACAGCAGTAATAGGGAGGATAAGATAATAATTGACTTGGAAATGGCGATGCTGTTACAGAAAGAGAACAGTCAGATATGAGAGCCCTCTAGTTTATAAACGTCGGAATAGAAAACCCATGTGAGAACCCACAGATGCATTTCGCCATAGAGGCTAGAAAAACAATTTGGTACCATGGAGAGGCTAGAAAACCCATAGATGCTATATATTATTGGTCGGTAATTTTCTACATTTAGCAGTTAGTTCATGGCATTTTGCCCTTGTGAAGACGCTCAATAGAATCATCTTAAAACCACAGGGATTAAGGTGGTGTTTTTGTCCGGGCGCAGCCTCTCTTGGAAACGTATTTTATTCTCATGTGGATTCACCTTGAAAGATTGATTGATTTGGTTCTTTCCTTGGCTTTTGTAGCTTGTATCAGAGATTGTTGTGCCTAATGTGTGGGTGCATTTAGGATTTTATTGAAGATAGAAATGCCATCCCTGCAAACATAAACAACCACCTTAGCATTGTCATTTAGTCATCCAATTTCAATTTATTTATGAATTAGTCATGTTAATACTCTAATAATTGCAGGTGTGTGCAAGTGTGTCATCAGAGTCCACAAACATGAACGAGCTCCTTCAATGGAATGATCTATATGGAGAAGGTGGATCGAGAAAGAAGAAATCGCTCAGCTATTTCATGTAGAGAAAGTATGTTTCATGTATAGGCATTTATTGTTTAATTTATTCTTAAGTCGCCTAGATTTAGGACCTGTATTTTGTGGAAATTTCATTGCAGGTCCTGACCGTAGAATAGGTTTTAATTATGGACCGCATTCAGGAATCGTACGATATTTATTGGCTGGTAATTTGGCCGAAGCCGCATTTCTCTTCTTTTCTTTTCCTTTTTGGATTCATTTCCCCCCCTTCGTTCTAGCATGTAAACACTAGTTTTGACAATGAATAAATCATCTTAGCATTGCACACCACGGAAATATTAACGAGAGTAACATTTCCGGTGAAGTAGATTCTGGTCCAAGATCATCAGAGCGATTAAAACACAATGCTTTGCTCGCAATGAGTAACATTTCCGGTGAAGTAGATTTCTGGTCTTCTCAACATTCCCTTTTCCGACTCTGGGCAGCACAAAAAGAAAGCAACGTTCCACACAAGAACCCGCTTACATGGTTCTGTTTGCAGCTATTCCCTCAACCTAAGTGGAGAAGTTGACTTCGGTTTGTATCATTAAAATCCATGCAGCAAGTCACTCATCAAATTGCATGATGTAAATTTAAGACGCTTCTAACTGCTGTAGTTTCTAACGATCTGCCTAATTAGAGAAGATTTTCCTGAGGTGCGCCAGAGGAAACCTCTACAGCCTAGCAAATCCTGGCATTGCGTGACCAGTGAGTTTACATTCAGCCTGATATAACTGCTGTGCTGTATGCGGGTTGATAATGTATTATACTCCTGATACAATCTGAAGTTGATTACATACAAATTGGTGATAATATAAGATAACATATGGACTTGATATTTAAATACCTTGTGAATGTACATCTAGCCACCACTGGATAAAGTGTGAATGAGATCAATGAAAACCTCACGTCAGCAAATGTCTTACAATTACTTCCTCCTTGTCATCATTATGATGCAAACAGCTGAAGGAAAAGTTCAACAATAGGAGAAGCCTAATAGGGCTTGAGGCAGGATTTCCGAGTAACTGCGGAAAAGAATGCTAATACTGCCTAAAATATAACATTCCCTCCCAATTGTAATTTGATATGAACAAAGAGAGAATTACCTACAACTCACTTTGTAGTTCTTTAATTGAAGAGGGCTTGCAATCACACCTTCTTGATGGATATCGTCCAAAGAAGATCAGAACTGGACTGCACTGTTATTTTTTCACCTTGGACTAAGTTTGATGTGCTTACCAGATCACCAAACCTCATTTCCGTGTTAGCTGGAAAACAGAAAATATGAAATTCAGTCAATCAGACTCCTATGGCAAATTTCATAATAGCCGAGAAAGAGGATGAAAGAAGTCCATCAGACATTAACCATCTGTAAGAGTTTATTCAATGAGGAAAGGAAGTTAGAGAAGAAGTGAATCATTGCAAAACCCTGGCATTTTTGCCCCCGGTTGTTTAACACATCATTCTGTACCCAAGAGAAGAAAAGCTGTGGTGTCAAGTGCCCAAAACTATCTAGGGGCTACCCCTCCATATGTCAAATGACAATATTAATGGTGATGTGTAATTTAATGAAAATTTTGACCAGAGAACACGAGACTCGGGATTGGAGACCTATATGTTTCTGCTTATTAGCTCAGCAAATGAAAGCACTAACCAGAATAATTTCAAATCGATATACTTACTGAGATCCCATTGAAGCCCCGTTGTTGTAGTGCTCACAGATGTCATCCCTATGGGAATGAGTCCGCAATGCGGACCCTCGACAGAAGATTGAATATGAATCTCATGATGGTGAGTCCTTGGAAGTAAGTAGATTAGGCAATCATCTGATAAAAGGATTATTCGCGTGGTTGACAAACGATATAGCACGTTAATGTTTCCAGCCTCATGGTCAAATCGCCCACCAAGTGCTCCAGCTACAAGAATGCAGAGCTGCAAATTACAACAAAAGCAAAAAACCTGTCATGTTGCCAATCTGAGCAGGGAAACAGTCACAATGGTGGTCTCCATAACACCCAGTGCAGTTTGTTTTTTTTCACAGACAGGCTCCTGAGCAAAAACTAGCCAGGGTTGTCATGAAGAATATGGACATCATGATTCTGGTAATTTATTTTCAACTCCCAGAAGTTAAAATTTTGTACTTTGAGCTTCTAAAAGCAACAAAATAATCTTTATGGGGTAAATATTTAAGCAGGCAAATGAAGTACAAAAGACTGAAAAGTCATAAAATGTCAAAACTATAGTGCTGGTTTTAAAAGGAGCAAAAGTTTAGCTACACTAAAACCTTAGTGACTCAAACATATGCTGTCCTAAAATTTCCACACAAGCATGCTTTGAAGGCAAGCACGACACTCACCAAACTGCAGGGAGTCAAAATAAATCAATCAAAATTCTTTACAAAAGTGTCCAGGTATGATAAATGCATGAGATCAGGTGGATGCACTTTAAAAAAGGAGCCTTTGGATGTGAGTATGTTTATCTTACATTCGATTTATCCAAGTTTGGTGCGAAGTCTCGAATGTAGGCCACACACTTGTGTAGATCTGTGGTATCCTGATCATGAGATTCATCAACTACCTTGGTCCCCTGCATTTTGGAAGCAAGCACGAGTATCTGAGCAAGGTTTGACTGATCACACTCAGAAGAAAAAAATCCATGTAAAAGCATGGCCCAGAAAACAATTGAAAAGATTCAAAAAGGGCTTCAATCATAAGTGCCCAACTCCAAAATGATAAGTTGGCAAATGGCAGGGCATAAATAGAGGATGCTTTGGACGAATAAAAGGAAAACATCCTAATGATAATACAGTGATATAAGGGGGACCAAGAAACAACTACCAAGTTGGTATAGAAGTCCAGTACTTCTGTCCGAATTGAGTCCATGTCCCCTTTGATTATGTCTGGCTTGTACCTGGTTGAAATCTACCGGTCAGCATCACGATAAGTCTACTAAAGATGACAAGCAGTGATTTAAGAACCATGGCGTCAAGAAACGCCGCACGCCGCACATAATTCATGTCTGTACAGTGTAACATCTCTAGCTGATATTTTATTTAATCTAAAACCTCTTGTTCTGCTCTGACAGCATCCATCATGAACTCCCTTGCTGAAATCATATGCTCAGAAGAAGTCAATCAGAAAAGCGCAAAGGTGTTTTCAGAATAAATATGTAAATTTTAGCTACTTTCAAGAATTCTAAAATTACCCAACAATTTTTTTGTCTCAATCAAGAAAATCATGATTTATTCAGCCATGAATCCACCACCCCATTGAAAAAGATTTCGTTTTTGTTTCAATGAAATTCATTTTAAGATTCAATCCAATAGTAAAATCACTACAAAAGCAAAATCTCAAAATCAACCTCTCTATAAATTGAATGGGTAAAGAAAAACATAGAGTGACCTGTGTCGAACATCAAGAGCGTCGTCGCGGGGGAACAAGAGAGGCATTTCGTCGAACAACCGATTGGCACCTCCATCAGCACACGCCCGCACCTGTGCTGTTACACACCGCCAAAAACCAAAAGAAAAAAACTTTGTCACGCTCACGCATGCAAGGAGGCAGGCAAAAGGCAAAGAAAGAGAAAGCCACGAGGGATACTGAACCGTGGTCCCAGAGAATAGGAGTAAATCTGGGAAGGCGTTGGTTAAGGACGACAAGTGCGTAGGTAACAGAGGAGCTGTGGTCGTTGCCGGGCAGAAGGAACGTGGAAGAATGAGTCATCACATCCATTTTCTGCTTATTCAATTAAAAAAAAAACAAAAAAAGTTTTGCGGTTTCCTAAAACTGAAATTAATAGAGAAAACGTTGATAAGAAAGGGATGGCTGATGTGGTGATGATGATGAGACAGCACCTTGTGTTTTTAATTTGTACTGAGATGATTTTTAAAACATTAAATTAATAGATTTTTTTAATATTAAAAACAAAAAGAATTTAAAAAATATTTAAATTGTTGCCATCAATGATCAAACCCTAAAAGCTCAGTCTTCGCTCACCAGGACCCTCTCTCTCTCCACCAAAATAATTGTTGCCAGCCACACAAACCCAACTCCACAAATGTCTCCTCCCCACAACGCTGACAACCACCAACGGAACCTGTTAAGACTGGCACAACACCCATCCCTCTTCTAGTTCCACCACCTTCACCCGCCCCAAATAACCCAGTTGAAAGCATCACCATAAACATTAACACGACCCAACAATCCCTTTATTATCATAGCCTCGTCACAAAACCTAACAACCCCCTTTCTCCATCTTTGAACACCACAACCCCAATCCCTTTTGACACGATGTATCTGTCTCGATTCAAAAAAATAATCAAGACAAGACACAAAATAGTCAAAAAGATGGAGATGGAATTGAGATTAGAGAAGAAATGCACAGAGGGTATTATTATTATTATTCACCTTGTAAAGGTCAATCCAAGTTTCTAACTTTACCTTATAATTGAGGGTTAATTTACAATTATGAACGTCTAATAATAATGATGGTTGACTTATATCATGTAAAACTAGTATGCTATCCCCTAGCTATTATAAATAATATTTCCATATCAATTTGCATATGATGTGAGTTAGAGAGTGGATGTATTCTTGCTGAGATACTTGATATAAAGTCCATTAACAAGTTGTAAGCCCATAATCAACACCATATACTTGATTCTGAGATACAATATACAACCATGTTAATCACTAGAGGTCCATTTATATTTTGAACAAATGCCCTACATTTTTTGTTAGAAATATGACACTTAGGGAAGCTTGAAAGGGACGAAAACTAGTTGTGGACCCCTCTAAAGAGTTTGGATGCATAACATTTGCATACATTCCAAACGAAAAGAGGAAGAACTCAATGAAAAAGGTGCAAAAGGTGTCTTTTTTTAGAGTAAGTGAACACTTCAAAGCCTACAAATTATTTAACCTAGTTGCTGAAAATATGATTACCAGCAGAGATATAGTTTTTGATGAAAAAAATGTATGGAACTGGATTGGAGAAGGCAATCAGCAACAGCTGCAACTTCCTGCAGACTCTATTATTGCAGATAATAGGATTGAAATGCAGCAGCAATCCTTTGATGAAATATTTTCTGCAAATGTTCGGTCTATAGATGATTAGCCACCTCAAAATCAATGTTCAAGAAAGAGAACAACTTGGATGATTGATTATGTAAGTGGACATGAACTCTCATATAATGATACCATCGCACATTTTACTTTTTGTAGATTTTACTCCTCTCATATTTGAAGAAGAAGTTGAGGACTCAAAATGAAAAAAAAGAAAGAAGAAGGCAATGGATGCTAAAATTAAGTCTATTGAGAAGAACGACACATTAGAGCTAATTAATTTGTCGAGAAGTTAGAAGACCATCAGTGTGAAGTGGGTTTATAAAACCAAACTAAATTAGAAAAGAGAAGTGGGCAAGCACAAGGCCCATTTGGTAGAAAAGAGATACAAGCACAAATATGGTGTCGAGTGTCAACTATAAAGAAGTGTTTGTCCTAGTTGCAAGGGAAAACACTATTCATTTGATATTCTCTAACAGCTCAGAACTTTTAACCTATTCAACTAGATGTAAAATTTGCTCTTATATACGATGAATTGTAAGAACATGTGTTCGTAGACCAACCTCCAAGCTATGTATAACAAGGCAAGGAGAATAAGGTTGTTAGATTACAGAAAGCATTTTATAGGCTAAAACAAGTACCACGAGCTTGATATGGCTACATATTAAAGTCGAGCTATTTGGCTGGGAATGATGCTAAAAGTTCTTGGTATTCATCAGCAAGATTCACATTAATTTTAGATATTGTTTTTTGTGGGATCTATGTAAAAATGGTAAGATTGAGTTGAAGTTTTGTAAGAGTGAAGACTAAGCTACTGATCTCATGACAAAACCTCCCAAAGAACCCGTGTTCGAGAAGCTTGGAAGCATGATTGGAGTTTGTTCATCACATAACTTTGAATTCATGGCTATCGACCAACATAATAATTGTTATGTAACGTTTGATAGGAAATTAAAAATGAGAAATAATTATTAAAGTATAATTTTTAAAGGTGAAAAAGTGGTTTTTAAAAATGTTTGATATATTAATAAATTAAAAGGTAAATTATTAGTGGGAAGAGAGAAAAATATGTAAAATATTAGTAATAATGATACAAAAAACTACAATCAACAGCAATATATTAATTTTTAATACTAATTCTATAATAATAGTGGAAAACCCGCTTGGCTAGTGTTTCAATTTTCACAGAGAGCTAGGGAGATCGAAGTTGCTCGCTCGTCTTCTCCATTGAAATCGCTTTAGTCGGTAAATTTCCAGTCTCCTCTCCTTTTCTTTTCTTACACTCTCTCTTTTGCATAAACCCCTTCATCTTCTTCGATAAATTCTCTTCAGAAACTAGGGTTTTTAACAACTAAAAACCGGTTTTAGCTTTAATTTTCTTTAACCATTATATTCTCGATCTGTTTTAGATTCCAAAATTTCCCACCCCTTTTCATGCGTTCATTTTATGTTCTTTGACTCTGGCTTTTCTTGCAGGTTGCTTGATTTTTCTTTTTTGCTCTAAAAAACATGGTAACCATCTCAACTGTCTTTGATTTGAAAACTTTCTATCTTTCTCTTGTTTTCTTTGACAATTTTTTTTTTTTGTGTTAACTGCAGCTTCCTCTTTCTTTACTCAAGACTGCTCAAGGCCACCCAATGGTAAGAAAGAGATGTTTGTTTTTCTTGTTGTGTCATTTGACCATATGAATCCAGAATTTTCTGTAAATTTGTAGACTTTGTTTTACGGCCTTTTTCATTTTTTTTATGCAGCTTGTAATTCATGGTGGTTGTATGTTGTAACAGTTGGTGGAATTGAAAAACGGAGAGACTTACAATGGGCATTTGGTCAATTGTGATACTTGGATGAACATCCATCTCCGTGAAGTTATCTGTACCTCTAAGGTGCTAGTGTTTTTGGTTATTTATTTAATTTTTGATGTTTTTGTTTTGAAAAAAAAAGGGTTTTTTTTCCCCCTGAGGTTGACACATTGGGTTTGGCTGGGATTTGATGTAGGATGGAGATAGGTTTTGGCGGATGCCTGAATGCTACATTCGTGGGAATACTATCAAGTATCTTCGAGTTCCTGATGAGGTGCCTATTATGTTTGCCATGTCTTTTTTCTTATCCAGTTGTGGAGAATAGCTAACATGAAATTTCTATATGACATACAAATATGTAAATACCATATTCTATTAATGACACGTGAAAAAGGGTGAAACCACTGACAAAAACACGCCAAAGTGGTGTCAAATATGTATCTTTTATCTGCTTTGCAAGATTTCCATGATAGCATTGTCACTTCATAGTACCCTGATTACAATATATTTGTAAAATTTGTTACTGGAAGAGATTTTGATAATAAACTGATGCTTTGAGAAACTGTCGAGTCTTTATTGCTATATGACTCATTCCTTATTTCTTATTGATGTTTTGATGGCTATTTTGCTCATCAAATGCTCTTGATTTGTCTTTTAGGTAATTGATAAAGTTCAGGAAGAAATCAAGAGTCGCTCAGGTATGCTTTACTATTTCTAAATCATGGTCTTTTACTGTCCTCTGTCAATGAATAAAGAGATATTGATCTTGAAATGCAATATTTTGGAAGAAACATAGTGTCTTCAGGAACTTGGTCAGTTGAAAACTAGTGGAACTGTTATTTTTTTTTATTAAAACGGATGAAAGTTAGCTTAGCATGTGAAGATTCTTGTACCGAGCAGTGTTGTGGTTATTTTGTAGTCGTTTATACAACTTTATGCTCTGCATGAAGTTCTGTGCTCTTTGTGTTTCACAAATTCAGAAAAGCTGAAATTTGCAATTTTGTTGGTTGGTTGATTGATTTAATTTTCTGCCTGCTGCTCTGCACATTGAGAAATGCAGAACCTTGCAAATTTATTTGATTTGTCTTTTTTTCTTAGATCGGAAGCCACCAGGAGTAGGGCGTGGAAGAGGAAGAGGTAGAGAAGATGGTCCTGGTGGAAGGCCAGCAAAAGGGATTGGGCGTGGCCTTGAAGATGTAGCTGCTAAGGGCATGGGTGGAGGTCGTGGCAGAGGTGGACCAGGCGGAAAGATCGGTGGGAGCAGAGGTAAGACTTAACTAGAGCAACTGAATAGAAAAAACTTACATGTTTGTTTTAGCTACAAGCACGCATTATCAAATGTAAACCATCATATTACATTGCCAAAAGTTACAAGTTGGTATTCAAAGTGAACACAGCTTTGTGATTCGACAAACTACTCTTTTTTCTAGCATCATGAGTGGTTGGATCTGTGGCTTGGTCAGCACATGCATCATATTGTCAGAAGCTTAATTCTACCCAATGTCAACATTTCATTTTACATCATGAATGGTTGGATCTGTGGCTTTGTTGGTCAGCACATGCATCATATTGTCAGAAGCTTAATTCTACCCAATGTCAACATATCATTTTACTTTCTGCTGACAGGTGCAGGCCGAGGCCGGGGCTAAAGCAGGCGATGGGTGCCCATCTGCTGGGGCAAGTTTGCTGCTTTTAGGCCCGATTTTCCATGTGAAATGCTCTCTATAGCATAATTCTGTTTAATGGTTGATTTCCAGAACTAATATAGGTATAGGAAGCATTACATAGAAACAGAATTGAAGAGCTTGTGTTCTGATTTGCCTTATGTGGATTTGCCTTGCGTTACTGGTTTGGTCATTCACTAGTTAATTCTCTGGTTTATCTTTTGATTTTTTTTTTTTGAAAATTAGCATGTTTTTTTTTTTAAATTAGTAAAAGAACACTTTCAAAAAAATTTTATTCAAACTTGTTGCTATAAATAAATTATGAAATGGGCCAAATAAATTATGAAATGGGCTGCACAAGTTTTAACAGGAAAGAAAGAGATCTCAAGTTTTGATTATGATATTATCAATATGAAAAAAATAAAATTCAATTAGACAAATTTAATAATATTAAGAAAGGTTATTAATGATGATTGAAGTAGGTTATATTTGTTTTTCAAAGTTGGTGTGTGATTCACTTGTTTTTTATAACAATTATGACTCATTCTAGTTATTATTTTTTTTAATAACACTAATAATAACATAATTGGAGTTTCGATGTATTTTTGAAATTTTTATTCCTTCATTGTATTTCTGAAGAGAAAGGAAAGAAAAAAAAAAACTCTAGAGATGTATTGAATTTCTTTACAATACTAAGATTTAATTTCAATACCATTAATATTATTAAAAAGATTTTGAAAAATTAAATTCAACATTTGGTGCTGAAAACAAGTCAACTATCTGTTATCTTTGATTAGTGCTGTAATTGAATACAGGGTTTTTTTTTTCTCTTATTGTAATTTAGAAATTATCACTACAAACTATAAAACTCTTTTTGAAACAGTCATTTTGCCAATTTCTTAAAAAGAGAGAACGTGCTCATTAGTGAAAAAACCCTTGTATGCTCAACTCTCGCTCTCGTATCTGGTCCTTTGCCTGCTGGCTGGTTTTTGATACGGTTGTCTGTCCCGCGTCAGGTACAGGACTGCGTGGTGTCTGTTTGGTACAGTGCTACTCGTTTATGAAGCTCAAACAGTATAAAGCTTGTACGACCAGACCACCATTGTAGGAGGACCCGCTACTCTGCCGTCACATTGCCGAAGGGACACTTTCTAACAATGCTTCTCATGCTCATTTCTAATCTAAAACAAATAATATCAATATCCATGGATTATATTTTAAATATTATTCATCTGTTAAGAATTTTAAATATTCACACCCAGTTTTAAATAGCAACCATCTAAAGAAAACCTATCCCAGTGATATCGTTCGAATAAAATGCCAACCTTCTTTTTTTGAAAAAACAAGAAGAAAAGGAAACAAGGCATTTCAACTGAGAAAAAAGTTCAAGCAAGAAGGGCGGGCAGGCATTTCACTCTCCATTGCTTTGTGCTGGAACTCACTAATGATACACAGCATACGCCATGATGTTCTTAAACTACAAAACTGACAATAAAGTGCCCAAAAAAAGAGAGAGAGAGAAAGAAACAGAGGTTGAAAGAAACTAGAGAAAACAGGGGATGTAGAAGTTTGAGAAGATACCGCATGGAGGCTCTCTAGTACGGATTATGCCTTTTTTTCTTGCGAGCCTTTGATGGTTTCGTGACCAATGCACTTGAAATCCAGGATCGATTTATCTCAGTAGAATCATCAGACAACCAGCAACATAATCGACCATCCTCACCACCAGTCCATCCAAATATGCCCTGGCTTTGGGCAAGTCCCCCCTTCATGCTTGACACGGGCAATACACTCCTGACAACACCTGTGTGGCCACCTCCAAGAATTGCTTCTGGAGACCCAATTGCCCCCACTCCTCTATAATTTACAGGAAAATAACCTAAAGCACCAGCATTAGTGCCACCAATTACCCATAAACTTTCACCTTCTCGTGGGTAGTGGCAATCAACAAAATAATCAACCTGCCAAGATAACAGAGCAGTTTAAACTAGGAATATGAATTCAGCAGCATAATTGAGAGAAAAAAAATTAACACCAACGGCAGTCCATCTATTCATACATTAGAAGATATCCATTTGTTCAGTCTTCTAATCTATGTATTCAATTCTACATAGCATTGTATTGACAAAGAAATGCTGCTAAAGATGGAAGCCTAAGGACTCTTCAAACCGCAACCATAATTCCCAGGAAGTTTTATTTGTCTACAATATTGTTAATATGAGGATGAGTAACTAAAACTTGAGTATAGTCAATTACATTGCTAATAAGGACAAGTAACTTGAACTTTAGTCTACATGGCAATTGTTAGACATGGAAGCCTGAGAACTCTTCAAACAAAAACCAGAAATCTCAAAACTTAGATTTTTGTGACTATGAGGACAAGTAACCTAAACTTGAGTATAGTTAATTACATGCCTAATAAGCAGCGGGGATATTAATACAAGCACCATCATATGTCTTGTATCTTGGACAGTTTCATAAACCATGTGTGAGTTTTGGCCTCCAAAATTGATGTTTACAGCTCAACTGTTTGAGTTTTCTCAACCATTTTTTTCTTTGAAAATTTCAGATATGAACGGAAAATAAGCAAGAAAACGATAACCAGTTCTAAACCATTTTTGCTTGCTCTTAGAAGAGCTGCTTGTTCTAGTACATCATCTAAATACAACAGTTTATGATACACCCAACCTACAGAAAAGAGAAATTGCATGTGAAGACAAAAAATACATTTGTTTTTGGTAATCCACTTAATACAAGTGGATTCCATCACAAGGGAAGAACTTACATGGTCTAGTGTCCAACTATCAGAGGCTAATGAACGGGCTTCCAGCAAGTTTGCTTCATTTCTTGCATCCTTCCAATCCCAAATACTGCAGTTTTGTTTTTAAGAACAAAAGTTAATACACATCAAAGGTTAGGCGGGAATTCTAGTTTACTAAAAAGATTGTTTTTAAATGTAACATGCATGGTTACAAGAATTCTCTTTCCTTTTTCCTTTTTTTCTTTTCTTTTATGATTTTGCAAACTTCCATTTTTCACTGACAGCATAATAAAACCATCTTCCATTGTGTCACGAAGAACCAATAGAGATCAACAGTACCTTAAACTTTCGATATGTGTCAAACACCAGAGCTTCTTATATGTCTCTCCAAAAAACCCTACTTTCCCAATTGAAGTACCGACATTAATCACCTGCAAGATTGTAACAGTTACATCTGAAATATGCATGGGAAAGACTAGAAGTATTATGGGCAGGGGCGGAGCCAAATTAGGATTTTTATTTATTTTTTTATTTTTTTTTTTTATTTTTTTTTTTTTGGGGGGGGGGGCTTAAATTTTACTAGTCTTAACTGATTAAACAGGACATCTTGAACAGTATTCAAACAGTCTGCAAAAAGAATGGTATTCTTGGATCAAAGGATTAATTATACACTTATTTTTGGGAGAAAACATGAAGTACAAAATTAACATATCAGCGATCAGAAATTATTATCTTTGTAAGAGACTGTAAAAGATAATTTTCTGCAAGAAGTGATCCATGAGATGGAAATATCATTAGCAAACTGATTGAATGTGTTGCGATAAATATAATGAAAAATGGAGACACAGACTAAAGGAACATTGCACAAAAAATTCAAAAATCAGTTGCATATGCAACCACATCCCTTCATAATTTATTTTTTTAAAATTCAGGCATACAACCTTTACTGCATCTGCAGGCTAAAAATTAAATTGAAAGACTATGTCCCAACTATACTCTCAAAAACGTGTTCCATAAACAAAAAAAGTGAAGCTTTTCTTTTTTTCATTTCCAAAGAAAAGGAGAGGATAAGTTATCAAACCTCCTGACAAAATGTCTCTGTTTTCCTTTTCAAGTATGTTGCATGATACACAACCCATAATATAGTTACTGTAAGTTCAATTGTATTGCTCTTCTGATGAATAGAGTACATTAAGGAATTTTCAGCAATTGTTACATGAACGGACAAACAACTGCTTTGATAAGTATGCCATTTGGACATCATACAATACCTAACAATTTGTTTTATCTTTCCATGAACTCATACATGTAAAACTAGAAATGAATTTAAGCAGTAATGATTGCCTGCACTTACTGATTCCAGATGATCATCATCATTGATATCTCCATCAGTATTAAATATACACATCAATCCATCAACAGAAGCTGAAAGAAGCTTGTTTCGGTTATCAGGGACAAAGTGGACCTGTTAAAAGTCAGCAAGTCATGAGAAAAAAGAACAAAAACAAAATTCACGGATGAAAATATGAATCCATAAATTACTCCAGTTAGTAAACAGGAACACTAGCAGTCCAGAAAATATGAACTTGGCAAATCTTTAGAGACAAATCACTGATAGTTAACAGAGTACTTCAGCTCAGGTCAACTGGCAATATAATGCATACCAGAAAAAAGCATAGAAGCCATTTTGAACAACACCATGTCAGTGCCAGAATGTTGACAGTATAATCAAGTGTGTGTGTGTGTTGCAGATATATCTTGTAAGTGCTATGTAACCAAGCAGTGATAAATGGCTCCCTGTATGGATGTTTTTTCCCCTGGAAATCCTGGCATATGACTGTATTTTTAAGTCTAATTTTATAACTTTTTGTAAGGCATTCTATTTTATACCTTTTGATTTGTTCGACTAAAATAAACTATCTAATTGGGCATCTCAGGCAGTCAAAAAGAGCATCACGGTTTGGGTAAAAAAAAAAACCTAGATTCCAGGTCACAAATGATGATCCAAACACAACTACAACCGCAAACACCTTAGGATTAAGAAGAAAATAATGCATTACATTCTGAGTGAACGGAACCAATATTGGAGCAGCTTCCTACATGTAATCACATATTCTTCAGCTTCAACCATAGAAGTTGCAAAACCAAACCTTGGTTAACGTTCTACTGGAAATTCGCATTTAAACTTTCTAACTAAATAGTCATGTGGAAATTGAGCAATAAGAAATGAAACAAACTTCCTATCAAGTTAAAGAAAGAAAGAAAGAAACCTGAGTGACATCTTCAGTATGAGATTCCTCCAGACATGCAACTTGCTTCCCGTTCCTCCAATCCCAGAAAAGTATCTGAATTTCCAAGAAACCCATATCTAAATCATCAAACAATACATAAAAAAAGAACATCTATTTAATTAGAATTACATGTGCTAATATGAAATTTTTAGAACCTGAGACTTAGCGCCAGCAGCAAGAAGATTATCATTAGACCCTCCAAATGAAAAGCTGAAAATCTCTTGATAAGAGCCAGCGCTTATACACGAAACCTGCAAATAATCAACAATCAAAGCATTAAGAAACTACACACACACACACACGTACAGAGAAAGAAAAGAAAAGGCAAAGGGAAAGTACCTGTTGGAAAGTTCTGGTGTCCCAAGCTCTGATAGTACCATCAGAAGAGCAGGAATGCAAAACATGCGGAGACGAAGAAGATGATGACACAGAGAATGAAATTTGATTGATAGTATCAGAGTGACCTTTACACTCTCCTTGGAACTGACCTGTCTCCGGAGAATAAAGCTTCACTGCTTTCGTCGATAGAGAAACCGCCATTGATGACCAGTCATCCTTTGGCACGATTTGGAAGACGTAGTCGTTCCCGAAGTTCGTTTGAATTGAGTTTTTTAATCCGAGTTTCTTTGATTTTGGTTCCTCGACCTCCATCGCTGCCGCTTCTTCCATGTTTGCTGTGCGGTGCGGTGTGTCGTCTGCTTATTTGGGTTGGGAGACCTAGTCCAAGGATTTGAGGGTTTTGATTGTCCGTGGTCAATGCACGCTAAAACTCCCGTTTGAAGGTTGCCTTTTTGGTACCAAGCTTACAAAACTTAACTCTCTAACGATCTTTATTGATTCTATTTTAATACATGAACAATGTGAGTATAAAAACTATGTTAGCAAGTTAATTCTTTTCCATCAAAGATTAAAATCATGCATGATAGTTTAGTTATGAGTTGATTTAAATGGCATTAAGTGAATATTTAAAAATCCAAACGATAAATTTATTAGATAACATGAATAAATTAAAAGTTCTAATTGATTGATTTTTTTTTCATAAATAAAAGCACATCAACATGTTTTTATTAAGGTTACTCATTAACATGCCCCGAAAAAGAGATGATTGAATTGATAGTTGTGTTATTACTTGTCATCCACAAAAAATATCTTACATTTATTATATACGAGTTACTTTTATTCATCTAATCTCTTAATTATTTTCTTGTTTATTAACTACTTGTAACCGACTCTTCCAACAGTCACTCACGTAATTAAAAGTTTTCTTGCTCATTCTTTATAACTACTGCTGCTATTAATTGACGCCTTCTTTCTTTTAATTATGCATGTCAGTTTTTTTTTATTTTGCATGTGTGAATTATAACAATACCCTCCCCTTTAAATGATTCTTATCCTTAAGAATCTACACAAAAAATTAGAAAACTGCATCTTAATCTTTTCTAATTCCTTGTATATAGCATCTTTGAAAAATAAATTGAACTACATAATTAATCCAACCACCATAATTTTTTTTTCATGAGCTTAATGTCCAAGATTGCAACAGGACAAACCTTCACCTTTCTAATTCATCCATCACTAGTAATGTTGAAGAAGTTACAACTTTCTATTCTATTTTCTTCACAACTTCCTATTCTATTTTCTTTTCAGTAGGGAAACATTAAACACAAGATGATTGAACTTTCTTCTGGTAATTTCATCTTGTAAGTCACAATCCCCACCCTTTGAATGATTTGATAGGACCATACTATTTTGGATTAAGCTTCAAGTTCTTCCTGAGAGCCATGGTTGTAATTTCAAAAACATTTAATCTGTTTTTACAAATTCTTGCTAAGACCTTCTTTAACCTACTAATTGCTTCATTTTATTATTAGCTACCTCTAATTAGAGCCTCAACACCTGATCCATGTTAGTTCTCATTTGTACCAATTTTTCCACTCCAACAACTGAGGTAGACTCAATATTAACCATTTCTCTATTTAGAAGTAAATACCCATAAACAACCCAAAATGGGTTAATTCCAATAGCTGAATGAAAGTTAGTATTATAACATCATTGTATAAGAGACAACCACATAAACCATGTTTTAGGATTGTGCAATGTTATGCATCTTTTTTACTGACCATTAGTTTGTGGACGGTAAGATGTACTACTCAACAATAATTTAATTCTAAACTTATTGAAATTCTCTCCAAAATAGGCTTTTAAAAAGTTTATCTATGCCAGTCATTATGGTTGTAGGTAGGTCATAAAACTTGTAAAAGTAATCCATAAACAATTAAGCAACACCGTGTTCTAAAATGAGTGAGCTAGTGCTATAAAATGCCCATGTTTTGTAAATGTATCAACAATTAACATGATAATATCTTTCCCCTTTGATTTTTGCAATCTTTTCATGAAATTCATAGTGATATCCTCTTAAGTTCCTCTTGGAGTTTGTAATGGATGTAACAGACCTAGATAAACCATTCTTGCTATTTTAGCTTGCTTACATATATCATATTGCACTACTATCTTCTTCCCTAACTTCTTCATAGATGAACAATAAAAATAAAGTTCTTTTTGTACAAGTTCTGAATTCCAACATGACTTTCAATGTAAAAGTTATGTGCATCTTTGACTAGTTGTTCCCTTAATACTCATTTATCTCTAATTACAATCATTTCTTCATACCTCACAATACCATCCACACAAGTGTATTTAGACCACATATTAGTATAAATCATTTGCTAGTAATAATATCCTATAAAAAATGATCATTTTTGTAAAAGTCGTGCACTTCTTCATATCCTACTAACATTACTTTAGCCGCTACTCTAAAATTGCTAACTTCTCTTTCATTTTCCTCATGATTTTTTATTTTAGAAAGAGCATTTGCAGCCATATTTTTCTTTCCCTTCCTATAGAATTCCAGTATCTTAGTCCCAACAACTTAGTTAACCTTTTTTTAATTGTTTTATGAATTTTCTAATTCAAAAAATACTTTATACTTTCATGGTAATTTTGAATTATAAATTGTTCATACTCTAATTAGTGTCTTTATTTCTTTACTATCATTAAAATGGTTAAATACTCATTCTCATAAATGGATAGTCTAAAGTGCCTTAGACCCAAAGCCTTGCTAAGAAATGGTCAAGGTTTTCCTGTTGACTAAGTATTGCTACTAATCCTGTAGCACATGCATATATTTCTAATACAAATCTTTTATCAAAATCAAGCAAGACTAAAACTGGAGCTTTACATAATGCCTTTTTAAGATGATCAAAAACTTTTTATGCTCTTCCATGCCATCTAAAGTTATTTTTCTTTATTGAATTTATGAATGGTTTGCTAATAACCTCAAAACATGTAATAAATTTCCTATAATTACAAGTTAACCTAAGAAACCCCTTAAGTTCTTTCAATGATTCAGGTATAATTTCTCACCACAGCAATATTCTTAGAATCTGTTGCCATTTTTTCTGTTGATATTACATGCCTTATATATTCAATTTTTTGTTCACCAACTTAGATCTTTTGCATATAATTGTTAACACTTTGAGTTTCTAACATGTCTTAAGTGGTTCACATATAACTCTAAAGTGAAACTATAAATCAATATATCATCGAAGAACATTAGAAGAAGCTTTCTAAAAAAAATGGTTCTAAAATATCATTCATTAATGCTTGAAAAGTTGCAAGTGCATTTGTTCATCTAAACGACATTAACTTAAATTTGTAATTTCCTTGATAAGTTCTAAATATAGTCTTTTCTAATCCTCTTCACTCATACAAACTTGACGATAGCCAAATCTTAAATCTAGTATGAAAAAAAACCTGAAACCCTACAACTTATCTAGTAAATCATCAATCAGTGGAATTGAGAACTTGTTCTTCATTGTTAATTTATTAAGCGACATGTAGCCCATATAGAAATGCTAGGTGTCTTTTTTTACAAGCAATTAGCTTGTAATTAATTGGTTGTGCTTCTAGTTTTAAACGAGTCTTGTGACCATAACTTTTAACTAGTGAAAGACTTTTAAGTTCTTGAAATACATATGAAAAGTCCTCTAGTAGCTTTTTAATTTTAGAACTTTTCTCTAAGACTTTTGGTTCATTTGTTGCTTTTATTAAAAAGAATTGTTCAACATATCCCATCATAATTTTCTTTAAACGTTTTTAAACCTTTCCTACTATCATGATTTATAGACTAACCCCATCTACAATACCTTTTAGTTCTGTCATTCCACCTTCCTTCCCAAATGATATTTTCATTTTAATAAAATCAAATAAGATTGGAGAATAAATTTGTAGTCAATCCACTCCTAACATAGCATCACATCTTACTAATTTTAATATCCTCAAACTTGCATTGAACTTGTAATCTTGATGGCAACTTTAACTACATTGATAACATACTCATTGATGAAGTTATGAGTGCTTCCACTATCAATCAGAATAACAAATTCCTTCCCTTGATAGCTTTCCTTAATCCTAATGGTGTTATGAGCATAAATATCAACTAAGGCATTTAATAACAATCCATACTTTTCAACTTTCTTGTCTTTGATAATATTTCCATTAGTATTCTCTATTTTAACATCCATGAATTCTTCACTTTCTTCATCAACACCCTCAATCATATGCAATCCTTTTAACATTATACTGATGTCCAAACATAAATTTATCACCATTTTTTAAAACGCTGCCCTAATCTTTTTTTTTTTGTTCATATAAAGTTTTAAAAGAGTGTTTCGGTCCCTGTTAAACCTCACTCTTGAATTGATTAAAAGGCTTAGTCGGGAGGTTACTTGTTGATCTTTCCATGTTAAATATAGAATTGGTTTTTTAAATAATTTCATTTCTTCCAGCTAAGGTGTTATTTGACTCTTCTTGTCATTTTTCTTATTCGAAGGTTAACATTTAAGTCATTAGCTTGAGAATCTTTAACACTAGCTTAACATGTTCCTTCAATCCATTGATAAAACTAGAGACATAACAAGATTCAGGTAATGAAGGATTCAATCTTCTCCATATAAGCATCTGCACTTCTTTCTTATACCTGCTTGTTGAATTATGCCAAACCTTTTGCTGATAACTTTAGGAAATTCATCCTAACTAACTAGATATTCATTTCCACGCATGTATCCTTTAAATTAAATATTTACCTTGCATTCTAAGTATAGAGAAGCCATTTTAACCCATTAATGTACAAGAATGAAGTTTAGTTTAAATAATTTGTTAAACTTTCTTATTTAACCCCTAGGATGATCTTCCTAGAAAGTTGGCGAATCAATTCTTAGTAGTGTAGGGTTATATCTAGTCCTGTGATCTTAATTACCCATGTGAGCTCTATGATTATGGCTTATAAATCTATATAACATTCCTTCTTAATTGTTGTTAGTTCTAGATTTTTTTTTCTTATTAATAGAGTAGTCAAGATTCATTTGGAATTGACTTCAACTTCCATATCTTTCATCTACTTAGCTAAAAGAGATTGAATTTGGTTTTTCAAAACTTCAATCTTTAAATTGATTTGATCAATCTTCTTCTCCTATTCCATCCATCTTTCCTTACTTTCTACCATAAACTCCAAAAGTTCTTGATGAATTTTATGTATATACTTATCAAGTTTCCTACAATGTTATTCCTTAACCTTCACCCCATTGTTCTCTACTATATTTTTTAGTTTTGAATAATATAGAATTGATTAAGGGTCTTGGATTTTCTCTAATACCAATTGGTAAGGTCAATCCTTAACAAGTAGCTTAAAAAGAATGTAAATAGTGAGGAGAAGAGAAGAGAAGAAGAGATGACTGAATTGATAGTTTTGTGATTACTTGTTATACATAAAAAAAAAAAAATCTTTACATTTATTATATACAAGCTACCCTTATTCATCTAACCTTGTAACTAATTCCCTCCAATTAAATACTTATAACTAACGTAATTGATTCATCTAATTATTACTAAAATAATATGCCACGTGATTAAAAGTTTTCCTAACCATTTCTGATAATTACTACTACTACTAACTGACTCCTTCCTTCCTTTAATTATGCACATTCCATTCTTCCATTTTACATGTGTGAATTGTAATAGTTTCTCTAAACTAAATGCATAGTCTATCTAATGTCTATATTTAGTTAAATGAAATCATATATTTTGTAAATGTTGTACAATCTGTTTGTTTGTTGGGAAAGAAAGGAATTAGGTATCTTTTATAAAGATTCAATGAGGGATTGGAAAGATCCCTCAAACCTTTTCAATTTACTTAGATTGATGGCATATACTTCTATTTTTTCTTAATAATTTTCAATGTTTTGATGAATTGATTTTTGGCATTTTCCTTTTTTATGAGTCAAACAACCAGAAAGATGGTAAACCATGCATCTTTCTCTTCCTTTCTTTCCTCTATCCATCTTTCTTCCAATCTATTCTTCATAACAAACAAACTCTTGATCAAATGAAACCATTTTCTTTTAGTTTTCCAATGATCGAGTCCATTTTACATGGGTATATGTGCACATAACAACCATCCAATAGATAAAAATTGAATGGAAAGTTTCAATCTAGTGTAAATTTGCATGTAAAAGGTTCAATTTTATCCGGATTAAAGTAAAAGAAATGATTTGACAAAGCTTTAAAACTTTAAAAACCATGCTTGACTTTCATCCCATACATATGCAACCATGATTGACTTTTATCCTATACATTTGCAGTAATAAAAGGCCAAACCAGATAAATCTAAACTTGCTTTGAATTAAAACTATAAAATTTGAAATCTCTGAAAACCTAAGCTAAAAAGACTAAATAAATAAAACTCCAACATTTACGTCTACTATCATAACTTTTAAGAATCAATGGTTTGATTGTCACATATTAATACTATAACAAACATTATGTGTGTGTGTGTGTGTATCAATAACAATAATGTGAAGTAGATAGCCAAGGAAACTTTAATTAAAATATGAAAGAAATGATTCTGTACAACCACATCAATGAGCACCACTTGTTGGATAGTTAAAATAGTAAACTTAAAGAAGATTCTCTTAGGTTATAAAGTTATAAATTCAATAGATAGTCAATCAAGGTTGACCATTTGACATTCCAATCATTTTGGCTTAACCTTTTATTCATTTAGTAGCTGTGAATCTTTAATTGCTATCATTTATAGCCTTGGTCTGCTCCCCCCCCCCCCCTTTATATGGTATATGCATGTTATAACAAGCAACCCATATGCTCAAATTAGGCTTTCAGAATACTAAACTTTAGCCGCTACTCTAAAATTGCTAACTTCTCTTTTATTTTCCTCATGATTTTTTATTTTAGAAAGAGCATTTGCAACCATATTTTTCTTTCCCCTCCTATAGAATTCCAATATCTTAGTCCCAACAACTTAGTTAACCTTTTTTTAATTGTTTTATGAATTTTCTAATTCAAAAAATACTTTATACTTTCATGTTAATTTTGAATTATAAATTGTTCATACTCTAATTAGTGTCTCTATTTCTTTACTATCATTAAAATGGTTAAATACTCATTCTCATAAATGGATAGTCCAAAGTGCCTTAGACCCAAAGCCTTGCTAAGAAATGGTCAAGGTTTTCCTGTTGACTAAGTATTACTACTAATCCTGTAGCACATGTATATATTTCTAATACAAATCTTTTCTTAAAATCAAGCAAGACTAAGACTGGAGCTTTACATAATGCCTTTTTAAGATGATCAAAAACTTTTTATGCTCTTCTATGCCACCTAAAGTTATTTTTCTTTAGCGAATCTATGAATGGTTTGCTAATAACCCCAAAACATGTAATAAATTTCCTATAATTACAAGCTAACCTAAGAAACCCCTTAAGTTCTTTCAATGATTCAGGTATAATTTCTCACCACATCAATATTCATAGAATTTGTTGCCATTTTTTCTGTTGATATTACATGCCTTATATATTCAACTTTTTGCTCACCAACTTGGATCTTTTGCATATAATTGTTAACACTTTAAGTTTCTAACATGTCTTGAGTGGTTCACATATAACTCTAAAGTGAAACTATAAATCAATATATCATCGAAGAACATTAGAACAAGCTTTTTAAAAAAAATTAGCTAGGTGTCTTTTTTTTACAAGCAATTAGCTTGTAATTAATTGGTTGTGCTTCTAGTTTTAAACGAGTCTTGTGACCATAGCTTTTAACTAGTGAAAGACTTTTAGGTTCTTGAAATACATATGAAAAGTTCTCTAGCAGCCTTTTAATTTTAGAACTTTTCTCTAAGACTTTTGGTTCATTTGTTGCTTTTATTAAAAAGAATTGTCCAACATATCCCATCATAATTTTCTTTAAACATTTTTAAACCTTTCCTACTATCATGATTTATAGACCAACCCTATCTACAATACCTTTTAGTTCTGTCATTCCAACCTCCTTCCCAAATGATATTTTCATTTTAATAAAGTCAAATAAGATTGGAGAATAAATTTGTAGTCAATCCACTCCTAACATAGCATCACATCTTACTAATTTTAATATCCTCAAACTTGCATTGAACTTATAATCTTGATGGTAACTTTAACTACATTGATAACATACTCATTGATGAAGCTATGAGTGCTTCCACTATCGATCAGAATAACAAATTCCTTCCCTTGATAGCTTCCCTTAATCCGAATGGTGTTATGAGCATAAATATCAACTAAGGAATTTAATGACAATCCATACTTTTCAACTTTCTTGTCTTTGATAATATTTCCATTAGTGTTCTCTATTTTAACATTCATGAATTCTTCACCTTCTTCATCAACACCCTCAATCATATGCAATCCTTTTAACATTATACTGATGTCCAAACATAAATTTATCACCATTTTTTAAAACGCTGCCCTAATCTTTCTTTTTTTTTTGTTCATACAAAGTTTTATAAGAGTGTTTCGGTCCCTGTTAAACCTCACTCTTGAATTAATTAAAAGGCTTAGTCGGGAGGTTACTTGTTGATCTTTCCATGTTAAATATAGAATTGGTTTTTTAAATAATTTTATTTCTTCCAGCTAAGGTGTTATTTGACTCTTCTTACCATTTTTCTTGTTCGAAGGTTAACATTTAAGTCATTAGCTTGAGAATCTTTAACACTAGCTTAACATGTTCCTTCAATCCATTGATAAAACTAGAGACATAACAAGATTCAAGTGATGAAGGATTCAATCTTCTCCATATAAGCATCTGTACTTCTTTCTTATACCAGCTTGTTGAATTATGCCAAACCTTTTGCTGATAACTTTAGGAAATTCATCCTAACTAACTAGATATTCATTTCCACGCATGTATCCTTTAAATTAAATATTTACCTTGTATTCTAAGTATAGAGAAGCCATTTGAACACATTAATGTACAAGAATGAAGTTTAGTTTAAATAATTTGTTAAACTTTCTTATTCAACCCTTAGGATAATCTTCCTAGAAAGTTGGCAAATCAATTCTTAGTAGTGTAAGGTTATATCTAGTCCTATGATCTTAATTACCCATGTGAGCTCTATGATTTATGGCTTATAAATCTATATAACATTCCTTCTTGATTGTTGTTAATTCTAGATTTTTTTTTCTTATTAATAGAGTAGTCAAGATTCATTTGGAATTAACTTCAACTTCCATATCTTTCATCTACTTAGCTAGAAGAGATTGAATTTGGTTTGTCAAAACTTCAATCTTCAAATTGATTTGATCAATCTTCTTCTCCTATTCCATCCAACTTTCCTTACTTTCTACCATAAACTCCAAAAATTCTTGATGAATTTTATGTATCTACTTATCAAGTTTCCTACAATGTTATTCCTTAACCTTCACCCTATTGTTCTCTACTATATTTTTTAGTTTTGAATAATATAGAATTGATTAAGGGTCTTGGATTTTCTCTAATACCAATTGGTAAGGTCAATCCTTAACAAGTAGCTTAAAAAGAACATAAATAGTGAGGAGAGGAGAAGAGAAGAGAAGAAGAGATAACTGAATTGATAGTTTTGTGATTATTTGTCATACATAAACAAACAATTCTTTACATTTATTATATACAAGCTACCCTTATTCATCTAACCTTGTAACTAATTCCCTCCAATTAAATACTTATAACTAACGTAATTGATTCATCTAATTATTACTAAAATAATATGCCACGTGATTAAAAGTCTTCCTAACCATTTCTGATAATTACTATTACTGCTAATTGACTCCTTCCTTCCGTTAATTCTGCACATTCCATTCTTCCATTTTACATGTGTGAATTGTAATAGTTTCTCTAAACTAAATGCATAGTCTATCTAATATCTATATTTAGTTAAATGAAATCATATATTTTGTAAATGTTGTACAATCTATTTGTTTGTTGGGAAAGAAAGGAATTAGGTATCTTTTATAAAGATTCAATGAGGGATTGGAAAGATCCCTCAAACCTTTTCAATTTACTTAGATTGATGGCATATACTTTTGTTTTTTCTTAAAAATTTTCAATGTTTTGATGAATTGATTTTTGGCATTTTCCTTTTTCATGAGTCAAACAACCAGAAAGATGGTAAACCATGCATCTTTCTCTTCCCTTCTTTCCTCTATCCATCTTTCTTCCAATCTATTCTTCATAACAAACAAACCCTTGATCAAATGAAACCATTTTCTTTTAGTTTTCCAATGATCGAGTCCATTTTACATGGGTACATGTGCACATAACAACCATCCAATAGATAAAAATTGAACGGAATGTTTCAATCTAGTGTAAACTTGCATGTAAAAGGTTCAATTTTATCCGGATTAAAGTAAAAGAAATGATTTGACAAAGCTTTAAGACTTTAAAAATCATACTTGACTTTCATCCCATACATATGCAACCATGGTTGACTTTTATCCTATACATTTGCAGTAATAAAAGGCCAAACCAGATAAATCTAAACTTGCTTTGAATTAAAACTATAAAATTTGAAATCTCTGGAAACCTAAGCTAAAAAGACTAAATAAATAAAACTCCAACATGTACATCTACTATCATAACTTTTAAGAATCAATGGTTTGATTGTCACATATTAATACTATAACAAACATTGTGTGTGTGTGTGTATCAATAACAATAATGTGAAGTAGATAACCAAGGAAACTTTAATTAAGATATGGAAGAAATGATTCTGTACAACCATATCAATGAGCACCACTTGTTGGATAGTTAAAATAGTAAACTTAAAGAAGATTCTCTTGGGTTATAAAGTTACAAATTCAATAGAGAGTCAATCAAGGTTGACCATTTGACATTCCAATCATTTTGGCTTAAACTTTTATTCATTTAGTAGCTGGAAATCTTTAATTGCTATCATTTATAGCCTTGGTCTGCTCCGCCCCCCTATATGGTATATGCATGTTATAACAAGCAACCCATATGCTCAAATTAGGCTTTCAGAATACTAAACTTGAGGGACTTAAGACTGTATGAGAAGTTAACAACTATATGCCAAATGGAGCAAGGAAAAGCTTTGGTCAATCAAAGCTCAGTATGTGGAGTAAAGAAAACCATCATTTGTGAAAGTTTCTACTTAACCTTTTGTTTGATAAATAAGGATGATAATTGAATCTATCATCACACATAAGAAAAGCAACAAAGATATTTCTAAAGCCTGTAAATGATAAAGATTGGCAACTTCTTTTATGATCAATGAACTAAATTATTACGTAGTCCTCGAATCAAATATCTTTACATGTGTATATATTTATGGATGAATAAAGCATTAATCTTATGATTACTGCAACCTTATTCAAAATGATTCCACACTTCATGAATTAACATATAGATTAAGAATAATAAAGACTTCATATTCCTAACTATAAATTAGCAAACTAATGTAAATAATATCTTTTTTCTTGTTCGGTAAATGTCCATTCAAAGTTCTTATATTGTTTATTCTTCTGTTACTGCCTATAGATTATAGTTGAGACTAGTTATTTTCCGCATTGTGGATTTTAAAATTTATTTTATTACAATTAAAATATGTATAAGAAAGATTACAATTTAAATTCTTTACAAATATATTTTTTTTATTAAATGAATTATTTTTATTTATGTATGCCTTTTTTTACCAAAACATTTTTTTTTAATAACATGTTTTTTGAATTAAAAGTACAAGAAATTAAAATATATTTAAACAAAAATATATAATTTAAAATAAGTAGAAAGAATATATCTATTCAATCTAAATTTCATTTTCTTATCAATACATTTCTGTCTTTCTTTTTTTACCAAAACATGATTTTTTTCATAAACATTATTTTTTTTAAATAAAACAAAACTTATCATGATCTAAAAAACAAGTTTCAAATAGAAAACACTGAAATTATGTTTTGATATTTTATATGTAATTGAAGGGAAAAATAATTATTATGAGTCCAGAACTTGTTATAAGTTGTAACAAACTATTTAGGCTTAATATATCAATTGAATTAATTGACTAAAATGAAAGAAACAATTGCAAAAAGGACATGACATATAACAACACATTAAGTTTATTGTTATAAGGTATACAAATTGGGTTATGTTGACCAAGTTTCAAAGATTTTGACCCGCCACCCGACTCGTGATATCTATTTTTTAGGCTTTTTAATCAACTATCATTTGTAATTACTACATTATTTGACTTTGATTGATTATGTCAAGTTAAATAATACAAATATTATAGATTGAGTTTTTTTCTTTAACATCCTTAGCTAATATTATAAAAACAATTAAATAATCTTATTTGATAACAAAAGCAAAGTTGAATGGTATTTAATGGAATAATGTTTTAAATATAGTCTTAATTATTTTATGTATGATGCATTCTAATTAAAATAAAGAAAAAAACTTAAAGGGTCATGTAAAAAGAGGCTAGACGCTTAAGCTCGAAGGTTGGACTTGTATGCTTGGTAGACCTATAAAGCTAAGACTACATCTTTGGCCTTCTTGCTCTTTTTTATTTAATAAAGCAGATGACATGTAGATAACTAGAGTCCAAGTTATCTACTTGTAAAGACTAAAGAGATGATAAATCATTTACTTGTAAATATTTTAGCCATCAGAAATAGTTGGAAAGTTAGAGTTTGAGTTTTGGTACCCTAAAAACTTATTTTAACCATTTTTTCACTTGAAACACCTAATAAACATCATAACTATCCTAATAAACTCACCTCCAACCTCAAATACAAACTTAAATCGGTCTACAAAAGTAAAATTAAATAAAAAACTTTCCAATTTGAATCTATTTTTTTTAGTGAGATGAAAGTTTAAAAACACCTTTATAGCGCTCATCTTGTCAAAAGGAACTTGATGACACCAAGATTAACTTATTTGTTGATAAAATATGGCTAATTAATCATTTCCTCTCTCATCCTCTATTTTCCAATAACTCTCTATCTTCTCTTTAAACATGGGAACTAAAATGTAAAAAGAAAACTAAAATTTAGGACCTAAAAGTAAAATCCTAAAATTAAAGGAACCAAAAATGATTAAATTGATAAGTTTTGGATGAGATCGATTTTTTCTTGCATGAATTCTAGAGAAGCCCCATTAATTTTTTATTTTCATTTTAGTCCTTCTTATAATTGTTTTAATAGCACACATTTAAATCTTATTTCATCAAATTGGCCTCCAAGTTAATTATAAGATTTTATGAAAAAACTTGAATCTCAAATATATATATATATATATATGCGCGCGCACTGGAATTGCTTGCAGTTTAAATTTGGGGAGTTAGTCCAGAAGGATTATACTTGCAATTTCAAGCCCAGCAACAGTAGCCTAAGTCTCGTTAGTAATAGGCTTTCAGTTGGCATGTAGCGTGGCCCGAAAATTGGAAAAGAAGTGCAGTTTCAATTGATAAGCCTGTGCTCATGGGCCATGGCCACTGGCAGCGAGAGAGGGTTGAGGTAAGCATGCTATTACCATCACTGGAAAACATTATTCCTATCTCCATCCATTGATGGAGCAGTAGAATTCTTGCTTTCAGTTTCCAAGCGAAAGAGAGATTTTTCTCACCATAGCTATTGATTATAAGCCGAAACAATTGACCATGACTCGTTTCCATTTTATGGTTCATGTTGCTCTGCTTTCTTCCCTTCCATCGCAATGATGTTCCTCTGTTTTTTTCTTCCCTTTCCAACAGTACTGTATTTTGACTATTTTCAGATCAACTTTAGTATATGAGAATTACATTCCTCTTTGATGCAGTTTTAATTAGATCGTTTACATTCAAACTGATGTGTTCTCTCACAGAATAGAATCCATTTCCTGAATGATCAGAGGAAATCGTACTGATTTATCAACAAGGTTAAGCTCTTGGTGATAAAATCAAATCAGGTGAAGTTCAAGTGATTACCTGAATTATCTGGATTTGATCCGAAATTTTTTCTTTTACCCTAATTTTCCATATCCAATCAAGAAGTTCAGATATCCCAAGAGTCTCACGGTTAAATCTGTCTTGAAAGACTAAGAAATCTCAATTAACCAGCCAAAATAAACTCCATGAAAAGTCTTGAGCGGCTACAATTCGATCTAATAAAAGTCAAAGGCCCATTGCTTTCAAGAATTTTTAAATAACATCAATAATTAATTTTGACAGCTCAAGTTTTTTAGTAATTATTACCTGAAAGAAAAAAAAAATGAAGGAAATTACCTCGTTCCTTGCTGCATTTCCTTGAAGCATTGACAGCAATGAATTAAGACTTGTTTACACATGAGTCCTACTGCTTCAAGCCTCAGCCATGAATAAATTCTGGTCTTTTCACAAAAGGGGCCGAAGGTCAAGAAAGCAAAAGCGAAGAAACTAGTTGCATGATTGATCCAAAGGAAAAGCCAGGGGAGATTATTTTTATTTCGATTTAGTTTTTATAAAAAAAATTATCAAATCAAATATTTTTAAAAAAACCAAACCAGGTCAAACAGACCGGTTATTTTTTTTCTGGTTTTTTTAATTTAATCAGTTTTTTTATTTTTTTCTCACCCCTGTTAAAAAAAAAAAGCCTCCGTTTCTTGCTCCTGGAAATTGTTGGGGAAAAAATTAATATCAATTAACAAGCAAACTCCCTCGCAAATAGCATTCTTACCATCTAGAGAACCTTGTAAAAAAATTACATGTGTTTTTCAGTTTGTTATAGGAATCTGACACCCCAACTAGCAGTTAGCATTAAATAGGATGCGGGTTCACCGCCACGTCCATTGAATTAGCTCATTAAGAAGTGTGGCTGAATCCGAGGTGTACCCTTGAATCATGCATGTGAGGGTGGTGGGCATTTATTGTCACCATCGTCATTAAGATTTGCGGCGTGCCATTCTACTTCTTTAACGTTATCTTTTTCATTTGCTGCTCTCATGCTCTAAATTCGTTTGTTAAAAATATTCTAGGATGGAAATAAATATGGGGTTGGTTTAAAGGTATTTATTTATTTCATGTAAAGACTATATCTTCAAGATATAATTAAATCTTCTAAACTTTTAAAAAAATAAGAAGATAAAATCAAGAAGAGAATATATGTTTTTATTGTATGTTTGTTTTTTGTATAGTAACAAGTTTTTATAGACTTGAAACATAACGATGAAATAATATTGTTGAAACAGTATGACTGTTGATGAAACAGTATGACTATTCATGAAATATTTATACTTTAAATTAAATTGAATAGCTGCTATTCAGTTTTATTTCAATAGTCACAAATATCAAAATTAATTACGAAAATATTTCAAGGATGAATTAATCTCACTGACATATTGAGTTCCAAGTTTCAAGTTTCAAATGTCATCTTTTGATATTATAAATATCCATATAATAGCATTAAGAAGCCAAATATGAGAGTCCATCCATCATGACTTAATTTACTATACAATAGAAACTTACACTTATAAACATTAGAAGGGAGTGTTTCTTTTCAACGTGGGATGGACATCTTTTCTTTCTTTATTCATTTACAAACTACACCAACAATCCCCCACTAGTTTGTAATAAATGTCTTTTCACTTGATAGAATTATGCTTACAAGAAGGTATTTTGCAATTTAAACCTTCAATTAGCATTAGAACTTGAATCCTACTAAAGTTATTGGTGTCCGCAGATTAAATCAAAACTTTTGTTGTAGAATAAAAGATACTACACACATAATACTATCAAAACTCTTAAAGAGGTTTATAATTGTTTAACACTATTATGACCATGTGCTAATATCTTATTTTCATGAATATTTACAAGAGAAAACCCTAACTCTTGTTAAAAGCGACACTTCTATATTCATATAGGTGGAATTATACATGTCTTTATTACATTAAACACGAATTTTAAATTCCATTAAGAGCCTACGCTCAACCTCCATTACGTAATAGAATACACTGAATACTATCAGAATAGGGTCTAAAATTAATTATCAGTGTCCAACAGATATTAAACAGTAACTTGTTGTTACCCATTAAACTTAGAGGTAAGCTTCTTGCTGATCCAAAGTTGGGTTCCTATTACCAGTATATTTAATAACAGGTTTCAACCCTATTACATTAGTTGTTTTTCATACCATGTCTCTAGATAGTCCTTTTGTGAGCGGATTCGCTAAATTATTCACAGACTTCACATAGACAATGGTGATTGCCCTATTTGAAATCAACTCTCGAATATATCCATGTTGAATACTTATATATCTTGACTTACCATTGTAAATGATACTATAAGCTCGAGACATAGTTGTTTCACTATCGCAATATAAAGAAATGACTGACATAAGTTGTGGCCACAACTTAATATCAAACAATATATTTCTTAGCCATTCTGCTTTTTTACTTATAATAACTATAGCAATAAATTTTGATTCCATGGTAGAATGAGAGATGCGCGTTTGTTTCTTAGATGCCCAAGATATTGCACTTCCTCCAAGTGAAAAAATCCATCCTGATGTGGACTTATTATCACTTGAGCTAGTCATCCAACTTGCATCACTATATCCTTCCATCTCAAAATTGGAAAATTAGAATAAAACAAGCCCAAATTGATCGCTCTTTTTAGGTAACCAAAGACTCTTACAATAACCTTTCAATGATCTGTATTCGGCTTACTTGTATATCTTGATAACTTGCATATAGCAAAAGCTATATTTGGTCTTGTACAATGCATAGCATACATAAGACTTCCAATTGCACTAGCATATTCTAGTTATGCTACCACTTTATCACAATAATCATTTAACTTCATACTAAAGTCAAATGAGGTATTAGCCTTCTTTATATTGAGATGCATAAACTTATTAAGTATTTTCTCAATATAATGCGACTAATTAAGTGCATAACCACTACTATGTTTCTTAACTTTGATACCTAAAATTGTATCTACTTCACCAAGATCTTTCATTTTAAAGATAAAAGTGAGATATCTTTTGGTTTCAATTATTCCAATCATATTGATGCTAAATAATAACATGTCATCTACATAGGGACAAGTAATCACTTCAATTTTTATTTTATTTTTAAAAAAATTAGAATACATACACTTATCAACACTATTGTAATGAAAACCATTCAATAAAATTGCTTTGTCAAACTTTTCATACCATTGTTTCGGAGCTTGTTTTAAACCATATAAAGACTTTAACAATTTAAAGACTTTTTCTTCATTTCCAAGAAGTATAAAACCCTAAGGTTGCTTCATATACACTTCCTTCTTTAAATCTCCATTTAGGAAAGCTGTCTTTACATCCATTTGATGAACATACAATTTATAAATTGATGCTAATGCAAATAAAACTCTAATTGATGTAATTCTTGCCACTGGAGAATAAGTTTCAAAATAATAAATACCCTTCTTTTGAGTAAAACCTTTGACAACTAATCTTGCCTTTAATGTTTGTATAGAACCATTAGTATTATCTTTTCTTCTAAACACTCACTTATATCCTATTGGCTTAGAACCTAGAGGTAAGTAAATCTACTAAGACCCAAGTATTGTTAGACAATTGAATTTATTTCATCATTTAACATTTCTTTCCAGAAAACAACATCTCTAGAAGACATAGCTTGATGAAATGTCTTTGGATTATCTTTCATATTTAGGATCATATATGTTTTTTTCAATACTATATTTCTATCACCTTCCACTAAAAATACAATTGAATCAGTAGAAATAAAATCTATATCTATGTGTTTTTTCTTTTTAACTCTTTGACTTCTTCTAGGTTCATTTGAACCTATTACTTCTAGTTTTTTACGTTATTTCACTTAACATTGAGTTAGGAGTCATTACTTTTAGATTTGGTTCTTGCACGTTTAAATCACTTATGAATTTATTTTTGATAAATTCAATATGTACAGATTCAACAATCATATTAGTTTCTAAATCCAAAAGCCTATAAGGCTTTAGATTTTATGCATAACCAACAAAAACACTATTAAGACCTTCGGGTCCTAATTTTGTTCTTTGAGGATCAGAAACTTTATAAAAAGCAACACACCCCCACACTTTAAAATAATTCAGATTTGATTTTCTATCGTTTTATGCTTTATAAGAAGAAACATTTAATTTTTTAGATGGTACTCTATTATGAATGTGATATGCAGTAAGTAAGGTTTGACCCCATAAATTATTTGTAAATTAGCATTTAAAAGCATGGCATTAACCAACTCAAGTAATTGAGAATTTTTTTCTACTTTAGAAAAAGGCTTTTTGTCATCTTTACTTGAATACATACTTCACATTTGTTATTATTATTATTATGCTGATATGAAATATGACCATGCTTACATATATATTTCAAATATCTATAATTTAGATGTCCTAATCTAGCATGCCAAAGAAAAGAAGTAGATCTAACCATATAAGTAGAAATAACATTGATTTCATTAATACTGAACTTAAACATGTCATCACAAGAATAACATATTCCCACAAACACTCTACTCTTAGTTACAATAACCTTATCAGACTCCAAAACAATCCTGAGCCTTTTCTTACTCAAAAGACTAGCAGATACAAGGTTTTTCCTAATCTCAGGAACATGAAACACATTGACTAAAGATAATTTTTGTTTAGAAGTAAAGTTTAACTTCTTTTCCCAAAAATTTAGCAGAATTATGGTTACCCATCAAGACCTCTTCATGTTTTTTCAATTCTTCATAAGTCTTGAACCATGATTTATTGTTGCAAACATGAACTGTTGCACTAGAATCCAACCACCAATCCGAAGTATTTACAACATTAGTTGCCATATTTAATTCGATAATCATTCCAATTTGAATGTTTGAAACCATGGCAATCAACTCCCTGACTTCATCTTTTTCAACCATATTCACTTTGAAAGAACAACCTTTCTTATTGAAATTCTTGAATCTGCACTCTTTTATGTAGTGCCTTTTTACTTCCACAATGAAAACAAACCCTATGCTTCTTATAAGCATTTTGTTTCTTCTTGAATTTGTTTCCTTTATTTTACACTTTCAGATTGTTTTGAGTCATTGTCAAACCAGATTCAATAACCAAATTCACTTTATAATTTGTTGCTTGCAATTCACGGATACGAGATTGGTCCTCAATTTGAAAATGTATTTAAAATTGTTCAAAGGTATAATTATTTATAGAATGCAACATCTTCTTTCTATATTCATTCCAGGATGGAGGAAGTTTTGATAAAACAGCCCCCACTTAAATCGAATCAGGAACTTTGATATCCAAATCACTAAGTTTTGATATCAGCATTTAAATTTCATGGACTTGATTCATGATTGGCTTATTGCTAGTAATCTCATACTCATAAAATTTTAAAGCAAGAAAACAATCAGAACCTGATTTTTCTTACTTGTAGTGTGTCTTCAAGGCAGCCCAAATTTCTTTTGGCAACTTTAATTTGGAGAAGATGTTATAAAGTCGACTAGTCAGAGTATTCAGAATATTCCCTCGACAAAGCACCATCTTCTTCATGTTTTAGTCTTGCAGTCTTGACAGTAGCAGATTCATCTTCTTATGGTTCAGATAGTGCATGTAGATTTGGGTCAAGAATGTAGTAAATCTTTAATGAAGTAAGCAGGAACATCATCTTGTCCATCCATCTTGTTTTATTCGTACCATCGAACCGCTCTAGTTGAATTTTGACATCCTTAGCAACTCTGACGCTGGAATTTATATTTGTCTCCGTCAAAATAAACACAAAATTATTATAAATATTTAGGATGGAAACAAACATGGAGTTGGCTTAGAGGCGTGAAAACACTGTCTTTAAGGTGTTTATTTGTGACACACAGAGACAGCACCTCCAGGATACAACTAAGCCCTCTAAACCTCTAAAAGAATGAGAAGATAAGACCAAGAAAAGAATATATGTGTTTTATTGTGTGTTTGTTTTCTATGTATTAACAAGTTTTTATAGTCTTGAAACATAACAATGAAATAATATGGATGTTGATCAGTCAATATGATTGTTCATGAAACAATATGACTGTTCATGAAATAATTATACTTTAAATTAAATTGAGTACCTGCTATTTAGTTTTATTTCAACAGTCACAAATATCAAAATTAATTACAAAAATAATTCAATGATGAATGAATCTCACTGATATATTAAGTTTCAAGTTTCAAATGTCATCTTTTGATGTTATAAATATCCATATAATAGTATTAAGAAGTCAAATAGAAGAGTCCATCCATCATGATTTAATTTACTATACAATAGAAACCTATATTTATAAACATTAACAGAGAATATATCTTTTCAATGTAAAATAAATATATTTTTTTATTATTCATTTATAAACTACACCAACAAATTCGTTGTATATTTGTTAAAGCAGAGACCAAAGAATTTAAAGGTGAGATAGAATAATGGTAGATGTTTTCTTCATTCTGCTTTGTGTGTGATTTACAAGGTATTTTAAAGTACAAGACGTGCACGCCAAGAATTGTGCAAGGAAGTTACAACACAGATTGGATGGAGCTAAACCCTAGGAATCAGTCTTTCCTAAACAATTATTTCTAGCCACACATTAGGAATCAATGATTTCTGGATTTCTGCAATCTTCTCCTGCTGATATCCTCATTTGATGACACTTCTTTTCATTCTCGTAGTTCAATAATTAGACAACAACTAAATTAAAAAACTGTAATTAGTTTCTACCTACTAATCAACATGCACCATAATTAGTACGTACGGTCACATTTATGAAAATGCCTTCCACTCATTTCTGAAATAATTAAGGGCGTGCTTCAGGATAAAATATTAATAATAATAATAATAATAATAATAAAAATACTGCAGATGTGGAGCATGAAAAAAATAATCAAATATGAAAAAACGAAGAGTGCTTGAGAATCTTCTAAAAAGCTGTGTTCATGGGAAAGCAGTTTCCCGGGAAAATCTTCTAAAAACCAAAACGAATACTCTCACCTTAATTGTCGGAGCATGCAAAACACTTGTTTCTACTACACACGTGTCTTCCAAAAAGAGAATCTTTTTTTTT
>Ga0325411_1000156_pt1 | contig 69288 bp, 36 predicted proteins | sample PopdelMetagenome_13_FD_206181 | JGI IMG/M metagenome (GOLD analysis project Ga0325411, IMG submission 206181) | Populus deltoides microbial communities from Bellville, Georgia, United States - Xylem-PdIQD-R4 | ecosystem: Host-associated > Plants > Phyllosphere > Stem > Wood/Secondary xylem... | reverse complement strand
AACATAATTTTATTTTGTTTGGGCCAGGCCCAAACAATATGACACCAACATCTTTAGATCGAGCCCAATCAATGCCCACTAATTCCTTTATCCACTTATAATTATATTTTATTAGATGAGCTACTAAATTTTTTTAAAGAGGTAAATATGTGGTATCTTCAGTGGCAAAGGTGTGAGAATACTGTCTCCACAATTACATATAACCCACCTCCCTACTGGACACAAACACCTATTTTTGCTTACAGCTCCAACATATTCATCTTTCCTCTTAAATTATAAACTAACTTGAGGATCATAGATTTTCCTAAAACACACATGGAATTTTGTTTTGCAGGTTACAACTCATTCATCGTCACATAGTTACAAACCCTAGCCCTTTCCAAGACCCAACCCGAGGTCACGAAGAATAACGCGGGTCTTCCAAGATTTTTTTCAAACATTAAAACTACGTAGTTTTAGATTTTATTTTTAAAGTCAAATGGGTGCTGAGTCACAAGTTAACTCAGTGCGTGAATAATGTTTGAGAAAGTTAATTCTCTCGATATAAAACCCTATCCAACTCAAGTCCAGTCAACAGGTTGAACAGTAAGATCGGCCGGGTTCACAAACGATGTGACCAACCAATCAATTCAGAATTACCAAAAAAACTCCATCAAAATCACATCTGAAAGCAAGGACAAGGTCACAAGGCGTATGTTAGCGGCCACTCTCTTTTTATCTCCCCATTAAGGGATACTTTTATTATCGCCCTCAAGTCTCTCTCTTTACCTTCACACCTTTGATTTGCGTATTGTTTAAGTTTCTTTGAAACATCCAAGTCTTGGCCTTCTTGGAAGCTTCATTTACAGTTCAATATCAGAGAAATATAACAACTTGAATCTCTTTCCCATTTTTAAATTGATTTTTTTTTCGTGAGGTAAGAACCGATCTTGGTTTCATTTAACTTCAGTTTTGATTTGACTTTCGAATTTTTCATTCTTGAGTTTATTATTGATAATACTGAATCATGGGTTTTGCTTGTCTTAGAGTTTTGATTGTTTGTGAAAGCGGGTCTGGTAAATTTAGAGCTTCTAATTGAAGTGTTTTGAAATAGGAAGTTTGATACTTGGTTGTTTTGGTAAATTTGGATTTGATGGAGTAGTTAATGATCTCGAGAAAGAAAAAAAATTGAATTTGTTTTCTGGAATTTTGCGATACATTCTTGGTGTATATGTTCACTTAGAAGTGTGATAAATGAGATTACTTTTCAGCAATATTTTGTGAGATTTGTTCTGTTTGGAACTTGATTTGGTTAAATTATGAAATCTTGGAAGGTGATTTTATAGGCGACACTCATGGTGTTTGTGATGCTGAATCAATTATTGATTTCTTAAAAAATAATGGAATTTGAATTTGGGGTTGAGACAGTGATCTGGGTGGAAAAAATTATGGTGTGAGTTGTTTTGATTATTTGATTGGATGAAATCAGTGATTTGGAATTAGTCTCGAGAGCTACTTGTGGTTACCATTTAGATTTTCTTATTGTTGAGTTTAGAGTGTGCTTTAAAAATGGATGATACTGAAGATGATGCAAGGTACCCACCAAATCCATACGGGGAGAACAACCAGAAGAGTTATGGTTCTAATCGTCACAAACTTCTCGCGGGCAATGCTATGTATCTTAGGGAAGTTGATGATCAATATTCCATTGATGAAGATGAGGACGCTGATGAAGAAGAAGAAGAAGAAGAAGAAGAAGAAGAAGATGAACATGAATTAGGAGTGGAAGATGGGGAGAATAATCAGAAAAATGGCATCCATTATGAGGGAAAAGATGTGGATGAGGAGGAGGAGGAGGGTGTTGATGATGAGGAGGATGAGGATGATAATCAAAAGTACAATAGGAGGATAGACGAGGATGAGGATGGTAATGAAAAGTATAATATGAGGATAGACGATGACGATGATGATGGCGATGTCGAAAGGCATCCGAAAAAGCAAAAGCTAAAGAGTTTAGTTTCAAGTTATGAATTTGCTCCTCGTGTTCCAGCACCTCCTGTTGCGGTTCTAGCAGGGCCAAAACCATCAGTTGGTGGACGCAATCCGCTTACAGACTGGACTGAGCGTGAAACATTTGTTTTGCTAGATGCTTGGGGTGATAAGTTCTTGCAACGTGGGAAGAAGAGTCTTCGATCTGACGAATGGCAAGAAGTTGCAGAGAAGGTGTCAGAGAAATCAAAGATTGAGAGGACAGATACGCAATGTAGGAATCGTTTGGATACATTGAAAAAGAAGTACAAGGTCGAGAAGATTAAGCTAGCAGAGGCAGGCGGTGGTGCTAGCAAATGGGTTTATTTCAAGAAGTTGGATATTCTAATGTCGACATCGGCTCAGCAAGGTGGACTCTCCTGTGGGCTGGACTCAGGAGAGTATGTTTTCATGAACTCGAAAGCATATTCAAACCATGCCAACAGATTGGATGGGATGCGGGATAGTCCAGGGAATTCAGAATCAGCACATGATGACGATGATTCGGATGGGCTCCCACCCAAGAAGAGAAGGCTTGGAAGAGAGTCAAGAAACTGCAATGAGCAGTCATCTTTTGGTTTGCTTGCAGATTCTATTCAGAAATTTAGTGAGATCTATGAGAAGATTGAGAGTAGTAAAAGGCAGCAGATGTTGGAACTAGAGAAGATGAAGATGGATTTTCAGAGGGATTTGGAAATGGAAAAGAGGCAAATTATTGAGAGAGCAAAGGCAGAGATAGCCAAAATTCATCAAGACAGTGAAGATGAGGACACCATGTCGGCCAATAGTGCTTAACATGTATAAATCTGTCTCTGATTCTGTGTAACATTTAATTAGTTTGCTTTCTGCTCCTAGCTATGCAATACTGGGGGCCTTTTCATGTTCTTTCCCATGTTGTAAACGCTACTGAATAGCTTATTGTATTAGTTTTAATAAATAAATGGGTAAAGAAGATGATTACTCCTGACTGTTGTGGTTATCGTGTTTTCTTTGTTCAATATCTGCTTGTGGTGGATGATATCGTGTCTTCTTTGTTCATTTTTTTCTTCTTGTGGTTTGTTGGTACTGAAAGCACCCTTGATTGACTGTGGCATTGCCAGAAAATAAATTCAGCAAGTTCGTTTGCATGCGAGTGCAGAAGACATAATAAATTCCAGCATCCTAAATCTGCCTTGTTATGTACCCTGATAAGGATCAGGTGGCTGATTCTTTCGTCTGTGAAACTTGTGTTCTTTGTAGAGGATTTAAGAATGGCATCGAAGGTCATTTATAACTGGATTTTATTGCCTTGTCTCAGGAATTATGCTACTTGAGCACCAGCGCGACATTGTTGGCTGGAAATGCAGAAGAAATTATAATAGCGAGCAAAATTTAAGATTGTTAAGCCGTTGCTTACCCCACGCAATTTTCGAGTAATAATAAAAAAAAAAAAAATCTTATAAAGTACTTGACCAAAATCCATTGGTTCTACTGAAACCGGAGGGACCTCACCACTGGCAACTTCGGCGTTCTAATTGGCATCATCTTTATTCTTTATTCTATACAACAGTCAGCACTTCCTAAGCTATTATTAAAATAATTAAAACTGTAATAGCAATTATTTTTATAAAATATATTCATAAAAAAAATGTGCAACTCATCTCCAAGCCTTTCAAAAACCAAGAAGTTGGTGCCGAAGTTGGTTCCAGATTCACGGTAGATTGACTGTTGAATCAAGACGTAAAATACTTCGATAACTACATTTTTTCCTTGCCGGCATGACGTCGTTTGAAAAATTGGCGGTGGCAGGTTCTGAAGTTGTATCTAAAATATTTTTGCTTCCTTTGTGAAGAGGCCAAACTAAAAGGTTAGGAGATTAGTTTTTAGATTCGGTCTGGATTTTAGGTTTTAATTGGGTTACCGGGTTATCCGGTTCAAAATTTTTTTAAAATCAAAATGACGTCATTTTAGTAAAAGAAAACAATAGTCAACGGGTTACAACTAGGTTTTTGACCAAGTCTTGCCGAGTCAATCGGGTCACTAAGTCAACCTGCTGGTCAACCTGGTTACACCGGGTTTTTTTATTTTTTTTTCAACCCGACCCGATTCCAGTCTCGGGTCGGCCGAGTCTTGAATCGACTCGTTGGATCGAGCTGGATTTCAAAACTATAATTAGAAGAGAAGGGAAAAAGAAAAAAAAATAAAAAAAAGAGCTTGATCAGAAAGCTGTTGTATTAGCCAGCAACCACAAAAAAAAAGAAAAAGAAAAAGAAAAAGATAGAAGGTTGGATTGGCCGGAGGACCATACTAAATAACAACAAGAGAAAAGGGGCCAAACAACGAACAATAAAAATAAAGGACAAGCTATCTGGGCAGGGAAAACGAGAAAAAGGAAGAAGATGGAGTTGGAAACAAAGGTGAACAGAGAGGGGGGAAAAAGGACAAACCATCGAAGGGCAACCCTAGCTTTGTCATTGACATATGCTAGACAAGTAGATTTTTTTTTTAACAAGATAACGCTAACGATACAAAAAAAAAAAAAAAAACTTCAATAGAAGGGCACACAATTCCGCATGTGCTATACACAAGATGACAATCTCGTTCAAGCATTATATAATTTTTTTTTTATTTTAGTCCCTAATTCTTCAACAACTCTTCAATTTAGTTCCTAATTTAGCCAAATTAGAGAGAGGAAAAAAAAAAGGAAAATGAAAGGGAAAGAAATAATGGTACACCAAATAATGTTTAAGCATGCTCACACCATTGTAACCACCTGCTAGTATTCTTTATTTTTCATGGCACCTACTTGATTCTTTGTTTTACAAGCTATCATTGCGAGCGTATAAATTATCAATACGATGCCTATCTAAAAGTCTTATCTCATAAATTGATAGTGCGATAACATCTATATGAATAAATCATTTTACAAGTTACTTGGGTGACAAAGATATTTAGTCTCTATGATTACTCTCGCATGGTATGTTTGCGACTCCACTCACAATGATGTAGTTCTATATGAATTAATATGCATAAATACCTTAAGTCACTAGGTAATAATACATGAAAAATACACAAAACAATCACAACATATATTCTTCTACATTCTTATTCTCTTTGTTACAAGTTATTTTTCTCCTGCACGTTCATATTAACTTAGACATGAGAAGGTCTCCTATCTTGATAGGGGATTTGTTTTGCAGGAGTTCGTGATCTACAAACCCAACCTAAAAAGTTTTTTCACCAAAGCATATTGCATAAGTCATGGAAAGGCCATGTTCAATTTGAAGTTTTTTGAATTTGTTAGTTGAACTATTTATGAAAACTTGAATAAAAACCAATTTAGTTCCCTTTCTTTCCTAGTTCTTTCCATGATTGATAACTTAGAAGGTCCCTTATCTGATAGGGGACTTGTTTTGCAGGGGTTCATGATCCACAAGTCCATATCAACTAAAGTTTTCTCTCTCTAAAGCATATTGCACCGGTCATGAAAAGACCTAGGTTTAATTTGAAGTTTTGACTTTGTTAGTGGAACTGTCTATGGAAACTTGAACAAAAGCCAACTCAGTTCCCTTCTTTTCCTAGTTCTTTCTATGATTGACAACTTATAAGTGCTAAAATAAGAAAAGTGAATGACCTCTTTACTATAGGTGCATAAACTCCTTCAAATCTTTAACAAATCATTCATCAAATGAAAGTGCTCACTAAAATTGCTCTGGCCTTAAGAACATCTTTGAACTTTATCACTCTCTTAAAAGATGACATAATAGTATCTCTACTATGCGCCTAAATGAATGTAGAAAACTTTAATTTCCTAAAAAAAAAAAATATAATGATATGTAGAAAAGTAGGCAAAAAAACAGTCATACTCTAGCCCTGTATAGGAGTCACTCCTGCCATGAAAAACATTCTTAAACTGGATGCTTTAGACGTGGTATAAAAAAATCCAAAAGTAGAGCACCGATAAGTCCTAGCCATAGAGTGGTTATCACCATCTATCTTTCTTCAAACCTCATTCAGATATTCTTTAACAAAAAAGGCATCGATATGAGATGAGATCAACAACGATACGAGCAACTGAAATTGAATATTATCCCCACCAAATGTGAGATTATCCACTCTGGAAATGGGTGTTAGGCACCCGTCTCTCCAAAGATTGCGTATTTTCAAAGACGAACTTAAATAACTATAATGAACTTGTTGACCTTTAGATTATATATTAATATTTTATGTATTTTGATGATAACAATTAAATCAAAATGGACTAATAATATGCTTTGATGAGATTAAGTTTAAACATGTCTCTATGAAGATCACATCAATAGAATAAAGAATTGAATGAAGAAATCCATCAACAAGTCCAAGATGCAAAGTAAGTGGATACTTAGTTTTTAAGAATTCATTTTAATGCTTATTGTTAAATCTTTATATCTTATTCAATAGCAAACTAAAATGAACTCACACACTTCACATTACATGCATAAATAAGACTGATATACATTTAATCGGTTCAAGTTTTATTAGGTTTAAAATTATCAAAACTAATTTTTAAGCTGAATCGATCAACCGCTTGGACATACCAAATGAATCGATCGACCGTTGTTCATTCGTGATGAACACCTAAAAATTTTGCAGGAATCGATCGAATGATATGGTCATTTAAACAGATTGACTACTTTAGCCATCAGAAACATTCCAACAACTATATATATATATATATATATATGTATGTGTGTGTGTGTGTGTGTGTTTTATGCAAAATTAAAGTGAGATTCTGAACATACATGATATAGAAGTTATTCCAAAAGAAAAATCAACTAGAAATCATGAATCCTAAATACTCTAAGTTGTGCTAAATTAAATCTTTATATTCTAGCTCAAGAGTATAAAATCTCAAACTCATTATAATTACATACCTTCAATCATCTAAGTGCTATTGAGTGAGTTACATAGATTATAGTTTTCAATTGTATAATCTATTTTTTAAGAGAGTGAATCTTGTTGTAAACAAATAATAATTGTAAACACTCGAGAGTTTGGATAAACTCCTAGTATTGGTGAGGTTTTGTCACAAAAGAAAAAATCTTAAAGATTCTATCTTCAAATGGTATAATTACTTGATGTGGATTTATAAAGGACGTTGTATCTTTCAATTAGATTAATAAAAGAGTACAATACTTAAGTCTGGATGATATTTTAGGTGTGGATGTAGGCTTGTTGAACTACATTAAAAATCAAGTTTGTAATCTCCTATCTCTTATTTCTTTATTTTAAGTATTTTAATTATATTGTTGGGTATTATATTATATATGATTAGCGTGTTTATTTTGAATCCCTTAGGAGATTCATAATAATCCTCCAATTATTAATCCCTCAAACTCACGTATCGTGCCATCACAACTGAGTTTGAGTAATCCAACAGTATGTGTCCAGCGGCTAATTGATAGCTTTTCTTCTTGTAATATAATTGGTTGATTCTAGCAACTTCGAATTCAAATCTGCAAAAAAAGCATTCATAGTTGTTAGACAGAAATTCAGTATTCCTTGTCAATTAGTTCCATAAGAGTTAAGGCATCATCTGCTGCAACGTTGGAATTTAGAAGTTGTATATAATCAAAGAACTTCTTCAGATGTACTGGTGATTCCAGAACATATCTTGCAGCACTCTGGTGACGCAAAAACGCTATCATCATTTCACCGCACTGGTTAGCCATGTCTGTTTCCACAACCTGCCACCAAAAGATCTAAAACATCGGTGTTTTTCTGCAAGTATTCTGAGGCAATCAATCGCCACTGAACTTTCTGCCTTCGTAGATTTGCAACAACTTGAGTGGCATCTCTTTGGACCTCCAATTCTATCTCATAAGACTCATCATTGTCATAAACAATTGACTTTAAAGCCCTGATATTTTTAGCCATCGCTGCCTTCTTCTCTTCTTGTTTTAGATCATAGGAACCAGAGGAACGAATATAACACAAAAGACAGTGAGTTTCTCGAACTATTTCGGCAGCTGTAGTCTGAGTTTTGGTTTTAAAAAATATTTGAACAAATCCCATAATATCAACAAAAGACGGTGGGTTTCTCCAACAATCTGAGTCTTTTATATGGTGGACGAGAGAGACAAATTCCATGCGGACTGCTTCGTACTCCCTTTTACGAAGGAGATGAGAGACCGAATTGAATGTGGAATGCAACCATATACCTTATGTCTCATTCAATTGAATATGGAATGCACCCATCTGGCACAACAACCTGAGGGTTTTTTGAGATCCATGCGAAAGAGATCAGCGGTAGAAAGAACCACAGCTACAAATGCCATTACCATTCCCACTAATGAGCTATTCAAAGATTTCAGACATGCCCTCTAGAAGTAAGTTCGTCATAAATAAAGTCCACTATATATGGACATCCTGTCTCTTTAGAACATGCACCTAGTATTTGAGCAACTCCTGTTTTCTAAATTCATCTTGCTGTATATAAAACGAACAAATAGTTCACTTGAGTCGGTGAGCAATCAATGAAATGAAGTAGGCGGTCTGCGTCCAATCTAGGCCGCCTTCTTCTTTGTCACAAACCTGTGCTCTTAAGCTTCTTGATCTTTGATTTCAATATGTATCAGAGCTAAATTCCTCAAGCTCCAAAAACTCTCTCCTTGAGGAAACCTTCCAATCCATTCATCAATGCTCAAGCTTGTTTTCCATGAAGCTCTCCACTACAAATTTCCTCTTTTGGAGAGCTCAAATACTTCCTTTGATTCACAGTCGATGAAATCATTGCTTTCGCTGGTAAGAAAATAGAAAATCCAGAAAAGGATTCTTGGATTAGTAATGGTGGCCTCATTAATTAGTGTGTGGCTGTTAGCAAATGAGAAAGAAGATGTCCCGAGTATGATCTATTGCGGGGATACAACTTATTCTATTTGGAACTCTCTTCGAGAGCAGTTGTTTCCGAACATCGAAGCAAATGAAGCTCAATTGAAAAATGCACTCTACAGCGTGTCCAGGGAACTATGAATTGTTTCCTCTTTTTTATAATTTTGAGCAAGTTCATATTTTCAGAGCAAAATAAATCACAATCAAGTCTTTTTTACTCAGACGAAGAGGGAGAGGAAATCATGGAGGAAGAGGTCCAAACTTATTCAATCAGAATCACTCTAGCAACAACATCCAAACATGCAATTTTTCAAATCAAGGAAATTAAGTTCCACAACAACGAAAATAGGAAAGGAAAACCCAAGCAAGCAAAATCAAAATCACGATAAAGTAGTTTGCTAAATTTATCATAATTACAAATCAAATAAATGTTATTTTGGATATGATTATTATGCTACTAATGAAGACAACACTCAAGCTAGCCTTGGAAGCCATGAATTTGAGTGGTAATAGAGATCCACATTTCTATGCTGCAACTTCAGAAATACGGCAAGCCCATTTTAGGGCATCCAAATTGAAAATTCCTGTGACATTTAGAGAACAAGAAAGCTTTAAAAGTCTCAAGCTGGCTTGAAAAAAACACGTTGTGGGCTTGGAAAACACGGTAAACTTTCCTTCAATAAATTAAATTCTATTACAAATTTTCCTTTGCAAAGAATTCACAGAAACTTAAGAGATAATTTAATCCGAATATAATAGATATCGATGCAAACCAATCTAAATGAATGAATTTTTTAAATATTTATTTTATTTAATAAATAAGATATATATAAATATTATTAAAACCTAGCAACCTTCGTCTTCCTCTTAATAATCATTAATTTGCATCCCAATAATTAATTTATTCTCGATAGAAAGATCATCAATTTCTATGTATGATTTTGAATATAGATAATCTTATTATTGATGGCCTCTTTCCATGTATAATAGGCTTTTAGAGTTGACATTTCTTCTTTAAAGCTTATTTTCTTATAGATAAGTTAGAAAGTCAATACCAATTTTTTTTATATATTTTAGCTCTCTTATTTTATATCTCATTTCCTCCTCATCATCTTAAAGATAACCATTAATGGATTCATTAGTTTTCTTAGTATTCTTTACTTTTTGTGCATTTTACAAGGAAAAATATTTTCAAAAAATGTTCTATATATTTTCTATTTAGGGTTGTTCATCAAGTTCACTTCTAACACAATTGCAGCCAATAAGCTCTATATTTTCTTCATTAATGTTCTCAATCATCTTGTTTTGCACATTCTTTCTTTTACGATGATAATGGTTCTTAGCATGATGTCGCTTACACTATAAGATTTCACAGTTTTACCGACAGACATATTCTATCATTCTGTGATTCAGAGTTCGTCGGTAATTTTTTTACTGACTAAATCACCGATGAAAAACGTTTGTCGGTAATACCGGATTTCGTCGCTAAGTCTATCGGTAAAAAAATATATTACGATGGTTTTACAGACGAAAATTACGCGCGAAAAAAAAATTCCTGCTTGAAATATACAGACAGATTTATTCCGTCGGTGATAGTGGCATATCCAGTAAATATTTTTCAGCTCCCGGTTAAATGCCGACGGACGGTATCCCTCTGTAAATTTGTCGATGAGTGTGGCATTTCCACCACTCTGTGAAATGCCGACGGATATTTCGTTTGTAAATGCGTCGGTAATGGTTGCATTTTCTGCTCTCTGTCAAATGCCAACGTATACATTCCGTTTGTAAATTTATTGGTGATGGTGGCATTTCCTGCTCTCTGTCAAAAGCTGACGGATAGATTCTGTTTGTAAATCCCTCGGTGGGTATTTTTTAAAAAATTATTTAGAATAAATAATATAAAATTATATAAATTAATAGTAAAAAAACCAATTATGCAAATAAAATTTTATTAAACATCAAAAACAAAAAAATAAAGTTAAATAATATTTATTACAAATTGAATGTGCTAAAAATAATATTTATTACAAATTGAATGTGCTAAAAAAAATATTAAATTAGCATAATGGCGGAGCTGGAGGAGGAGGAGACTGGTTGTTATACGACCAAAAAGGGGGCGCAAATATATCACCACTATGTGATGCTATGTTCATGATCATTTGGCGAAGCTGTTCATAATTCGTCGAGAGTTGCTCGTATTTCTCGGTGAGATGAGCCGTGTGTTGTTTATAAGTCGTCGATAGGTGCTTGTATTTTTCGGTGAGCTGAGCCGTGTGTTGCTGCAAGGCCACAAACTCTTTAGATTGGGTGCTCGATACTAATTGGGAGCTCCCAATGGTTGAGACACTACGGGCCACCCTCAAGTTCTCGGTCGTAGTGTTGGAGGGCCCGTACACCTGATTTTTATCGGGTCCACCAGACGATCCTACCTTCATCCATAAATCTGGATCGAAATCCGGATGGGTCGAAGGATCGTCCCCATATCTCCTTTAACCGACTATAATAGATCTCCTGAAAATGAAAAAAGAAATCATCATATTCAATTCAATAAAAATAATAACTTATGAAATAAAATGGTTGAACAAACATACCACAAAGTGTTGAACGCGGTTGTTAACGAACTGTTGTGCCCCTTTTTGGTGGTCAACAAACAGCTCCATTGGGCTCGGCTCACGTCCAAGAGACGTAGCTTGTAAGGAAAAAAAATTATTTAACGATATATTTCATTTAAATTAATCTTACCATTCATTTCATATGTGCAGCAAACGGAACAAAGCCGCCGGTGTGCGTTGTCACTGAGCCATGAATTGGCTGGTTCCGGTTGGCAGCACCGGACTGTTAGCGTCGTGTGAACCGTTCAGACGTCACGTGCGCAAGATATTGTGGCCATATATCTTTCGAGATGTATAGCGGTTTGAAATCCCTGTAACTGCCACGTCGTTCCAGCCTCGGAGACCGTTATCTCTCGCGTTTTTTTTAACCTTTTTTGGTGCTTCATACCAAAAATCATGCAACCTACTTCTATAGCGAGAAATTAGATTTTGATACATAAATTTTTTTCAAAAAAAATATTGTATTGTTTTTTATGTTACCTAGTTGTTGCGTGATTTTTCCACACCCTCCTCACAATAGTGTCATGCGCACTGTCCCAGTTGAATTTTTCCTGTGTATAAATAATTAATTTTAAATAAAAATAATAATTTATTTACAATTTTATTAATAATTTATTAGAAATAAGCTGAAAATTAGAAATTAACACCAACCTCAAATCTGTCAAACCATGCATCGATTTGAGGTATCCATTCAGGATGTCTAGATACTTGATTTCATTGAAATAATGGAATCTCCTCGACGATTTAAACGCTGATGATATTACTCGGGCGGCCTCAATTAAATATTGATTAGTTGTTTATAAATTATGTTATAATTTTAAAAAAACTAAAACCGAAACAAACTTACATTGAAAGACCGTCCTTCCACTGTGCCTCTTACTTGCGGGTGAATTCATTCCGCTGCGAAGGCACGCCGCCTCTGCGTTGTGAATCGCGCTGGAAGAGATAACATCGGTTGACGGCGCAGGTACCTCTTCTTGATTGGCACCTAAGGATATGTTATCCTCACTGCTAGAAGAACTAGCTGCGACCATATGTGAGCAACGAGCTGTTAATTTCGTTCTACGCATCTACATAATTTTATACAAATAATTATATAATTAAATTTGATTATAAAAAAAAAATTGGCAACACCTCCCCTATACTTGAGACTACCTAAACTTTTCAAACCTGCAAATATTAACAATAGCCACAACCAATTGAAAACAAGGAAACCCAAAAACTCATACTAAAATAAAATTAACAATAGCATAACTACCCAAACTTAAACAAATTGCCTAGTTAATAAACACCATATAGCTAAATCAAATTAGCCACATTCTACAAACCAAAAATGCTTATCATAACCATCTCCTACTTGATTTCATCAATCCATCAAAATTTCCCAAAACATACCCTTTGGAACTAACTCTTCCTAAACTATCCTCAAAAGGACATTTTAAATTTACAAAGCTCAATTCCATAATAAAAAATGAACAAAATTTACAACACAACACCTAAACATGATAAATTCAACAAAGGAACAATTTACAAAAGAAACAATGAACAAAACATAAACACAAACAAAACCTACAATTCCTCCAATACAAGCATTCTAACTTATGAATGGTGCTACTCCAAACAATTGCAAACAAATCAACACATCCAAAAAAACATATTCTAACATATTCTAAATAGAGAATGACAGGGTGAACTAATTAACTAAAACTCATTCTAACATCCAAAAAAACATATTCTAACATATTCTAACACATTCTAACTTATGAAATTAATGGAAATACCTAAACACATATCATGCAATAATAGAGTAAAATTGAGATAAAATTATGGTTTTTATTCCCATATATTCAATTACTAATTACAAGGTAAATTCAACAATAATAATTAAAATTCAACAAAGTGTTCAATTATTATGGCAATACAAACAACAAAATATATTGAACAAATAAAAAAAAACTATAGACTTTAGGAATGAAAAATGCTTACCTTAATAATTTGGTTATTTCAATATTTTATCTACATTATAAAAACACACCAAAACAAATAAACATAACAAAAATAACAGTAGCTAAAACAAAAAAATAAATAAAAAAATAAAATCTTAAAGAAATGAAGTAGAGGATATACATACCTTTTAATTTGTTAAAGATATAAGTATAGATTTTACTCCATTATTGAAGCAAATGAGAGGAAAAAAAGAAAAAAAAATGAGAGGAAAGAAACGAAGGAGATGAAGAAATGAACTGAAGGCGCGGTCGCTGGGATTTATACCATAATTTTACCGACAGACTGTCCGATGGACAATTTAAATAATATTATTTTTAATTATTCTATCGGTAACTTTTGAATTTCGCACCAGGAGTTTTAATTACCCTCCATATTTTTTGCATTCCGTCGGTAATTTCTTTGGCAACGGCACGCGGTCAGAGATGCATTTAATACCTGCCCTTTGAAATTCGCACTGTCTGTCGGTGAATTGGTCGGTAATTGTGAACTGCTGACAAATACCGAAGAATGGGATCCGTACGCAAAGTCGTCGGTGATTGTGGCATTTGCCAAGCTACTGTGTAATGCCGACGGACATTAATCCATCTGCAAAGTCGTCGATGATGATTTTGGCGTTTCCAGTGAAGCTACTGTGAAGTGCCAATGGACTTTAATTTGTCGATATAGACGTCGGTGATAGTGCAGTGAGCAAGAAAGATTATGTTTGTATTGCATATTTACCTTCTTGCAAACACTTAAATTACAAACTACCCATCATACAAAACAATAACAACAGTGCTTAAACAATACAAACTTATAAAATAAATATTTTGTGTTACAAAATATTTAATCCATAATATATATATATATATATATATATATATATTACATGAAAAAAAATGTTTTACACATTGCTTCATTCTGATAGTTAGTTGGAATTTTCTTTTTCTTCGTCGTCAATTGAACAATCATCACCTTCATCGCAATCTTCAATATGGATATCATCATCATCTTCATCGATATTTGCTTGTCTGCTAAAGCTCAATACAACATTCAACTTCTCTACGTCAACATCAACAAGACTATCATCGAAAATACAAAAATTTGAATTGTCTTCCAAGTCAATCGAAGGAGCAACTCGATATGGTTCAACCAACTTACTAACTTGAAAGACTTCATCTTGCACATTTGTGTTTTCGTTCTCATCGTGAATAACCTCGACATGACCTCTAGGTTTCGTTTCGTTTTTATAACAGATAACCAATCAACTCTTGAATGATCCTTTCTAAATGAAGGGGTGTATGTGTAATAAACTTGTTGACATTGCTGATAATTTACTGTGGTTCGTGCAGCCATCCCATAATGGTTCGTTATAATCTATCAACAAATCAAAAAACCTAGCTGCACCTGCATTAGGTTCTTCTTCTACGATTGGACATTGACTAACATTACCTTGATTCATTCTTATTGCATCCGTAACCATATTCTTGTAAGGATTAGTGTTGTCATTCGCAAATTCATGCACGTTGCTAGCATTAGAAGTTAACCCAACCACCCTTTCTCCCATGCTCTTATTACGAACAAATACTTCCCCATGTGCATACCAACACCGGTAATTCTCCATAAACCCTTTATGTAGAAGATGTATCATTACAACATCTGGATGCAGATACTTTTTATTTTGATATTTTCTGCATGGACACCTAATACCGCCTCCAGTAAAATTTATGGGAATAGATGTTATGAAATTAATAAAACCTTGAACCTCGTTACAATAATCCATCCTCCGCAATCCTTGGGGTGAATCTCGATACATCCATGAACGATCATCCATGACTTCTATCGAACTTCTATAAAATTATGATGACAACATGTATTAATTAACTATGTTAGGTAAATAAATTTGCAAAAATATTGGTTTACCTCGAGATTATCCAACAAACTAATTACAACTTCTCATAAATATTAAATATTCATTAGAAATTATCAACATCCATATAAATATATACATATAAATTTACGGAAATTACAACTTTGTAGGAGCTTTGATAAAAATTAAAATGGACTCGTTAAACAAGTTATTAATTATTTCACCACAACACATGTAATTCGGTAATTCAACAAAGTTTCAACAATTTATAAACAAATATAATTTTACAAAATCTAAAACAAACCATAACAAGTACAAAATTATACATTCATATACTACAAGTTTGTTTGAGAAATAACAATAAAACATATACATATACTACCAAAATACATATACTAAAAAAAACAATAAAATTGACATTTAAATGTTAAAATTAAAAAAGATAGAATTACTTACAAAAAATGATAAAATCCATAATAAATCAAAACACGGATGTTGTGACCACAAAACTTAAAGAAATATGACTTGTGCTAAGTAGAGGGAGATTTTTTCTTTGGAGGGGGGCTGGTTGTTTGTAGTTTGGGAGGGGAGAGTTAGGATGGGAAGAAGAAGGAGGAATGAGGGAGGAGAGGGTCGACAGAGTGGTGATATATTAACTTTCTGTTGGTGATTCCGTCGGCAATTCTGACGGTGAATCGATCACCTCACTGTACAGAGATCTCAGTTTGAATCCCTCGATGATTCCGTCGGTAAAATCGCTCGCAAAAACTTCCACGTCAGCGAAATGCCTTTTTTTTAATTCTGAATATTCTGTCTGTAATTCGGTCGGTATATACCGACATAATTACAGACGGAAAATATTCTGTTGATAATTATGACCGCAAATTACCAACAAAATTATTTCATCGGTAATGCCGTTGGTATTAAGCGAATTTCTAGTAATGTTATTATAGACAAATAAAATCCTTTTAAACTCGTTGTTATCGCCACCGCCACCGCCACCATTAGGATCATTGGAAAAACTTGCTATATTATGCTTTCTATTATTGGTCTTATGAGTGTGTTTCACCTTATTTGCCTTATTCATCAAAGAATGAATCATAGTCCTTTTCTCAAAACTTAAACCTATGTTATCTTTCTCAATCATCATATGTGTTATCAAGTCATCTAAACCCATTTATTAATGTTTGTGCTTTATGTAATTCTTGAAGTTTTTAAATAAAGTTAGTAGTTTCTCAATCACTTTTATAACTTGGAAAGACTCACTCAACATCATTCATTCTGCGTGAATCTCATGGAAGATTAATTAGAGATCTTAGACTTGATAGATCATATAATTGGAGTCTACCATTTTAAAGTCTAAAAACTTGTCAACTCTGAATTTTCTCATGTCAACATCCTTAATCTTGTACTTCTAATCCAAAAACCCTTACAATGCTTCAGTGGTCTTAATTGGAGTATATACATTATATAAGTGTTGTCTTATTAGCCTTATGGTTCTGATAATGATTTAATTATATGTTTTGATGATAACATAAACATTAGATATAATAAAACATTGTTTTGATATATGCATATAACATTATTAATATCATAAATAAGGATATGTTAACATGCCATATGTATGTGTTGTTTGTGCGCGTGCGCGCGTGTTGCACACCCCCTTAAAATGATATAGACATGTTTACAACATTCAAGAAATCATTAAACAAGCAAAGAAAGAATTCATGAAGGTCAAGAATGAAAAAAATGTAGAAATTATGATATCGACTTCGCTTATCAAGAATTTGTAATAAGATTTTGCCAAATAGCACTAGACTTGTTTAGGACACTTTATAATACCAACACAATCTAAACAAACCCAAAAAAAAAAAACCCAAAGAAAACCAAGAAAAGATCACAACATAAAAATGAAACAAAATTTGGATAGTAGCCAAAACGGTCTCACCATTTTGGAAATGGCAAGGCTATAGCCCAAACGGTCCAACTGTTTTAAGAAATGGTCAAACCGTTTCTCAAACTGGTCTAGCCATTTCTCAAAATAGCTAGTCTATTTCTGAAAAATTTTCAGAAACTCTTAGGGTTCTTCAAAACATCTAATTGATTTTGTCAACGGGTAGAAAACTGTGTCTAACAACTAGTTTCTCTTCTAAACCTATAAATAACCTTTTACTTGCCCGGAAATAAATGTGGAACTCCTAATGCAAAAATCTAAGCATTTGTTTTATAAGCTCACGGCAGCGCACGGGTATGCCATCTAGTAACATACTAAAAACCATTTGTTTTTGTACTTCAAAAACATGTTTAAAAAATTTAAATTTTTTTAAATATATTTTCAAATACTTTAAAAGTACAAAATAAATCTGCCCTTCAGATCTATTAACAATAGCACAGTATTATACTACCGCACTGATCTTTCAGAGACGACAAGCATGAAAACAACATAAGGCTAAAAAGTATGGCATTTGTTTTCTTCGTATTAACAAAAACAAAATAACAACCTTTATATTTCTCTCCCAACTTTCTTCTGGCAGCAACAGATTTTGCTCTCCAAAGAGGCAAGCAAAGTTGTAAATTATTGCCTAACAACTAACAGCAGATGAAATGTGGTAGATAAAAATAAGGAAGAAACAAACAACCAAGCCACAACACACAAAGTAGAGATGCAATCAACACCAAGCAAGGCACCAAGAGTGCACAAATACTTGAAAACAAAACAGAAAGCAAAGGTGAGGACGAAAGAAATAAACAGACCTGAAGTAAAACTGTGAAAAACTACAGCAAACAATAGAGGCAAGAATAAACCACAGAGATACAAATTGAGCAAAGATAGAGAGGAAAAATGTAGTGCAACAAAATAGAATCCATGATCAAGAAGAACAAAAACGAAGAGCGTACATGGAACAAAAACCAGTTGAAAACAATGACAAATTCAAAGGGAGAGGGATAAAATGACACCCAATAAAATCACACACACACAAATGTTAATCAATGACACAAACATGTGCAAGCCAAAATAACAGCCAAGAAATAATACAAATAGCAGTGTAGGTTGAACCTTCACGACAAAGAAAAATAGCCATGTGTGATTATTTTTCTGCGTTACATCTAGCACAAAGGCAACACAAGCTACCCTACTTAGCTTGTCTGAAAACACCACAACTATCTCTCATCCCAAACGCCTCACATCAGCTAGCAAAACCACCACCAGCACATTCATCCCCAACGAAAGCAGACGCACACAAACTCAAGGGGATCGATTTCTAAAGCAAAGAACATGGCACATGAAGCAGTTTCTCATCAATTTGTTTCTGTCTGTTTTTATTTTCCAGGCATGTTGCTTAATTGCTTCCTAACCACGTCACTTTATAAATAAATAAATAAATAAACATTGAGCTGCCTCGTTAACTATGTGAAACTTGTCAAATGCTTGTATATGATCCACTTCCCCCACACAAACTTGACAAAAACATTGTGTGACAAAGATGGCAAAGAACTAAAGAAGACATACAAAAAGACAGCATAGGCAGTAGTTTCGAAGACAATCCCAACCATTTCCCTACACAATGGCGCATGCTATTAAGCAAAACTCATCCTTTCTTCTCGACCAACATCAAAACAAAGAAGAAATTGCACCATGCTGTCACCAAACTTGAATCTCAAACGGTAAAACTAATAGAAAACTAACTACCTTAGAAAATAGCAAGGAAGACAGCCAATAAAAAATGAAAGTAGCTTTAATCCCCTGAAGAAACACATAATTATGAGCGCACAACAAAGCCAAAGAGAAAAGTTCAAATAGAAACCAAGGCAACAACACATTAATAAAAGCAAATGAACCATCACCAAGACTCTTGAGGAAAAAAGACGCATGAACAGTATGGAAGGGAGAAATACCAACAAACAAATCTGAGAACTAATTTGCTCCCATAGAAAATAATAACAACAGGAAAAGTTTATATGTGGCATCCAAATCCCAATACACCCAAATCCCTATGAAAAAAAAATTAAAAACACATGAAACCAAGAAATGCACCCTAACAACAAACATCCTTAAACCCTTTGTTTAAACTGCTTCCCCCCGCATCCTGCAGACAGTAGAGAGTTTTATTTTTCATTGTTCATATAAATAGAAGAGTCTTCATTGTTCTGGTCGAACTGGATCTGCTTTAAAGTTAAATGTATTGAACCAAGTTCCACCCAGTTAAAAAAAATTTATTTTTATTTTTAATTGTGTTTTATTCAAAAAATTAGAAGGAGATCGCTTGATGACATAACATTTGCAGAATTTGATCGCAATCCCAATTTTATTTCTAATGATATTTTACCTAATGTTATTGCGCGCTTAAGAAACCAAAAAAATTGTAGTTCTTGTCAGATGGATTTTGTACATAATGAAATTGTAGATAGTTTAATGGAACAATAAAAAATATTTTATATAAGTATTATTTTTTTTATGATGTAATAGCAGTAGTTAAATCTACAATATTTAAATTAAAAACCATCAATATATATATATATATATATATATATATATATATATATATATATATATATATATATATATATTATTTTATAACCTCAATTTGAAAAACATTCTTTTAACCACACATTAAACTACTTTTTGTTCAACCTTAATTTCAATCACAGTTTTAATCAAACATATATAAATACCAAACCAACTTCAACCAAAAGTACTTTTTATAAAACAATTTTTTTTCAAACCACAACCACAAAAGGTACCACAATATCAAACACTCTAAGAGCCTGTTTGCTAAAAATTAATTTTTTTGGTATGTTGTGAATTATTTTGATATGCTGATCTCAAAAATAATTTTTAAAAAATAAAAAATTTTTATTTTGATACATTTGAACATGAAAAATACTTTAAAAAATAATCATAAATACACTCTTAAACAGAAAATTATTCCCAGCCACGGCCCATTCTCTTGATGAACAAGACATGGGCAAGTGGGTTGTGCATTTAATGCACAATCATCAGATACCGACTAACCATTCCAGAAAAGGCCCACCTAACCATGCAAATCAGCTTCATCTTGCGCTAAAAAAAAACAAAAGCAGAAATCACTGACTCCCAGCCACGCCCAACCAAGTCACCACTGCCAAAGGCCTTCAAGGAATAAGACCAATTAAAACCCCCCGCCAAGCCATTAAAAGCTTCCAAGAGCAAGGGATAAGCCAACAAAGACTGGAGAAATCGGGAGAAGAGACGTGAGAATCTTGGTGAGATCCACTGCTTGAATCCACAGTAGAATATACCTCACAGGCCACAGTGAATCTGATATCTTTTAGCTTTTGTTATAATAATTATATAAATATAATGATAACAGTCATTGTAGAACTTTTTCTCGTCATGATGCAAGCAACAAATGTTTCGGATTTCAGACATTTAAAGGCCGTTTGAAATTATTCTACACAGCATTTCTTTTAAAAAAATAAATTAAATTAATTTTTTTATATTTTTAAATCATTTTAAAATATCAACATAAAAAAAAATTAAAAAAAATTAAAAAAAAATTGCACACTTCCAAACCCTAAACTCAGAATCTAAAATTTTGGGATCAAGACAAAATAGAATCAGGCAAACTGCTTTGTAAGCAAAGTTAGAAATTTATAATACGAAAAATGAGAAAACAAGCCAATATTTAATGCTGAGGATATCCTACAGACAAAAAGGGAAAGAAAAAAGGTGGACAATTAAAACACCGATCCAAGAAAAAAAAAAAAAAAAAGAGAGTAAACCTCGGTCTCTCCCCAACAAAAGTCAGGGCAAAAAGACCTTTAAAGTCTACATCTTTCTCTTAAACCCCTTCTTTAAAAAACCGGATTCTAGAGACAAGCTCTCGATAAAATTGGTGTACCCAATCTGAAGGCTTCACAGATAAAAAGGCATAATGCCAGCCCATCAAATAGTCCGTCTCAGGCTCCTTACAGTTCATACAGAGGAACCAAATTTCTTAATTTAAAACGGCAGGGAGCTGCATGGAATTATGCAGCACCAGAGGCAGTCTCTGACTTGTCTGTCTCCATTGGTTCTCCAGAAGCAGGAGGCACCTCACCACCGGCAGCTCCTGCAGTCTCATGGGCACCAGCGTTAGCATTGGGGTCTGCATTTGCATCTCCCTGCTGTTGTTGTTCGCTACCTTGAGATGGTGGGGTTGCTGGTGTCTCAGGAGTGGTTGGTTTGGCTGGTTTTGGTTTTGGTTTTGTCATTATAGGCCTGCAAAACCTGCAGAAACAAACATTCTATTCTTAATGCTGACCAAATTCTCACCCTATTAAGGCGAGGAAAAGCAGCTGGATCTTTGCCAAATAGTATCAGATAAGTTCCCCGATGAGAAAGCACTTGAAGAGAAGATAAAACAACAATACCTATCAAGTGCCTCGGCCTTCTTTCTCACATCAGCTGACAGAAGAACTGGAGTAGCATGCTTGGGAAGTGAGTCCTGTTGTTGCTTTTTCTCTCTTAACCAGGCTTCAGCTTCAACACACTCATTCAATACCTATCACATATCAATCAAGATAGCACTTTTAGTTGACACTTTCACCAAAAAAAACAACCATGTACAAAGATCTAATGAGCCTTTACCTTCTGCTTTTCTGCCATGTCAATGTGATCGAATTTAAGATCACCAGACATTGCTGCCTCTCTGTAACTATTAATACAATAAACAAGTTGATCAATCACAGATCCCCTATCTGTGTACTCCTTGTACCGCTCTTCAATAGGATCACCTTGCTGCAACCATTAACATCATTAAACATGCACATGAGCAATAACCAAACACCCCCTTTCTCACAGGGTAAGGAGAATATGTCGACAAACACACTTTGAAAAAGAGTCCTTACTTTCTTGAGCTCCTCAAGCTTGGCAATGTAAACACCTTTGGTTTCATCTTCACCATCTTCATACAACCAATCCTCTGTCTCCTGCAGTTTAGCTGTGAATCCCTCCCTCTCCAGATCAGGAACAAATTCATGGTATTTGTCACTTAACTGAAATTACAAAAGCATAGTTAACATCTCACTTTTGGAAGGGTGCTAAAAAGTCATGCAATAGAGTAAAAGATTAAACTCTACCTTGTTCCTCATATCATAGACATAAGCTTCAACAGCATTTTTCTTATCTTTTGTTTCCTCCATAATCCGGTCTTGCAATGCCATTTCGTATTCTTTTTCTAGTAACTTTTGCACTTCTGCTGCCGGTATTCCACCATAAACCACCTCTGACACAGGGATATTTGTTTTCTTTACTTTCTTTTTGGGAGCCTCAACCTGAAGCAAGGGAAAAGGTTATTATAGAAACCTCTATCTATGAATACATGTATCAAAAGGAAAAGTTGTTATCCGAGATTATGACTGCACAACTGAAATCTAATGTATGAAGATTCCTATATTGTAGGGGCTAACTGACCTTGGTATCAGTTTCCATTTGTGTTGGCTTGTCAGACTCAGGAACCCCATTTTCAGCCCCAGATGCATCAGCAGCTGCTTTTTCATCTTGCATGTTGTCATCTGCTTCATTAGGGCCTGTAGTGGTGGCATCACTGAGAGATTCATCAGTATCCATCTTGGTAGGTTCCTTTGCTGGCTCTTTCACAACAGGAACTTCAACCTCTTCTTCCTCCAAAAGCTGACATAAGCATAAAACAATTGAGGTTTGGTACATATATCACTACAAATAAGCTCAATTAGAATCACAACCACTCGGCAAGACTTACTGTTGCTGATTCAACAGAAACAATCCCATGTAGGCTCAAACGGACTTTCACCTTCACTTTTGCACGTTCACTTTTTGTACATTGGAAAGGACCGATCTGCAAGTCAAGTTCATATGACAAAGTGTAACACTAAAATTAATGCCCTTAAGATCACATAAATTAAAAAATTGTGACTTGAATACTGCATGCTGACTTCGTACCGTATATGTACTGATCTTAGCTGGTGCCTGCAATTCACTGACATCAGAATATTGTACATCAATGGAGAACGTCCCTGACCTATAGAATGTCAAAGCCTTGATACTAGGGATGGGATTTCCCTTGGGGAAGACAATTGTGCCCTGTTGATGATCTGCTGCTCCATTATGAGAATCTGGTGCAGCACCTTTCCATGATACAGCAATTGAAAATGGGAAGCATTCTTGGACCTGAAAAGGGAACAATCAACAATTCAAGCAAGCAATGCACCTCATAGAATTCTGATTACTGAGAACCAGAACATAGGCAAACAGAAGGACATGAAGTGACAGATAATGTTGCCATGCCCATAAATATTTGCCATCCATAACGACTCAGAAGTGTCTACAATAACTTATACAACGCATCTACAGCAACGCACAGTGATTCAAAACTGCATAAGTCGACCAAAGAAAACTAAGGATATAAACATGAAAGTTCCCCAAAGACCCACATCTCAGCACAAGCACACACATTCACATGTGCACAACAGTGGGACTAACTACATTAATAACATACAAGAGATTTATAACAGGAGACAGCTATTAAAGTTTGCAATATAGCCCTGCTGATGACCTTAACTACAAATTGTTCTCTATTCTTTTAGATTTTATCAATTTTATGCTGGGTTTTATCCTCTAAACATGTAAAGCATTATAGAGGTCAAGTTTGGCAAACAGAACCATACAAGAAAGCATATGAACAATGAAAAGAAAAAACAGATTTTGCCCTTTCATCTTTTTCATTGGAGAAAATGTATAGCAACCAGGACGTAAAACCTTGCCAGTTTCCTTTTGCCTTTGTGAAATCTTAACAATGCAAGGATTAAAAAAGTTCCAATCCCAGCATTTAATAAACAAGACATATAAGATGTCAAAGTTGCAGGCTAGGTGAATAATATCACATGCTATGATCAAGTTAGGGAAGTTTAACACCAAAATATCATATCATAAATATGAGACTAATAGAAAACAGGTTAAGAGAATGATACCTGGAAATCTCGCACTTTAAAAGTAGGACTGAGAATAGCACACTGCAGTGCACATCCCCTGGAAACACATTCACTAGCATTCATTGTACGCCTAGGTTCCTTTCCAAAGAACTCGGTCAAAATCTTCATTACGGCAGGTATGCGAGAAGCAGAGCCAACCACTTCAACCATATGAACATTCTCAACTGCAAGTCCAGCATCTTGAAGTGCCTTCTCCAAAGGCCTCTTCACACGCTCCAATATCGGAGTACTAATTTGTTCAAACTCTTCCCTCTTAATGACGCCTCTGACATCCTTCTCATCCATTAAGCATTCAATATTAAGAGGTGCCACGGGGTTGGCACTAAGGACCTTCTTCAGCTTCTCACAAGCAGCCCTAAGCCTAAGGCATGCTCTCGCATTCTGGAGAACATCGATGTGATACTCTGCCTTAAACTTGGTGGCGAAGTGGTGGAACAGAGCCTCATCAAAATCTCTACCACCTAAGGACCGATCATAAGAATGAGCCAAAATCTTAAGTTGACCTTTCTTGAATCCAGCAATGCACACTTGCAGGCTGGCATGTCCAACATCAACAAAAGCAACGTTCAATTGGTCGTTCTCAGGCAAGTCAGTCTTATAAATACCATAAGCCAGTGCTGTAGCTGTGGTCTCATGCATCAAACGGAGAGGATGCAATTCAGCAATTGTGGCTGCATCCAAGACAGCCCTCCTTTGAAGGTCAGTGAAATATACCGGAATACCAATGCAGCAATCCACCACTGCTGCATTCAGATTTTTCTGAGCAATGATTTTCAAATCTGAAAACACCATTCCCAAGACTTGGGTAGGTGTGAATGTCCTCATCTCACCCAAGTACTGAGCGTGAATTAAAGGAAATCCATCAGGACCTTCAGTGACTGTATAAGGAAATGACTTCAGATCCCTTTGCAATTCAGGATCAGAAAATGGGCGCCCAATTAACCGTTTAATCTGGGAAATTGAGTTTTTGGGGTTCATCATAGTGGAGGCAGCCCCCGCAGTCCCAATGAACCGCTGTTTGTCACCGAAACATACAATAGCAGGAGTCTCACGCTTGGATTCATCATTAAGCACAACATCAATCCCTCTTTGCCTCGCAACAGCAACAAGGCAGTTCTCATTACCAAAATCAAAACCCACCACACTCATGATTGCCAAAAACAATTACCGATTTATAAATCAGTTATCCCTATAAGTTATGTGGCAACCTGCAGAAAACAACAATAAATCAAAAACAATGCCACTAAAAAATGAGAAAAAATAACATAATCATCACAGAAGATCATCGAGCAATGCATGAATCAGTACCAATAATCCCAACAATCTTAGAATCAGAGTAAAACACAACATTATAAAGTCCCAATGAACCCAAGACTAGAACCAGAACACGCACATTATCAAAAAGATCCCTACTTTTCTTTATTTTACATTAGATAGAAAACATAAAAGGCAAGCACACAGCCTCAACAAGTAGAGAGAAAACTACAAGTTCCTACCATTAGCATGAGGCACTACCTGCAAAACCCTTAAACCCATTTTGAATAAATAAATCCTTAAAAATAAATAAATTCAATTACTAATTCATGAATTATACCACAAATAAGCCTAAAGACACCATAATAGCTTGTTGCTATTAATTATTATTCAGTAACCTAAAACAATAGAAAAAAATTGAAAAAATAATAAACTGAATCTAACAGGGAGAGGCTCGATCAAAAACAAAACACCACGATCAATGAAAAAATTATAAATCCTTTGAGCTAAACCTAGAAATAGAAACTCACAGATCTATAAAGAATGTCGAAGAGAGAGAAAACACAAAATCAGAGATTTGATAGCTAATTGACGAAACGCTGTTCAGGGCGTGTTTAGAAGGAAATAAATATAGGGTTATGGAGAAGGCGTCGTACCTTTAAAAAGCAGATGGAGGGTGAGAGGGAGGGAGAGGAAGTGTTTGGGTGGTTCTAGAAATATCTTTTCGTTATACAAGAGAAGAGAAGGAGAGGAGGGCTGCTTCTTTTTCTCCTTTTTGTTTTCAAAGGCTTTGGCTTGGGTTTGTTTATATCCAGTGGAAATTTCCTTCTTTTTTTTTCTTACTTTACTATTTTTTTATTTTATTTTTTTTGTCATTTATTTTTAAGTTCTTCTACGAAAAAAACAAATTTATATTTTTTAAAAATTAAAATTAAATGTAATATATATATATTAAATTTAAAGTTTTGTACAATATATCCGTTTGGAAACACTATTACACCAATAATATAATTTGTATTTTTCATTTAAAAATAAATACAAGTTATACTGCATGTGCAACTATGTTACCAAACGTTCTTTAAATATATGTTTTTCTTATAATATAAATCAATTTTTCCAGGTATTTTTTTGGAGTTATTAATAAAAATAAAAAGGTATTTAGAAGTTATTATACATTGTAAATTTATAACAAGAAATTATAATATAGTTCGATTGGTGGGGGCGAGGACTTGAGATGGGTCCGTCTGAACAGAAGTGGAGAGAAGTCTAGAGTGTGTATGGCTATTATTTTTTCGTGGTTCTAGAAACATCTACTAGTACGTGGAGTTTTCGCAATGGTATACTGCTAGACTAGAATTTGTTTGACTTGTTGTGCTACATGTCATGGCTTTTTCTAAATATAAAATAATTTTATTTTTTTAGATGAATGTTGAAATTAAAAATAAAAATAATTGAAAAAATAGATTAAAAAAATAAGGATCAAAAATAAAAATTAAAATAAATTTTTAATTGAATCGTAAAATTGAAGAAAAAAATCAATTTAACAAAAAGCTAAAAAACAAATCAAAAGAAATAGTATCAAATTGAAAAACATAGTATATAAAAAATTAGAATTGAAAGATATAATTGATAACATATAAAAATTCTATAAAAAAAGATAGGAATAAAAATTTAAAATTAAAAGAATAAGAACTGAAGTAGAAATTCCAATAATAAGAGAGGTAAGTTGTAATTTTTAAAGAGGAGAGAGAGAAGAGAAAAAAGGTTCACCGATGATAAATTAGACAACCATTGCCAACACAGGTTGCCGACAGCAAAAAAATGTGACGGCGCTTCCAACGACACGATGAAAGGATATTTTTGGATGCCGAGAGGTGTCGCACACACCCCACCTTTTTGCTTTTATTTTTAAAAAGTTTTTTGATTTGGTCAAATATCAAATTGTCTCTAAAATGACTTTATAGTAACAAAATATCATTGTAAAAATATAAAAAACTCTTTAACATCAATTTTAAAATTATTGGTTTTGAGGGTATTTTGGTCGTTTTATTATGTTTTTAATTTTTTATATTTGGTCAAATACAAAATTACCTCTCAACTGAGATTATAATAACGAAAAAATCATCGTAAAAATAAAAAATACCCATTGACGCCAATTTTAATTTTTTTTCGCTTCAAAGAGTATTTTGATCATTTCACTGTGCAATTTAAATAGCAAAATACTTATTTGTCACTGGTCAATTTGACAATGACTAATGGATTATGTGAAAAAAATTTCAATGTTTTTGAAAGCTAGTGTTAAATTATTTGGGTGGAGGGATAAAATCATCATTGTACTATTCTAATAAAAGCCAATAGGTATGGATGAATAGTATTTTTCAAATGAACTTTAGCTTTTGTTAATAACATTCCTAATTTTACATCTCATATCATTTCTCCAAATATTCTTTAATGTTCAAACACCAAGCCTTATGAATAGCAATTTAATGCAGTTTCTTAAGATTGATCCGAAAGCTTTCATTTTGGTTATTTGTATTTATCTAGATAAATACAAATATTTAACATGTATGTCTCAAATTATTTTAAAATGACATAAATTTTATAAACAATTACATGAAAACTAATATTTTAAATTAAAATTGTGAAATCTAAAATCCAAAATACCAATTGATTTTAAAACCAATATTCAATGAAGCATAAAATAATTTGCTTAAACCTTGCGAAGGTACAAAACCAATTGATTGTTACTCGATCTACATGCAACAAAATGTTTTCTAATAGGGTATTTGAAATACTTAAAATTGAATTTGATTTTAATAGTTGCATCAATTCTTGTGTTTAGAATCCTTTTAATGGTATTAATTTGAATTTCAAATGGAATTCAATTCATAAAAAATGAGCACCCTCTGATTTGCACCCTTTGTTCCCTCACCTAAAAGCTCAGCCCATGGTTACCTTTTATATCTTTCTTCGCCCAACTATATTTATTTCCAATCGCTCCTTAGCTTACCAAGCCTTGAACCTAGATGATGTTATTTTTGGTAACTTCCAACATGTCCTAGTTGTTGGTAGAGTGCTTAATAGCAATCAACATAATATCAATCAAATAAGTTTTGATTTTATCTTGAGTAGTATCTTTTCCCCGAACATAACGACTTTACACAGAAAAAAAATAGTAAGCAACAGTTGTAAGGTTTTGAGAGAAAAAAATAAGGGTATTTTTGGAATAATATTTTTTATCTTGAATTACTGTAGCAAATTAGGGGGTCTCTTATCTAATTTGTCTTTGCTTATTTTTTTATTATTTTAATTTCAAATGAAATTCAAATCAATACCTTCAAAAGAATTCCAAACACTTGAATTGAATTATCCATTGAAATTGAATTTAATTATAAGGTTCCAAATAGCTTGTAAAGTAATTCTAAATAACAAACACTATTAAAAAAAATACCCCCTTTTCTTTTTCTCTAAAAAACCCCAAATGCCCAAATGTTCAAGTTCTTCATTCATTATATCACTTTCCCATGAAAAATCCATGTTTATTTCTTAGGGAAATATAGCTCTGGTTGTTACCTATAATCCTTCTACAATCAACATTAATATTAATAACAACTGATATTGTTGATCATGTTTTGACAGCATAGTTATTTAAGGTTGTTTATCCAACAACTTGATATAGATTAGATGAATTCATTACTAGTATTTTTAGTTTGTCTGCTCTAATGCTATGACATATTTGCAAGAAAGTATATTTAGTTAGAAGACGTGGACTAGCCCAAACAACTTGTAGTACAAAAGAGCTACGAGAAAATCTTGGTAATACTTAGCATGTAGTCATTTGCACCTGTATCTATCTTGATAGCACAATAAACAATACATGTACATCATCCCCCACCAAATCCACACTGCCCAGTAGCTATTCCACATACTTATGCTAGTAATGAGGAAAACATAATAGAATATCATTATGCCATATCTCAAAGTTTATAAATTTGAATGCCCAATATCTTATTTTCTTATTTTAGTTTGCCACCATGATAAAAACGTCGTTTCTCGTAATATTTTTCATAATATCTATGTGATGAAGTATAAAAATCATAAATATTTATGACATAATGTTTTTTGGTGGTTGGAATATGAATTGGTTAATTATCTCTTTAAATAGCTTCATTCTCCAGTGTTAAAAAAAACTCTCTTGATGAATGTCTTTGGGTATATATAAAAAGTCCTCTTTTGGGATGTTTGAAGATTATTCAATGGTAAAATCAATAAACTTACAGAGAAAAATGATAAATATGCTTAAGGAGCTTTAAGTTATGAAATTTAGGTGTTCTTGTGTTGGAATTATATCTTTGTAATGTAGAAAAAATTAAACCATTTACCTGGTAGTTCAAGGGGGTATTTATAGCTTTTGATCCTTGTCTTTTTCTTATGTAGAGGGACTGAAGAGTACTTTTACCATGATAACATTTATGAGGGATAAATATCTCTTATACAAGCATTAATAAGAGATAAATATCTCTTACACAAACATTAATAGGGAGGGATATCTTTTATACAAGCATTAATAAGGAACAAATATCTTTTACACAAGCATTAATGCTTATTAATGGGGATGATATCTCTTACACAAGCAAGAAAGAAAAAAAGAAGAAAAAAAGACCCAAGACATGTCTTCGACTTTAAAAAAAAGACCAAGATCTACCTCTTGGGGCTCGGCTCAAATGGTGCACTTAAGCCTACAAGGAGTCGTTAGGTGTGCCTAGCATCTAGGCATTCGAGTCCCTCAAAGGTGTTTTAAAAATGGGTAAAAAAAAAAAATAGGCCCATGACTTTTTATAGGTGTAGTGTTAAAGAAAAAAATGATAAAATCTTGATTCATCAGTAGCCCTCCAAATATGTGCTGTATTTTTATTGGAGAGACTGGATAAAAATATTATTCTGCTTTCAACATTTCTTCATATAAGAAAAGTGGGGGCATTTTAAGGTGTTTTACTAGAGCTTGTACATGTTAGACGACATTCATAACTGAAATATTACTTACCTTGGTTGGATAAATACCTAGCATAATGCTTCATGAAGGTATTAATTACTTTTTGTGGGTTTGTCACAATGGTAACATATGTTGTAGATGCGAAGGAGGGTAGAGGACACCTCCCTCTATATAAAGACTCCCTTCATTTCATTTCTACTCACTTGAAATCTATCTCCAACATTTCTTTCAAAAACTTGGTGTGAAAGGTGGAAGTGAAAGTTTTTAAACTTGGTGTGAAGAGTGGTAGTGTCGTGGAACGAGACTTGATGGATGTTGATGCGAGTTGCTTTCTCAAATGTCATTTTGCCTAGAGTTTTCAGAGTAACATGACTGTTTGCAGGCATTGGGAGCATCTTTCTATGGGGGTTTTTGATGCCCAGGTGTTATTGAAGGTATTAATGTTACTAGGAGAATTGAGACTTTTTGGAGTGACACGACTTGATTTTCCCCTTAAGTAGCTAGCACCACTTGAGTCGGGAGTCGCACTTGATTAATAAGTTGCTGAAAGTCTGACTAGGTAGAAGTGCCTGCATTAATAGGTTGATCGGTTACATGTCCAAGCCTGGATGCGTCTTGGTTATTTGCCATTGAGTGATTTGCTACGCTAATAACAAGTTATAGAAAGAAAACCTGACGGTTTTTTGATCAGTTTCCCACAAACGACGCCAATTGATGAAATATAAAAATCAAATATATTTATAGAACAAGGTTTTTTTTGGTAATTGGAACATGGATTGGTTAAGTGTCTCTTTAAATTTCTCCCTTCACTAGTGTTAAGGGAAAACTCTCTTCATGAATGTCTTTGGGTACCTGCAAATTTTTTTTAGGGTGTTTAAGGACTACTTGATGGTAAAATCAATAAACTTTTAAAGAAAAAAAGTGATAAATATGCTTAAAGAGCTTTGAGTTATGAAATTTAGGTTATTCTTATGTTGAAATTATGTTTTTTTTAACCCTTTATCTAGTAGTTCAAAGGATATTTATAGTCTTTGATCCTTGCCTTTTTCTTGGGTAGAGAGGTTGGAGAGTAATTTCATCATAATAATATTTATGTGGGAAAAATATCCCTTACACAAGCATTAATGGGAAGGGATATCTCTTACACGAGCATTAATAAACATTACTGAGGGATACATATCCATTATACAAGTATTAGTGCTCATTAATAGGGGGAGGATATCTCTTACACAAGCATAAAAGAGGACAAAATAAAAAAGAACCCAGGGCATATCTTTGGGTTTAAGAAGAAGGTCAATATCTACCTCTTGAAGCTGGGCTTGGGTGGTGCGCCCGAGCCCCCTTGAAGGTGTTAGGCGTGCCTAACATCTAGACACCCGAATCCTTTAAAGGTGTTTTGGAAACGGACCCATGAATTTTATGGTTTTTGTGTCAAAGAAAAAAAAGGATAAAATCTTGATCTAACACTATGTTTATCAGTATAATCATTTATTCATAATGCTCTCTGTGCCATGCATGTTAATGTTACTTATTGTCTTTATCACATAATGTATCATAATTTATCATAAAATAATTTATGAATTCTATTTTCATATTAACAAAAAAAATATTTTTTTATTAAAAAAATAATTTCTGAATTACAGGTAAAATAGTCAAGATTATTAATTTAATTCAATTCTATAAGTTTTCTAAATAGTATAATTGAATTTATTCCGTAGTTTAATATTTTATTCAAAACATAAAAATTATAATATGTTATCAATTGAATTCAAATCATATATGAAATTGAATTTAATTTCATATATAATATGATTCCAAACAAAGAATAAACCATATAAGTACTAGTGTTTTTCTTATTATAGTACTATACACACATAATACAATATTAAAGCTCAAGCAACAACAATTTTAACAATGGCCAATAATATTAACCAGTAAAAGGATCAAACAATGATAAGTAATTTTATAATATTTACATAGTAGCTAATAATATTATATTAGTTATTTCATAAGTAAACTTTAAAGAAATAAAAAAAATATAATTAGTATAGATAAATCATAGATATATTTTAATATTCTATTAGTTATTTCATAAGTAAACTTTAAAGAAATAAAAAAAATATAATTAGTATAGATAAATCATAGATATATTTTAATATTCTATTAGTTATTTCATAAGTAAACTTTAAAGAAATAAAAAAAATATAATTAGTATAGATAAATCATAGATATATTTTAATATTCTATTAGTTATTTCATAAGTAAACTTTAAAGAAATAAAAAAATATAATTTTTAATTAGTATAGAAAAATTATAGGTATATTTTCTCTTTTCTTTGTACTTATCTTTTTTTTTTTAATAAAAAAATAATTAATAAAATATCATTAATTACTTTACCAGCACAATAAAATTATACAACAAGGATATAATTTAACTAGTGAAGGACCTAAAAATCCATTTAAAAAAATTAACGAATCGACAGTGGTTAAAGACAAGAGGAATGGCGGGAAAATCCCTGGCTTACCATTTCATTCCAGGCAGAGCATCCAAGAGGACCAAGACCATCAACAGCTTTCTCCGAAACCAAACAGAGCTGGGAAAAGGAAAATGTCGAACTACAAGATAAGGAGAATCGACGTTGATTTCCCGTTCGAGACAGACGATTGCCAGCTCGTTTACATGGAAAAAAATCATACAGTCTCTCCAAAACGTAAGTCCTCAAATACAGAAACGCTGCCGTTTCATTGCTACCTTGAACATTTCGGCCATCACCATTTTTAGCTTCTGATAACACTCTGCCATAAAAAATAAAAAAAATCAAAATTTATTTCCTCTGTGTCGGATTATTGAAAAAAATGCGTTTGATTTACGCATTTTAATGAATTTATCAAATGTATGCTGTTTGTTAAAAAAACTTCAGAGATGCAATGCACTTCTGGAGAGTCCAGCCGCAACAGGGAAAACTCCATGCCTTCTTTGTGCCTCCTTGGCTTGGAGGAAGAGTTTAGGTGGATTTTCGACAGGTAAGATCAAAGGAATGGTCGGATTGCGGGTAGTAAATCGGATTTTGTGCGATCATCAGCACCCGAAGATAGGAATTTACCTATTATAGTGTATGCTTCACGCACGCGTCGCCAGCTTCGGCAAGTGATTCAAGAGGAGCAGCTACAGGTTGGAGTTCATTTTTTCGATTGATTTCTTTTGCAGTCAAAATAATTAACAGTGGATGGAACTGAATTTGGTTTCTTGACGTGTTGCTTTTGTCTATCACTGTCAACTGTACTAGTCTAATTTGATGAAAGCCAATGTCTTTACAGTGAGTATTTGCATATTCTTTTCGAATAATAGTAAGGGCATTTGGCTTCTTTTTCAACAGATGTTGGGGTAGGAGTCTTTATATTATGACAAGCTCAATGAATTGGTCTGGTTATCGGGTTTGAACTAGCTAAAATTTCAAGAATATGAAGGCCCAAAATGGTCATATTCGGATCTCGGGAGCAGTTATGCGTACATGAGGAAGTCAGCTTACTGCGTGGAAAAGTACAGAATAACACTTGCCATCTTATTTGCAGAAAACGGGAAAAGTATCAATGCTCCCATTATTCTCGTGTTGAAGGTAAACTATACATTGCGCATTTCTATGATTATGCTGGAATCCATCTTCGATTATTTACTTTGGCAACCTATCTGCAAAATGCTTGAAAAGGCATGGCTTTCCATTTTGATCAACGTTGCACAATCAAGACTTTAGGCTCTCAATAACTTATGCTATGCTGTTCTATCCCAAACTTAATCTGAGATAAAAATTTTTGGTGGTGCCCGGTGAATAAGTGTCACACATTCTACACTGTGACACAACAGTTCATTCATGCTGACATTAATCTGATTTTGACTGACAAAGCTAAATGTAAATTACTATCCTCTTCATGTGATTTGCAATGGAGAAACTTTTCTGTTATCATATGCTCTCTTTTATCCTTGATTTAGCTTTGCTTTTCCTCTCCTTCTCTTGATAGTGATAGCTGGCCTTTCCTTGAATTTTCTCACCGAATAAGTTAAAGTCAATCTGCTTATTCCTGGGACTTGGGCATCGATCCAACATTAAGTTCTTTTAACATTTCTACCCTTGCTGCCATACTCTTATCCCTATACTTCTTGCATCCATTCAGAGGCTATTCTCATCCTTTAAATGCTGCAACTTTTTTGCGAATTCATAGATGATAATGAACGACTAGTTTTTTTATTCCATAAAAAAAATGATGGATGCAATTTTGGTGATGATGACTTTGTTTGCATTTAGCTTAGTAAATATTTTATTGAAAACTTGAGATCGCATCTTCACTCTTAGACTGCATTTTCAGATCACATACCTTAAGGTGGCTGAACAACTGAGCTCAGAATTTATTTTCCCATTAGTTATAATCTCAACAAAAGCTGACTTCTGTTTGTGTATGTGCTTACATTCTAGATTAAGTGAAGCCCAATCCCCACCTTGTAGATGAGCCTGTCGACATAGAGGATTTGGTTGATATTGGAAGAACATTTGAACCGTAGGTTTAGTATTCTCTTTATAAAAAAATATATTAAAAAGCCATTGCCATTGATGTTTTTGTGATTATTCTGTGTGTTAATACTTTGTAGATGCCCTTACATATCAAGGGAGCTCCACAAGGTTGTTGATCTTTTATTTGCACCTTATAACTATCTTATTGATCGTGGAAATGAAAAATCTCTTACCATTGTTTGGGACAACAATAGACTGATATTTGATGAAGGTCATAACCATATAAGAGGACAATCTTCTTTTTTTTTTTTTTTTGTACTGATAGTCATTTGACAATATACTGATATTTGATGAAGGTCATAACCTGGTAAGAAGACAAGTTTTTTTTACTGCCAGTCATTTGTTTGATGTTATATGAGTTTAAACTCTTATATTACAAATACGCTGCCAGAAAACTTATGTGCAGATGCAGCCTCTTTTGATTTGCCTTCTGGGCTTCTCACAGCTTGCATTTTTGAAGCAAAATCTTGTATTGTCCTATCTGTGACAAGAAGGGAAGAATCAAATGACAAATCGTAGAATCCAGATAATTTTGCTATTCTCAGAGGTATTCTGATTTTTGATTGCTTAGTTCTATCAGTATGCATTTGCTATTCTTTGATGTACTTATTTGCTTTTTCCTCAACTCAACTTGCCCCATGCATGCCTATAATATCCTCTCTATATGCTGTATAGAATTGCATGTCCAGAGATACTTGCAGCTATTCTTCTTACAATTTTGTTGCTGTGCTAGTAATTGATACGGCCATACTTCTTCGAAGATAAATTTCAACTGTTTCAGCGTTTCTTTTGAAGCTTGAGAAGCGGATCGCTGAAGTGTCCATTGAATCCAAGGAATTGGGATTCACTAAACCTGGGTCTTACATTTACGAACTTTTTGCTGATCTCAATATTGCAAACGACACTGCCACCAAGACCATTGTTATAATTTAGGAAGCTGCTTTCTCCTTGAAGAAGATAAGCAGAACAAGGCAAAAAGCACTGGTTGCAGGCTGGAAAGCATTAGTGCTATCCTTAAAATAATTTTTAGAGAAAAGAACAATCTCTCATGCGAATTTCTATCTAGTAAGCTTGAATTTTATATTATGGTCATAAAATCATGTAGGACTTGGGTGGGAGCTTTATTTACAATCTTGTTTCCCATTTCGATTTCTGTTTTTTTTTTAATCGGAACTTTTTGATGTTCCTTTTAGGGTTCATGTGCAGGAAGGTGACACAAATGCTGCAGATGTCTTAATTCAGGGCAAAATTATGCTGATGTTTGGGCCAAAATGTCATTGTGCTTTATTCATGTTCTTATTTGCGAAATCTCTTTCAATTTACCTACTGATTTAGCAGCTTAAACTTGCAATGCCCAAGTTAAGCAACACATTAGTACTTGCATGATGTTTAATGTTTTGTATAAAAGTCAATTCTTGGGAAATCCCGTAAGAAATTTGTCTTTTTTAAGAGTACTGCTGCACTGCCTTTTATACTGAGTTCATGTAGTTTGCAGGTTATTTCATGCATACTTCAATATAAAAAGGGGAAGTGCAACAAAACATTATGATCCTATTTGATAAATCACTGACATGCGTAAAAAAGGCATGTTGTCAGGCCGTAGAGAAAGAACTGAGAGGTAGGGCCAAAACTTGATTCCTCACCATCCCTTTTTATTGCAGCAGATAATAATTACATGTACAGCATTCTTGTAGTTATAATTATTTTGACCAGAAAGTGAGAGTTTGGATTTCTTAATTCCATATGCTGATAATAATGAGGTTTCTCCTTTCACCAAGCTCAACCAATCGGGTTATTTACGAGAGGCTGCATGAAAATGGGAGAAAAGCACAACCCCCACCACCCCCACCCCGAAAAGAAAAAGAAAAAAGATTTGGTTTCCTTGTTTGCTTAAATCATGACTTCAATTTTGTTTTTGTCTTTGTTTTGGCTAATATATCTTGTACTCGTTCAAAAACAAAATAACTCGGAAACAAATTTTATCTTATTCAAGATTTTAGTATGATATGGATTTTTGAGTAAAATTTCAGCTAGAATATTCTAGTTTCGTTTTATTTTATGAATAATAATTTATTTTAATGTATGATTTTTTCCTTTAATTTAACATTTCAATACTTATTTTGTTGGAAATTGAAATTTATAATTTGTTGTTATTTGTTTTTTTTATAGTTATCTTAGTCTCATGATCCATGTTATGAGTTTAACGGGTTAACTTAGTTACTTTAAGTTTTTTTTTGTTTATTTTTTTCTAGTTTTTATCATTCAACATCTTCAACATTTGGTTGATTATGAATTAAGCTTTGTCATTTGTTTTGGTTTGTTTTTAATGGAATTATTCTAGTCTCATAACCTAGGTCCCGGGTTTTGCAAGTTAACTTGCGTAGATTTAGGTCGTTTTATTATGTCTTTTTCTTATATAATTTTTTTTTTCTAATTTCATCATTCAACAATGAGTTTATAGAATTGACTTTCATAATTTATTTTGATTTGTTTTATTTGATGTTATTATGGTCTCATAACCCTAATTGTAAATTTGAAAGGTTGACCTGAATTGATCTAATATGTTGTCATCTTATTATTAAAAAAAAAGATGTTGTCTTGAATTATTTTTATAGTCAAACTATGCTTTTACCACTTGTTTAGGTTGTTTTTGGATTCGTCAAATTGATCATATCATATTGGGTCAACTTCTACACAGTTAAAAAACATTAGCTATGACTGAATGTTTCTTTTTACATTAAAAAATTATCCGATCCACAGTGCGGACCAACGATTTAGTAGTTACTAAATAAGAATGTTAAAATTTTGGAAATATATTTAGATACTACATTGTGTTTGTATAATTTTAAGTTAATTTATCTTTGGATACACACACACACACACACACACACATTGATGACTGGAAAATTCCAAAAATTTTCCAAACTCAGATTTATCAAAAATCTAAATATGATATTTTCAAAACAGATTTTACTATCAAAACTGAAGAGCGAGATATTCAACTTACCAAACATTTTGAAACCATTCAACTCCTCTCTCAAAAATCCTTACAAAAACATCTAGCCCGAAACTACAAATATATTCATGTTGGTCTTGTCCAAGTCGGAATAAAACCCCTTACGAAAAAAGGCTTAAACACCTTCATTTTAGCCGTCCTCCGTGACGCCAGATTTCAAAACTTCCAAGACTCCCTCCTCAGTTCTATTGAGTTTAGCCTCTGCAGTGATCCGGTATCATTTGATTGTTATCCAAACATAACCATATCACTCAAAGCTTATATATATATATATATAGTTTGACCCTGAAACGGCACCCTGAAATGCTCCAGAAATAAAATGTATCATTCCAATTAAAAAAAAACAGAACGCCAACCAAAACGAAATTAATAACTTTAGTTTTGCCTAGAAAGAGGCCACATATATCGTTTTTGGATTTCATAACTAGATTGAATTTTGCTTGACACATGATTTATATTTAGTTCTTGTTAAAAACACTAGTTATATTATATTAAGTTTCCTGAAATATATACACACAACATAAATAATACATTTAAATATTTCTCAGGAGTTTTAAATATCCTATTAGACAGATATATAATTATTTATGATTTATATGAAGATTATCTAAAAATCAAATGTTCTTTTCGGCTTTGAATAATTACTTCAAGGCTAGGATGTTGCAAATTACAAGTCGTCCAAGTATTCGGTTTTTAACAGTAATCCATCTGAACCACTAGTGAGAAATCTTCTAAACCCTTTTAGGAAATATAAATTGTTATGCCTTTGAGTGTTAACTCTTTTCTTTTGTGTTTTTTAGATGTTCTGTATTGTACTGTGTACCATTTAAAAAATAAAAGGCATAACATTTTATTTATAGAAACCCTAACAATGAAAAAAATATTAATTCGCCTCCTGAATAATCCAGAATAATTTAAAAAACTTATTCAATCAAGTCCATACTTGATTTTTTTTTCTAGTTCTAGAATTGTAATTCCTTGTATAAATTACATTCTAGTCTTTAATTTCTAAAACTTATTTATAATCAAGTCATACTTGATTAATTATCCCATTTTTATTTATAATAAATGGTTCTTATGTGTGTGTGACTTATTAGGTTTCTTAATAATTTAATCCAAATATAAATCACAATCCTGAAAAAAAAAGATTAAATAAATTAATTTATTATCAATTCAACAATTTATTGATTTATATTTGAAGATCAAGTACAATGTCTAACAATCTATCATGATTCCTCAAATATTAGAAAAATCAAAAGTGGTTTGACTTAACATTTCAATGATTAGTTTTCCAATGTAATTATTACCTCTTCATCAACAATGTTCTAATTTAGATATTATAGCATGAAGTATGTTTACTTCGTCAAATCATGTTTGTTTTTAACACAATAATTATTGATTATTTGAATAAGATTTGAAACTTTTTTCAAATCTCATTCTACTTTGTGTAAGGATTTACAATCAATATTATTTGAGAACAAATATAATATTTTTCCTAATTCACATAGGATGATGAATCTTCTCTTGATTATTTAAATACCTTAATTTAGTTCATGTTATACCCAATATTTTTTCATTTGTTACTCTTGATTAGGACAACATGTAGCAGAATCGAACCATAACATTTTTTATATAAGATATTTAGTTATCTTAAATTTAAAAATCTCTTACATAACCATCACACGAGCCTTTCTATAGACACAAATGATCTTTTCATATGAAATTTTCATGTAGGTCAGTTCAGTGTATATATCATCTAACAAGCACTTATTTATTAGTTCCAAGTATCCCTCATATTTTATCTTATAAGAAAAACTGTTTTCTTTCATAAATGGAAAAATATAATTTATACTTATCTTAACAACTCTAATTAATATTCAATTTTAATAGAGCATTAACCATGAATATTTAGAAACAATGCTTTGATGCAATATGAATCCCATAATTATAACAACTTTATAATTTTCTTTGCAAAACATTTATGTTCCTAGAACTTTATCTTTACTCTAGAATTATTAATCAAATATTAGACTTATTAATTAAATATTTGATGAATATTAAAACTAAGTAAGCCTTTATTAATAATTAAATATGTTTATATGAACAAAGTTAATACCATGTGTAATCAATCGCTTGACTACATGACATATATATCAACATACTATGCTTGTCATGTTATTTGAAACATGAATACTTGGATGAATAAACACACTCATAAAACATGGATTCAAGGTAGTGTACATCTTCACATTATTTGCCAATTATATCTAAAAAAATATTGATAATTTTCCCAATTCAGTTGGATGTTGAAGTTATAGGTTCTAAAATGAGAAAAGTGGTATAGTTTACAAGCATCACGAGCTATAAATCAGGTTGATGGACGTGTAATAAGTAATTGCTATGATTATAGAGTAATTACTTTTTTGTGATGAAAAGTTTTTTCTTAAATACTAATAATTAGTTTTGTCTTCATTGAAATGCACACACCTCTTACCTTTAGGTGGCTTTTGATTATACTTATCACTTTTATTTTTGTGTAAATGAGTCACTTTTAATTTTTTTTTATTTGATTGTATTGAAAGGCCTAATGGATGAATTTAGTTGAAGAAGAAAAAGAAAAAGAGAGAGCAAGGGGCCAATGAATTACGATTCCTATGCGGTTGGACTTAAACTCTAGGATTCTATGGTAAAATTTAAGGCTTCCCCATATATTTTTATTTTAAATTTGCACTAAGCGAAATTGGTTTAACCTTTAGATTTTTATGGGGTTGACTTAACTTCTAAATCATGGGCAAGTTTGAACATCCTAATCGCCAGTCCCAAATATCACTTTAGATATAACCTCATATTAAGGTATGGATTACAGGTTTTGGAATAATCCTTTTTGTCATTTTTTTTGAGATAGAGAAAACCTTGGTGATGTAAAGCTTAGATTAATACAAAGTGATGGCACTGATAAAATATCTTCTAGTTTATCAATATGTTGAATTTCATGTTCATTGTTTGTATCACATATTTTATTACATAGAAAATATTTGACTAGTTATCTAACTGTAGGGACACTACTCCTAAAAAAATACTAGTAGTTGGAGGAAAAACATCTTTGTATATACAATGATTTTTCTTCTTTAATATGTAGCATCTTTTTTAAAGTTAATCAATTGCAGATGCAACTTGATTTAGGCCAAGTCAACCCGCTTAATTCATAATTTAAATCTTGAATCAAGCTAGGTCTTATAATTATACTCAGAAGGTCTCAAGTTTAGATATCTCTCTTCCATCTCTATCTCTCTCTTTCTCTTTCTTTATATATATAAAGAAAACTCATTAAGAATAGAAATATCAATCATGTTTATTAGTGTGCTCTAATTCAGTATTAGTCAAATAAAACAAACAAGCTTTGAAAAATAAACAAAAGGACACCAAGATTTTACATGGAAAAACCCTTCAATGTAGAGGGAAAAGTTTTGAGATGGTGTAACAAGTTGATTCAAGAGGTGAAAATGAATGAATAGAGAGATGAAGAATCAATAACATGTTTAAAAATTTAACCATTACAAACCTTTTAGTGATTTATAACATTTTATTCTATCTTATATTTAGTTACACGAAACGTTTTTATCTTTTCCTTTTAGTTGTAAGAATTGCCATGTGTGACTACCTTAGCAATATTAGGAAATTCTAAAATGTAGGAATGTACTATTGTTATTACAACTATAAGATTGTAATAGAATAAACAAAAAAGACAATGAACAATCATAATAAATGAATGCTAAGGAGGATTCAAGTGAATCACTCTTCTACTAACTTGCTATTCTATCCAATTTCTTTTTTTCTTTATGTTTCTGGCTATTATGCTAACTCTTTCTTTTAACAATACTCCTGGATACCATTTTGGTTAGAACTATTGATATTATACTTGCTCCAAGTGCTATCAATGCCACTGACCTTCAAACTTAAGATATGACACCTTATACTCGATTCTAAGATTTTAAGAAGCTTAAAGAATCTATTAATGCTGCAAACAAAGAAAAAACCCAGAAATATAAGCAGGTTATAAAAAAATTTGAGATGTATGGTCAATAGTTGAAAAACACAAAATCCGGTTATAATGCTAAGTCTAGAGAGTTGAAGAATCTTATTAGTGGCCTCTCCTATCAATAAAGTTTCATCCTATATAAGCTGCAAGTTCCCTCAAAAGAATCCATCTTTGCTAAAGATCAATATACCTTCTTTAATGGAGATTCTACTTTAAAAACATGTTATACCTGTGAAAGGTGACACCAACCTTAGAAGATATATAAACCCAAACATGTTTTTCCTTATTTTTATGGAGGTGATGCTCATAAGCAACTTTACAAATATAATCCATGCTTTGAAATAGAAGAGGTTGATGACAATGAAAAACTTAAGCTAACATCAGAGTACCTGGATGGTATATCCTTTTATTGACATTAAAATTTCATGAAAAGTTTAGGGAGTCCAAGGCGAGTTAGAGTGATTATATGGATGCTTTGTGTAGTTGGTTTGGGGATTAGAAAGACCCATTGTAAGATTTAAAGATCTCAAACAAGTAGGAAGTTTGGAGGCTTATATTCAAAATTTTGATATCTGGTGCAATATGGTAGAAATTAATGATAAACAAGCCTTAGTGTTTTTTATGAAAGGATTAGAAATGAAGATTAAAACCTAGTGAAGATGTTTAAACCAAAAGCACTAAAACAAGCCTACAACTTATCGAAATTGTAAGAGAATACTTTCTCTTATAGATGATCTCACCAAAGCCTTCTAAAACATTCCTCTCAAACCACTACACCTACAATCCAAACCAAATTCACACCATTACAGAACTAGTACAAAAGTTCTACTCCTATAACTGTTAACTTTCAAAACCAAACTCCAACCAATCCACCACCCTACACAACCTAAACTAATTTTAATAAACCAGTTTTAAGACCTACTAAATATATGAAGAATAAGAAACTTAAAGAAAGAAGGGCTAAAGGGTTATGTTTTTTGGTGTGATGAAAAGTTTATACCTAGATATAGGTGCAAAAATAAAAACAACTCTATTCACAATGTATTATGGAGGTGAATGATGACTTTGGTGAAGAAGAAGCCAAGGAGAATGAATTTGTTTTAGAGAAAATTACTCCTCATACATCAATTAATGCTTTAGAAGAAATTATAGGGTTTCATACTCTTATAGTGGATATAGAGGTTGACAAGCACACACTTTTCATCACGGTGGCACTTATAATTTCATCAACACTCAGGTGGCTCACAAACTACAATGTAACATCACTCTCATTAAAACTTTGATGGTGGAAGTAACTAATGATATGATAATGATTTGTTCAGCCATGTGCAATAATTTTAGATGGAAAATATAAGGGGTGAACTTTGTAGTAGATATGTTTATCATAGAGCTTAGCAACTGTGATATGGTATTGGGCATTTAGTGGTTAGTTATGCTTAGCAATATTATATCAAATTACAAGGAATTATGGATGTCATTAAGTGGCAAGGTTAGGATGTATCACTTAGGGGGGGATCCTATTAAGCTTCAAACCGTTAGGTTTGAAAAATCTAGCAACTTATTGGACAATCCTAACCAACTGGCAAGGGTTAGTTTATGCAGCTTGAAAATCCTTGATGAGCCTGGCAAGGAGTTGCATTTCATGACTACAATAATATCAACTACTGTAGAAGCAGATCCTATCTTAGAAACACTGCTAACATCTTGTTAAGAGTTATTCAAGGAATTTAAAAAGCTTATCACCACCTAAGGCTCATGATCATATCATTCCTTTAAAGGAAGGGGCTCGACTTGTCAACTTAAGACCTTATATATATTCTAGCCTACAGAAAGATATATTGGGGAGGATGGTTTCTGAGATGTTAGAATCAATTATTATTTAACATAGTAATAACCTATTTGCTTTTCCTATAGTACTAGTTTTTTTGTTTTTTTTTTAAAACACTTTATGGAGACTATGTGTGGATTATAGGGATCTTTAACAAACTCACTGTTAAAGATAATTTGACTGCTATTTACTGGCCTATACCTAGAAACATCAAGCATTTGAGAGGGTTCTTGGGTCTCATATGGTACTATAGAAGGTTTGTGAAGGGCTATGATTTATTATGTAAACCCTTGACTTATCTACCAAGAAGGATGCTTTTAAATGGTTTGAAGTAGCTACAAAAGTTTTTAATAACCTTAAGAGGATCACGATTAAACCTCTTGTGCTGATTTTACTAAATTCAAGTAAGTTATTTATAATGGAAACTGGTGCATCAGGACTGGGAAATAAGGACAATATTGATTCAAGAAGGACATCAAATAGCCTATATTGGTAAATTCTTAGGACCAAAACAGCAAGCACTATCAACTTATAAAAGAGAAAAGATAGTCATATTGCATACAATTACTAAATGGAAGCATTATCTAATTGAGGCATTTTAAGATTCGTAAAGACCATGTGAGCCTTAAATAACTTATGGATCGAAAGCTAATCACTTCATTTCAACACTTGTGGTTAGCTAAATTGTTAGGGTTTGACTATGAAATTAAGCATAGAAAAGGAAAGAAGAATATTGGAGTTGATACTCTATCTAGATTTTTAGTAGTGAAGTTCATTTTTTTGGTAGCGTTTACTATCTCTACTGGAATTATGGATTATATACAACATTCTTGGAAAAGGGATACTACATTTCAATTTCATGGCATGGAGATAGATTGTTTAGAATGTCTTGCTAGAAATTAAATAACAACTCTGAAATTGAACATAAAAAAGAGCTAACATCGTAAGCAAGCCAAGGTTTTCTTATTGAAGCATTTCTGTCACTCATTAAATTTGCTTTGCCTATTGATTATGTTTCTGTTTCTTGGAGAAAAATAAATTTGTCTCTCATTTCCAAAAAAGAAACATGAAAAATAAATTAGAGCCTATAACGTCTGTATATGTATGTGCTCGAGCGTTGGCCAAATCAATCTCACCAAGTCAGTATTTTTTCGGTTCAACTTGAAATCCAACACAATTAAGTCCTGCGTGTCTCGGATCAACCAATTAGATTGGTTCGAGTTTAATAATTATGGGCAACATTCCAGTTCTCCAGCTCTTATAGTTGAGAACCAGAGTTGAGTTGGATTGAGAATTGATCATATTACGAGCTTAAAATGGATACTGTGCAAGAAATCGTTAAAGAGTTGAAAATATGAAATGGACATTAGAAGTAAACAGCTAGCAGCAACATAGTTGCATGACAACCCTGTAAATTTTGCAAAGCAACTCTGTTTCTTATTGGAAATACTAAAGTCCAGAACTGAATTGTAGAAATGAAAGAAGAGACGCTATAGTCTAAGCTTTTGACTCAGTTATTTATGTTGGGGATGTGAGAAATCTTGGGCCAATCTTCCCCTTTCTCCTTTTCACACCTCTTTTCCAGAACAGGACAGCCGCAGATGTCAAGATAAGTAAGGGAGGAGGGCAGCTTCTCTTCTGGCATGGAATGTAGATTGCGGCAAAACCTGATCTTCAGTCTTGCAAGAGAGGTGAGGTGTTGAAGGCCCTTGTAGTTCAGAGAATTCAGTTTTTCAAGACTCCAAATTTCAAGTGCTGTTAGAGTTGAGGGCAGCAGTGTCTCCTCTGGAAAGGATTCCACATCATCACAATAACCAATTCTGAAGCGGGAAAGAGAGGGGAGCTTACATAAATCCCATTGCATGCGGCGTGCAATGAGACTGTGGCAACCCCATATTGCAAGTGACTGTAATTTGGAGGCAGCAAAACCCTCTTCTGGCAAGGACTCGAGCTTGGGGCAGGAACTGATAGTCAATTTTGCAAGAGAGGTAAGGTGTCGAACCCCCTTATAATCAAGATATTTCAGATTTTCAAGACAAGATAATTCAAGAGATGTTAGAGTTGAGGGCAGCAGCATTTCCTCAGGAAAGGATTCCACATCTTCATTATAACCAATTCTAAATTTTGAAAGAGAGAGGAGTGATTGCAAACCCCAATGCTTCCGGCTGTCGATGAGTTTGTTGCAATTTTGGACGTTAAGTGATTGTAATTTGGAAGGCAAACCCCCTTCAGGAAATGACTCTAGTTCTGGGCAATCTTCTATAGACAATGACTTAAGGGAAGGGAGGAGGGAGTGCATACCTTGAGGCAGCGACTTCAACTTTGAGCAGTGGCCTACACAAAGCTCACTCAAATTTGGGAAAGACAGGCTTTGTATATGAAGAGAAGAAATTGACAAGGAACTGGTATTCAAATCCACAAGAGACTCCAAATGTGGAGAATCCCAGATGTGAAGAATCTCCAAATTTGGGAACGACTTAGGCTGAAAGAGCTTGAGTGAATCACAGCAATGGACTTCAATTTTGTCCAAAGTAGTAGAAACTCCTATGTGCTCAATTCCTTGTAATGGTGAATTTTGAGAGTGAAATTTCTGAACCATGAGACTCAGCATCCCTGATTGATATTTTGTTAGCTGCACAGAACGAGACGTGTCAAACAATTCCATTTGACGAATGGTTGGAGCCCTCGGAAGTGAAGCCATGAGCAGCGGACATCTGTCAATGCAAAGTTCCTCTAGAGCAGGAAGGTGACCAGGCAAGGCACTTCTTAGCTCGGGACACCGTCTTATCTGAAGTAATTGAAGGAGAGGGAAAGTGACACCATCTGAATTCCATTCACGCCATTCTTTCATATCTTCAAAACTCAAAATTCTAATCTTGGACTCGCCATTTCCGAACAACTCAGGGAAAACTACATCAATCAAATCAAATGCCTCAATCCTTAGCTCCTTCAAAGACACTAATTGCCCAAGTGGAGGCAAGGAGGTGCAGTATTTACATCCTTTGAGCTTTAAGAATACGATCTTTGGGAAGGAAGAACTTCCCACCCAATCCGGGAAGCGTGTACCCCCGAAACCAATAATGGAAAGACGTTTCACATCTTTGTGAGGCTTCAATTTCTCAAGTACCCGTCTTTCATGTTGTGAGTCTTCGGTATCACCAGCCCATCTCAACTCCAATTCCTTAACACGCTGCTTATCCAACAACTTGGCGGTTTCACCATCTTGAGAAGGAAAAACATTTTGGAGATTCCAAATACGAAGTTCTCCCTGAAGATTTTGAAGTTTCCCCAAGTCTTCAATGCCAGAGCTGCTCTGTTTTCCCACAAAGAAATCAGTCAACCTCTCAAGCTTTGTGAGTTTTCCCATGTTGGGTGGCAGCTCAGTGAGGTTTTTGCACTCACTCAAGACCAGAGTATGCAGATTTGACAAATTGACTATGGATTCAGGCAAACTTTGGATTGCTGTCCAATGAAGTCTCAGAAAAAGTAAATTCTTCAAATTGCCAATTGAATTAGGCAATTCAACAAGGCACATGCAGCTGTCCAACAACAATGTTTGTAAATTATACAAACTACATACAAATTCAGGTAGCTTTTTCAATGGTGTTGCAGTGAGGTCCAAGTATCGCAAATGTTTTAAGCGGCCAATTGAATCATGCAACTGAACTACATTTTGATATGGAGCCAAAGATAAAACTCGTAAGCGCATGAAGGTCGGTAATAGATCATGCTGTACCTTGCTATCGACTCTTGAAGACCGCCGATGTGAGAATGGTAAGAATGTGCGCAAAACTTGGGCTTTATCAATGCCCTCAAATTTATCCAAGGCATCATAGTCAGTTGTCGCGTATGACAAATGACGGACTCTTCCACTAATCTTGCTCGAATAGTTACCCACCAATGTGAAGGAGAATTCTCCAGATACAACTTTTGCTAAGTCATTTATGAGGTCATGCATAACAAAAACTGATTCATTGCATCTTGATCGTTGAAAAAGTGATCTTGATAGAAGATCATCGAAGTACTCTTCCCCGAGTTTTACAATCTCTTTACATCCTTTGGGTTGAACTAAGCCCTCTGCCAACCATAAACGAACTAAATCCTCCTTTAGAAACCTGTAATCCTTAGGATATATTGAACAAATAGCAAAGCATCTTTTTAGATGGGGTGGAAGATAGTAATAGCTCAATTGAAGAGCTGGAATAATCTCATCGTTTGGCGATTCCCATATGTGGCTCTTCAAGACCTCCTCCCACTTCTCAGCATTTCTTTCAAAACATAGGAGACGTCCAAGCGTTTTTGCAGCTAAAGGTAGACCTTTGCACTTGCTTGCTATTTGTCTACTGATTCCTTGTAAATCAGGGTGTTCTCTGGGATCTTCACCACTAAATGCATGCTCTTTAAACAAAATCCAGCAAATGTCTTCAGTTAATCCCATCAAACGATGAATTGAAATAGGGCATGGGCTTGATTCTTTGTTTTGGTTGCGCGGTATGGCACGGTGCATGGCGGGCACTATGTTCTCATTGCGTGTAGTAACAATGAGCTTACTTCCTTCTGCCACAGACTTGAAAGGTTTCAATAAGAAGTCCCATCGACTTTGGTCACTGCTCCAAACATCATCCAAAACAAGCAAAACCTTTTTCCCCTTCAATTTCTCTTCCAGTTCCTGATGAAGGCCATTCAAAGTCTTGGCATCACAATTCTGTGAACCAACCTCCATAAGGATATCTTTTGTTAGCTTGTGCACATCAAAATCTACGGAAACACAAACCCAGGCCTTGAGATCAAACCCCTTTTGTACTCTACTGTCATTCAAGACAAACTGAGATAGAGTAGTTTTACCAACCCCTCCCATACCGACTATGGGAATAGCACCTACAGTTTTGCCATTTGCATCAGGTGACAGCAGCAATTTCACTATGGTTTCTTGATCATCTTCCCTGCCATAAAAAAATGAATCTTCTGTCAGAGAAGTAGTCGGTAATTTCTGGGTTGATTCTTTCTGGCCAATGACCTCTTTCAGGCCAAGGACACCATTTCTCTTTAATAGTCGTTCAAGTGTCAGAGAAATCTCTTCCAACTTTGCCACCATTTTCTCCTTCACCTTATTGAATGGACTAAAAGAAGACAAGAAGATTACCCCCTGATCAGTGCTGGTTCGAGAGCCAGCTTCCACCTCCAATCGCATAGCTTCATAAGCAATCTCATCGAAGAAGTCATCGGCTTCATAGACAGCATCTTTGAGATCATCAAGCCAATCTTTCACCTCTGAATCAGCTATCTGCTTCTCCTCTGCATCATTGAGCAGTTTGTTAACAGATCTCATTGTTGCCTTCAAGTCCTTCAGCAGTCCATCATCAAGCTTTTGGCCTTTGAAGAAGCCCCAAACCTGAGGAGAAGCCATCCTATCAAACAAAACCTGAAGGAAAGCAGAGAGAAATGATCCTCCTACAAATGCTTCAGCCATAGTTTGGGTTGTGTCAAAGAGAAAACTGGCGAAAAAAGAGAGAAAGAAATCCAAAGTTGAGAAGAATAGCTGTGGCAGAGACCGTGCTTGGTTTTTACCGTGCCCAAAAGTTCGTGGGTGTCAAGGAGAAAACAAGTGAAGTAAAGAGACGAAGCTGTTAATGGTTTACCTTGATTAATGGTTTGAAGTCTCTGTCAAGTGTCAACTACATCACTGATACCGCAGTACGCGTTTAATATTCAACGGAAATTGAAGGCCTACAGGCACAGAAATTTCTTCGTTGGTTCCTACTAGCCTAACAATTAGGATTTTTTGAAGTATAAGATGCAGAAGGAAGAGGTCGGATTGGTTTTTTTTTTTCAATAGTGTACCTATACGTTTATATTGGCAATGCCATGTCCATCAAGCCAAGCTTTGCGCTGGCTAGGCCATGATCTTCTCATGATCAATTTTTTTTTTTTAATTTAGGGCAACGCCATATCCATCTGTCCAAGCTACGCGCTGGCCAAACGGTGAGCTTAATTTCCATGCTAAGTTGTTATTTCTTATTACAACAGCATGTCCAAATGGCTAAACTACCTGTTGGCCAAGCTGTGAGCTTTCCATGCTTATTTGTTCTTTTTATGAAGATGTTATTTTTATAAAATAATATAAATTATATTTTGAAATTTTATTTAATAATTTAAAATTTAAAATTAAAATAATTTTTTTTGATATGATAACAAAATCTTGATAACCAAATATTCATGAATTCGAATTTTATCATTCTCATTTATTTAATAGAAAAAATTAAACACAAATTAGTGTGAGTATAAGTTTGAAGTTTAAAAAAATTTTATTTAAAAAATATATTAAAAATAATATAAATTATATTTTAAAATCTTATATATTTAAATTTTAAATTAAAATATTTCTTAAATAATCAGGACAGGTTGCATGCCGGCCAAATCGTAGACTTGAGCTTCTCATGATCAATTGTTTTTTTTTTTTTTAATAGCAATATATATCATATCCATCAGCCCTAGCTGCGTGCTGGCTAGCATATGAACTTTTCAAAGTTGTTTTTTATAATAGCAACACCAAGTCCAACTTGCCAAGATGAACCCTGGCTAGGCTGTGGGAAATTCTCCTTTTTGACTCGAGAAAATTATCTAATAAAATCTAGTTTAGTTGATTTTATAAAATTTAATCTAAATTTAAATATGGTCAATATAAGAATTTATTTAAAAAAAAATAAAAAAACAAAGTAATAATATTTTAATAAAATTAATTAACCTGTTAACTCACAAGTTAATACAATATTAACCTAGTGACTTTTTAGTTGTTCTTTGTCACTAGTCAATTCTTGGATCTATAACTTGTTTGGAAAGAAAAGGACTGAAAAACATGCTAACAATAAATGCTTGGAGGCATTATCATCGCTTTAACCATAACCTAATGTGATATAAATACCTCGTGAAGATTAATGGTTTAAATTTTATAAATTTTAGGGTCACTGAAAGCTTATATAATTGTTAACTTCAAAACCTATATAATTAATCGAGGTGAGCACAAACTGACCCGGACACCCATACTAATAAAAAAAACAAAAAACTTAAAATAACCATAACTAGGGTAACGAAATTCTAGACATTTTTCTCTAGACACAACACTATTTGGATAAGGCTACTATTATTGATTCAACTATACTTGCCTAATTCAGTCTTTATTAGAGCATTTTTGCTTCTTTAAATCATCTTTGGCTAACTACTACTAGTAGCTTATCCCATTAACTAAACTATCTCTACACTATATATAGGTTTTGTTAGCATATGATGGCTCTTAGCCAGGCGCGCATGCATCAGTACACAGTTTATGTAAATTGAATATTCAAGATTTGCTTGGCATTACCTTGGCAGATTGTATAATAGCATCTCATTGTCATTTACACCTTTTCTTCTCTCTCTTCTAATGATTATAATGTTTTCCATTCAAAGAACTCAGGCTTGATCATGAATCGTCGACGTCATAGAAATAAGTGATAATATGTGATATTATTGTTTTGATTAAAAAGTTATTTTCTACACGAGGATGGGAAAATGATACTTTGTTTTTGTTAACCGTAACATATGGTGTTTGATAACAAATATTCAAACTTGGGTGGGGGCATTATCTTTTGGTTTTTAACATTAAAAAAAGAATTAATAGTTTTTCCAACGAAAATTTTTGTTGATATTTACACTAAGATTTTGTCGTTACGTATATTGCTGACGAACCCACGAACGGAAATAGTCCACTAGAAAAACTCTCATCGGTAACAAATATACCAATATAGATTTACAAACGGACAAAGAGCGTTAAAAAAATTTTATCCACTTTATTCCGCTAGTATATCCATAGGTAAATATAATATACCACCGATAAAATATCATTTTTAATTCCATTAGTGTGTTAACAGTAGCAATGATATTTGCAGTAATTCTTTTCCAATTCTGTAAAATATATCAACAGTCTAGTTCCGTCGGTAACCTCATCAGTAATAGTGGCATTTACAGTAATTCTTTTTCAAATATCTGAAATATACAGATGGAGTTGTGCTGTTGGTAACCCCGTAAGTAATATTATATATATATATATATATTAAAAATATATTGAATAGAAGTAGAAAAATAATTACAATAAAATAAATCAGTATAAAAATAAAATATTTATTACAAATTTAAACAATTGTACATTCAAATACAATAAATCTAAAATAAAAGCGACACTAGAGGAGGATGAGAGGGCTGGTCATCCTCGAGACCGTGGGGCCAAATAGGGAATGCATATGAACCACCCATATGTTATCTCATTTCCATTACCAATCAGTAGAGTTCTTCATATTTATTATTAATATAGGCCATCTGATCCTGTACCCGTTGGTCTAATATCGCCGTGAATTTCGGAGTTTGAATGCTCAGAATTAATTGTGAGCATCCAACTATCGAAGCATTATGGGTCATTCGCAAGTTCTTGGCTACACTGTTAGATGTACACTCAATTTATATCGTGCCCATCGGACGATGCTGCCTCCAACCATAAATCCAGATCAATATCCGGATGAGTTGAAGGATCGTCTTCGTATTTCTCCTTTAATCGACTATTATTTGTATCCTGGAAAGAAAAAATAAATTTACCAAATTCAAGGAAATAATAACTTAAGAAAAAAATGATTGAAAACCAACATGCCACAAAGTGCTGATGTCGACTATAAATAAATTGCTGCATCTTTTTTTGGCGGTCATCACCGCATATACGTTTCAATAAAAAGCTTCATAGGGCTTGACTCACTTCCAAGAACCATAGCCTGCAATAAAAAAATATTGTTAGTTAAATATACTTATAAAAAACAATTAATATAAAAATGGATGTAATAAAAAAACAACCATACCATCCGTTTTGCATGTGAAACGAACGGAACGAAGTCGATGGTGTGCGTGGTAACGGAACTGTGAACATGCCAGTTCTGGTTATCTGTACCGGACTGTAATCATTGAGTGACACACGTGGACGTCACATGCTGAATGTATTCCGCCAATACAACCTTTAAGACATATAGCAGTTTGAAATCCTTCCAAATTGCCACCTCATTTCAGTGGAAGCTCTTTTTCTTTCGTATATTTTTTTGGCTTCCATGAAATCCCATTCAACCTTCCCATTATTCTGTAATTTCTCTTCCACCATTTCTTGCATGGACTCTCGAAAATCATCATAGGGACTTGGAGAGTCGGTTAGCGCTGCTACGATGCAGTCATCTGGTAGCCTAACCTGCTTTATATCATTTGAAGCAACTGTGGCAGAAGCGTCATTAAGGTTGTTGCAGCAGGTTGACATTGACGTTGAGTTTCAACCTAAGTTCTCAGAAGTGGCTGTTAGGCTAGACCGTGCCTCCTCTACAAGTGAATTGGATGGTCCCGACTTCACAAAGAATCGATGGGAGCTGTAAAGGTACTACTAAAAAAGGGGACTATTAACATCTGATTTTAGCAACGAATAATTCAATTGTTAAATTCAATAACAGATTTGCAACGGATTGCATATTTATTATTTTTTTAATATTAGCAACAAGCTTTAGCAACGGAAAATCGTAGCTAAAGGCAACATAAAATTTGCAACGGATTATCTGTTGCTGATTGAAAAAATAAATATTTAAATCTTAATCTAAAACTAAAATTATATAAACCGTTGATGAGGTATTTAGCTTTGACAATCTCAACCGTTAATTAGCAATCCTAAACTTGCACTCTCTCCCCTTCAGAAACGTAAACACAGTAAAGAAACAAACAGCCTAGAAAATTAATTAACTTGCAGTGGATCTCTTCATCCCCTTCGTTCCCTGATAACATCCATAACAGTAGAAAAATAATTAACTTGCACTCTCTCTTCATCGATCTGATTTTTCTTTGTCCCTAACATTTCTCTTCATCTTCTTCTCATTCATCTCTAACATCCCTAACAGATTCAATCTTTGTAAACCACCAAAAACACAGACCCATGGCAACATCCCACTATACCCATCATTATCACCATCGAACATCCTAATTTACCCACACTCTTTGTATAGGGGTTGGGTTTTGCACTCTTTTCTTCAATAATTTAGGTAATTAATTTTAGGATTTATTTGTTTCTCTGTTGCAATTTAACTTACACTAAAAAGTTTTTACTTAACTTTCCCAATCTCAGGTGTTCTTCTGCCGTGTAGATTTCATCTCGCTCGCCTAGAACTCAAGAACACAGGTAACAAATGTTTTTTGATCGATACTTTGAATAATGGTTCTAGGCTATTCATTTGATAAAATAAGGGTTTATGAAATGTAGTTAGTATAAATCTATTTATGAACACAAGTTTCTCTCCCCCGTTTGCACATAAATACATCATCAGGCATAAATATAGGGCATAACTAAATTAGCAACCCCCACCCACCCCACAACCAAAAACATAATAAAGAAAAAATGCCACATGGTTAACAGAAAATTTTATCCTAAGATTATTCTCACTTGGTGCTTCATTGTGTATTTAGAACAGTTAATCAATAACTTTCTTGAATCTTTAACAGATTGAGGATAAGTTAATTATTGAATTGAGGGCTAAATATGAACATGCCATTAATTCTATTTTTTTTCCAGTTTAAATTCATATCAAATTAAGTACCTATAGAGATTTTTGTATTTTATCCAGCGAAACTGATTTATCCTCAACGGGGAGGGTGTAAAGGAGTGTCTCTAGTTTAACTGTAATTAGCTGTCCAATTTCATCTCAAATTCAATGAGTGTATCTCTTGAAAATTTATTAAAAACATTTTTAGAATATAATGTCACTATCGTTTACTATACCTAGAAACATATTATCCACATCCAAATTAGTCCCTATAATAAAATATCGACAAGGATAAGAGCATGTCCCTTAAAGAGGCCATTCAATGCTTAAACTTGGAGATTTAAAAGTCAAATTCAGGAATGAGATGACAAAAGTTTAAAAGGCTTACTTTGATTATGAAGCCCTCCAAATTTAATTGTGGATTTCTTTTCATGGTTAAACTAATTTCTTCCTAAACGAAGAGCAGAAGCAAAGGAAGAAATATACATGACTATTAAAGGGTTACCTTTACATCTATGTTGTGAAATTGAGTGTCAACATCTTATACGTGAAACCTGTGGTAAATTACACAGATTAAAATAGAGTGAAACCATTAAAACTCATATTTGGTTGAGGAAAATATAAAGATATAGACACAGAACTTACACCAACGTCTGAACAACTTCAAACTGGAATGTAATAGTGTGTTTTGCAATCCATGTTGGATTTAATGAATTAAGAACTACTTCTGTGCGAAAAGCTTCAGTAAGTGTTTCATCTCTTCCTTTGGTATAACCAACCAACATAGGGTCACTCTAAAGCAAATAAAACTTAAATGGTAAGAAACAGAACATACAAAAAAATCTAAAATGATTAAAAATATCAGGCTATTGAACAACATAAGTTCAAGAATAATTTTTTTTATTAGATCTTAGAAAAAAAATAAATTGTTATGAGAAGACAAGTGACAAAAAAATATAAAAAATATAAGAATTTAATATTGAGTTTTTTTCAAACCAAAGAGACTAATCATTATTTCACTAAGAACATAAGGATAAAATAATAATTTACTATAATAATTAAAAATGAAGTGGAGAAATAACAATATTTTTAAATGCTTAAGCACCCAACAGCTTTAACCTATTACAATTTTTATATTTGAAATAAAGTATTAAATCATGTAATTGAATTCAATTTTAATGCTTAATATATATGTGAAAATGAATTGAATTAGAAGTCTTAACTATTTTACTTTTAATTTAGAAATATTTTTTGTTATAAAAATTATTTTTAATTTATACTCATTCAATCAATTATACTCCACATTATTAAAAAAAAAAACTCTATTTTCCATGTATAATTGGCTTAGCAAAACCCCAAAGAGAGAGAGAGAGAAATAAAAAGAAAGATCAATAAAAAACCAAAAAAAATAAAAGAAAGAAAAAAGAAAAGGAAAAAAAATAGTAATATATTTTATAAGAAATAAAGATATCTCGATAAAAATTGATGTTAAGCATACAAAAATACAGTATTGCCAAGGGTTTCTAGAATGAAAGAAAGAAACACATGAAAAGAAATAAAGTTTGTGTTAATATGAATATTTTTAGTATATTGTTTTTAATATTAATTTCAAGATAGATTACTGTGGTAAATCAAAGTTAAATATTAAAGTTTGTTTATGTGGTACACATTTTATTTTAAATGATTGTTTAAGTACGGATAGTTAAGGAAGTATGTTTATTTCTAAAATACTTATTGGTGTTATCATGTTAATTAGATTAATATGGATGATCGATCGTGGATGTATCGTCGTCTTATGGATGGTCGTCTTCATCCTGAATACATTACGGGTATTAGAAGATTTATCAATTTTGCGTTTTCAATTGATAAAAATATATCTAGGGGAAAAATTAGATGTCTTGTGTGAGGTGCAAAAATCAAAAGTTTTTAAAGGAAGATGATGTTTGTAAGCACTTATTGACAAAAGGTTTTTTACCTTGTTATGAAAATTGGACTGTACATGGGGAGCCTTATGTCGCATAACCAATATTGGTTGGACCTTTAACGGTTGGAATTAGTCATGTTGTAAATGATGTTTGTCTAGAAAAATCCATATAGGAATCTGATTATGGATGCAATGGGGGTTGGTGATGCATACTCTAATGATAATGTGTCTAGTTCTGTGGTAGCAGAGGAACTTCCAAATCCAGAGGCAACTGATTTTTATAAACTTTTGAAAGCTGCGGAGCAGCCTTTGTGGGATGGGTATACTAAGCAATCCAAATTATCTGCTTGTGTACAATTGCTTAATATGAAGTCAACTTTAAATTTGACTCAGACAACCTTCAACAAATTTATTGATTTTACAAAAAGTTGCATGCCTAATGATGAAAATTTGGTATCGAATTTTTATGATGCCAAGAAATTTATGCGGCCACTTGGACTTGGTTATGAAAAATATGATGTGTGTCCTAATTACTGTATGTTGTACTATGTGGCAGATGTAATGAAAATAAATTGTAATTTTTGTGGAAGTTCACGATACAAACCTAGAAATCCAACTAGTAAGGGTTCCAATAAGGCGGAGAAGCAACTACGATACTTTCCCTTGACACCAAGGCTTCAGAGACTATTCATGTCTCCATATCATGCCAAAGATATGACATAACATCATTTTTATAAGTCAAATAATGGGGTTATGGTGCACCCATCTGATGGGAAGGTATGAAAGGAGTTTAATCGTGTCTACTTAAGCTTTGCGTCAGATCCGAGAAATATTCGGTTAGGGTTATGCACTGATGGGTTTTGTCCATTTGACATGTCTTTAAATACATACTCTTGTTGGTCAGTAATTGTGACTGTTTATAATTTACCTTTGTGGAAGTGCATGATTAGACCATTCATGTTTTTGTCAATGATTATTCCTGGGCCAAAGAATCCGTGGAAAAAGCTTGATGTTTTGCTAAGACCTTTGATTGATGAGTTAAATAATTTGTGGTCTGTTGGTGTTGAAACATATGATGTATATAGAAAGGAAAATTTTCAATTAAGGGCAACTTTGATGTGGACCATTAGTGACTTTCCAGCATATGACATGTTATCGGGTTGGAGTACTCATGGCAATCTGTCTTGTTCTTATTGTATGGAGCATAACAAGATCTTTTGATTAAAAAATAGAGGGAAAACTATATTTTTTGATTGTCATCGACGATTCCTACCAATGAACCACCCATATAGTTGTCAATCAGATAAGTTTTTGAAAGGAGTAATTGAAAGGCTCCCTCATTTACCTCATCCATCCGATTTGGAAATATTAAACGAAGTGTCCAAGTTTAATGAGGGACGTAATGGAAGTTCCTCACATAATGATAAAATTCCTGACTTTGGTGTTAAACACAATTGGGTGAAGAAGAGCATTTTCTGGGAGCTTCCATATTGGCATACAAATTTGATTCGTCATAATCTTGATGTCATGTATATTGAGAAAAATTTCTTTGACAAATTTTTTATACATTAATGAATTGCTAATAGAAGTAAGGATAATTTAAAAGCTAGGTTGGATATTCAGTTGTATTGTAAGAAGCCAAATTTACATTTGCAACAAGATACGAGTTGTCGGGTTTACAAACTTAAAAGCACTTATTATCTACACAAGAAAAAACAATAAGAAGTTTTGTCATGGATGAAGGAATTATCATTTCTTGATGGTTATGCTTCAAACATTTCACGATGTGTGAAAGAGGCACAATGTAAGGTTTCGGGGATGAAGAGTCATGATTGTCATGTCTTCATTCAAAGACTTCTTTCAACTGCTTTTCGACCTACTTACCTAGGCCACTATGGGAGGCATTAATTGAACTATCTGTATTTTTTCGAGATATTTGTACTACAAATTTAAATGTCCAACACATGGAGTTAATACAGATGAATATAATTGAAATAATTTGCAAACTTGAAAGGATTTTTCCTCCATCCTTCTTTGACTCTATGGAACACTTGACGATACATCTATCTTATGAGGTAAAAGTTGGTGGACCTGTTCAATATCGATGGATGTATCCATTTGAACGGTATGTTTTCATACTGTGTTAATTTTATTCCCCTTTTATTTTAAAAAATAAACTAACTGAAAGAAATGATATAGGTATATGTTTTATTTTGAAGAAGAGAGTGACCAATAAAGCTCAAGTTGAGGGTTCCATATGTGAAGCATACTTGATTGATGAAATTACCAATTTTGCATCTCATTATTTTGGTGATGATGTACAAATAATTTGGAATCAAGTTCTACAAAATGATAATGGTGGCCTTAAAAGTCTAGATGGTCATCTCTATTTTTTCATCCAAAAGATTTTATAGAAGACAATTGTCACATGCTGAAATGCAAATTGCGTATAACTATGTGATACTCAATTGTCAAGAATTGAAGCCTTATTTAGAGTAAGTATGAAATATTATTTTATACTTAATTTATAACAATTTATTATTAACTTTAACTTTTTAAAATTTTAGGCAATGTCGTCAAGAGCTAAAGTCACAACAACCACATGCGAGTGATATTGAAATTGAAAAATTATGCGAAGAGATCTTTCCAAATTGGTTAAAAAATAATGTAAGTATTTTCATGAAATTAATTTATATTTATGTTAATTAGTTACTTTAAAAAAATTACTAATCTCTTTTAAAATAATATTTTCTTATGGAGTTAACTATTATGCTAGATGGAATACCAATCTAACGGAATTGAGAATCAACTCTTTGGACTTGTTATGGGCCCTTCAACTTCAGTGAAATGTTATAATGGGTATTATGTGAATGGTTTTAAATTTCAAACTCAAAGTTATGGTCGTTTTAAAAAGACAATGAATAGTGGAGTTTGTGTGAAAGGAAGTTGCTATGATGATAATGAGCGTGATTATTATGGAATGCTTAAAGAAGTTGTTCAGCTAAAATATTTGGGGATTAAGTGCAAGCTATTTATGTTTAAATGTAATTGGTATGATACAAAACGAGGGATTAGAGTGTATCATTCGAATGGTTTGGTTAAAATCAAGCATACATCTCGACTACATGGAAATGAAGATTTTGTGTTCGTACAACAATGTCAACAAGTCTACTATACATATCCACCTGATAATAAATCCTCTGAATGGTAGACGGTTATTAAGACAACTGCTAGAAGTCGTTATAATGTTGACATGGGTGAATTTATTAAAGATGCAAACAACGTGAGATCATTTGACGTTAATCAATCGGATGAAATTTCTCAACCATGTCGTGTCCTTCCTACTTAAACACTTGATGATCCAAATATACTTGTTGAATCATCTTATTTTGAAGAAATCAGTCAACATGAATTGCTTTAACTTGACGTAAATTGGGGAAAAGAAGATGAAAGGGTTACAGAAGAAGAAGAAGAAGAAGAAGAAGAAGCTGATGATGATGATGATGATGATGATGCTGGTTGTGGTGGTGACGACGACGACATGGTTTTGTGTGATGATGATGATATGGTTAGGAATGATGATAATAATGAGTAGCGCGAGTTAATTATATTTTATAGTATATGTAATGAATTACCTTTATTAGATGTATGGATGATTTCATACTATTTCCTCATATTACTTGACAAGTTTAGGCTTTCAATGTTATTTCTTTGTTATTTTATTCAAGTGCGTGTTATGGATCATATTACATATATCAACATTGACCTTTGAAACCATTTCTAATAAACTTGAAGCCCAGGTTCATTCTTTTTCCAGATTCCTACGAAGATAGTTGTTCCTGCTTCCCATTGTAAGTCCACTCTTTGGTATATTTTGTAGCATAGGTCTTTGAGATGTTTCTGGATAGCATTAGATACAAAGAAGTAAGAATTTTTGCTCCTACTTACAGGCTTGTTCCTGCTTCCCTAATAGAATTGGCATTTTTTAAAATCCTTTTTGAATCTTTTGATCATGTTTACAGGCTTCCAGTTTGATTATGCCTTTGACTGGATAATATTGAAGTATCAGCAATCACAACTGGCTAATCTTCCAACTCGTGGCGTTGTAAGTGTCCATGAAGCAATTTACTTATGTTGGTCATTAGTGTTGAATAGATTTGAATTTTTCTTGTTTCTGTTAGGGCCCTGGTGTTGGAAATAGTTCTGGTATGTCTCTTATTGTCAGTGCAGATAGACAAACAGGTAGTTTATTTTGAGTTTATTGGTTCTAAATATTCCTTCACGTAATGGTTTTTCATTTCACAAACTGTCTTGTTTATAATGGATGGTCTTGCTGTAAGATTTTTCAATGCTTTTCTGCTGCTTGCACCAAGGATGCTATTGATCTCTCTTAGTTGTTTTTGTTTAGTCATTCTCCAATTTAATTTTGCTCTCTCTCTCTCTCTCTCTCTCTCTCACTATACTGCGCACCTGTCCACCTTGGGTGAATACCAAATGGTTGTTAGTTGATGAAGAATAAGTATCAGCTTAATTAATTATTCAGATTTTTATTATTAGTCACTTTAATTTCCTTTCTACATATGACTTGTTCTCTTTTCTTTCGTGGAGTCTATCTTCATCTTGACTTATAACTAATTTATAATTATACTTGGTGTAAGTATTAGTTTCAAATTCTTCTAGGCAAATTATAGATCTTAGAGTAGCAGATTTGTACTGGAAATTGGTTGTAGAGGAATTTTTTTTTAGCATATTATTTGGTTAGTTCTGAACTTTTGATTATTAATACATATTATAAAAGAGACAGTTCACTATTTGCATTTCCATAAACAACCAAGATTTTCACACAACTGCAATTTCTTCTTCTACGCGTATGCTTAATTAAACTAGATGAACATCTAGGCTAATTAAAAGGATTGTTTAATCCTAATTATGTATCTTTTTCCGGCAATCATGTCTCTTTTCGCATATCTAACAACACTTGGCCACCATACTGCAACCAAGATTTTAAAAGGTTTGCAGCCAATACTGTAGCCATTGTTTCTTTCTGTTTGTATGTATAGGTTCTGGGTTGCAATTATAATGTGGATGCTGATTAATGCTAGTGTTTCTGTTTGGTAAATTTTTTGTTGAAATTTGCATTTGGGAGCTTCTTTTGACATTTATAGATTTCTGTCTCTTGCATTTTGAATTTTTTTTACATGAATTGCTTATTATGAAGAACATTAACTGGTGGTTGTTTCCAGTAGAGTATTTGGAGGTTCTTTTTACATTCCAGCAAGAGTCCCATTCCAGGTAGAGAGACATGATTGCCACACCACTAATTAATTCATGCTGTTTTTATTTTTATGCTTAGATTCTATCCATGCATGCTTCTTCAATGATATATATGTACCTGTATGAAGAACAAAGGAAACAATTTTGCATTCCTTTTTTGATATAATTGTTGAGTTTGGTTGGTTTTATATTTTCTCAACTCAATAATTATTGATGGTAATGCATATATTTTTTCTGGTTTTTAGCATGCCTCGACGAGGATCCATATTAGATTCTAAGAGTGACAGGTCCACTTTATCCAAATCATTTCAAACTCCCATCAAAGCGTAATAACAAAGGATCCACGTTTCATCAACCTGTGTATCAGAACTAGAAGAAGTATTATATACCTATTTTTGAGAGTACACATCCTCCTCAACATGATTATGAGAGGGTTAATGCATATCAATATTGTGAGGGCTTTCGCTTCCAAGATTTGCTTTAAACTCAATGAGGTTTCTCTCGAGATAACCAACTTGTTTATGGAGGACATAATGCATATAGGAGTTATGAAAGAGTTGAGGGTGATGATGGTGATACTGATTATGATGCGAACATTAGAGATGAAGATGAGGGAGACAGTAGTAATGAGAGAGGTGTATGTGATGAGAGAGCTGGTAGTAATGAGAGAGGTGTATGTGAAGAAGATCAAGATGACGTCCCTTCAAACCACGGTTCAACTTCTTCTTCATACAATTATGATTGAAGTGTTAAAATGAAGGGTTTTGACACACCAATAGATCCAATGACAAGAAAAAAATAGCTTTGTTTGTATGGAACAACAGAGTAAGTTGAAACTTTTAAAAACTAACTTATTAGGGTTATATTTTCAGGTATGAAAAAAATTACCTATTATTGTGTAATTATTTGTTAAATAAAAGTTTGTTATTATATTTTTTCAGGTTCAATAACGCATCGTGTGGACGTGCAATCAGAGATATTTTGAGGTCAAATTTTAAGGGAGCATGACACTCTTGGGAAAAAGTAGATTCAATATTCAAGGATGAACTCTTTAAAGAGTTTAACGTAAGAACCAACATTAATTGCCATATTCTTTTCAATTTTGATCACTTTAATGTAGTATTATGAAAATTATCAACTGAATAGCTAGAGAAGTGTGATAGTCATTGCCTTGCTAATTACTTAAAAGATTAGTGGAAGCTGTATAGAATGTTGAGTGGCATTAATTAAAGGAACTTCTTTCGATGTTTATTTATGTATGTAATGGGTGGGTTTGCTATTTTATTAATGCCATCCATTTTTTTTTGCTCTATTTATACTATTCTTGTAATTTGTTTGTGTTAGGGTTCAAAAGAAAATATATTCGCTCTTTCATTGAGACTACTTTATTGACGTGTTGGGAGTATTGATTTTTGAACCTGCATGTGAAATGGAAAATCTTGTCAGGATTCACTTGCTTTATATCCTTTTCTTTTATTTGTGGGGCGTTTAGTTTGTCTAGTTAGTCCAAAAACAAAAAAATCCAATAGATTTTTCACTTGAACTTAATAAAACCGGGTTTCAATCAAACTAGCAAACTATTCAATAGAAATGTTGATCTCAATTGAATTAGGGAACTAGGGTATATTATGATCGAATGTTTTGGGAGTTATTAAATATACTTAGGATCCACTAAGTAATTAGGAAATTTGAATTTTGAAGCCATTAATAAATTTTGGAGATCATATAAGATATGAGAAGTTGGTTTTTTTTTTTATCATCATCATCATCATCATCGTTGTTTTCTCTTTTAAGTTCTTGTAGTTTGCTGAATCAATAAGATATGGATTAAAGAGTTTTCATATTCCTCTCCTTTTTTATTTACGGATAACCATAAATATGCATCTCTTCTCCAATACAGGTACTGTAGCAGGGATTGATTTGTGTTATAATTTGTTCTTATTTCTTGTTTACTCTTTAATATCATTTAATTTATTTAGTTATTATATAATCTTGCAAATTCTGAACAAGATAACACAATATGATTAATCATTTCCATACTTTGAAATTTTATGCACTCTTTTTACTTGGTATATATATATATATTATTTGGTAGAAAAAATATTCCTTTCCTGAGAAAGATGAGTCGATTGTTCGTAATATTTGGGAAGATAAGGCTAGGATTGCTTTGAATCAATAATTGACACGAGTTCGCAAGAAAACCATGTCAAATGGAAACACTACAAATATTATAGATTGCCTTGATAAAGGTCCTGCTTGGATAAACAATGACGACTGGAATCAAATGATCAAAGATGTTTGGTCCACCCTTGAATTTCAAAGGAGGTCGGAATTTGCGAGGAGGAATCGATTAACTAAAACAGATGGCAAAATAAGCACTCATTTTGGAGGAACAATGTCATTTGCATCATATTGAGCTAACATGATAAGGATTTTTTTTTTGCTTAAGATAATGAATTAAAATTTTTATATTTATCTTTTATAATATTTATTTATCTTGATAGCAAGAGCAAGCTGGTGGAAAATAACCTCTATAGGATGATGTCTTTTCAGTTTTGCATCAAAGTACTAAGTAGTCTGGCATCTTCGTCGACAACAAGTCTAAAAAAATGGTTGTATGTATTTTTATTTGATTATTTATTTATATAACTTAAGTATTATTTAACATTCAAATGAATTTATTATTGCATGTATTTTATTTGTAGGAAAATTATAAAAAGGAGATGATTTCAAAGTATGGAACTAAACGGGAAAATCATCCTTCATTTGATGAAGCAACTTGGTGTGTGGCTTCATGAGGAGTTACAAAGGATAGGGTATATGGTGCACCTCGCATGCCAAAATCTATAGTTAGTCCAAGCTCTTCATCACATTCCTACTCGGTGGAGTCATGATATCCTAGTTTATCTTATTGAGCATTGTAAAATGAGATAAAGAATAAAGAAGAGGAGATAAAGAAAAAAGATCATTTTATTTTTGAAATGAAACAACAGATGGATTCCATGAAAGAATATCTTATGACCAATCTTGGATACCATGGTGGGACATCAAATATTGGCCAAGATATGCTAGCACCTCTGGCCCCATCAATGCCAGCAACCAATCTTGGATACCATGGTGGGACATCAAATATTGGCCAAGGTATGCTAGCACCTCTGGCCCCATCAATGCCAGCACCTATGGCTCCATTAATGCCGCCACCTATGGCTTCCCAGATAATAACATCTATGGGTCCCACATCTCCATCAATTTATCAACCTACACCTCGACCACTATATCCTGATTCATCTTACGTCGATCCACAATATCATGGTTCGTCTCCACAACAAGCACCATGATTGTATCTTTTGATTGTATTTCGACTTATTTGCATTAATGTAAGTTTAACTAAATTTTTATACTATGAATATTATTTTTATTTCATTTTTTATTGGTGATAAAGTCATTTTTAATATTAATTTATGTTGTTTATATTCTACAACTTTCAAAATATCCAAAAATAATTAATTAAAAAAATTGAAAGTCATTTTTATATATATAAAAATAAATTAATTTAATAAAAATAATACAGCCAGCAACCAATTTTCCGTTGCTGATTGTAAATAATTCCTCAATCAGCAATGAAAAATCCATTACTGATTCACAAAACCAGCAACGAATTTTTCGTTGGTAATATTAGCAATGGAAAATCCGTTGCTAATATATGTAACGGAAAATCCGTTGCTGATTATAAGTATTGGAATTTTCGTTGCTGGAAAATCAGCAATAAACAAATTTGTTGCTGATGATAGATCTGCATCCAATATTTGCCGTTGCTGATTCTGTTGCTAAATTTTTTAGCAACAAATTTTAGCTTTATTTGCAATGGATTAGTTAGTTGCTAATTACACATTTTTTTAGTGGACTTCCAATGATAGATGAAGGAACCTAGGTGAATCAATTAAAATCTCTTTAGAGCTTCGAGTTTTATCAGCTCCTCTAGATCCATGGTCACTTCCCTTATGATAATTTCCATCGTCATCACCGAACCGAACTGATTTGGTTTCGGTTCGATTCAGTTTATTTTTTGGTTTTAGGTTTATAAAACCAAACCGAACCGGTCAGTTTTTTCAAAATTTTAATCGGTTTAATCTTTTTTTTCACAGTTCGTCTTTTTCAGTTATTTTTTTCTGGTTTTCTCAGCTTAATAGGTTTTTTGATTTTTTTTATCACCCCTAATTTTGAAGAGTTAATTATACTTTTAATTTAATAACATTAATTAATTTGCTTTTTTAAAAACTATACATTTAATCCCTATATTTTAAAATTCTCCTATAATCTCAATCCTTCCTTAACTTTCTATTATTTTCCATTTTACTCTAATTTTAATTAGTAAAATAAATAATATCGAACAAAAGTAGATCATTTTTTTCCAAGGAAATGTATATTTTACCCTAATCTTTTTCCCTAAATGGTACGGAATAATAGTATTGTTGGAGGTGATACACAAATCATTTAAAATACAAAAAGTGGAGTAGGGTGATTTTGATTAGGAAAGAAAGCATTTTTTAGGGCAAAAATAAATTGAGGATAGTCAACGTTGGTCAAACGATCAATTAATTATTTTTTATTATATACTGACTAATCGATTAGTCCTGATAAACTATAGGGACTAAAGTATAGTTCAGTCGTGTTTAGAAGGGCTAAAATATACAGTTTCGTGGTATCCAAATCTTGTTTTGGCAGGATACGGAACCTGGAGGGGGCGGGAGCGATGGTCAGCGATGGCAAAGAAGAGAGAAGAAGAAGAAGAATCGTGGAAAGAGGGTCGGACCGGATGGCTCTAATCACCGGCCAAATTCAAAGTCTCGATTCGTCATCATCACAGGCATCTTCAACAACATCAAATCATAGTCACCTTGCACATGATAATCCATCATCCCCATCAACCACGGTCTCTCAACATGCTCAAATTGATGGTAGCTTTTCCTCCTGTTTCCTAAGATATATATGTCACCAGAAATTTTGTAAGTCGTTTTTTGTGTTGATTTGGGACAGGAATGACAGCTTTTCAAAAATCAGGCAACATAAATTATAATCTGCTGTACAGTATTGAGATAAATGAGAATTGGGTTCTCAAAATTTTTCATAGAAAATGGGCACGCTTTTTTTCTTTTTTCTTTTTTAAATCTGGATCATGATCCCCAACCCCTACTTCTGATTTTCCCATGTTGCGATGCTTTTGAGATAGGATTCCTAGGATCCATGTAGAAAATAGAGAAGCCAAATTTCAATACTCCATTGACCATTCTGGAAAGCAGTTGTTCTTGTAGCAATATCAGATTCTCCATAGACATTAATTACACTAGTTTATGAATTTTGTTGTTTGAATTGATGAAATTCGGTAAAGGAAGATGCCCTTTATTCCAATTCATAATTTGTTACAAGTTAATTGAATAAGCAGCTATGCCTGTAGGCTATGGAGGAAATATGAGCCCAAATAACATGGACGCTTATCCATGATTCCAGACCTTAAATTGATAATCGCTAATAGTTTTCTTTGTTTTTTGTATGAGTATGCTGAATTTCTTTTCTCAGCTGCTGCAATAGGTTTACCGTCGCAGTTTCACCCTTCCTCTGCCCATATTATTACTTCAGAATTATGCCTGGATTGTTTCTATTAAAAAGAATTGAACTTGTGAAATTCAGACAAGTCCCTGTATGCTAAACAAGGAGCTGCTTCTGTCAACTTCATAATTTGGTAGCTCAGAGTGTTTGGTTTGCATCACGAAACATTGTTTTCCTATTCTATCAAATTCTTATCCAGTGTGCTGGTGTCATGCATAATTTGTTCTGAAGGTCACAACTACTTGTTTCATGTTTCCCTTTGCTCTTATGGCTGTTACAGCTGGTTCTGGAGGAGCAGATTACGAGTCTGGTTCTAAATTTCCGAAACGAAAGGCCAGCAATGAAGCTTCCGAAGGGATCGACTTTGACATTAGAAACCAAGTAGAACAACATTTACAGGAACGAGTGACACCTACAGAAGCTTACAGCAAGATGACCGAAATACAAACGTCTATAGTGACACCATCAATTCGAAAGGCATCAGATAAGCCCAATTTTTTCTCTTCGAAGAGAATAAACTCCTGCATTATAGCCTCCCAGAGATCTCGTGTTATTTGTTCTCTCATAATAGCTTCTCTCGTGCTTATATCTTACATTGATTATCCACTGCTTGGAATTAACATAGTGAGTTCAGAGAGCATTATAGCCTCTGGGCCTCTTTACATAGTCCTGCTAACTGATGTAACAATTGTGCTTGTCCGTCTGTTTCGTGAAAGGGGAAATCATGGCAGTGAGGAATCTGAGAGAGAACGAATGGTATCTAAGGAAGATGGAGATAACTGGGTGGGAGCAGTTAAGCTCTTGGAGAGAGGTTTGACTGTGTATCAGGCCGTCCGCGGCATCTTCATTGACTGCAGTGTTTATTTAGTCGTTGTTATCTGCGCCCTCTCTCTATTGTAGTTTTGATAGCAAGATGAATATTTGTAAGCTCTTGGCTGCATGGAGTATGGATCCAATTCAGCAGAGCAATAATGCTTGTTGTAAAATCCCTGAACTCATTTGTTCATGTCAAATTCCATAAACACCATTACTTGTACTGTAATTATTTCCTTCCCTTCCTCCCTATATGTAGTAAACCATTTTGAATCAAAGCGTCCCTTTTGCAATATTAGAGATAAGTTACCTAAATAAAATTGTCATGCTTCATTAATTGTCAACTCCCCCAATCCTCGCTGAATATGTATATGCATCAACCTTGGTAATGGGAAATCTGGTGATTAATCAGATAACGAAATCTCCACGATCTTCTCGATCTAATAAATGGAGATCGCGCTTTGAAATAATCCACCTTTCAATCACCTCAAGTATATGCTTCAACAGGAATTACTCGAGGGTAGATTGACTCAGAAACTGAAGGTAAAACACTACTTTTTTCCCTCGATAACGTGACAATAGGAAATGCTTCTATATTTTGCTGCTCAAGAGAAGCAGAGATCGATCATTGGAACATTAAGGTACTTAAAGTTACAAATAACATTTCAATATATTATGTGTACAAGTTGATGGCATTAATCTGTGCATATAACCTTAACTGATAAAGTTCTACAGTACAGTTGCAGATAAGGGGAAAGCTGGCTGGCTGGCTAGCTGGCTTAGCAGGTATATTTGGGCCATGGTCAGATCAAGCAATAAATATGAGCAATGCGAACTCAGTGACATTGATGAATCCGATAAATTGGAACTAGCAGCATCATTGGCATAGAGGGCTGCCAAGACCCTTTATCTCTTCATGAAGAGTAATGCAAAGCAGTGGTAGGCGAGCTTTTATTGGTTAGTTTAGAGGGAAGGCGTATGCCTTCCATATTGGTTGGTAAAGATCAGCTTGTTGGCCCAGGGCACTTCAAGTTCAAATCATTCATTCAATGAATTTACGGGCCGATGCAAACAA
>Ga0325411_1000154_pt1 | contig 69503 bp, 49 predicted proteins | sample PopdelMetagenome_13_FD_206181 | JGI IMG/M metagenome (GOLD analysis project Ga0325411, IMG submission 206181) | Populus deltoides microbial communities from Bellville, Georgia, United States - Xylem-PdIQD-R4 | ecosystem: Host-associated > Plants > Phyllosphere > Stem > Wood/Secondary xylem... | reverse complement strand
AATGCTGTCCTAATTTCTCACTATTGGGGTCTACTGTAATGCTGTAAAGACATCGCTGATTGGATGTGTATAAGGAATTGTAAGCTAGGGGGTGTCAAATTCTGGTTTTTTGATGGGGGTTTAAATGGCCTTTTACATGGTTTATTTGGAGGGTAATTTGATCTTTAAGGAGTTGAGATGTCTCAATCAATTGTATAAATTTAGCTTTTGAAGATTTCATACCTGTCCTAGGCCTATATTTTTGTTCAGGCTTGTTTGCTCTTTGGTTTATGGATTATTTCTGATTTTACCCTTAAAAGGTTTGAGCTTTTTGGATATTTTGTTTTCGTTTCCCTTGCTTTCCTCCTTCCTTTTCTTTTTCTGCTTCCCCTCTCTTGCCTAAGTTCTGTCTAAATGTCATCAGAAAGGTGTTTTTGTTTAATAATTTACACTTTTGGGTCACACTTTCACATTCCTTGATTGGTATGTTGTTAAAGGCACCATTTTCATTGAACTTGCTGGTTCTATGATGAGACTGGTTATATGATTAATTGGTTGGTTTGTTGGCAGTTATTTCACTCCTGACACATATGCTAATGAGCATTCAGCATGTGCTGCAAGGCTTGCAGCAGGATTGTGTGCTGATCTTGCTTCAACAATTTTCTCAGGACGGGTGAAAAATGGTTTTGCTATGGTATGTCTGATTGCATGTTATGTAATTTTATTGGTATTGTCAAGGGGTGGAAGAACTGTCTATATTATGTTCTTAATGATATTTAATATCAATTAGGTTCGGCCTCCTGGCCATCATGCTGGTATAAGAGAGGCAATGGGATTCTGTCTTCATAATAATGCTGCAGTTGCTGTGTTAGCTGCTCAGGCTGCTGGCGCCAAGAAGGTGCTTATAGTTGATTGGGTAATGTCCTTGTTGACTGCACTTGATACTTTTTTTTTTTGCTGACAGCTTTTGATGCCTTTTGTTGCCAGTCTTTGTTCTTTGCTTTTGACCAGTAAGCTGAATTTTTTCTTATATTTTTATACTTCTCCGATGATTCTTGCAGGATGTCCATCATGGAAATGGCACACAAGAAATATTTGATCAGAACAAATCGGTGAGCTGTACAATATGTTTTGTAATCCAAATAATACTAAAGGAGATCAAATATGTTCCTTTTCTCGAAACTGAAAGTAAAAATTTCCATACCTATCCTAATGAATGAGCTACGCACTATATAGTGTTAGAAGCTGATTTGCAATTCGTTTTCCTGTTGTCTTTTTATCAACCCCATCAATTTGTTTTTGAAATGGAGAAAAATGAGGTAATTCTAGTGCCTATACTTTTGGCAATGTTTTAGAATTAGGCAATGGAAACACCTAGTATAGATAATTTTGAAGTATTAAAGAGATTTCCTTCAGTAATGCAGAGCAGTCTGTTATAAGGCACAATTTAAGCATTCTAAGCATGCTCTGGATATCTTCTCTCCTTTGCTGCATTTAATGGTTTTTTTTATTCCTTTTGTTTTTTTGTTAAGTGCTTTTGTTGATTGACTTGCATATATCTATAGGTTTTATACATATCTTTGCATAGACATGAGGGGGGAAAGTTCTATCCTGGCACTGGCTTTGCTAATGAGGTATTTGACTCATCACACCATTTGCTTTACTTCTTAAAAGGAGGATTAAGGCTCCTCATTTAACTAAAAGGAATCTATAGAGGGACACATAAACCATTCTCTTACTACCTCTGTATATCCAAGAATTGAAATTTGCCTGTCTTTTTCCCTGCTGTACCCTACTACGAGTTCATTTGAAGGGAATGACTCTATGATCCAAGAAACTGAATTCATTGAGCTGGACATATTCACTGATTGAATGTGTAGGGAAATACAACTTTGTTTATCGAGCTTTTCAATGAAAAGTTTTCTTGAACTGATAATGGAGACGTGCATTTATTGAAATATTTCATACGTCATCTCCAATGAATTAAAGATTATCCCCTGCAACTGGATATTGTTATTCAGTTGTTATTTTGTTAGTACTATTGCTTTTGTTATCACTGTGATTTGGTTTCTTCTTTTTTTTGTTTGTCTTTGTTTTTGTTTATTTTTTTGAGAATGGTTGTTCTTATTGTAGTTAGACCTATCCTTAGTTGAGAGTTCAATAATCCATTTCCTAAAATGATAGCTCTGTCAATGATGTGTTATAATTCACACTGAGGATGTTTAGCCATTAAGATAGAGAGGGAAGATATAGTGTGTTTGATTTGTGCAGTTAGATACAATTTATGTTACTCTTTGTAAAAGTAATGCACATGTTTTTGCTCATTGAGGTGAATTATTATTTTTGAGCTCTGAATGATATGCTACTGCTTGAGGAAATTATTTAAAGATGATGCATATTGTCTAGTTTATAGGAAGTAACAGGTCTGAACAGTGCAGGTGGTCAAGTGTAGAAGAAAATTCACTGAGTTTCATTAGAAGAGGTTTTTAAATTGATCTTTTCACCAGATATTGTTATGTTAGATATTTCTGAAGCCAAAGCTTAAACTACTTTGGAGCTGGAAGAATATGGGTAAGTAAAAGGATCGCTGTTAGCATTTGAAACTTAGGAAATTATAGACCAGGCCTGTACCTCTGTTCATTTTGTTCCCATCATGGTCTCAGAATATTTCATGGTACAGGAAGGTTGGCACTAACATTCAAAATTTTGGTTTGGGTTAATACACAGCAAATCTTGGTTGTGTTAGTAATAGAGCAGGTTAATTGTGATTTCTCTGGTATTCAGTGTCGAGGACTTTATTGTGTTAAATTATATAATTTGTCGCAGTGTGCCTGTGTGCATCATTTTTTTTTTCCTTTGGAGACAGAACACTGTATCCATCTTTACTATTTGTTGTTGTTTGGAGCTTGTTATTTTGATGGATTACCCGTGTCAAGATGACAGTATGGTACCAGTATGAAATGTGTTGGACCCAGAGATTTTAACTTTGGACATGAAGTGGAGAAAAATGAGTAGTTTCCTGCCAGTTAGTGAGATTACCATCAATGGTGCTTTGCCATCTCCTTACCAAGGTCTCACCTTTTACATGAGGCTCTAAATGAGGCTACAAAGGCCTCAAGGAGAGCTGCGAGACGTGGAGCTCCCATGAGGGCTAGTACATTGTTTTCATTCCCTTTCCTCTCTCTCTCTCTCTCTATATATATATATATATAAACATTTGATAAAAAAATGAAAAGGAAATGGCTAAGATTGACTGAAAAAAAATGTAATGAAAAGAGAAGGGAAAAAATTTATGCAAAGTAATATTAGAACATCCTAATGTGCAAGCTCGGTGTATCTGCAAAGCTGCATCTAAAATTGGGACACTTTTAGGATGATACATTTTATCCTACCAGTATTTTTCTCTTCTGGTTAATGTGGTTTTACATGCTGTGTAATTATCATTGACCTATATATCTTCATATATATGCTCTATTAATTTTTAGCATCTTACTTCGAGTGTGGTAAATGTTCATGGATGTTTTTGCAGGTTGGTAGAAATGGTGCAGAAGGATCCTGTGTAAATATTCCCTGGAGTCGTGGTGGAGTTGGTGATAATGATTATATTTTTGCTTTTCAAAACCTTGTGCTACCTATAGGTTGATCTCTTCTGTTATTTCATAAATGTGAAATAAATTTAGCAAGGAATTGTCTGCAGTCTGTGCTTTGGCAATTGTGTATATAGTTCTAGTTTTTCCTTGGAGGAACTAGGTTAGGGAAAGACTGCGTGTTTTGTAAAATATTAATGGATTTTGCATGCTAAATGTTGAAATCTGCTTCTATGTGGAAGTGGGTTCTTTAGCTTGTGCTCTTTTTTATTTTAAAAATATTTAAAAGAGAGTGCATCAATTGTCTGGCTATAATCAGTACTCTATTATGTAATTTAGCCTTTGGGTGATGAAGATATAGTATGGACTGCTGCTCTGGCATAAAGTAGCTAGATTGGTAAGCAAAACTTGAGGTTGTAAATGTTTCTTCTAAAACCATGTGCTATTGTGCTGTTTGTGTATAAATTTCTAGTGTCGTGTTGGTTTGCCATAGGCATGCTTAGGTGCAGGATGCTCTTTGCTGAGGTGATTTTTAATGCTTACTAATATTTCTTGTTGCCTGTGTAAGAAACTACAGTTAAGTATTTGTTATGCGTTTGTGAATGAAGCTATGTTATATCTTTTCATGGAATGTTTACCATCTTGTCTTTGTTCCAGTGTTTTGTATGGTTTGCAGTCGTTTTATTTCTCATAACAAGTGCATGTCTTTCATGCCTAAAACATTCAATGATGCTTGAACAACATGATTGCAGCCACTGAGTTTGCTCCAGATTTCACCATCATATCAGCTGGATTTGATGCTGCAAGGGGGGATCCTCTGGGATGCTGTGATGTAAGGATTTTGCTTTTTGACTGAACTGTTTGCAATTGTTTCTTGTCTTCTCATTTCACAAGATATACTATTTCTACTGAGCTATTTGGTAATTTTCATTGTGTTGTAAAATAGTCTAATGATGCATTAATTGCTTGCAAAGAACTGAAGGAGCTCTGTCCATCCAAAATTATCGACTTTCTTGCCATTTTTTCTTTCGATGTTCCATGAATACAATATCTACTTCTATGCTTCTTTTATTCTTGATGGTTTGTCACATTGACACAGCAAGGATGTTTTTGTAGGTAACTCCTGCTGGCTATTCACGAATGACAGATATGTTGTATACTCTTACTGGTGGAAAGTTGCTTGTTATTCTAGAGGGCGGGTTTGTCTACTAGTTGACACTTTAACTTTATTATAATTATCTCATGTCAACTGAGTTCACAGGAAAATAATTTCATCTGTTGCAGATACAATCTACGTTCAATATCATCTTCTGCCACCTCAGTGATCAAGGTGAATATTCAAGTACCCGAAATCATATAAACTCGTCATAGATAAAAACATTTAAATTTGGATGGTAGACTTATATATGAATCGAAATTTACTTTGCATAACTCTGCATTTGCCATGAAGAAGTTACATGATTGAAATTGTTAAAAAAGATCTAGGGGTGACGATACCATGGCAGCCAAGTCCAAGTGGTTGTACCTGCTAACCTCCTAAAATGATCAGACTCTAGGGTCTTCAAACTGACCTTTGTTGTCTAAAATCTAATTACTTCACTGACTGGGCATTTGTTGAAAAGGTATTGCTGGGTGAAGGTCCTGGATATGAATTGGGAAACATTGCACCTTCCAGAGCTGGTCTTCAAACTGTTCTGGAAGTCATGAAGATTCAAATGAACTTCTGGCCATCTCTTGGATCTAGCTATGCAAAATTGCAATCCCAATGGGGAGCATACTGCAATACAAGTGAGAAATTCCTGCTTGCTATCTTTCAGTTTATTCAATTTTTGATGGTTCAGAGCTTACAATGCCCTTCTCTCTACTTTTTAGTCAAATTTTAACTCGGAAAGATGTTCAGAGATTTTCCGTTTGTGTTTTCACTACTCTCAATACCTGCAGGAAAACAAATAAGAAAGCGGCAGAGGACCGAACCACCCATATGGTGGAAATGGGGAAGAAAGAGGCTGTTGTATCATATCCTTGTTAGGCGTCTTCATGTAAAATCAAAGGGGAAACCTTCTCTTCATTCATCGTAGTGGTAGTCTGAAATTTTGTATATCAGTAACTTCTAGTTCTGTATGACTGCTACACCTTAGTGGTGCTGCGTTGCTCTGAAAAGTGAGTTTCGTATCCGCTCCTTTTGGCCCCCTTCTGTTTTTTAAACAAATTGCTGTCCCTTCATTTGTTTCTCTTTTTGTTGATAAATGATCAAAATGTGCTGAAGCCCCCAGTTTTTGTATGAAGCTCTTTAAAAAAATAAAAATGAAAATTGGGTCATGAAATAGCAATTTCATTAAATAAGAAGTAGCGTAGCTATTTTCAAAATCCGGTGGGTATGAAAATGAAAATTAATTGAAATGAGATAAAACAATACAACTAATTAACGTATTATAGGGTTTAATGGCCCGCTAATTTAAGCACAAAATATTATGTTAAACGGAGATCGTTGGAAATTACTTTAGGTTTGGGAAATTATTTTCTAAATTTTTTTTGTGTTTGTTTATTATTAGAAAAGTTAGTTAATGAAAAATATTTTTCAGTTAAATGAAAACTTGGTTTAGTTTTTAAGAATTTTTTTTTTATTCTAGGCGGAAAATATTTTTTGAAAGTTGGGAAAAATTTATAAATGTCATTATTTATATATTATTTTGAATATTTGTTTTTCAATTCCATCCCTTAAAATTTAATTTTTATATTAACTTTGTGGTGTGTTTATTTCTCGGAATGTGGTTTTCGTGAAACCATTTTCTAAACTTTCCTGTATTTGTTTGTCATTAGAAAAGTTGGTCAACGAAAAATAATTTCCAGTCAAAGAAAAATTTGGCTTGGTTTCCAGAAAAATGTTTTTCTTTTATTTTGGGCGGGAAACACTTTTCGGAAGTTGTGAAAAATTTAGAAATATCATATTATTTGCTGATTATATCAAATTTGGTCCTCAAACTTTTGATTGCTATATATATTTTGTTTTGAATATTTGTTTTTTAGTTTCATCCCTTAGAATTTAATTTTTATATTAACTTTGATCCTTATTTTTATAATTGTTATTTGCTTTTTCCTTATCATTTTTTAATTAAAATTTTTTATTTATCAAATTTGATCACCATTCTTTTGATTGTTACTTATTTTATTTGAAATAATTTATGAAATGTTAATTATTATTATTTTAATTTCTTCATCTTTTAATTTTTTTTATTTTTTAGATTTGATCTCTATTATTTCGATTATTATTTATTTTATTTGAGATAATTTATAAAATTATATTTGTTTTCAATTTTATTTTCATTCAACTTTTTAATTTGTAAGATTTGTTTATTATTATTTTAATAAACTTGAAAAAATAAAACATTAATAAGTTATTTTCCAGCTCATTTTCCATGACATAACCAAACACCAGAAAATATTTTCCAACTTATTTTTCATTACACTACCAAATATCAGAAAATAGTTCATTTTTCTGGAATTTATTTTTTTAAAAAAACTACTTTTCAGCAAACGTTTAAAAATACTTTGTTTCTCTCTTGTTAAAGTTGGACAACCAATCAATTGTGCTTCAAAATCCATCTCGGTTTTTCAGATGGATTTCTCATTATTTTGTAATTTTTCTAGAGGCAGCAGGGAGATATTTGACAGAAGAAATACCAAGTATCAGAGCAATCATCACTGATCTTGTTGAGATGTTTGATAAATCAAGCAGTTATGATTAGCATAGAATACAAAATTTCAATGATAAAAAATGCAGAGTCCCTGATACCTTACATCTAATGATACCTTACATCTAATATCAGGTACCTTACATCTTGTTGATCATGTTCTTGATGAATGAATCTTCATTTTCAGTACCCAGCTAGGAAAAGAGAAGTCCTCTTAGCAACACCCCTCCTTCGTTCAAAATCCTTCAGTCTTCTGGTGAAATTTGGAGGAAGTGAGATCCTTATTGATGCATTGTTTTTGGTGGTGCCGTTGGGTAAGCAACTGGAACCACGTAGGGAGGGTGGGGATGGTGTCCAGGTGGGGGAAGCATGACCGGAGTTCCAACAGCCGATGCCATGTGACCTGGAGGAGGGGCAACTGGGTGTCCAAGCGGCGGGCCATACATGGCTAAACCAGGCATATGGGCTTCTGTCCTATGCTTCACTGGCGGTCCCATAGCAGGAGCGGGACCAGCAGGGCTTGTGTTCACTTGTTGACCAGTAATTGGTGCTTGATGAGAAGACACATCTCCATTGTTCAAACTTGTAATATCATGGATGCTAGACCTCCTCCTATCTCTATTCATTGAGTTCAATCGGATGAAGTATTTTTGAGCATGGCTTGCCACTTGCGTTGGTGTTCTTGATATGACAAAGTTTCTTGATATGCTTCTCCAATCTCCTTTGCCGAACTTGTCAAGACCAAGTAGAAATAACCTGCAGGGAAAAGAAATGAGAGAGAGAGAGATTAGGCCAGTACCGAACTAATTATTCAAAAAAAAAAAAAAAAAAAACCTTGTACGAAATTAACATGTGGTTTGCGAAGAAACACAAGATTCTAGTTCCACTTAAAGTTTGCAACCAACCAATGAACTGCTACACCAAAAGCAGTCACTGTCTGCTACATTAAACTAATCAACTTTGTTCGTTTATATTGGTAATTACCATAACATGAAGGAGAGTTTAAATATAATCCGAAGAGAAAGTAGATAGACGTGGACTTACCTATGCTCTTCTTCTGTCCATGGAATACCTTTCTTTCTTTCTTGTTCTGATCTTGATGCTCCTTTGCCTCCATGTCCGGATGACTCATGACCTAACCCCACAAACCCACTTCCATAAGCACAATTCAATTTCTTAACGGTAGTCATCGTCCCAGAAAGTCCATGAAGATCCTTAGTTGAAGATGCGGTTTCCTCTCCTTCATAATTTGGTATTGGTACGTTTCCTGCCTCTATAGCACAAACATCTTCTACTAGTATTTTGTAGTGTAGTTTCAACTCTTCAAGACTTTTGCTAGGCACCATTGAAGCAATCTTTTCCCATTGCTCATTTGAATCCTCATCAATCCAATGCATCGCTATTGCATTCTCAAAAGTTTTCTCTTCATCTCTTGTCCAAGTAACTACACTTGCCATAGTGTGTTTGCTCCACAATTCTTTTAGGTCAATATATGGTATGATATGGTGATAAAAAGTATGTCAATGGATGCATTATGATCCCTCCCCCCTCTAGTTATGGGGTTCTGCTGGGAAAAGAAAGGGTGCGTAGGATAAGGAGGAGAAACATTGGCGTGTAGGATAATTGGTGGGGTGTCCAACTATCAATTTGATGAGGACTCCTTTGTATACATTGTAAGGGCAAGTTTGTCATATTTATATCATACTTCGAGAAGTATATAGAAAAATCTCTCCCTTGGGTGATCACGCTTCACTTTTTTCCTTGCAAAGTGCCACATTCTCAATCATGGAAGAGTTCGAATTGAGAGGGAAAGGTCCCTAAGAGATTCCAAATCTCCAATTACATGTAATTTTAGCCACACTCTTAAAACTATGATTCCGACCCACGCTCCATTATGATTTGCCATTGAGTCCATGGCCTTGCTAACTCTTAAGAGTTGATCTTTTTGTCAAGTGAATAGTGACCGATTGTGAAAATGTAATTTCTTATGAATCTTTTTACATGAGCTGGTTTTAGGGTTTCAATTGATTTGTCAAATAAAAGTAAAGTCTATAAGCCCCCAAGTTGTTGCATTTTAATTTTAAGGTAGATTTTCTGAGATGAGAAATACTTTCAAGAGTTGGAAAAATTATTACACAAATTTTTTTTTTTTCTTTGTAGGTTTTATTTTTCAAACAATAACTGACAAAAGTATTCAAGGAAAGAGAAAAGGAAAGCACAGGCCACCCAACTATCTTTTCAAATTTGCACTTGTTATTACTTAATCAATCATCTATGTAAGTATTAACTTGGGATTCAATACATCCTGGTGCTGTTCAACTACAAGGTCCCCTTTTTTTTTTCTTGCCATGTGTTCTTTTAGTTTCTTGTAAATTAAGTCAATGTAAGTTTGAGACAAGCTAACCGTATGCTTTTGTAGAAATATTTCTTTCAATATTTTCTACCAATATGTTACCTCAAAGGGTATCTAGCAATCACCAACCTCTCTATCAATAATAACACAACAAGGCACTGTAACCAATGACAAGCACCACTTTATTACTTATCTAACAATCATCAACTTATTTTTCTCCACTTATCGAGGTAACGCTCTATCATTTCTCCACTCTCTATGAGGTAAGCTCATGCGACTAGAGTATATAAATACCTTGGGTCAATAGGTAAGTTAACATAAGCAATAACACAACTTAGAAATAAGTCCACACAATAGGACTCCACACATAAAATAGATCATGTTGCTCACCTATTACACTACTCATCTTCTCCATTATTTTCATGCTCAACATACTTCTCTTTTTTTACATTTACTAGTTTAAGCATCAAAGAGCCCTCTTATTCTAATGGAGAACATGTTTTTGCAGATGAGTAAGGAAGTCACCCTGTCAACCCACAAAACCAGTGGTCAAGTCTAGTCATTCCAAGTAGTGGACAAGTCCATCATCACATCAGCTCGTCAACCATGTCAATCCCATCCACTTTATAAGCATAAGATGTGACCATGGAAAGTCCAATCTATTTTGAAGTCTTTACGACTTCATCAGTGGGGCTGTAAGTGAGAACTTGAACAAAAGTTAGTTCAATCTCGTTCACACTTATCACTAAAAAGTTATTTTCATGGCCGATGACTTAGAAAATCTAGGACATGAAAGATTAACTAACCTCCCTACCACAAGTACTCCAGATCTTCACCAACTCTCTTATGAAGTGAAAGTGCTTATTGATATTGTTTTAGCTATACAACAATAGATTTGGAAAGATGACTCTAGTTTCTTAAAGGGATAGGAAAGAACGACATGCAAATAAGTAGGTACAAGAACACTTGTATGCTAATTCTTTGAAGAAGTTTCTCCTGTTAGGAAGAGCACTCCTCAATAAGTCCTAGCCATAGAGGTGGCTACTGCTATCAATCTCCTTATGAATTTCATTTGCATACTCCTCATAAAAAAACACCTAGATAGGAGACAAGATTAATAATTGTATGAGCTCCTAAGAATGAACATTGTTTTTACTTAGTGAGAGATTCTCCACTTTGTCATTAAATGCTATATACTCATCTCTCCAAAGATTGCATCTTTGTAAAGCCTAACTTAGACAAAAACCATAGCCTTACAAGCTTAAGAGAGTGCATACAAAAAGTGTGAAGCATTATAGAGTTTATAACATAAGACAATAACATTGTGTGCAAAGTTTTTATGACTATTCCATGGTTCTATTTGGACTTGGCATCATAGATTAGAGTCTAGCTTCATCCCTAACTTTCATAATCTTAGCGCCAAACTCATCTTCCATTTTAGTAAAATTATATCAGCTAAAAAAAGCATCATTAAGCTCTTCATCATCACATAATGAAAATATTAGAGTGTCAAAGTATATCTCCAAAGGTATTAAGAAAGACCGCTCAACTTGAGAAGTTTACTCAAATTCATTAATATTGAAGCCTCGATTAACGAGGTCTATAACTACTCTTTCTGAGAACAATTGTATACTCTCCCTGATCGAGCTCTCTTTGATATGAAATAGGTGATCAAAAAACCATATACGAGTAAAAAAAACAAGCATAACCAAACAAGAACACCACTATTTCCATCCATAAAGAGAAGAATCTCCTAACCACCATTGATTTCCTAGGAGCCCTAAAGCATTTAAAAGGAACACCAACGGATCTATTTGTGATTGAATGATGTTCCTTGATTTTATAACCATATTTTTTTTTTTACCAACATAAGAATTTAGGTATTATTTTCTATTAAGAAAAAATAATTTATGTGATACTTATCTCCTATGAAGAGTGGCATGAATATAAAGAACCTTAATAAATTTTGTTTCTTCCACCATGATAACAGTCATAGTACTAGGAATGTCATGTTTTGAAAAAAGAGATAAAAATATTGATCTCTATAGATCACCTCTAACAATTTACAAGTAAAGACAACCTAAACAAATAAGAAAATATTCCCACGATGCATTACTTGAGATTAAATGATTTTTAAAAATTGTATCTTTACTTGCAAGATAGAATCTTTTGAGCTTTTTAGTTAAAGCAGTATTGTTTCCCAAAGAAATTCTCCATGTCCATAATGAAATATGTATACATTTATATCTCCAATTAAATCTTCACATATCCGTGCCACGTCTCCATACACAATACTTTTTAAGGATTATAACATTCCCAAGCAACAATATATCGATCGACATTACGTAAAGAAAACTATATGATACACGATTAAAACGCAAGACTCATATGTCCATACATGAGGAAAGATCGGCTATATTTTACAAATCACTCTACTCAACAAAATTAATACAAACAAATATGATCTAAGAGTAATCATACACATGTTGCAAGAAAAAAGAAGAAAAAATCAATCACTTATCACAAATTAATCAACATGAATTCAAACACTTATTGTAATTTAATAACACGAATGAACCAACACATGAGATTTGAACTTGACCTTCTGAAGTAGCTAGAATTAGCAAAAGCATTGGAGCAGAACGTAGCAGCAACATGGTGCTAGAGTGGCGCATGTGCAGTAGCAGTATGGATGGTCACGTGCGGAATTGAATGAGTAAAACTAGAGACAGAACTGAGCCAAAATGAGCTATGATTTATGCTGGATCTCGAGGCATACTTTCTGCTAATTTTTGGAGAGGAAAATTTTTGATTTATGGGTTGATTTTGCTTGGATCGTTAGGTTAATTTCTTGCTGGAACTGCGGGCTGTTTTGGTTGTGTTTTGGCATGGATTTATTATAACACCTTTAACTTTTTAATGCAATTTTCACTTTTTTCAATAATCATGAATGTATAAAATAAAGTATTTTATTTTTATAAAGAACTTCCCTATACTCAATCATTTTCATTGCATAAATATTCTTCTTGTGAGAGATTTATATTTCTTTTATTTTTCATTTAAACAAAAGATTATATTATTTAATTTTAATAAAGTTTCAGTAGAGTTTTCTTTATACTAGAACTCTACCTAAAATTTTATTATGCTTTAATTTACCTGCAATAACAAACAACAACAAACCTCGAGTTTTGAGTTGACCATATTCCTTGATTTGTTTCAATACTCCTAACTTGGGATTTACATAATATATGCACTCATTGATATATATTCCAATGATCATTACTCATGTTTTATATCAAACTTATTCATTAATTCATTACAATATTCCTAGATCATATTTGAATTTTGTTTAGTGTTTCATTAATATCATACCATACCCCAAATTCATACTTTAATTAAATTTCAAATTTATTGATTCCATGCAATACCTTTAATTCATGCTTGAATTCAACTATTGGATTCATTAAATTCATTTCCTTATAGATGGCTAATGCTTAAAAATAATCATATTTATTTATCCAATTCAATACTTTTTACTCGGGCCTTAACTAGGTTATGGGGTTTATTAACTTAATTTTCTAATCATGTATTTTCCCTTCAGAATAACCATATCTAATTACTCTAATATCCTTAACTCGTACTACACGTTGGCCAAGTATTCACTATTCCATTTCAATATTCATAATTTGCATATTATTTCGGTTGCATATCTGTAACCCCTTCCAATTCTCATGTATAGTTCTTACAAAGCACATCATCATAACTCGTCAATTTACATATCATACTCTTTCCATTAAGGCCAACTTAACACTTCCATAATATGCTCGTTGTTATGGTTAGCCTAGATTTTACAAATTAGTCCCGTTGTTATGGTTGAATTAAATTCCACATATTTGTCTTGCTGATGCATATGATTTCAATTTCCCACAATGATCTGGTCGTTGTAGTTAATTCAAATTCCACATTTTAATTTTGTTGTTTTGGTAAATTTAATTTCACATAACGGTCTTGTCGTTACAATCAATTCAAATCCCACATTTTAACTCTTTCATTGTGATCAATTTAATTTCACATAATAGTCTTGTCGTTTTTATCAATTCAAATTCTACATTTTAATTTTGCTGTTGTCGTTGATTGATTGAATTTGACACAATGATCTTGTCATTACTGACAATTCAAGTTCCATATTTTATTTTTGCCATTGTGATCAATTTAATTTCACATGATGGTCCTACCATTGCGGTCAGTTCAAATTCCACATTTTAATTCCACCCCGAAAGCATAACAATTCTATATCCTACCCCATAGGCACATATATCATGCCTTGCAGGCATAACAATTATATATCTTGTACTTCATATTGAAATCATATTCATATACAACGTGTCAAATTCATTGATTTTTTAACATAGTCCACATCCCGCTCATGCGACCGACTTAATTCTTTTTAAATCAATAGCTCCTATTCATGTGACCGTCTTAATCCTTTTTAAATCAATATCCCTTATTCATGCAGCTGGCTTAAAATATTTTGATCAATATCATTAGTAAGATATGCAGGAATACCATATGCAAGTATCCTGTGAGTTGCAGTTACCCTTTAAAGGCAAGATAATCCAAGAACAATAAGAGCCATATATCCTTTGTTTGAAGTGTGGATTGTGAGCTTCCATTGCATGTGGATCCAAAGAAAAAGACTCATCTTAAATCTCTTTCGAGACTTACTTCCACTGAATTTAGGATTTTTAGCAAAATAATCATTATATAGCCTCAGTTCACCTTCCTTTCTATTATAATTGACGATATTGTCAATAGAGCCAAGAGACTCTATTCTCTGCCGTTGATGATTTGATTATTCTTTAGCAATCACTACAATAGAAACTTGGAAGGTGAACACGGGAGTGCATTATTAAAATCAAAAGCATCATAAAAATTAAGATTAGAATGATTTATGATGAACTTTAAGGAAATAAAATGAAGATTGGAGAGAAGAAAATGATGAAGAAAAATGTTCAAGTATGAACGTATTATAGATAATTTTTCTCTAAATTTTGAAATCTTAAAATTTGAATGTTGGTAGTTATTTTTTCAAAATTTGAAATGTCGGCGGTTTTATTAAAAGTTTGAATTTTAAATTTGCTTTTCAAAAATAAAAAAATTGGCAGTATCATATAAAACTGAAATTTGAAAATATTCATATAAATAAAATTTGATTTTAAAAGTTTAAAATTTGAAATTACAATTATATCTTTTAACTTTCATATTACTTTATTAATTTTATATTTAATTGTATAAATTATTCATAATAATTGCATAATTAATAACATTATTATATTATATAAAAATTAATTAAATCAGTTATATAATTATATGAAAATTAGTTTAATATAAAATATATTAAAATACAATGGCTTTTTTTTAATGACTTTTACCATTAAAGTGCACATATACAAAAACAAAATTATACTATTTAAAAAATCATTTTATTAATTTGACTTTTCAAGATAGCATCTCCTGTTCCCGTTAGAAATGCTCTAATTGTTAGAATACTTGAAATTTGTAAATGCAATGAAAAAAAATTCATTTTTAATAAAATTGATTTATATATATATATATATATATATATATATATTATGTTTTTATATTTGAAATGTTCATGATTTGTGAATGTAGTTTGATATTATTTTCAGTTAGCTTAATCATATTACATAAACAATATAAATATAAATAATTTTATATATAATAATTTCAACCATATTAAATTAATTTGTTGGCACATATAAATTTCGATAAACTTTACATTAATAGGTAGACAAAAGTCGACTTTAATGAGTTAGGCACGTGTACTTCTCCAAAACATTGTCGTGGTTGATCATCCACAAGATCTACAAGTTGTTTTTTATATGTCGTGTGTTTCTAAACTTTTTGGCTTAAAAAGAATAGATGGTAACATGTTTTTTTTTAAAAAAAGGTTAAACCAAATTATCCAAGTGACACATAAGCTTTGGTTAAATTAATTGAATTATTGAGCAAAATCAATTCCAACTCAAGCAATTATTATTATTATTATACTAATTCGTTGAGGTTCGTGAAAAATGATCTCTACTACCACAACACTTCTTAATTATGTGGTTTTATATAGTTGTTTGTTTGGATATTTGAAGACTTTTATTTTTAGACCTTTTGAAACTAAAAAAAATTAATGCAAGAGAAAACTATGTAGGATAATGACAATACAAAAATCACAGGAAAAAATCACAAAGTTTAACTAGTGAAGAGAGTTGTGGATGTGAATCCTAAATTTACAATTTTATTATCTGAAAAATAAAACATATAGTTGTTGTCTCCTTAATAGATTTACAAGACCTTTAAATAGGCTAAAAAATCCTACCTCTAGTAGGAAACAACTATGAATCCACATTAAGTAAATAAACAAAAAAATCAAATTAAAACATAGAGTCTGAAAAAACATAGAAAAATAATAAAAATTATCATATCAAGAGCATCAATACTCAAAACATGATTCTAAAAGATCTGATAGCTCATTCAGAATTGTAGTGGCTGCCATATGAATAATTATCTGTAGAATCACATATAAAAATTTTAGTCCGATTCAATGGTCGGATCTCCTATTATCGTATCGTTTAAGGAGCTAATCAATCCTGGTCATTTTAGATCTTTTCTTAAACCTAGACCTGTCCCAATTATCCATAAAAGAATATGTCAGGCCATCTACATAGTCTGTTTGGGCTATATATCTACCTAGTAATGTCAAATCATTACTTGAGTTTCTCCCTAGGTTGAAGAGAACTCGTCCTCGAGTTCTATTCTTTCTCTAGATAGAGTGTCAAGTGCTTAACATTAAAGACATTAGAAGTCTTTAAATGACCATGGAGATGATGTCTATAAGCATTGTCACTTATTTTCTACAACATCTCATAGGGCTAATTTTCCTTTTTTTAAGCTTGTTATACACCCTAAAAACTTGTCACGAGTAAGGATTGCTCATACTAGATCACTAACATCAAACACCACTCTCTTACGATGAGTATCACCCAAGGCCTTATATCGAGCATTGCCGTAAATGATTATCTTCTTGTCCTACTCATAAATATTATGTAAATAATGTGTCATATTGTCAACTTGAACACTTAATCATCTGATACGAGGAACATGCATCGACTTTAGCACCTCTCAAATGGACTCAATTAGGTAACTTGATTTTGATATCTGTTATAAGAAAACTTTGTCTATGGCAAAGTCGTATCCTATTATTTTGGAATGTCTCCCACTAGACTCCATAACAAGTTGCCAAGGCTTCGGTTCCTCACTTTTGCCTACCTATCTACCTGAGGATGATATGCATTATTAAATTTCAATCGAGTCCTCATTTTACACTATAAAATCTCAGAAGTTACTCATGAACTTCACATCTCTATCCAAAATGATGGATCTAGAAATACCATGTAAATGAACCACCTTGTTAAAGTAAATGTGGGATATCCATGATGCATCTGTAGTTTTAGATAGACTATTAAATTGGTTATCTTCGAGGACATGTTCACAACAATAAAACTAGATATCACATTTGATAAGGCTCCCTTAGACCTCTGACAGATAGCATATCTCCTCACAAAACTAGATACATGTTCTGGAAGCTTAGGCTAATAATAATCAACGAACATTAGGGCCAATGTCTTGTCTCTCCCAAAGTGTCCTTTACAATGCTTCTCACAGATAATATGCTCTCATAAGGAGCAATCTGGAATACATAATTGCAAGCCATGAAATAAATAATCATTCATAAATACAAAGTGATCTTGTTTATCTCCATTCATTAACTCAATATAAATATGCCTGAAAGATAAATCTCTCAAATAGAGCTCCATGAAAGTATTAAACCCTATCACTTGGGCACACATAATATATTAAGTAGAGCAACTCATTTATTAAGAGCATTAGCCACCTTATTTAAGCTGCTTGACTAATGCCTTAATGAAAAGGTAAACTATTGCAAAAACAAAACCCGTTTTACGTGATGACTTTACTTATATTGTCCATTTATATTTTTCAATGCCTCATGATTTATAATGAGAATATTTTCTTTTACAATAAGTAATGTCATCAATGTTTGAAACTCTAGAAAATAACATAAAATTCCAAATCATAGTGGAGTAATTTGAACTAGATAGATTATCACTGAAATAGGTAATGAGCCTCCCATCTTGGCTAAGAACTCCCTCAATGCCTATCCTAAATACATCACAATTTACCTCAAACAATTTTTCAAAGTCTAGAAGTGATAGCAGATAAGCTTCAATCATTTTCTGTTTAACAAGCTGAAAACTGGATTTAGCTTTATCTATCTACCTAAAAGGATGCCCATCTAGACACTCCATAATAGGCGTAATAAAAGAACTAAAGCTTCGAATGAACCTTCTAAAGAAGGATGAAAGTCTGTGAAAGCTCTTAATATCTCGAACACTCTTTGGAGTCGTCCACTCCACAATGTTAGAAATTTTAGATATATCAGCCTAAACCCGATTAACAAACACAATAAAGTAGAGAAGTAAGTATCAGTATTAATGAAGAACTTAAATTTCTTGCGATTCATATATAAATGCTCATTGTTTAAGGTTTCACAAGCAACATGTAATACTCTAAGTAAGAATTCAAACTGGGGTTGTAAATTATATTATCATCAAAATAAATGAAAAAAAATTTGCCCACGAATGGCCTCAATACCTAATGCATGAACCTCATATAAGTGTTGGAAGCATTGGACAAACCAAATATCATAACCATCCATTCGTATAACCCTTGTTGATTTTTTAAGGTTGTTTTCCACTTACTCCTAACTTGATTTTTATATGATGGTAACCATTCTTGAGATCAATCTTTGAAAACAACATGAAACCTGCCAACTAATCTAACATGTCATCTAGTCATTGTATTGGAAACTTGTACTTCATTGTAATCTGGTTGATGGCTCGACTATCCATACACATATGTTATGAACTACTTTTTTTAGGACTAGAAGAGTTGGGACTGCACATGGACTCATGCTTTGCTGAATGTAACCCTTATCTAACAACTCCACAACCTATCTTTATAAGTTTTTGGTTTCCTTGAGGTTAAGTCTATAAGCTGGTTTGTTTGGGATACTAGAACTTGAAATTAATTCAATCTAGTATTGAATGTCTCGTATAAGAGGCAATCCCTAGGGTAATTCATCTGACATTAAATCTAAAATTTTTGTTAGCACAACTTTTACCTTACTGGGGTTGTCATCAACATCATCATCCTCCTTAACTGTTCCATTACTAGGAACTAGGGCATACACTACTCATTCGTCCTGTATCTCTTCCATAAACTATGATTAAAACAACAAGCTCTTTCCTTTTTTCAGTTCTCATTTCCACCTTCTCCTTCATTGGTGCCAACATTATATGTTTCCCCTTTAGGCTTTGAGAGTACGTATTTTTTCTATCATCATGCATTATATTTTTATCAAACTATCATGTCCTCCCTTACAGAACATAGCACATATCCATAAACATCACATCACACCAAACACTATCAAAGTATCTTTATCCCATGAAATAGGACACAAAACAAAATTTATCAACAATTAACTCGTTATCTTTGTTTATCCATGTCAACTTATAGGGCTTAGAATGATTTTCAATCGTTAATTGAAGCTTTTTTACTACCTTTGCCAAAACCACATTCTCGTAGCTACCACTATCTATGATTAAAATATATACCTTACTTTTAAAAATGCATATAGAATAGAAGAAACTAGTACGCCGCCAATCTTTAACAAGGATAGTACCACTATTTTCATACAAGATCTCTCCATCATTTTCTGAATCATCATCATTCTTAAGATCAATCATATCCATAGGCTCCTCTATCATTAAAGTGTTTCCAAAGTGTTTATTGATTCTACTAAGCTGGCCAAGGTTGTATAACAGTAACCCTCTAATTATTGTTACGCCCATATCTTATATTATTTTGATCTGCTTGGAAACTTGAAAACTTCTAGTAACAATCCTATCACCCAATAACTTCTCTATTGTCAAAGCCCTTTAATAAGCTTAAAAATTTGTCCTTAAAGGCTGGAGACACGGTGCCTTATATATGGATTGCTTTCAGACCACTTAAATACCTTACAACTATTTGTTCTTTCATTTCTACCAGATCATTCTAAGCTACTAACTAGTAGAAATCATCAGTGTAATCATTAATAGACTTACCTCTTTATCTCTACCTATGAAGCCTCTAGTATAATGTTTGGGAATAGTCAAAATGAAGGAAGTGTTCCCTTATCTTTTTCTTCATCTTATCCCAGTTATTGATTTTTAATTTTCTTTGCTTCTTCTATGTCTTCTTGAATTGTTCCCACTAGGTAGATGCCTAACCTTTCAATCTGATACAATTAATTGAACTTATTTAGGCTTAATAACCTCTTTATACTAAAAAAAAAATCCTCTCAACTTTATTCAATCAATCTATGAACTCTTTTGCTTGTAAAGTTCCAGTAAACTCAAGGATTTTGAAGCGAAAGCTAAAATCCATAGATCTGACCTCTTCCCTTTCATGAGGTTGTCTTCTCTGATTGCGCCTGTGGTTTCAGTACTAGCCAAGGACCCATGGTCGCTCTCCTAGTTCTATTTCCATTGCCTTTTCTCTTCTAGCCTATGAGTCAATTATGAGATATGTATTTGCATGTCCTCCATGATGAGCTCTTGAATGTTTCTCTCCTGAAACGAATGCTCCTCATCCTCCCATTGGACACGTCTTGCTCCACAACCTTTTTCTACCATGGTTGTTTAATGACACACAACACGCAAATAATTATCCATATAATTGTAGCGTATAGCAAGCAATATAAAACCTGGGATCGTTAGGCTCTAATACCAACTAATGCAAGCGGAAAATATATAGGACAACGACAGCATAAAAATCACAAGAAAAGGACACAAAAGGATTAACGAGCGAAGAGGATGCAAATGTAAACCTTGAATTTATGATTTTATTCTTTGAAAAAAAGAGAGCATATGATGGATGCTTTTTTAAGAGGTTTATAAGACCTTTAAATAAGCTAGAAAGACCTATCTTTATTAGAAAACAACTAGGAATCCGAAAACATAAAAAAAATAAACAAAAAATCTGAATTAAAACATAGAGCCTGAAAAAACGTAGAAAAAAACAATAAAACCTGTCATATCAGGAGCATCGATGCTTAAAACACGATTAAAGAAAGGTCCAATGGTTTGTTTAGCGAAACAGTGGCTGCTCCCAGGGAAAATTACCCATAGAATCACTTATAAAAATTTGAGTCCAATCCAATAATCGAATCTCTTGTTATTGTAGTTTTAAGAAGCTAAATAGTCTTGGCCGTTACAATAATTTTCTTGAACATAAACTTATCCCACTTTTCCATAAAAACATATACTAAAATATTCACATAGACTGTGTGGAATAATTCCCATCCAGTAACATCAAATCATTACCTAAATGTTCACAATCAGATACAATATCATTGTTTTCAAAGCTTGGACTTTTTTTTTTTCCCTTAACTAAGCGAGACCATTGATGAAAGATATTTGTCTTATCGAGTCCATCAACGTCCCACTGCATTTTATTCCCCTCGAATATTCTCCTCCATCTTTTATTACACGGGAGCGGCGAAAAGATCATAATTAAGTTTTCTTCCCCTTTTCAGGTGAAAGTGATAATTTATGACAAATGATTTTTAACTTTAAATCATAATTTAAAAAAGTTGATAATTCATGACAAGTAACTTTTAATTTTATTTCATAATTTAAAAGTTATTTCTCATAAAAACTTTATGAAAAAAACAAATTCAAATTATTTAAAGTTATTAAATATATATGGTAAAAATGATTCAAATCAAATTTTAATTTTTTTTACGAAGAGATGTAGTATAAGTGTATGTTCAAAGATAAAAATTTTAATTTTTTACCATATCAAGATTTTACTTAATTTGATGACAAACATTTAAATATTTAAGTTAAATTTATTTTTAATCAAATATATTTCTAATTTTTTTATGAGTCAAAAGTTAAAAAATAATTTACAAAAGTCATATAAAACAAAATCGAAGTATAACTTGACTGCTGAATTTCAAATATATCTTTACTTCTATAAAAAAAAAATATATGATTCTCAAATTCATATATTTATACGACTTTGTTTTCACCAATCTTCCTCTGTCTTACTGGGACGATGAGGTTATAGGTGAATATTTTTAATTTGGTTTGATTTTTATAAAAAAATAATTAAATTGAAATTTTTTTAAAAAAACTGAAACCGGTTCAAACCGACCGGTTTGGTTTGGTTTAGTTTTTTGGACAAAAACCGGTTCAAACCGGTTTGGCTTGGTTTTTTTTCTGGTTTGAGTTCTGTTTAGTTTGATTTTTTCAGTTTCAGACTTATAAAACCAAACCAGTCGATTTTTTTAAAATTTTAATCGGTTTAATCAGTTTTTTTTCATGGTTCGGTTTTTTTAGTTATTATTTTTCCGGTTTTCTTGGTTTGATGAGTTTTTCGATTTTTTTCTCACCCCTACATATTATATTTATAAACATATTACTATACATCTATTTTGAATAAAATAAAGCAATAAATTTTTTAGGGATAATTAAAAAAAAATCTTATAACTTATTTTTATAAATTATACTTTTTATCTTGGGTTAAATTTTTTTAAAAAAAGAATAAAATAACTAAAATGACCTCATATATAATATAATGCAAGAGAACTTAATCACCTCACACACTCATTCTCTTCCTCCCGACCACTCGAGACTCTCTCTCTCCCCTGTTCTTAATCTTTTGTAGATTTTCTCGCGCTCGCCTGGAACTCAAAAGCCATGAATTACATCGATATCCATGAATCATTAAAAAAAAAAAATACAATAAAATCTTAGTTTGGTCAAGTGCTCAATAAATACTAGCGAGGTGAAGCAACTCCTACTCCTACTCCTACTCCTACTAATCCGATCCAACTATGACGGAGGAGGAGACGAGTGACAGATTGAGATATTCTAAGGTGCAAATAGATGAAGCAAAATCTGACTCGAACTGGATCCATTTCCAACTAGTAGAAGGTTTACATTCCAATCTTGAGGTAAAACAAGAACTATAATTATTTTAGCAACAAGATTTGGAGTTGTGTTAGCAAATATGATGTGATCCAAACTACATCAAAGAATTCATTAGAAATTCTAGATGAGCCAATTACAAGATCAAGAGTAAAGAAGCTGAGCATATTTACAAGGATGAGCTTGGAATGCTTCTTGATGATGAAACTGCATCGAGTAGAGATGCAATGTAAGAACTCGGTCTTTGCTTTCCTTTTGCATTCACATGGTTTGCCTTCTGTAGGCCTAATCTACCCTTCATATTCTGACCTTCTCCTCTGCTTCAAAGTTTAATCTCCCTAAGTAATTTTTCTTGGTCCTCCTCCCTCAACTCTCTCTTATCTTCATTCCATCACTGTCTTCTAATACCTCCTCCTCACCTCCATAAGAATAATACCCGCCATTGTCATCGGTGTTATTGTTGTGATAATCATCATTGTCATCCAAAAAAGTAGACTCGGAATTAGAATGATGAGGAATGGATCGGAAGTGAGAGAGAAGGCAAAGATAAAGTTGAAGATTTGTACAGGAAAGGAAACAGAAAGAGACGGTGCAGGAGACAAAGATAGAGTTGAGGATTTGTACAAGAAAGCAAAGATACTATATCAAAGAAAGCCAAAGCAAAAATATTATTACTAAAGAGATAGAACAGTTAACTAAGCTAGACACAAGGATTATAACCTGTGCAGAGTCCAGTTCAAACGCGACATTTTGGAGATTTCAGGAATCAGCTTAGTTAACACCCTTTCTTCAACTCGTGGTTTCTGCAACTAAAACCGAAGAACTTCTAGCAAGAGCTGATCCATGCACCAAAGAAGCTTGTGACCAGTTTTGGCAATTTGTCATCTCTAATCTTATGAAAAGAGGTGTAATCTCATAGGAGAGCTTTTAGAGGTGGGGGATCTGCATGCGAGATTCCAAGATTATACCAGAAAAAAAAAAATTGGAAGGAAAGGGCTCGTATTTCCGTCACATCCTTGCTAAGTTGCCATATTAACTTGAGAACACAACTTAGATCAAAATTTATAGCACTACTTCATTACTTTGAAGATTAAAAGTACCTCTCTTTAACTACCTACGCTCAACACAAATTCTTTATTGTCCAGCTGAATTTTCTAGTAATCTAGAAAGGTCTGATAACAGACTTCGCTCACTAGACAAGCTTGCATCAAGCAGGAAAACCCTCCTCCTGCAGCTACACTTTACTGTAAGAAAAGAACTAGTGGAAAAAAAGAAGAGAGGGTGTAGTTAACTCTTCTGCTTATGATAAAGAATTCTCTCACAATGTTCATTTTCGAAACTAGAGACTTTTTTTTGTGGCTTTGTTATCTTGAACACATTTTAGAAAATGTGTAAAAAAAATGCCGTGCCACAAAAACCGACAAGTTTTTGAAAGATGATAGCTACAGTGGTAATCTGGCCTAGGTTAAACGGCCAACGTGATAGCTGATGCCTAACACACTGTTGGTGAACAAAAACATCAATGCTCATCGTTTTTTTGGATATTCAAAGACCAATCTCCCCCAAAAGTTACAGCAATAAAATGTGTAGGATTGCAGAAGAAGTGATCTAAAATGAGGAGTGAAAGACCGTCTTTGATTCTCACACCTGGAACAAGATTCAAAACAAGGGAAATGATAAGCAAATTGGAAGACTGTAATAAGACAGAAATATAGTGAGGATGAAGTGATCTCACCAAGAAGAAGAAGCACGTCCCAAGTGGGAGAAAATATCCCCAATCCAGTTACTGAAGGACACTACAACATAGTTACATGCGATGCCGGCCTTCAGCAGTGTGAGAAGATTCCATATAACAGAAGCCACCAAGTTCCAATCCATGGTTTGCATTTATCTTGGTGATTTGGAAGATACAGCCCCAATTTGTAAGGATGGGTGGCCAGTAAGTTTTGTTGGCTCCCAACTTACTTTTAAAAGAGCTGCTCTTTCAGGGTTCATAAGCAGAAGCTGCTGCATGTCTTTAGGAAGGACATCGAACACTGCCTGCAGATCTTTCTTCAATTTCTGGCAAGTTTCTGCAAAGTCTACACCAGCCTTTCCTGACTTCTCCATCTGATTGCATTATGAAAAATCAAATCATTTCTCAACAGATCAATGTTTTTCTTTTATTTTGATTGATAAAAACATGGAAAATATTGCAATCTGCCATTCAATCATCGGAATGTGTATAACCTTAATAAATATGTGACCAGAGTTTAATAAAGGAGCAGCACTGCAAACAAATATTTGCTCTTCTGAAAAATAGAATTCCACTAAAGGGATAATCCTGCTCAAAGAGGTCCAAAAGAACAAGAGGGAATTGCGTGGAAGAATAGGGTCCCTTAATAAGTAACAAACACTTGTGGCCTAGTTCATATCCACAATAAAGGACAATAAGCAATTTGGTCTACTTTTAGTGCTGGTTCTCAGCATTCATCTTGACTTCATTGCACATCGTGTACTTTGTCTGGTTGTTTGTTTCCTCTAGCCTTGTTATCACAGCTATTGAACCCGTACAAAATGAACCAAAGTTGTGCAAAATTTGCTGGCAAGAAGTTTTGCCAGAAAAGCAATCCTCTGATGCCAGCAGCACTAATTACACTGCATTGCAGCCTCCAAACCATGACACACTTCCTCTTTCTCAGCCAATCTAGAACTCTCACTATTTAGGCATGCATCACAGTCTCGATTTTAACTACAGTAAAATGAAAATTAGGTTTTCGAACCTCCATTAAGTTATAAATATTTTCAGAGTGATAATTACTTCCAGACGCTAATATCATGACGGTGAACACAAATGCAGAAACTTACTGTTCAAGAAGCAGCCAAAAATACACGCATATACACGTGAAAACATCCCATCTGACCACTATTCAACACAACACATTACATGTTATAATCTTCAGGACAGATTCAAGAGCAAAGTGTATTTTCATCTCATAGAGGCTCTAAAACAAGACAGTCTACTAACCATCTAGAAGAAATTGCAATATACCTCTACTTGGACATTTAAGAAACTAGCATGGACCACTTTTTGACAATGAATTTTTCACGAACCATGAACTACAAAATGCTTAGATCTGCAAATACTTTCAGGCTTAAATCAATTCACTTAGAAACAATAAATACATGAGCTGGTTCATTAACCTCTTGTACAAATAGATCGCTGCTGCCTTAACATGTGCCTGAAAGTTATAGTAAGTACTGGGGGGAGGGGGAGGTGTCCTGTGCCTAAATCCAAAAAACACCTCCTTCACTTAGATGTTTGCAGGCATAGCAATTATTACACAATTGCAACAGATTGAAAAAAGCTAAGGGCATACTGGTTTTCGAAGTACGGTCATTGGAAATAAAGATTTTAGAAGAAACAGAACAATTTACCAGAATTTCTCCATGGAGATGTCTTTCAATAGAATTGAAAGAATCAACAATTTCCAATTCTGACATTTTTGACATGAGAAGCTGTATGTCAGCTTTCATTCTTGCCTGCCTCCAGAGCCTATGTTGTTCTTGTTCAACAACAGTGCGCCGCCTTTGAAACCATGGCATGAAGTTGGGCCCTTTCAGGAACCTCCTGAACAGCAATGTAAACCATCTTTATCTTAACAACAAGCATTGAGAACTTGACCAAAATTGAATGAAGGACTGAGAAGCAATCAAACAAACTGAAAAAAAGAAGTCATATGCAATATTAATAGCAGTTTAACAATTATTACTTGTATAAATCCAGCCAATTAGATTTCATCCGCTTTGACAAAAATTTCCCTACACCTCTTGCTGATAAGTTTGCCAGAAATTCTTCGACGTTGAATGGAGGAAGAGGGGGAGGGTCAATGAATGGAAGAGATCCTTCAGAAGGAGTGCTCGCCCTAAAATATGGGCCAAAAGGAGCCAAGAAGTTTGTGGTGAGCTCCAAGAAATGACGGCGCAATATTTCATTGTTAACAACTGACATTGACTCCTCAACCCTCGGTGACTTCCCAGCATCAATGAGCCTATTCAAGATAGAAGTGTCAGGCTTAGTTGAAGCTACATGGGTACTCCAAACGGCTTCCTTGTGTTCTGTCATGAGGCATAGCGGACCATCTCTCCTCAACTTAACAGCACTCAACAAACTTGAAGGAGAGAACTTTTTCAAGGAAAGCTGCTGAAGACCAAATCCTTCTGGTCTTCCAGGAATTCTGCTAGCAGAAGACCTACTTGCAAAGGCAAACCGGTTTGAATTAGAAGCAGGGCTGCCAACTGAAATAATGTGGGGAATATTACGAAGTGCTTTAAGGAAAAATAGATTTGTCACACCCAAAACCATTGGAGGGAATGCGTCTCCTTCTTTAAGTGAATTCAAATGCTTAAAGTCAGGGTCATGAATGGTGAAATATGGCCTAAAATCAACACTACATGGCAGTGGTGCAACCAAACTGACTAGACTTGCAACTGCCTCACAGCACTGGGGAGGTGTAGGTCCTATGATAAGAATAGGTTCACCGATAAGCAACAACTCCCATAACAACCAGAGCTGCAATAAGATCCCCCGGAATGCACCAAAAATATCTGAATCATGAAAAAGACCCTGTGGAATTAACTGATTAGATGGAAGAAAAGGTGCCATGGCAGAAGCAGATTCTTCAAAAATCCCAATTTCAAAGGGCAGACTATGAGCGGGTGGCAGGCTAACTTTAAGCATGGCATTCCCAATATGAAGCTCCATTTGTTTACCGGGTACAGGAGTAGGCCACATTGAAACATAAGCAGCAATATGCTCAAGAGCTTTCGTTCCTACATCAAAATATAAAGGACCCATAATTTGTAACAAAGGCCTAAACACACTAGAGTAAGGATTATGAGACAATATCACCACAGATTTCTGCTCTCCACCTCGCTTTAGCTTCTCATCATGCCGCTGCCTATTAAATACAAAACCATACAAGTATTTCAAACCTTTGGTGCCATTTCTAATTTTTCTTCTATTAATCACCTTCCCTTTCATGGACTTTGAAGATTCTTCTTCATCATCAATTCCTACTACCTCAGAAGAAGTCACATTTCCTTGTTCAGAGTTCTTCCGCCTTTGGATGCGAAAAAAGAATATGCAGTCATGAATGCTTGAACGGTTCTGGTTCTGGGAAACAGAATCTGGAAATGAACTAAAAGCAACATCAAGTTCCTCTTCATTTGAGAGAGAACCAGGTGGATAACACTCTTCAATGAGCTGACCTTGTTCAAGATCAAATCTAATAATGCAGAAGGCAACAGCCCATTGCTGCAGAGATTCCAGATCAGTCTTTAAACTAAGCTCCTGTTTAACAGAAAATGAAGGTGATCGACTCATTTCCGAGATAATCAGCATCCTTTTACATCCATCAAAAAGGCCAATTCACCTCATCTAAGAGGCACACTTGAGCTACCCTTCCAGTCAAAATCTTCTGGGATTTCTGGCTATTAAACAATTGCGGTAACAAAATCAAAGCCTACGAAAGAAAACCAAGAAGCAAACAATGAATAACAGATCAAAAGAAGTCAGTTTAAAACAAACTTTTTAAGAGCAACGACAATAATTTGTTTGGCAACCAGGAGAATCCATTAAAAGATAAGTAATAAAAATTGAAAAATCTTAAAATTAAACAGAAATCAATAAACTGAATCCAAAAAACCAAAGACTGGCCACTAAAAAGCAATAAAAAGAAAACACAATTTCGCAAATCTGAATTTAAAAGAAGATCCAAGAAAATGGGTAAAAAAGAAACATTTGGCTTACCTAAACCGAAAAACCCAACCAGATTCAGTTCTTGCAAGAAGATAAACCAAAATACCAGCACCCAATTGGCCAAAAACAAATGGGTCTCTTTAGAAACCAGAAAAGTTAAGATCTTCTTGGAGTTGCCTCTGTAACTGTATGGATAGCAGAGAGTTTATATGCAGCTTTGGAAGCAACTACAGTACTATAATTCTAAAAATTCTAACGTGATTGGTAAGGCTATAGATTTGTGGGAGAAATAAATGTATGAAATATATGGCGAGGAAATTATTTGTTAATAAGGCCGCTTTCAATTTCAAGCTCCTCCTGTAGTGTACGTTCTTGCTTGAATTGGGAAATCATCTATATCTGGTAATTAATTATTTTGAGTCCTTTGTCCTCTCCTGTTAAATTCCCTCCCTCTGTCTGGGTGTCACAAAGATTATTATTATTATTTTTTTTTATTAACGTATGCGTGTACAAATTAATTTATATTTATCTTAGTTAATTTTATAAATTTTAAAATTAACGATTTTATAAATTTTTATTAATCCTAAAATTTATGGCACATGATCAATAAAAAACAAACTTAAAACTTAAATTACACCTCTTAAAATTAATTATTATTATTATAAATGGTTGTATTTGGTTAAATATATGTTTAGAAAAGTCATATCATAGTAATATCAACGTTTTTTTTTCACCCTGTAAATGTGTGTTTGAGAGAATGGTAATGTTTAATTTTTAAAGTGTTTTTTATTTCAAAACACATCAAAATAATATTTTTTTTATTTTAAAAAAATTATTTTTGATATCAGCACATCAAAATAATAAAAAAAATCAAAAAAATATTAATTAAAAAAAATAATTTTTTTCTGTCCTATTAGTCACAAATCATCCATAGTAAAATTATGATTAAAAAAAAATTAAATTCACCAGCTTTTCACGATTAATTACACAATAAAATAATTATTTTGTCTTAAAAAAAAAGCCAACCATCTTGCTATCAAAGTAAAATAATTTTTTAAATGTGAGTCATTAGTCATTTTTAAATATACTTGAATAAATTATTTTTATTGTATTTTTAGCAAAGTAAAATAACTTAATTACCATTAAAAATAAAAAAAAATAATTGAATTAGCATTGAGAGGTTATTTTTGTCTTTTTATTTTTTTAACGCAATGAAATGATTTAATTACCCATACAATAATTTTTTAAGAAACAATTGGCATCCAAGGGTATTTTTGCCTTTTTATTATATATATATTTTTTGTTATAATCAAGTTCACTTAGGATCTATTTGATAATTTTAAAATATAAATATTATAAAAAAATATAGCTGATATATGTGTTGCATGCTTCTGCACATGAGCGACCTTCACGCCCTTCGGCATTTGATTGATTGAGAATTGATATTTATAGTTTTTTTTTTCTTTCTATGGAGTTATCCTAGTTTTATGCCCATGATTGTAGGTTTAGCAGGTTAACCTAATTTGAATCAGATTTTTTTCATTGCTTTTTATTTTTTTTCCAGTTTCATCATTCGACATTGATTTATTCGATGATCGAGCTTCGTGATTTTATTCAATATACTTTCAATAGGGTATCCCGGTGTCATGATCGAGTCACATATTCGACATGTTAACTCGGATGAGCTTGGGTCAAGTTTATTTTTTTTACTTTTTTTTCATTATCAAGTTTTTTTTCACTTTATGATAAGAATTAACAAGTATTATTAAAAGATCAATTAGAGGTGTCGATTACAAGGTCAAGGAAAAAGAAAATTATAAAGACACTCAATGGGTTTATTTATGATATTTGGACCAAGTTAAGCTTTAAGACTACAACAATGGATGATTAAGCTCTAATTAATGTAAATCCATATAAGAAAAGGAGCTAGGAAAGAGACAAGGACAAGGAGAGGCAATTTGGGCTTGGTTTCCTCATGGTTTGCGGATTCCTTCACAAGTTTAAGTTGGTTTTGAGCTTATTTTTACAAATACACAGTTTTATGCTAATAAGCTTACCTTTTAATCTTAACATTGGATCGAGTAAGAACTTTTACTAAACATTTCTAAATGTTTTTTTTTTCTTCTATAGGGTTAAAATTTCATAATGATCAAAGATTAGAAAGGCTTTGCAATAAAATTTAGAAGCTACTGTGTGAGATTTACATTATTTTCCTAGTTGGTTTAAAATTCTTTTTCCTATTTGGATTATTACTCTTTTATTATTTTTTCGTACTTGTTTACGACCTTTTTACCTATTATGAATAAGATTATTTAACTTGTATTTTTTTAGAGATTGGATCATCTCATAATAATATTTTATGTGTGGAGGGGTTGCTCATTCTTTTGGTTATTCATTGAACTTTTCTTGGACTTATCAAATATCAATTGTCTTTGTAGCTTTCTTCCTTTAAACTCTCCATTTGTGATTCATTATAGTCATAGGGCTAGGGTCCTTTTCATCTAATAACTCTAGTGCCTTAATTCAAGTAATTATTATATAAGGTTCTGTACCATAATCTAATTTTATATTTTTTTGGTTGTTTCTATCTTGTTTGTGGGTTCAAGAGCTCTTTTAGGCTCGTATCACTTTATTTACTATCATTGTATTTTTTTTATTCGTGTTATTAAATTAGCTAAGTTTATTAAATTCAATCAAATCAATAACCCAAGTCTTAGAATTTTTTTTCTTTTTTAAAAACACTTGCATCACCTTAGCATCTTTTTTTTCCTAGTAAAAAAAACAGGGTCAGCCTATAACATAGCACGAGTCACCTATCTAGTTGAATCTAAAACAAAAACGTCAAAAATCAATAATTATAACATATGAAAGAACCCGACTTTGAGAATTGAATTTGTATCATATCTCTACATTAATCCCATGTAAATAATTTTACAAATTTAACTTTATGTTTATTATTAACAAAAGCTAAAACATGAGGGATTCTTACTATAACATGTAAGTGAAAATATTGTTCACTGGAATAATATTTTTACTATTTTATCCATCCTGTCAAAAAATTAAAACTAAAGGGCATTTAGGTTTTTTTACAAGATCCATTAATCATTACCAAATTGATTGGGAAAACATAAGTTATTTTCGCATGTGGAAAGCACAATTAAACAACCAAAATATCATTGAAAGAAAAAAAATTAAACTAACCTCAATAAGCTTTTTTGTATTTTCAAAATATTTTTCATAATTATTGATTCAGTTGAAAAGTAATTATATATATAAAAAAACAAAATGCATAGTTAAATGACCAAAATGCCCTTAAAAACCAAAAAATTAAAATTGGCCTTAAAGGGCTTTTTTTTATTTTCACAATTGGTTTTCCATTATTATCAGGAAGGTTGATGGGAAATTGGTCTTTAAATGAATATAGAAAAAAAATAAAAAGTAACTGGCACATACGTGGCACGCATCAATGTGTGGGAGGTGTCTGCACTTTTTGGATGACGTGTACAACACCTCCTGGTAGCTAAAACCCCCTTCCATCATGTCATTAGAAGTGTAGTTATGTCTTTTTCTTTTTAAGGTAGCGTGTGTTGGTAGTGGTTAAGCGGTTTGTTGCTAGTAAGGCTTTGTTTTTTTTTTCTTTTCTGTCTCCTCATATGAAAATGACACCTTGGTTCTTTTTGTTGTTGGTATTTCAACTTCAATTCTTTTTTTTTTCTAATTTTGCTTCCTAACATTTTGGTAAAAGTCTTGTTTGTTCTCAATTTCATCCTTCAATGCCAATATGTCATATATTATTTTTTTTAAGTAGGTCCTTATTCTTTTGATTTCTAATTTTTTTCTTAACCTCTTTGTGAAAGTTTTATTTTTTTTAATTTTATTCTTTAATCCAAATTTATGGTATATTATTTTTTTAAATTTCGTCCTCATTCTTTTGATTTTTTTTTCTTTTGTTAAAGTTATTTTTCTTTTTAATTTCACCCTTCAATCAAAAATCTGTTTTTATTTTTTTTATGTCAAATTTGATCCTTATTATTTTGATTGTTTTGCTAAATTGAATTTTATTTTCAATTTCACCTTTCAATCAAATATAAAATTTATTTTGTATTTCAATTTTGATCATCATTCTTTAATTTCTATGTTTTAAAATTCTTTTGTATATTTGAAATTCCTTTTTCAATTATATCCTTTAATATTTGATTGATTAGGAATTGAGTTTCATGGTTTTTTTAGATAGGGTTATTTGGGTCCAATGACTCATGTGACGGGTTTGAAAAGCTAACATGGGTTAACATTTTTCTTTAATGGGTTTTTGATATCATTTCTAGTTGTTATCCCAACTATTAAATTATGATTTATATCTCTTAATTTCTACTACAATCTTAGCAGAGTCTCTTATGTTGGAGTCCCTAAAACAATTCTTCTCTTTATATAGAACACTTGTTTATTAACCAATAGATATATGAATCCAACAACGCATCAATCTTATTCTCAATAATAGACCTTAGGCTTCTCAAGCAACCAATCACTTTAGCAACATATATATAGTAATATTCATAAAACCTACCAAATTATAACATGTGATTTACATTAAAGGTAAATTATACAAATAAAGAATTTACAAGTTCATAATCAACTAATGCTTTTGATTCCTTTTATTGTAATACAATTTAATCATAAAATTTGTCTATTACAATCATTTTAGTATAATATCCCATCTGATCACTAGCTATATAGATGGCCTATCTATCAAACTGTGGGAGTGCATATAGACCCTTGCAAAACATAATATTTATATTAACTCTTTCATATTATGAATCAATAAAATTCATGCCATAAACCTCCCAAGTAAAACGGGTTAATTACCAATATCATAAACCATACATCACATATGGTAACCCATACATTTACCAATATAATTCTTTTTTCCATCTTAAGCCTTAGCAAGCATTTCATTCTTTATAACTCTTACTAAGGGTTTTATATACCATATATCCATCATCCTATATCAAAGGGTAGACATATAACTTGTCTGAAGGCATTATTATATATGGGAAGCCACCTTGAAAGCTCATCTCTCTAAACCCCCACCTCACCAGTTTATCTTTTTCTTACTTAGTTTCATAGCGCTATCTCTTATGGATCTACAAAGGTAAAGTTGAGTTCATAGTGAGAACTTTTTCCATGCATCCTTCTAAAGTGAAAGTACTATATCGTGTACCTTTACACCTTTATATATCAACACCTGTTGTCAAACAATCCCCAGTTATATTATATACACGTTATCAAAAATAAAGTTCATAACACCCTACATTCATCTTGTCGAACAGCTCCAAAACATGCCACCTACATGCTATTAAAATAGCTTCGAAGTGCACATCATACATGTTGTCAAAATAGCTTTGAAATGCAGTATACACATACTGTAAAAAAACATCCACCAATCACCACCGGACTTGCTACCAACACAACCCTCAAACATACTTCAGTACACTGTCAAAAAAGTCCTCCAAGCCCTTCAAGTTATTATTCAAAACAGCCTTTAAACACACTTTAATATGCTACCGAAACAACCTTTAATCTTGACACATTACGTTGTCGAAAAGCCCTTAATCTCAATCCTTTTATCGTGTTATCAAGATGGCTTCCTTTCTCATCATAATTTTACATCCCTCATTTATCCTTCCTAAGAATAGAGCATATCATTTCTTTGGAATACTCAAAATCCCACCATGGGTATTTCCTTGATAAGTACTCCTTAATTTACCATCTTTACATATGGTCAGCCTTATAATTTCAGTCGTTAGTAAATATTAATGGCTCTAGCCTCCACCTCATAGCATACTAGTCAAATAATTTTGGCTAGTTAGTGAAATTAGTGCCTCTAGTATACACCCCGTGGTGAACTAGTCAAATAACATCGACAAGTTAGTAATACTAATGCCTCTAGTCTCCACCTCGTGGTGAACTAGTCAAGTAACACTAGAAAGTCAGGAACATTAACGCCTCTAGCCCTACCTCGTGGTGAACTAGTCAAATAACACTAGTAAGCAATAACACCAACGCCTTTAGTTCCACTCCAAATAACTAGTTAAATTAAGTATCCTGACAGTCAATCACATTGACACCACTAGCCCTACTCAAGATAACAAGTCAATCTCATATCCTGTCACTTAGTCATATCCTTTCATTTAGTCAGTTGGAAGCCACTAGCTCCACCTAGGATAGCTAGTCAATTTACGTATCCTAACAGTCAATCACATTGATGTCACTAACTTCACCCAGGACAACTAGTCAATCTCATATCCTAACATTTAGTCACCTAGATGCCACTAACTTTACTCAATACAGCTAGTCAATTTAAGTATCCCAATAATTAATCACAATGACACCACTAGCCCTATTTAGGACAGCTAGTCAATCTCATATTCCGGTATTCGGTCACTTGAATACCACTAGCTTCACTTAAGACAACTAGTCAATTTAAGTATCTTGATAATCAATCACACTAACACCATTAACCCTACTCAAGATAGCTAGTCAATCTCATATCTTGACATTCAATCACTCGGATGTCATTAGCTTCACTTAGGACAATTAGTCAATTAAACACCCTAGCCATTAGTTTTACTTATGCCACCAACTCCATTTAGGATAGCTAGTCAAATCTCCTTCTTTGACATTCCATACCAAGTTCATCACACGTTCTTCGTAACATACCCATCATCACATCCTGTTTAACTAAATTTCTACCCACTAGTCTTACACATTTTGTTTGGTTACCCTAATTTGAAACCCATTGTTATCACATCATTCTTTATTCATTACCTTTATATGTTTATACTTACACAACTTCCTCAATCTTAAATCCAAATCATAAATTACAGCATTGTATAGCCAACACTCCTTTCAAATACCAGTCGTAATCATTCACTTTTGGATACCTACCTTAATTACCAACATAACATTTAGTTCTGAATTATCTATTTTGACTACCAAATAGAATGCTTTTAAAGTCTTATATCTATTTTATGGATTCATCATCTTATTTTGTCATGTATGGAAACATTTTATTTTTATAAATTGACTTTTTTTTTCACTTTTATTTACTTACTTTATTATTCATCCCATTGAGATTACAATTTTAACTCTATTTTCTAACTTCTTATATTTCACACTACATGAACATTGTATTTCAATGTTTCACATCACATCTAATACAACCATTGCATATCATATTATGCATTATCTTGTTTTTTATGACATGATTATAATACCACAAAAAATAACTACCATACAAGTAGTATTTAAAGATTTGAAGAGCCAATGTATTAAGCACCTACTTGTAGCATGAGAATGTTCTGCTACTCTAACTCATTGTCCAGCTTTAGTAGTCTCCACTATACCAACAGGTTTTTGAAACCATTATAAACATATCAAATCAACTTAGAAACTTTAGCTTGGTCTCTATTTAACACATGTTTATGAATTAACAATATGATAAATTCACAAGATTCAATACACACCCATACTTTCCAATGTTCCTATCATCTATCGAAACCCAAATGTACCATTTACTTAAAGAATATTCATTTATTCACACAACAACGCATAGCCATGTATTTAAACATATCAATTAACATTCATATACCTAATTTTAGCCAATTCCCCCTAATTTTAGCCAATTCCCCCGCCTTAATATGTCCTTTTTATATAATACTTTAACCAATTTGATATAACCTTTTTTATAGATGTTATATCAATATATAAAATTGATATTCGGCTCCATTTCATTTAATGCAATGACTCATTTCCTTTCTTTTCTTTTTATCATGTATTTTTGGTCGAAGATTAACATTTAAATTTTCAAGGTACTGATTTCTATTTTCTTCATTCTAAAATCATTTTTAACATGTTCAGGTCCAAGTTTCAACAATAATCCAAGGCAATGATCCACTCCAACACCCTTTTTCCTACCATTTTCCTAAAATGGTCAAAACCTTCAAATCATTTGCTCTATAGTTTTCTCTTCCATTTATTATTTTAAGTTTTTTACTTAAATCATCTAAAACACACTTTAAGTTTATATATTCAATTGACAAAATCTTAAACCCTTTTTCTATGTATTATGGCTGAAACCTTCACCCAAAGAACATACAGTGTTTTTTTTTCAATTCCTTGTCCTAAACTTATCTAATGTTTTTAATTATATGATGAATAATCCTTTTCAAGTAAACATTAATACACAAATCAATTTCCTCCCTAAATTGCTAGCTTGGCTAAACCTCCCCTTTAACAAACCAAGGGTTGCTTTTCTAATTCCAACATTATCCAACTTAGTTTAGCATGTTTCCAACATAAAACAACAACTTTACATGTACTAAACTCATCATTAACATCAATTCTTTTCCAAGCTAGGTTTAACACAAACCCATAACCAACCAATTCATGGATATCATGTAAAAACTTAATAGAACTTGAAAAGAATGTTTATTATTACTTACCCACACCAAATCAAGGAGAAGTTTCGAGCTTAAACTATATATCAACATAACTATACATTTAAAATCCCTCCTCCACCATTTCCTATTTTGGCCGAATATCCTCTATGGTATAACCATGATTGTCACTTCAACTTTTATCATGCATTCCATCCCAAAACAACTAAAACACGCCAAATCAATCAACAAAACCCAAACCCTTCAAGTACCCTTTTTTGGCTGAAAGCCACCATAGAACAAATCCATGGATTTTCTTTTAACTTTTCCTATAATTTCACATTAACCATTCCTAAAATACTTCTAAGAACACATTTTACCACAAGTTTAACAACAATGATTCATCATTCAATCAAAACTCAAGCTTAAACATATACCCATTTTATACCCATAACTAAAGCCAATTAAAGATTGCATATAAATGAAGGAGAAGGCTTGCTTACGATTTTAAACACCATATCTATAGAGTTTGATACAAGAAAACCCAAACTCTTTTTTCTTATCTTCAAGATTTCTCACTTTCTTTCTCTACACATTCATCTTCTTTTCTTGATTTGTCACTTCAAAACTTACTTAGATCATGTTTATTTTTCAAGAGAATGATTAATCCTCACAAAAATCTCTCAATTAAGCAAGAAGTCACTCAAAATTTGATCATGTTTTTTGTTCTCCCTATCTACTGGAACTTTATGCCAACTTTCACTTGTTTATAAAGAGGAATTTTTCTTATTTTACCATTTCACCCCTCATAATGCTTTCATGTATTTTTCCTATAACATACTCAGATGGTGATCTAAATCATAAGGCCTTCCCAAACTCCGATTGACTTAAAATTTGACCTAATATATAACAGTATGTTAGGAGACTCCTCATAAGCTTTTAGCCAAATCCAACGGTCTGAATTAAAAGTTACGCGCGATAGCATAAAACTAGGTAGTAGGTGATTTTACACCAAAATCCAAGTTTTCTTGTTCAATCCTTGCATGAATTGTATTAGTTATTCCATTAAATTCTCAAAGCCAAATATATATATTAGACTTATTATTGTTTCACAGTAACATTACCGATTTTTAACGAGTGCTTACACCATCACTTGTTTGTACCATCATTTCTTATCTTTTTTTTTTACCATACTAATTTTGTGGAATCATTTTCTCATTGTTTTTATTCTTTTATCCGTCAACACTAGTTAGCGGTTTCATCGACAATACAAATTTTAAACCTAAAATTCATAATTCTCTTTTCAACATCATCAATATCCTTTACTCAATGGGGGTCTTGTTACTTTCATCCCTAAATTTACGTGGGGGTTTATAGCATATGTGCCACTTTTTATTGGGATTGTTTACCACGACCACATTCACAAGCCATTTTAGGTATATCACCTCATGAATGGAATTAGCCTTTAATAACTTGTATATTTCTTCAAAGATGACATTTTATCATTCTCCTCTACAATTTCTCTTTTTCAGGCTAACCATGAGAAAATAAGGATGAACATTTAATTGGGAAGAGGCCATGTCTAGGATAATGTCATATATGTATGGAGGCTTGAAGGAAAAATTCTCTTTTGAATATTAAGGAGCTCTATCAAGGCTTTCTCTTGCTAGAGATCCAAAGTAGACCCAATTATTATAGTGACAGTGTTTTCTTATTGATAGAAATTAGCTTCTTTTAAAACATTTATGGCATTTTTCTGTATTTCAGGTGTTTCATTTAGAGATCATCCTCATTGATCTGTCAATAAACATTGTTGCTCTTTAGGCAAGTTAAGAAGCATTTCTTGGAAACTATCTAATTCCCCCCTTACTATTGCTACACTATTAATGGATAGTTTCATAGTTAGATACGTGTTACTAATCATCGTGTTTATCTCATGAAGAAGTGATCTCCTAAGTATGGTGTTATAAGAAGAATTCATCACAATCACCATAAATATTTGCTGGAGAGTATGACATCTTAGATTAGTACCAATGGTGATCAATATATTTAGCACAGCTTTTTCTGGTACACCCTTGGTCTCAATCTCAATCAAGGGAGTTTTCATTAGTGTTAATTTAGAGCGGTTAATGTCTATTTACACCATATCTTATTTAGCATTGGATATTCATAGTATTCTATCATCCACCAATACCCTATCCACCTTCTAATTAGAAAGGACAATGGTGATTACCAATGCATCTTTATGAGGAAAGGTCACCCCCTCTCCATCTTTTAGGGTGAACACGATAGGCTCTATGTCAAAGGTTTGAAAGGCGTGGGGTAAGTAAAACTTGCTTTCTATCATCTTTTTTGCTTCTATTAGAGTCGCCTCCTGTTGAATTTTTGCCTAACATCTCATTAATTTTAGGTAAAGGTTTCTAACGTATGCTAGTTTATTTTCCCTGTTATTCAAGTTTTGTCTTATTTTTTTATAAACTATCAGAGGTAGCCCTTAGCAATTAACCTTTCTATTTTTTTCCTTAGAGCACAGCAATCTTTAGTTTCATGATTTGTATCTTTATTAAAAAGGTAAAACTTATTAGGATTGCATGTTTTAGCATCTCCCTTTATTAGAGGTGAATATTGACAAATTATCTTCCTTTAATAGCGATAAACATATCAATTTAGGTGGCATTAAATGAGTGGTAATTAGTTTAGGGTATACTAGCCTATTGTAATTAACCCTTTTAGGTTATTCCTAAATCTTTAAGACTGCTAGGAAATCGACCATGCTTAGGAGATTTTTCTCTCTGTCTATGAGATAAAAGGTGTCCATGCCTAGCTACACTCACTTCCTCTACATGAATATGTTTCTCTATTACCTACTTTACCTTGAGGAGAAAATATAATATTTCCTATAAGGTATAGTTATGTACCCTATTAATTAAATCTTATATGATAATGGGTTCAACTAAACCCTCTACCTTAATTATTTTATCATTAAACATTTTCAAATAGGCTCTAGTGCTTTCATTTTCCCATGGGATAATGACAAAAGAGCTTAGTTGAGCTTTTTTTTAACTAATATACTTGTACTGAAATGAGCAACAAACTTGGCACACATATCAGTGAAGTCAAAGATGGGATCAAGCTCTAAACTATGGTACCATGCTTGTACAGATTCATAGAACATGGTGGAGAAGATTTTACACATGGCATTGTTATCCTATATAACTAGCTCAAGGTTGTTTTGTACATTTTATACATTTATCTCATATTAGTGAGCCCGTCGTAATTGTCCAGGTTTATTTATGTAGAGACAAATTCTTTTAGAAGACATGTATTACATAACGGGGAATCTCCTATTTTATAAGGATGGTATTATTCTCTAGGGTATGCACAATCTCCTTATATTATGTTTTTTTTTTCATTTAGGACTATTTGAGTAGGATTTTAAAAGGGAATGATGGCAATGGCCATTACTATGGTTGTGACTTCTTGATACTTCACTTTTTTTTACTTTTAGAGATCATGTTTACAAAACCTAGTTTAAGAAAGTTTGTCTTGGCTATTATAGTAACTTCTAAATAGGTTTGGAGTACAATAATACTCTTGCTTACTTTTCTATATGTTGTTTTGCTTTGTTCCTTCAGGAAATTGAAGTTGTATATATATCCAATCAGTGGCATAGGTTGTGGGGTTACTAGTTGCACAATCCACTATGGAAGGGGAATGGCTCTTAGCTATTCTTTATTGGCTAGAACAACCTCATAAAGTACTCTAATTTAATGTGCCATATGGTGAAGGTCTTGAAGGGCTAATGTACCAATAATAGGGAGATCGATTACTCTCTCGTGTCGTAGCATTTCTAGGTTATGAAAAAACTTTGAGAATATGTAAGAAGAGAAATGAACTAGTTTTTGTTTATTCCTTTATAGATGGTTCCATTAATAAAGTCATAAGTCTAAACCTCAAATGAATCAGGCCTTCCCATATCCATTTTGGTGGGCTTTGAATATTTTTTTCTACTTGAGCTTGAGTTGTAGTTTGTATTTCTCTAGTGAATCAAGTTCCCTCTATTAAATTATAGACTCTTTGATGTTTAAGTTAGTAAAATAAGGGAAGAACATATTGTATAGGAAGAGAGGAAATGAATGAAAATGTGGGAGAATAATAATCAAGTAGTTTTTATATGTGTTTTTGTTTTTCAATTGTCTTTTATACCTATTAATCATTGGAATTTGTACATTTTAGCTCACATGCATTACCTAGGGGGTTAGGATTGCAAACCTACTTATAGGAATAATACTGGTGAACTCATATTTTATTGTGAATGATCATATGGATCACTTGTCATGCAAAGTAGGTTTGTAAACCAATTTGTAAGAGAAATAATGGTGAACTTCTACTTTAATGTGAACCACCACATAATTATCTTATAAGTCACCATGTAATTATTATATAATGACCATACACCTATCCTGTTATCTTGTAAATTAGCTTTCAAGTAGGTGTTGTTATGTGAACTTATAAAAATAAAGATTCAAGCAGGTTTCGTACTCACAACATATGAATTCATGAATTTAGTTGGTGGTTAGGCATAACTAAACCTCATTTGGAATGCCACATCTGTTAAAAAGTTAGAGCAGTCATTACATATCATCACCAACATCATTTTTTTATATAATTTTATCATTCTCTATAACTGAAGCTAGAAAGGGTGTCTAAGTTATTCTTATTTATCTTTTGCAACGTTAATAGCACTTCAAAATTTGAGAATGAATAAGAAATCCCTTCTTAAATTGTTCTATTTTTCCATTCAATATTTTGGAATAAAAAAAACTAAAAATAGATCAGGATGATGGTGGTATTTTTTGTTGATACCTTAAAGTCATTTTGCAAATTTAGTTAATAAAGTTAATGATATTTTTTGTTGTCAACGAGTTCCATTTGATAAGAGAATTTCAATGGTGGTGTTTTTTCTCTCAACAAGCCTGAAGAAATAGATCAGGATCAATTTAATTGAATCGGGCTTCATAATTTATTTTGACTTGCTATCTATAATGGTCTCAAATAAATATCTCAGTATTTAGTTTGAGCTCAATTTTATAAGTGTATATTTTTGTAGCCATATAATTAAGTAAACAATTATTAAAATCAATAGAGTCCATGACTCAGGTTGTAAGTTTAGTGGGTTAAGTTGCGAAATAAGAGTGATCCGATGTGTCATTGTCTTAATATTTAAAAATGAATGTCATCTTGGATTTTTTTTTTAAGTCAAGTCACATTTTTAATGGTTGTTTGTGTTGCTTTTGGACCTATAAAATCAACTAAGTCATGTTGAGGCAACTCCAAACAATTTAATTTGAAGTCTGAGCTAGAAAAAAAGTCGGGTCAAAAGGTTTCAAGGTTAACCCGTTAGACAAAGTTCAATGACACTATCAAAGATTGTGAGAATTAACAAGTAACACTACAAGATCAATTGCATATGTTGATTGGACTAATTACAAGGGCAAGAACCAATAGGATGAAAGAGGCATTCAATGGACTGATTCATGACATTTAGGTTGAGTAAGCTTCGGGAATTCATTCTAAATTAGCGTAAAGCATGAATATGAGTTCAAATGAGGATCAAGTCTTAATCAATTTGATCTAAGTAAGAGATGAGATTGCTTAACATGTGCTAGGGCTTGACCACATAGATTAATGTTAATGGTCATAACTTATAATCTGATTGTTGGATCAAGTTTAAATTTTTATAGAAAATTTCAAAAACCTTGTTTCCTATAGAGTTATAATTTCATATAAATCAAACATTGGAAAGACCTTCTGATAAGGCCTAGAATACGGGTTGGGATTTTATTTATACAAGTCTTAGGCTTTGTATTTTGTTTTACCCATACTTTTAAGTTAGTTGGTTGTTTGAGATTAATTTTTAGCTTATAGTTAATTATAGTTTATTTTTGTTCAAGTCAAACATATAAATATGCGAAGACAAATTAGTTTTTAAATAAAAATTATAGGTAATTTTACTTTTAGTTTTTTATTGAATTTTTCAAGACTTATCAAGAAAATCATCTTCATAGCATTCTAACCATATATTTTTTATTATTGATTTAAGCAATCAACGGGCCTTTATAATCTAATTTTATTTTTTTTGGATAAATATTATAATTCTTGATTATGGGTTTTAGGTTTTGCCCTTAAGATTCACAACAAAAAAAAGTTTTCAGTGACTTTATAATTCTAGAGTTATATAATTCTTGATTGTGAGTTTTAGGTTCTATCAGGAGAGGTGACTAGAGAACACAAGATTGAGTGCGATATCAGCTGTTGGTGATAAAAGGCATAGCAGAACAAGTCACGCTTATTAATGCTATTAAGATGTTGTTTGGTAATTGGTAACAGAAAAAAAAAGTAATTTTCCTTGGTAGGGCTCACCAATTTTCGCTGTCGTGCCACAAGTTTGATTTTGCTACTTCTCGTGGTAATAATAATAGTTTTCGTTGTCGCACTGTTAACGTGAACAGTTTTTTTTTTTAAAACCAGTACAGTTAATTGATTTCACTCGCACTATTCACGTGAACGTGAACAACAAATTTTTTTTTGTTTTTAAAAAAAATTAGTTTAAGGTGAATTAAATTTACTCGTAATATAATCTCAATTTTATTCCTGATAATATTTTACCTAATTTATTGCACGCTCAAAAAATCACAAAAACTGTAGTTCTTGTCGAATGAATTTTGTACGTAATGAAATTGTAATTTTTTTAAAAAATTGAGTTATACTCGAAAAACTAGTATTTAATATTATTTAATAACACTATATAAATTAGAAGGATATCGCATGATGACGTAGCATTTGTGGAATTTGATTGCAATTCCAATTATGTTCTTGTTGGGTCCGACCCAGTTAAAAAAAATTAGTTTTTATTTTTATTTTAATTGTGTTTTATTTAAAAAATTAAAAGGATATCGCTTGATGACGTACCAAAAAATTCAGTTTTTGTTGTTGCGTGCTTAAGAAACCATGAAAAATAGTCATTGTTGGATAGATTTTGTATGTGATAACATTGCATATAGTTTAATGGAATAAAAAAATTTGATATCAATATTATGAAATAATATTTCATGATGTAATAATAGTAGTTAAATCTACATATTTAAATTAAAAATATTTTTTAATTATTTTATAACCTCAATTTGAAAAACATTTTTTTAACCAAACACATTAAACTACTTTTTGTCCAACCTCAATTTGAACTACAGTTTTAACCAAACATATATTTTTTCAAATCAATCTTAACTAAAAATACTTTTTATAAAATATTTTTTTTTAAATTAAAATTATAATAGCAATCGCAATATCAACCATACTCTAATTCTAAGGCAGCTGGTACTGTAAAGGTAAAGGTGGTGTCTATACTCTCAAGGGGAAGTAGGCTGTTAAAAAGCATAGCGCAGAAGTTACCATGGCCAAAATGGTTTGGGCTTGTATTGACAGCTCCGAACAAGTCACGATTATTTAAGAAGCCCTCCGAGCAATCTGCTGAGCATTAATGAACCTGCCTCCTTATGGGAGGAGAAACTTCGATACAAGCTTCCTAGAGTCACCATCACAGAAGACGATCTACTTGCTGCCGCCAAAGGTTGGTTTTAAATATTAGTTTTTTTTTTTTGGTAATTCTCCAATCAGTGTTGAATTGAACTAACAAAGCGAGTGAACTTGGGCCTTTCGTTTTTACCAGAGTCAAATGTCCATCTATTTTTGTTGCCCCTGATTAGAGCAAGCACAGGAAGTATATTGGGCAAGCATTCTTACACCAAGTTTTGATGTAAGCAGAGATGAGGATCCCACAGAGCATAGTTGCTGCAATTACTCAAGACATTTTCATAAAGAGCTACCAAATAAACTACGGCATGGATCAGCCAACCGCTGTTAAAGTGTGCATAATCTATCCAGACACCATTTTGAACCGTTGATGACTGCTTCAATGATTTTGCAATTCGGCTAACGGGCAATCCGAAACTAGTTAACAAGCCAGCTACCAAGAATGGCATCATAATGCCAAATCCTAAACAGAAGCTTTATTTGTCACAGCATGATATATGGGAGAAGATTTTCCATTCGCTCTCGTGATTTCATGTTTGTAACGGCAAATCTATTGAAAATTCTTCCTAGCTGCTAGGATAGGAAGATGCTGTCAACTCTAGCAACAATAACTACTTATTGCAGAATTTTAATTGCGAAACGAGGATGCCGCATTAGCAATAATACTGCATATTTCTTGAATTACCTGGATTTCTAAAAGTTGTGAATCCTTCAAATTGGCATGCTTCAGATTGTTTACCAAGAAAGACATGTCCCTGTCGTCTGCAAATAATGTGATAGGCAACCTCTGGACTTGCTGCTAAATAGTAATGGCACTTGGGTAACAAATTGGTAAATGCAAATGGTATAGGTTCCAAGCAGCAGCTGATAGTACAGATTAATCAAACACAATAAACTCGTGCTAAATGCTTCAAAATCAACTTCCAAAATCTACGTTAAGAGTAAAACAAAGACTAAACCTCTGATATTACAGGAATGCCTGATGGCACATCTTTGGCTGTTTTGTAGAATAAACTCGTATAGGTGTTATGATCTCATTTTCTGACATCCCTGAAGTCGTTCTTTAACTTATATCTCACAAGTCAAAATTAGTATCACTATAGAGAGTTATGTTGAAACTACGATGGGGATCCTCAAACTATCACTTGCAAGGTAATATATGTATCTACATTAGAACGTAAAGGTGTATTTCAAGCCTCCAATGCCAAGAGAAAATAGGTCCCAGCCAACTCAACACTCACTTCTATACACAGACATACAGCTCTTAAATGTCTAGAGGGTATATGTGGCATGGCGAAAACATATCAGCATCTTCTACCAATAAAAAACTAAAAACTACTTACATTTGTTTTCTTTGAAGAAAAATAAAGGTACAAATACAAGTAAAGCAACCGTGTCCCTTGTATGTCCCTAATGCATGATCATGTTAATTTGAACAAGCAGGGCATGCAGAAGTAAAAGTTATGATCAGCTGCAGAAAGAACTTCACTGTTAAAACTGTTATACCTTATCTGTGGGACTCAAATTGATCATTCATATTACAAAACCGCTGAGTTAGGAGCTAAACGTCGTACACAGATAAGCACTCCTCAACAGAGACACGACAAATTGGACATTTTTTACACTTCTCACAGCAGGTGCTGCAATAAATTTAAGAATCAATGAGCATGACTAAAAGTGAAGGGACAAGAACAATGAGCTGTACATTTTAGCAGATACCAAGTTACGACCATACCTGCAAAGGATACGATGTCTACAAGGGAGCAGAACCACACTGATCTCTCCCTCAAAGCACACCCTACATAAAACTTTTTCCTGACCAGTACATCAAAATAGTATTTAGATATCTCATGCAGACAACAGAATAATGCAAACTCAAGCAACAGAATATCTCAAGCAAACTCCCATCATTTATAGACAACAGAACAGACACAGCAGGATCTTTTGCTATGCATTAAGCTTTTCTATGACTTATTTCAAATAATTATAGTGTGATACTGTGATACACTGATCTCCTTTGAAAATCTATGCTTAAGAAAATTGCATTGTAGATCTAAATTCCAAGATATTAGTGCATTATGATGTATTTCTGTTTAATAACTAATTGGACCTTTAGCACTTTTTTCAAGTATGTGTAATGTTGTGACAGTATTATTACAGTTATTGTATAATTCAACATGCATATTTTACGTTGCAATTGACAAATTGGAGACTGAGTTTCAGGTTCTTGATTAAAATATCTTTCTTTGAGATAATCAAAGTTCAGTTAAACATGTTTATTAAATACAAATTTTCTAAAATAGAAAACAAGAGCATTATTTGGCTTACATTCAAAACAATAGAAGAAATGAACATAAGAAATTGGATAAACCGAAGGAAGCTCTTAATTTTATAGTGAGTAATTGGGAAAACAAACTTTTTGAGTTTTTCAGTTTTCCACAGAACTAGAAAAATAGAAAATGCACGTTTTCAAGAAAAAAAACATTTAATTTTCAATTTGTAAACATGTTTTCTTTAGTTTTCTGTTTTGTAGAGTAACTTTTCCACAAGTAAACACGGCCGAATGTTTCTTCCAGGCTCCTTTCCATCTTCCAATTGGGGACTAACAGATTTTCACATGGATATTATGAAAAGTTCAGAATTACTTTAGATTGAAAGTTAACCATTCTGAAAATTATTTTACTTCATCAATAAACCTAGAACACTGGCACGAAAAGTTAAAAAATTTAATTTTCAACCCTTGGGTAAAAATTGAATCAACCTTATCCACAAGTCAGAAATGAGTAATTCAACTAAGAATGTTCAAATTCATGGAACAAGGGTGCTATCCTTATTTTTTTTTTAAATAGATGGTTTCCAAATAACAGACATTATAATATTCACACATTCAAACCGTGTCCCTTGATTATGAGACCATCAGCAAAAGATGAGAATATTACATTTGTAAGTCTTTCAAACTCCTGCTGGCTGTATTTTGTGATTTCTGTCTGCTCACCAAGAGCTGCCTGCAGCCTCCACACCTGAAATATAAGAGAATCGTATACTAATGCAAAAGTGGACAATAGAGGGTCATCATCAATGTTTGCATTGGCCAATAAAATCCATGGTTGAATCAAAGATTAAACAAATGCCTAGAGAAAGAGAGAGAGTATGCTTATATGTATATGTGAAATTTTGCCATTGCAACAAAAAACATTCAACGAACAAAAATGAAAACTAAATCACCTCCTCAGCAAGATCCTTTTTAGGCATTTTCTTCACTATCTCAGGAGGATAACCACAGAAAGTATTATAACTGCAGATCAATGAAACAAATTTACAAATATTAGCAAAGAGCACAAATTTGTACACCTAATGGAGAAAACTCAAAATGCAAAATTAAGGATGCTTGATCAAATGACATTAAAGAATATCTGGTGTCAACATGGATAATTGAAATTGTAGGAATGCTTCCAGAAAAATTGTATTGCTTATATACTACTGAATCCAGGTTCAGAGTTCTTTGCTTCTATTAAGAGATGGAGAAGGGTTGGATTGGAGCGGAGCGGGTTTTTAGTGTACCTGCACGGGCTGAACCTTACCCAGAATACCTAAAACCATTATCCGTTCCACATTTGATGTGATCAGGTTAGGTCAGGTGGAGAGCTTTGTCCACCTGTTGGGTATCCGATCCAACCCAAGTTCTTAAGAAAATAAATAAAAAGAAATAATTTTGGAAATCACATCCTAAAAATTTAAAGCATGAAAATTAATAAATCTTCACTATAAGATAAAATCCTTAAGAAAAAAAGGAAGTTCAAAATGCAAATTCACAAATAAAAAATTATTTATGTATGAACAAAAAATCTAAAATATAATAAAAGTACTAAGTTGGGTACCCCTGCTGTTTTGTATTTGTTTAAAAGTTAGAGAAAGATACAAGAAGGTGAAGGAGAAGAAGGATGTGAGAAAGCAAAACAAGGAAAGGGAAATGAGAGATGAAAAGGAAAGGAGGCAAATTAGGTTAATGCCCAACCTACACCGCAAAAAAAAAAAAAAAAAAAAAAAAAAAAAAATATATATATATATATATATTTTTATATATATAATTATATATATATATAAAATAAAGAGAAAGTGATTAAATAACTATCCTTGACATTATAATATAACAATTTAGTGGAGCATAATTATATTTCATGCCCATCTACCAAGTAAAGTAAAAGAGTGAAACAACAAGTCCATTGGTAAACATATTGGCTAATTGATTTTTAGACATTACAAAGGGAATACAAATAGTCATATCATTCAACTTCTCTTTAATAAAGCACCTATCAATCTCGATGTTCTTCATCCGGTCATGTTGCACAAAATTGTGAGATCATCAGAGTGATATAAGATCATCATTTGTTATTCCCAACTCATAGATCAGGTTTTTAAACCATAAAATTTCACACTTTATGAGACTAGATTACCACAAATGAAAGTATAATATCCTGATGTAGATCTTCTATCATTTGGTAATCCAACTTAATTAGCATCAAAAAAGGCATCTGCCTTTAAATGTATCACTGGAGAATAACAATCCATTCCAAGGACCTGATTTTAGGTACATAAGATGTGATAAACAACATCTAGGTGATATGTATAGGGATCAAGCATAAACTGACAACTACAATAACTAAATAAACTATATCAGGACAAGCGTGAAGGATAAATCAATCAACTAACCAACCTTTAATATCTCCCTTTCTCCACCACCTTGCCTTCACCCCCTTTAATGTGATAATTTGCTTCTATAGCAATGAGGCTTCTACTAGTTTTGCAATCATTCATACCAATGTATACACATTAGTCTTGTTATTTCACATGCTCGGTTTAAATATTGTGATGTTTATTGATGATTATAGTCTTTTTGTTTAGGTATATTTCCTCCATTCTTATAATTTTTCTCTATTCTAAAGCTAGTGTGTTTTTAGTTTTTCAAAATTTCGTTCCCTTTGTTGAAAATCAATTTTCTACTTGTATTAAGACTCTTAAGATCTAATTCTGGAGGAAATATATGTCCAATGACTTTCAATCTTATCTACAAATGAAGGGTATTCTCTCCCAACGTTCTTGTCCATATACTCCTCAACAGAATAGGTTGCAGGGCATAAGAATTGTCACCTTTTAGATGTTGTTCGTACCTTGTTAATTGAGTCTTATGTACCAACTAGATATTTGGTAGAAGCATTATCTACAATTGTTTATTTGATTAATCGCTACCATTTCAAGTTCTCAAATTTGATTCTTTGAATTCCCGTTTATTTGGTGTTGCTCCAGAGTATAACTCTCTTGATATATTTGGTCACGTTTGTTTTATTCACTTGCCACCAACTGAACGACACAAGCTTGCTACTCAATTTGTTCAATGTGCTTTTCTAGGATATAGTAATGTCTATAAGGGGTTTGTGTGTTATGATTCGGATGCTAACAAACTTTGTATTTCTCAAAATGTGGTCTTCTTTGAAAATCAATATTTCTTTTAGTCTTTTACTTCTCATGATTCCCCTTCAGTTTTGCGTCCTAATTTTGATGATATGTCGAGTTATATTGAATATTTTAAGTCAAGAATTGTGTATTAGAGACATCGTCCATCAATTCCATTGCATGACCTAGCTCCGACACTTGATCTTGTCTCGACTAAACCTCTTCGGTCATTCGGATTTCACATCCTCCAGATAGATATTGGTTCTCTCATACAACTCTTCAAGATACTTTAAATACTAATATTGTACTTAAGTTTTACTCTTGGACTTCTACTTAAGCATGTTGGAAACAAGCTATGCATAGAATTTCTAAATCCTTAATCAAGTCTGAATATCATGCTGATAATCATTCTATTCATGAAGTCCAAGAATTGTGTATTAGAGACGATTACTCTAAAAGCATGTCTCCTGCTTTATTATGTCTGAACTCTGAAGCAGTACAGAGAAACAGCAATTGGAAAGAAAGGATCAATACAACCTAACCTAAAGTTTATGAACAAGTCCCACCAGCCAAGTGCACCCACATTGAAGTAGATTATCATTCTATTCATGAAGCACTTGACCAACATGTGATTACTCCTTTATTTTTCCACCGAGTTCCAAACAACTGATGTGTTTACCAAGGCTCTATCTCGTCATTGACATTAATTCATGATTTACAAATTGATGCTTCGTAATCCACCAATATCAATTTGAGGTGGATGTTAGTTATAATATCTTGATTGATTTATATGCAATTACTTGATTTAGAGAGCTTAATCTAGGGAGATTGATTGATATGTAATTACTTAATTTAGGGAAATTGATTGATAGACAATTGTAATTATGGTCCAGTTGTGATTGTAGAATGTAATTATGGTTGATACTTCACTATTTAAAGAGAAGAGATCCTCCATCGAGAGGCATCCAAACCATTTTGACCCCCAAATAACTAAACACCACAAGAGCCCAACCAGCCAATAACTACATAGCACCTTACTAACTCAATCACATGCAATCATGCTTAATTACTAAAACAAACAGCCCTATAATTCTCAAGATTCAAGAATCGTCATTTTTCCAAGTTTGTCACCTAACTTGACAAATTGGCAGCTAAGGGAACAATGATTGACAGTTGAACATTGGGGCTTTTGATCATGAAGCCGAGGCATTTCTAAGGCGACAACCTGAGAAGTGTGATGATGTCATGCTGATATAGCTGAAGTCAGCGAGGGAACTGTTGAGGCTGTTAGAAGAGTTTTGAGATTGAACTCGCTAAATCTAGACTGTTATGCTCTGATACAATGTCGTTTTGTAAAGATTTATTTAAGAATTAGAAAAAGATATGAGAAGGAGAAGAAAGATGTGACAAAGGGGAGAGGCAAATGAGGAAAAGAGGCTGAAGATTAGGTTAGTTCCCAACCTACACCACAATACCACACACATATTGTGGTGTAGGTTGGGAACTAACCTTGACATAATAATATAAACTAATCACAACACCCCCGATGAAATTCCCATCCCTACTTTTCCACACTTGGCAACTTCCAAGGGTGTATATATATATAATCTATCAGCTCCTCAATTTCATATTGCAGTCCATTCAAATTTAAGCTTACAGATTCCTAGGTTTAAATGTGCAAAATCCAGTTTCAAATATCTCAATTCTATTGTTATATCCTTGTCCTTGTCCTTGTCCTTGTCCTTGTCCTTGTCCTTCTTCGCTTGACCTCACCAAAGGATGTCATCCAACATGACACATGCTCAAAAAAGAAAGAAAATACTTTTGCAATTTATGGGCCATTATTAAATGTATGGAAAAAAAAATGATATACTAACCCAGCATCTCCCCCATGGTACAATCGAGCCTGTTCCTCTCGACTTCCCTCATCAATTGACCACCAGCCCAGCAGCCTGTATTAACAAATTGGAATGTGCAGAACAGTTTCTTCTGTTAGTAACCATACCACATCAAATACTCACAATGGTTCAGTGGAGTGATAACCTTGCCTGAACAGGTTAATTTTCTGATGGAAAGGTAGTGATTACCTGGAACCATGATGCAAGAACCCCAAGCAGTCATGAGCTCTTGAGGAAAATCTAAAATATCTTCCTGTGCCAGCTTCGCTCCGCAATAAAAGAGTAAGCTTTTCTGCCAACTTAGAAGCAGCAAACAATACACCAGCTCCTTGAAGTAGGAAAAGTGGAGAGAAAAGAACCAGAAACGGTAAATTTCTAGCACCAGCAGGTCTTCCCTGAAATAAAAAAAAAAGAAGCCATTATCTGCTAATAAAAGAATCCCATCCAGCAGCCATGATCACAAGTCAATTACACAAGTACCTCTAAATGCATAAAAAGGAGAACTTGGAAACCAATTAAAGGAATTTTCATAATATGGCCACCAATTTCTTGCAGACCGCACATTCTGTCCTGGTGTTGATTCTCCTCGGGAGAAACCATTAAGCCACCATTCCAATCAAGATATCTAATGGTCGTTGAAGATGAACTAACTTCTCTTGTCCGAGAATTTCTGTGGATCGCTGGATTAGACCATTTAGTACAAACGAGAAAGGCAAAGAACTCTGCAATGCTGCAGAAAAAAATGTTGTTATTTATCACTTTGCTGTGGCACTAAAAGCATGTCTCCTGCTTTATTATGTCAGAACTCTGAAGCAGTACAGAGAAACAGCAATTGGAAAGAAAGGATTAATGCAACCTAACCTAAAGTTTATGAACAAGTCCCACCAGCCAAGTGCACCCACATCACCTGAAATGTTTTAAGAAAGAAACAGAAAGCAGTCATATTGGTAGGAACCATCACATGCAAGGATTCGGTATAGATAGGGTTGCCCTCATTACAGAAAAGGACAAGTTTAGCTGTTACAGTGTGATCAATGGCAAAGAAAGTACATAAATCAATTTCCACTATTCAGGTTAGGAACCAGGCCCCCAAAGTGACTTTATATTAGACAAAGCAAAGACATCACAGCATTACTCCAAGAATAAACCTACACAGCCTTCAAAGTATCAATTAGAAAATTGAAAAAATAAAGTAATTTTTTCTCTAAAGTGGAGTCTCATTTATAGTACATGATCGTATTCTGCCGCCAAGCAGTTGACCACCATCATATGATGGGAAGGGATATCTGAATTATGATATCCAATATAACAAAAACAGGAACCAAGTAAGGGATGTCAGTGAGGAAGAGCTACTATCCAATGAAGGGAGGAATGCCATATCTTATGCACAGCAGTGCGCGCACAAAAATGTTAATGACATGTAAAAATATGCATCCCATGAGCTGCACAAAATTTGTATTTTTAAGCTATGTTTTGAAGAAGAACAGCTTGTCTATACATTTAGCATTACAAACACAATTCAAATCACTGAGATGAACATTCAACCCTATCAAGCCACTTAATTTGGGGTGCTAATTTATATGGAAAGTGATCCCCCAATGTAACAAGTATAGGAACCAAATAAGGAATGTCACTGAGGAAGAGTTGGTATCCAATGAAGCGAGGAGTGCACTCAGACACAATTTTAATGACATGTAAAAGCATGAACTACATGAACTATGAAAAATGTTGGTTTTTAAGATATGTTTCAAAGAACTACTGTTTCACTATACACTCAGCATTCTGCAAGGACCGTGAAGTTTTTCATTGAAAAGAACCTTCAACCCTGTCACACCACTCAATTTGGGATGCTAATTTATCATGAAATATGATCCAATGACATTTTCACCAGATAAATGATCATTTGCTGAGAAAAAAACCTTCACTGCAGATACACATGACTTTCAGACCATGTAAATAGGATCCTTTCTAATGGATCATTTATGTGGTTAGCATTTTAAGAATATACCTCTAGAAACTGAAAATTTAGCTAGTACAATTCCACAGCTCCATATTTCTTTATCAAAAACCTGCACTTGCCAAACATTCAATTCCTCTACAAAGCCTGAAATGACCCTAGTGACACACATAGCTCCAATATGCCAACTCACGAAGTTGTCTTTAGCCCATTCCAGAGGAAGTTAGATTGTGCTTTCTCAAGAAACAGCTTTTAAATAATTAATCACCATTACTTGTGGAACCAAAAAGAGGCTTTTTGATGTCCAATTACTCCATTTCCATTCCACAAAAGTAAAATAGTAGCAATAACGACAACAACGATGATGATACTAATAATAATAACAACATGATGCTGACAACTACGATGTATACATGTAAGATAAAAAATCAAATTAATAGAAATTTGGGTGGTAAACATGACTATCTGAGAAGATGAAATAAATGTTATAGTACCAATTCTGGAATCAAAACAAGGTAATAGGAAAAAACAACAACCCTGACTACTTTGAATGCACCAATGTAATTATATTTAAAAATAATACAAAGTTAAGAAAGATTACCGCATAGCTTTAGGAGGGTAAAGACTGTAGCAGCCACAAAGAAAACCATGGAAATTGCAACCCAGAAGTGCTACAAAAATAGTATGGAAGTTCATTAATCCTTGAACAGATTCATATACAACCTAAACCATCATAGGAGTTGCAAACCAAAATGAAAATGTCAAATTTGTGACAGTGGCACTTGATCATAGGTATATCAAAAATGCTATTAACTTGCAAACATTGCATGCAGCATTTCTGCATGAAAATAGTGTCTATGGTAAGATAAACATTTTGGAATTATGCAAACCACAGAACACAAAGACATCTCTCTTTTTTCCAAAAAACCATAACTTAGCAAAAACTTATTTACTTTCAACAAATAAGTTGAGTCCTTGAAGTTTAAACAGTTCCAAATCAATGTGTTTGTTAATATTTCCAATACCTACTCTCAGTCAAGAAAGTAATTATGTTTGTTTTTGGGAAAGAAAGGGATAAATAAATTCAGTAAATGTTGCTAAATAAGTTCCAAGCTACGGACAAAATAATAAACTATGGCATGCTCTGAACAGCTCTCCAAGTTAGTACCATGACAAACTTACAGGCAATGTTTCCCATATCGCTTCATCACTGATGCTTTCTTCTTCCCCTGGCATTAGAGCCTTACACATTCTGTAGAAGAAATAAAACTCCATTAACAGTATTACACAATAAATGAAATGGGGCGCACAATAGTAATTACCAATTAGAAAGAAGACTTGGATATGGGTGGAGGAAGGGAGGGTAATTGATGTGTTGAATGTAAACTGGAAAAACAGTACATCTACACATGGCAATGATGCTACACTAGTTACCAACAGAGACAATATGATGACAAGCATAATTGTGAACACAACTTACAGTTAGTTGGAAATTCTGGACATGATCTTTTATTAGTACAATTGGTATAATTATCTTTTCTTGGTCTGAAAAGGTTGAATTCTATGGAGGAAGAAGTGTTTAAGTGTAAAAGTACAATCAAGGCAAGCATAGAGCATATTGTGCTAATTTAAGCCCTCGTAGCAATAATTTGACATTCTATTTGTCCATCAAAAATGAAGGAAAAGTTAAAATTTGACCACTACAGTAATGCATACTTTTTAAGCTTGGAAATGACTTAGAGCTAACTTGTTAAAAAAGAAAAAGCATGGCCAGTTACAAAAAGTTCTCAGTGCCAATTTGCACTATGCAAAAGCAGTGTAGGATATTAGCTGCTTATTTGTAATTTAAATTACTGAGATGAATTAATAATCCAAAGAAAATACCTGAAATTGTCAATTAAAATAATTATTTCAAATGCCAACAATGGAATAAAGACAATCTTCAAGTTTACAGCTGGAATATGATAAACTGCAAAAGAGGATAAAGCATTAAGAAAGTTTGAAGGCCTAAGGACATACATGATTATATAATGACAAATAGAAAAACTAAGAGACTTGAAAAGGTTATTATCACGTGTCAATTCTCAACAGCATAAAAATACCAGAGGGCGTTTGGTATATATACCATAAACGCTTTCGAGATATATACAAAGAAGCAGTTCAAATGCAATAAGCAATGGTGTTGCCACAACCGCATGGCACGGCGCCCACTGTTCATGAAACAAAAGCTCAACACTTCATATTCACAGATAATGATAGATTTAAAAATTTCATGAACCCAAAATAAAACAAGGAAATATTACATGACGATTATGTGGAACTGATGGGGCAGGTAATGCAAATCTTCCTCGAGCAACAACTCCATGGAATGTCCAGAGTGGGAAGAATATTAACCTGAAAATAAAATTATCCATATTGTAAACTTTAACATGCAAAACATTAAATACTTAGCATCTAAATCAGAAGATAGTAGGAACAAATTTAGATGCTGAAGAACCATATATGTTTAAAATAAAATCACTTCATTAAGCTAGGAAAAGAAAATCTTGCATTCCCCAACCCACCTCATTCTGTTATGTTACTTTACCTAATGGTGCCCATCTTCTCTGACAAAATTCTCTAAAAATTAACCAGCTAAAAGCACAAAATCCAAACACTCAAATATTCAAACTTCTTTACTTTGACTAATACCAACTTTGACTTTCGTCCCTGATGGAGCGCAAAAATTTTATAAGAAAAAAATAGGTTGTGCGAGCATGCCATGCGCCAACATTCCAGTTGCTTGGGCATGGCCCAAACAGCTGGCCTCTCAACCCAAACAGCTAGAAATCATAGTTGTTTGACCCTGAACGACTAGAATCTAGGTATTTCAAGTCCCGAGTGGGACAACACATACCTCTATGTATTTTTTCAAGTTCCCAGGAGTCACACACACACAAACTTTCCATGCATACAATTTTTTTCTATACACAATTTTTCTATGTAGAGCAGGCACTCTTCTACGACAATGACACAACTCATCACCAACATCTCCACCAATAATGTATGGCACAACAACCAACAACATGCCACCAACATCTCCATCAATGGCAAGCACACAATGACCTAATTTTCCATGAAAATAATTTTCTTCTCCATGAAGTAAGTTCAAGGACTAGATGTATAAATACCTAGTCACAGGTAAGAATAGAAAAAAAGTCGTCAGTCTTGGACTCCAAACACAACCATTAAAGGATTGGCCATACAATCTCCTATAACAACAAGCAACCTTTCATTCCTAGAACCTCCATCAACCACCCTATATTTTACAAACTTAAGACAGAAATACATGGCATATAGATACACACTCCCTATAGTTTCACTTATTTTCAAGTACATTGTTTACTTCTCCTATATTTTACTAACTTAAGCATTAGAGTATCTCTTGTGCCCACAAGAGAACTTATTTTGCAAAAAAGCTCACGGACCAACCTAAGATCACAGCCTGAAAGCCCAATCTAAAGTTTTCACAACCATCCCTATTCCATTAGAATTGATCAATTACCAAAAGAAATAGACAAGAACGTTCTATATTCATAAACACGAGACTGTAACTTAAAATAACACCCAAAAAGATTCCATTGCCTCATCAGTTGGAGCATTTCTATCTGAGTTAGAAATAAGCACCGACATCAGGAATAACATGGTCGAGGGTATAATATAGAGTTTCTACTTTTCATTCTTTGTCTCTCTGTTATCCCCTGAAACACGCAGCGAAACGACAGTAAAACTTGGAAAAAACAGAAATTTGCCCTGGTTTGTAACACTAATCGTAAAATACAACTGAAGGTTCATTCTTTTTTAAGAAAAAATAAAAAACAAAAAAAAAAGACTTTCTTCCCAGAAGAGAGGTTGAGATTTTGAAAGGGTAAAATCATTTTCCACTAAACTACCATGTATGCAATTCAAGTTTCGCAAACAAAAAATTACCCGGAAAAAAACCCACAAATTTGAGAGATTCCTTGAATCTAGACTACTACCAATTTCAGTAAAATTCAAAATCCATAGGTGAATTCATCCAAAAAAAAAACTGACCACCAGGAGTAGGAGGCGACGTGATCAAGCTTGAGGACGAGGAAGAGAGTGAAAGAAAAGAGAAGACTGTGAGCGGCCAGTGCCTGTAAGGATTTCAATACTCTTCTCCAGCCCATCATCTTTTTTTTGTGTTCTGCAGAATTGAATCCTCTTTGTTGGTAGAGCAAGTAAAAGTTAAACAACGAAGGTTTCAGTTACAAGTAAAAGTCCCTTCTATTATTTGATTCTTTCTTTCATTGATGAATAAAATACAAAGCGCATTTACTCTCACTATGCTTTCACGGCTAAGGAACGTATGGTCTCCTTTCTTTTTTTAAAAACAAATCTATTTTCACAATTAAATTAAAATAGATATTTATAAAAACAAAGATAATAATTTAAATTCTGTTTAAAAAAAACACTTTATTAAATAAGTTTTTATTTTTTATATTCATGTATCTTTTAATAAATATATTTTTTATTATTAGCATGTTTTTTTAAAAAAAACTAAAGCAATTAAAATAAATATTTATAAATATTTTAATCATTTAGACTAAGGAGAAATAATATTTCTTCATTCAAAATATGTTTTTATATTTATATATTCGTTTCTTTTAACAAAAAAATTTTTTTATCTTAAGCATTATTATTTAATAAAAACTTATTATAATCTGGAAAATAAATTTCAATCAAAAACAAAAAAATAATAAAATGAATTTAATTTAATTAATGATTAGTTTAAGTCAAGCGTAATTTCATGGCCAAGACTTCATAGTATTACTCTATTTTTTTCAAGAAAAATAGATAAAAATATATATATATATATATATATATATTATTCCTGGTATATATGTCTCTATCACACAACTCTATCTCTCACCCTTCTACCTTTACACTTTTCTCGGTATATTTTTGTTATAAATAATAAAAACTATCTTAAAAAAATTATTTAATATTTATACAATGAATCTTAATAAGAATTGAATGATACAAGAATTTGGATTTCGCGATTATATCAAACCTAAAAAATATAAATCTAGTGTATATATCAAATCTAAAATACTTAAATTTAATTATTATGTCAAACTCAAATTAATATGAGTATGATAAATATGAGAACTTGTTGGATCTTGAAGGATAGTCTTGGATTAAAGAAATATATTAAAAAACAGTATGTATACACGTCTGAAATTATAATTTGTTTCTATTTATTATATCTATTATTTATAACAGTTTCTTTCTTGTTTGTGTTAAATTATATAATTTTTATATTTATTAAAAGTTTGGTTTTGATTTAGGTATATGATTGATTTTTCATAGGGTATTGTGATATTAGGTAGTTTGTTTTTTGAATTAATGGTTTGGGATTATGTTTGTGCCTAATTTTGGGCATTGTTAGCCCACATAATCCCATGTCTTGTTCAAACACCATCTTGCTCCATCATACATTAGAATCTCTCCTTGTTACAACAACCACCGTTGCTTAACAGCCATCCACAGCACATGTTAGCAATGCAAGCGACGGCTTTTTTGACAATTTACATGATCTGTTGTTAAAAATGTAAGCAATGGTTTCTTGAGAAATTATTTTATTTGTGCTGGATGGTTGTTAAGCATCGCTTACATTTCTAGCATATGTTGGATGCAATAAAGGTAATTCGGGACGAGCAGGAGCTGGAGGTCTCATTCGGGACAGTAATGGTAACTGGATGGGAGGTTTTGCTATCAGCACAGGGATTTGTTCATTTGTCAAAGCTGAACTGTAGGCAATGGTTTGTGGCCTAGAATTGGCTTCGGAGCTGGGCATTAGGAAATTACTTCTTGAGTTTGATTCTACCCTAGCTGTTGAATTTGTCACAAAGACTCAAGCGCAAATTGATTCGAACTATGCACTCGTTGCCATGGCTAGAGGACTATTAACTAGAGACTAGGAAGTGCAAATCCAACATGCATACCGAGAGGCCAACGTAGCTATAGATTGGTTAGCTAATTGAGGAAATGATTGATTCTATACTTGTTATACTATTATTTGGATATCTGTGCAACTTTCTTTTGATGTTTCTGCTGCTAAGAGTTGCGCTTGAGGTAATTCATTTACTTTCTGGTGAGTTAGCTCCTCAAAGTTTTTGAAGGTGTCTGCTCTGATTCTTTGAGCTGGCATTAATCTGGCTAGCTCTCTTCTTGGTAGTTGTTTTATCCTCCCCATAACTAGTAGCATCCGGTTTATCTTCCTTGATGCACATCCCTTTTGAAGCATGCATCATGTCTTTTCAGATTTAGGTCTTGTTTTCATCTTTCTGTGTGCCAAGTTTTCATTATTATATTAATTGTTGTTGTTTATCTTTATCATCTACTAATTTACATTTATTTGCCCCTGTTTTTCAAGCTGCCATTCAGTTCAGCTAAGTTTGCTGATAACCATTGCTTAATTTGAGTTGTTTTTACATCTTGATCTTTCAGCCTTTTACTGGGTTTTGGCATGTCTCCCCTCTGCCCAATGCTTCCAATTAGTTAACTACTCTGGTTTGACAAGGAACCAACGCTGCCTCTTTTTATTCTTTTTTCGACGTAATCATGCTGCCCAGTTTACCTATCTCTTCTATCCTTGTCCCTGAAAGATTATGTCTTGTGTTATACTTTTTTTTCTTTGCTGATTTGCATGGGCCTATTCTTACAAATCACTCATGAAATCCTACACCTGCATGAATCTAAAGGTCTCAATCCCTTAAATCTTTAATAATAAAAGTTGGCCCTTTGATGCGAGAGATTAATACTATATAGTAATTGTGATATGAACCTCGAAACCTTAAACCAATATACCAAAATAAAAAACAATCTAAAAAAACTAAAATTAAATAAACATATATAAAAAAAAATAATCTATAAAAGCTAAAATTATATTACAATAAAAAATTTGATGCAATAATTATCTGAATCTAGACATCGATATTATTAAATAAAAAATACCTAAAACCCCATCATTACAATTGATATTTGATATGTCTAAGAAAAATTCAATAAAATGTTTCAAAATGTTCTCTTTAATCTTTTTGTCCCTTGAACTTATAATTGACTTAATGGATTCTTTACTTGCTGGTTCTCATCACATTGAGTGCATTTTGTTTCTACAACAGGAAGTAGCGTTAAGAGATGCTGCTCATATCAATATGCATGGAAAATATGCCACATTTTAAAATTTACAAATTAATCATGCTTCTCCCGTATTGGTTTGCAAGGAGAAATGATTGGTATATACAAGCTTGATGGTTTGAATAATGTAAATTAGGCAGAACCAAGAAAAAAGCAGCCTTTGACATGGTACAAAGTAAGTAAGCATTTTAGTGAACATATTTTTCTGTTATGATAGAAAATTTAAGTTGGAGGCTAACATTATTGTTGATGCATGTCTGAGTATATATTTAGCCACATATGACTAAATAATTTGAATTCCACCATTCGGGAATGAACTTGTTGGACTGAATATGCTTCACGTGGAAAAATGTCTGGTTTGGTTGAAAGGAGAAGAAATTGGAAGTTACTGACCTAGGAACAGTTCTATCCATGCATGAAGAATGTGTTCTAGATTGCGGCTTTAGAAGCAAATTCATGCCAGACAAATGCAGAATGGATGCGCATGCGTGGCAAGCCAATTCAAAGAAGGTAAAAAGAAGTTGATGGATGTTTAATGAGAAAGTTGAATATTTTGCAATGTCTGTCTTTTTTTTCAATTAAAATTTGAGAATTTGATAGAGTTGCTATATATCTGTGAAACTGTTTGCCAACATCGATTCAGCTCGGAGGACTTTCCTTGTGTTTATATCCAAGTAAAATCTCAACTTTTATACATCTCAATTGTTGTTATTTATGGAATAATTCAACATTCTATTTAGTTTGTCCTCATGAAAGTTTATCAATTATTTTGTGTCTTTTTTATAAGAAAGAAAAATTGTCATAAACGCTTGAAGAAACAATAGCTTTTGTTGTTGCAATGTCAAAAAGTTTACACTCTTTGTATGCTAGCTAGGAACCACATTCCACGTTCTTGGTGGTGATTTTTTTGGGGGGAAGGTGGAGATCCAATAAAAGTCCTATAAATGTCATTGCCCCAAAAATGACATCGCCGAGGATTATCCCTTAGCTGACGAAAATCATTGCCCCAAAAACACCCGTATATCTACTGAGAAATTCGCCAGCTTCAGAACTCGTAATGGAAAATATGGATCTTACAGCAAGGGAGAACGCCATGGCTAGAAAGGTATGAAACCTACTGCCTTCCTTCCTCGCTTTGCTCTAGCCTTGTTGTAGCTTCTTTGTCTAACATCTGTCTCAAATTAACTCTTCCAATACAAAATTGAAAATACAGGAATACTGTATTTTATCTAAGCATATAGCGTGGCTACTCACTTGAAAGATTCTATGAAATGGAAATATTGCAGACATGTCTAAACAAAACAGAGTGCGTTGTAGAACCGACAAAAGATAGATTCAACAAGGGTTTGTGTAGTGACATCATCAGCGTGCAGCTAAAATCAACAATTCCAGCCGAGTAAAAAAGTATTTACCCATGGTGAATTGTCAGCCTACTAGCCAGTAATTGACTATGTGCAGATGGAATGTAAACAATGTATAAAAAACTCGTCCTTACATTACCATTAACAAAAAAAAAAAAAAAACAAAAACTAAACGAGATCTCATAAGTATTTGTGGATTGAAATAGTATATTTTTCTCAACAACAATCAATTGCCTTGCTAATGATTGAATATTGACTTTGGATTTTTTTAGGTTTTTTTTTTAGTTTTATCATTAAATATTTGATTTATTGGGAATTGATATTCATGCTCTTTTTTTATCATTTTTTTTATAAAGTTATCTCAATTCTATACTCACGGTAACGAGATTAACAAATTAACTTGAGTTAACTCAAATCTTTTTTTTTAAGAAAATGGGTCGACTCGGGTTAGCTCAAATTTTTTTAAAGAAAATAGGTCAACCTAGGTTGACCCTTCTAACCTATGACATAAGCTTTGCCTCGGGTCAGCTCTCGAATTGGATTTTAAACTATGATAATAACTATTTTTATTTATATATTGACTTAGGTCAACCCGAGTTTTACCCTCTTGACTTGTGACATAGGTCATGCCCTAGGTTGACTCCCAAGTCAATTTTAAAATTATAATAATAACTACTTTTATTCTTGTGTGATTAACTTGAGTTGACTCTCCCAACCCGTGACCAAGACCTTGTCCTGGGTCGATTCCTGAGTTAGATTTTAAAATTATGATAATAACATCAACTTGAGTTGACCCTCTGAACCCGTGACCAAGGCTTTGCCCCGAGTTGACTCAAGAGTTAGGTTTTAAAACTATGATAATAACTATTTTTATCCATGCACTGACCTAAGATGACCCTTATAACTCGTGACCCGAACCTTGACCTAGATTGACCCCAAAGTATGGTTTTAAGACTATGATGATAATAATTATTATTTTTTTTATTATGTTGACCCAGAAAAACCAGGGTTGACCCTCCTAAATAGTGATTGGGGCCTTGGCCTAAATCAACTCCCGAGTTAAATTTTAAAACTATGATAATAATTATTTTTATTCTTATATTGACTCGGGTCAACCCATGTTTACCATCTCGCCCCGTAACTCTTATCTTTCCCCAAATCAACCCTCGAGTTGGGTATGATAATAACTATTTGTATCTTTACATGTCTTAGTTGGACAATTTTGAAATTAATAGTTTTTTATAAGGATATATTTAAGGAATAAGAAACTAATAAATATTTTATTTGGAGGCATGTCCTTTATGCACCTCATGTCTTAGAAGTACATTAATTTACTCCAAAATTATCCTAGAAACTAATTTATTTTTATATCTTTATTTTTATCTTTTCAACTAAACACATTTCTACATTCACTATTTTTGTCTCTTTTATCTTGATACAATAACCAAACACTACCTTATAAATCAGTCCTTAATCATTAAGCGCCTGACAAATCTGTGGAATATACATGTAATGCTTAAGATATCTTTTAAGATAAAGGGGGTGAAGGGGAGGTAGAAGGAAATAAAAGGAGAGATAGAGAAAAGGGATTATATAACAGAGTATGACAAAGAAAAAAAGATGGAAGTGAGAGATAAGGAGGTAGAAGGAAGAGACAGTTGTTGTATTGGTGGAGGAAATAGCAAAATAAAGAAAGAAAGGTAGTGAAAAGGGAAGCAAAAATAAGAAGAAAAAGAAAGGCTATTTAGTGTTTTAAGTCTTGTTTAGAAGTGCAGAGCTTCCACTTTTAAGTGCTTTTTAAAAGTGCATTTGCTTTGGAAAAACATCAAATTGATGTTTTTTAGTGTTTTTTGATAATTTTGATGTGTTGATGTTACAAATAAAAACAAATTAAAAAAATCATTTTGACATACTTTCAAGTGAAAAACACTTTTGAAAAGTACTCTGCACCATAATACCAAACAAATATAAGTTTTTAGTAAAATTAAAAATTTTGAATGGAAAAGAAATGTAAAATCCCTAATAAAAAAAAAGGGGCTAAATTTGTATAAAGAAAGAGGGATTAAAGCCAAACACTAAGTTTGACCTAGTAGGGGAGGATCATAATTGGAAAATAGAAAACTTAAGAACTAAAAATCAAATAAGCTCTCTTTTAAAAAGAAAGAGAGGAGGCCGACAATTTTTTTTTAAGGGAGGAGAGGGAGAAGTTTAAACCTATAACTTATATTCTCACATCTAAAGAAAATTATGGTCAGGAAGGATTGAGAAAAGAGTACATAGAATACTGTGTGAAAGAGAGTGTTTTTTATTAAAAAAAAACACATCTAATCAAGAACACAATAGAGGAAAACAAGAACTTAAAGAAAGATCAAGAATAGAAGGGAAAAGAATATTTGATCAATAACTTGTTCAAGATAGGTTCAATTGAGTTCAAGAAATAAGGTAAAGTATCCATTAAACTCCAATAATGTATTTTGAGGTGAGATTGTTGGGTAAAAAGCAAAATCCTTAATCCCTAAGAAAATTAAGGCTTATAAGAAATTAGAGAAAACATATTCTTTGCAAAGATCACATGGTATGACTTCAGGATAAGACTTAATTGGTAGAAAGAGGCAAGCATTTTGAAGATAATTTTTAGGTGGGAACCTTAAAGAGGTTTGACCAAGAAGAAAAATTTAGAGAGGAAGTGTTTTGTTGGAAATCTTGATGAATTAACGATGCTAATACAACCTAGAAAGGTGTAGGATCAAAGAATTTTCATTACCTGGAAACATAGAGGAAAAATCATAATTTTGATTATAGGTTTCATATTGAGAATTTAGAGAAACTAAAAAGTAATAAGAAAATTGATCAATAGGCATAGAAAGGGAGTGGTGTTGAGTAAAAAGTTGTTTAAAATTGAAGACAAATCTCTAGGAAAAGAGGGATATGTTCGGTCAATTAGAAAATTTTTCTAGATGTAATCTTTGTTTGAAATTATGCATGGTTATGGTTATATAAATATCAAGAATGTGATAAAGTTAGTTATGCCTGGAAAATTAGAAGGAAAGATGAGTTTCTTGAATTCTTGAATGCTAGAAGTTGTGGTAATTAAGTGTTATTTTTTAAAAAATCATTTTTTGATGTGTTACGTATGTCACTTATATGATGCAATGATTGATCTTGATGATAAAACTCAAATTTATTGCAAGGGTGAAGATTTTGGGCTAAGAAAAAGAGGAGAGAAATTTTCTAATTGTAGAAACGGCTAGCTATTTTGAGAAACAACTAGACTAATTTAAGAAATGATTAGACCATTTTGGCTACTGTTTTGTAATAGCCTAATTTTGTGTTTTGATATTTTCTTGGTTTTTTTTTTTAATGTTTTGGGCTGTTTAAGAAATATAAGTGATTATTATGTGAAAAACAAAAACATAATGCATGTGCGCGCGCGCGCACGCACACACACACACACACACATATATATGCAAGAAATAAGCTTACATGATAATATTGCTTATATTAGAATGTTAAGAGCTATAAACCTTAAGTTTAATGTGTCATAATGTAAGAGTATATGATTAATTAGTAGAAAGTACTCAAAATTTTAAAGGAATATTGAGACATATATTCTTGATATATAAAACGTGAAGTTGATGTAAAACTTTGGGTATGCTTGAGGCATCGACTGCGAGACCTTAGATAAACGGGACAAGATCAGTAAAAAGAACATGCAGGTGCTCGTCATCTCATCCTTTTTAATTTTCAGTATTATATATGTCTTAATTATTTAAGTAGCATATTGATAATGAATTTCATGTTGTGTGGCAAGAAATTGGTAAGAGACTAATGAGATTTTATTGTAATATGTATCATAAAATTTGTGTTGTGGTATAGTAGGCAGCCACATGAATGAGGTTATGATTGATATATGATAATGTTATGTTGAATGAGAGGTTGTATAGAAGCTAATTCTAAGAAGGGATTTAGTTGTAAACAAATATTAAAGATACAAACAGGTATATGTTATAAACATGGAAGCCAATTAGATGAGTGGGGCTAGAATTGAGGTCCCTAGAAAGACATTTGAGATGCATAATTATACATAAAAGTAAGCTACAAGAGTGAGACTCTCAATGGTTATTTCAGGTTGCCCATAAGGAATTGAGGCTTGATTTTAATTTTCTTTTACCAACCACATGTGTTGGGGTAGTTATTGAATAATAGTCAGCCGTATGAGTAAAGATTAAGAAAATGATAGGTATACATCTTTGGCATTTATATGGGTGGATAAGGACAACTTGTTGAGTATGTTATCAAACCTTTAAAGGATGATTAAAAGGGTCTCGGAGTGGAGACATTTGTGCTCAAGGCTACTCATTGGTGTTAGTGTAAGAAACGCCATTATAGACCTCGGTCTTATATAAAAAGTAGGCCAAAAGATTAAGGGTTATGTGATTTATGTTAAATCCTAGAGCTAAGTGGATAACATATAATTTAAACACAATAATGAATATGTTAAGGTATTTTGAATAATATCAATAGTTGGTAAAGGTAAGGTGTGTTGTAATTAAGGGTAATATTATGTTGAGAAGCTAAAGGGTTTAAAAGTAGCATGTGTATACGTAAGAAAATGTCATTTTTTATATGTTGAATAGTTAGTATTGTTTTATGAAAAATAATTATCATTCTTATTGCTTAGCCTGTTTTATTTCTGACATGCTCATCACGTGCTCCATGAAACTAGATGACTTGACATAAAGTTTAGCTATAGAAATTTATGAATATTTTCATCTAGTAGTAGGACTTCTATGTTTATGTTTATTGTGATAATTTTGAAGGATTGTACTAAATAAATTATAATTTAATATTATTTCCTTTATCATGAAGTTGTAATGATTATAATGACTATAATGACCTTAACATTATACAATTAATTCAATAATTTATGGTTTGCTTTTTTATTTAAGTACGTGATATTGATTGTTAAAGTTTATTGATCTTACATGGTGTTATTCTATCTAAATTGATTGTCTTCTAATTCTATAGTCAGGTATGGCTAGGGATAAAGGTGGATATGTATTCACTAGGGTTAAATAAAAAACAACACACGCTATTATAATAGTGTTCTACTAGTTTATAATGTGTGACCACATACGGTTTATACGGGGGTTTACAAAAAAAATACCTTAGAGATAAAAATATTAGCAACAAGTGATCTGATATGTAATGATAATTTTGACAAAAAGACTATGTTATGTACTAATTAATTCCTTTCTTAAAGCTATGAGTACTAACTTATAATTTATGCTTTTACAACCACAACATCCACAATAAAAACTACAACTTTTTCAAAATGACAAAAAAACATAAGTGATTTTGAATTGATGCACAAATAGGTTATCATTCTCTTCATTCATTTTTAACTTAACCTTTTGAAGTTGGAAAGCATGTCAATTATATTGTAGATTCACTTAGTGTTATTTTTTCTAATGATGATGTTTTTTTTTTATATAATTTTATTAACAAAACACCTAAAGAGTTTGGATTTTTTATATTCCTTTTATTGCACGCCCATATCTAATGACATTATGGATACACATAGTAAATTTTTTTTTTGCTTGTTTTTTTTTTTCAATCATGAAGTTTTTTTTTTTCAATTTTATTCTTTTACATTGAATGAATTCAACATTGGACTTGATAGTTTGTTTCGATGAATTTGATCTTAGGTTCTGGAGATGTTAAAAAAATCTGACATTTGAAAAGCGCTTGATTTTGTAGAAAATTATTTAGAATTTTTGTTTTCTAAAAGATTAAAATTATGGAACTAGAATTGAAAATTAAAAAAATGACAACCACCTTTGAGATTTTTGTCCTTGAAGGGAAAAAAAATGAAGAAATCAAGCGCGAAAAATAAGAAGACAAGAGAGGAAAAAGATATTAAAAGAAAGAAACGATAATTAGATCATTAGAGCCACACTAGAGGTAAAACATCAACACACATCGCCGTAGAAGAAAGCCCTCACTGAAATGATTCCAACGATATTAATTACAACCTTCATCAGAGCTCAGAGGAAGTTGTACGTGGACTCCTAATACGACAACCTTCCTCACACATTAGCATGTGTGTTACACACGCCATAAATTTATGTCTCTCTTCATTCAATTCAACCCTCGATTCTCTAATAATTCTTCAATTTAGTCACAAATTTCATCCCACCTAGACCCATTGAAGGCCCAACCAATTGTTTTTCACTTCGAGTGCCAACCTTTTTTTCACTCAAAAATGATTTTTTTAGTTCAATTTTGTGTGTTTTTGGACCGATTTAGAGTTGTCTTAGGTTGAGAAATTGTTCTTATGAGATTTTGAAGGGTATTTTTGAGATGTTTTTATGTTAAAATAGGTTGAAGAACAATTCTTTTTTATTTTTTACCACAAGTTAGCTTTTCAACCCACTATCTGTAATTTTTTAGAAAAAAAATAAAGGGGTGGATGATACCCAAGCTAACTACATGACCTCATTTTACCCTTTTTTTCTCCATTCAATTCAAATTAAGATTAATTACAATAAATTAGTTAACAATATGTTTGAGATGTTTGTCCAGTGGGTATTCATCAAAATAAATTAATTTAGATAACTTTTTGGCGTGTTATTTGATAAAATATCTTTCATTTTTTACATGTTTTTGAATAAGACTATATCTAGTTTTTTATTAGCAAATACTTTTTTATATACAATTCTTCATGTTATTTTTTTCCTCTTAAATTTAATACATATGTGTTTATTTTTAACATTATATAATTAGAATAAAATGATTCCAAAAGACAAAGTTAGCAAACCTAAATAGATCTATAACTCTTATAATAGGTTTGACATATTGCTATGTATAGATCTAAAATATTATTTCTTCAAAAAAAACATTATAAAAAAGTTCAAACAACAACATAATTTTTTTTTTTTGTTAAAACAAGTTTCGACCAAATCAATGAACTTGTTTGCTTTAGAGGATGTTTGGAACTCTTGGAATTGAATTCAATTTCAATAGTTAAATCAATTATTGTGTTTAGAATTCTTTTAATGGTATTAATTTGAATTATACATGGAATCAAGATCATAAAAATAAGCAAAAGCACATAAGAGAGA
>Ga0325411_1000153_pt1 | contig 69895 bp, 29 predicted proteins | sample PopdelMetagenome_13_FD_206181 | JGI IMG/M metagenome (GOLD analysis project Ga0325411, IMG submission 206181) | Populus deltoides microbial communities from Bellville, Georgia, United States - Xylem-PdIQD-R4 | ecosystem: Host-associated > Plants > Phyllosphere > Stem > Wood/Secondary xylem... | reverse complement strand
TATCAAGAAAATGAAAAGAAAATTAAATTTAAAATAATTTCTATACTAAATAAAAAATATAATGCATGTTGCTTGTGGATAATTTACAAACAAAATCATATATATAGACGAGCAACGAGTTAAAGCAAAAATATGGGGAAAAGAGAAGGAAAAGCAAAGATGGGCCTATTAGCTGGATCCATTCGTACCGCGCCTAACAAAATACACAAGCAGCCCAGCTTATCCAGCACCCAGTTTGAAAACCGCACAGCCACGGCTGGCTAGCTAGGGTTACTCTGCACCTCTCTATATAAACCCTTCGACGCCTCTCTACTCCTTAAAGCGCCATCTCCCGTCTAGAATTCTAGGGTTTCCCAGTTGCAGTGTTTCAACTAAAGCTTTTCAAAATCACATCAATTTCTCGTTGTTTTTATCCCTTTTGAAAAAAACTCTCCCTATGAGGAAGCAATCCCAAAAGATAGGAAGTGCCGTATGACACTTTAATCAGCAGCGGTCACACTCATGTACCCACGTTTCCCATCCACCAATCACAGCCCAAGAGAGGCGTTTCCTCTCCCGGATTCGTCTTCCTTGGGTCGCTGATTGATCAGGATCACGTGGGCTACTGTGTGCCGCTGTGTGTGTGATTTGGAACGGGTCTCTGAGGGTTTTATTTCTTAAATCATATTTGTTTCTGAGCAATTAAGGTCTGATGCCACGTCGCCGGTAGCCAAATAGGCGTTGACCGTCGATGCTATGATTGGACCGAAAATAATCTCATGTTTCGTTTGCTGATAGGAATCTGTGGATCCCATCTAAGTTGATACACGGAGCCGTTTCCTGCGATTACATATGTTTTTCTTGTTTTAAATCTTTTTCAAAAATCATTATTTTTTGAATTTTGTGCAGCGAAGGGTATTATGTAGCCAATGATGATTGTTTTTGTTTAGTTGGAATTACCGGCTGAATCTCATTTTGATGTCATTTTATACTGGCTGTGTCTGAGGCATCATAATACTGCATAAAAAAATGATTTTAATCATGTTCCTGAGGTTTTGATGAATTTGATACCTTTTGGGCATTTTAATTAAACCATAAATTACTTTTTTTCAACGAATTTGATATTCTCTTTTAAAACCATGTGAAATCTCTTTAAAAATTTTTCATTTTTGATGTTATTATGATCCAATCTCACTGTCTGCTAATCGAACTGGGGTATAATGAAGATTGAGATCAAATTTATTTTATGTTTACGATTTTTATACCTGCCAAGTATGATCGATATTTCTTTTTATTTACATAAACTAAAATGGAACTATTATTCTCCATTCATGGCCTGAAAATGGGACTGTTAAGACCACAGCCAAATGATCTACTTCTCTAAGTGGAAACGTTGCATCGGGTTAATTCTTTTGGACTGCAGAATCATTTAGGTGGTGGAAAAAATCTGTTCTGAACTTGCTCACCATGGCATCCATCGTTCTTTGACCTCTCCACCTCCAATGTTTTGTCTGGAAACACGGCGACAATCAACCCCGGTTGCTGGAGATGAGAATATGGTATTCAGAAAAGCATTAAACTGCAACAAAGCCGAATCTAATGTGATACATTTGACAGTAGCGAAAAGCAGTTGTTTAAACTTTTAGCTGCAAATCTAGGATAGAGAAGAATATCAGGAAGCCAGCGGACATTTGAACAACTCTGCCACATCCAACTTCCCACATTTTCCACATTTTCTCTGAAAATCATAACCAAGTTTCCAGTGAATATCGAAGAAAATACAGAAACCAACATCATGATTTAAGGTAATGTTACAGATGTCTGGTTCAAGTGTTTCGTACACAGGTGGAACCAGTGCCTGTTCTAAACAGGTCATCAGGCAATATGCCAAAGCCCTGTTGCCTCAGAGAAGTGCCTATCTTCCTAGTTGAAACGGAAATGCTGCACAAAAAACTAGGGAAAACGTTTCAAGACTTTTATTCGAAAAAGATTCTGAACTCTCAAATTCCAGAATGTTACCTTCACCAATAGGCTCCATAGTAACTCACAATAGTAAGATTTAGCTTCTCTGTCGTTGAGAAAATGATTGCTGGACCTTAAGAACTACAAAAAGGCAGGTAGATGTTGTGATCCATGGTTAATAAGAATAGTAAGATAGCCTGAAGAGATGCAAAAACATCAAAGAGAGACAACTATACAGACAACCCAAAGATTTACATTGAACACTAAATGAGTACTTAAACTCTGTCTTCACGTTACTTCTTTCTTGAACTTCCGTCCTCTGCTTGTTGATGATGTGTTATTCATATAAAATTTACCTATTTAAATAATTTTTCTCAACCAATCATATTGTTAATTAAATTTTTATTTTATTCTATTATTAAAATATATAAAAACATGAATATTTGATCTAAAAATCAATAAAATCTGCATTATATCTCCAAGTCCTTTTATTTTATTCTATTATTAAAATATATAAAAACATGAATATTTGATCTAAAAATCAATAAAATCTGCATTATATCTCCAAGTCCTTGCAACCATTTATTTCTAGGTTCTCATTACCAATTGTTTTCAGGTCTTCGTGACAACATGTATCTGAAAGGATTAAAGATCATTTTTCAAGTCCCAGTAACTATTATATCTAAAAGATAATGTATCCTTCTAGTAAACATTGACAAAAATCTTTTATAAATTCATAAAAAATAACAAATATTCTAAGGCATGCCCTTAAAGATATAAATTTTGTGCAAGCATGACAAATATAAACTTTTACACCGTAGTATGTTCTCCTTCTCTTTAGCTGATTAAAATCTTCCATATATGTACATTTACAAGATTTGGAAGGAAAATAATAATACAAAAAAATAAATTATTTTGGGCTTACCAACCAACTTGGCTCGATCTAATCAAGGATTAATCGGGTTGAATCTCTTGGCCTTACTGAGCTATTTTGAGTTGATTTTTTTCATCCCAACTGAGCTATCATGTAACTTGATTATAAAGATTTTCAAAGCCCAACGGGCTAACCCCCCTTCTCTCACACACACTTTGTCTATGTTGATTTTTCAAGATATTTTAGAGTTACAACAATGAAAAATATCACCTTTCATGACGAGCTGCTGAAATATTTTTCTAGATAGGATATATATTCTTAGGTTTAGCAAAAGTATTATAGTATTTCTCATTATATGAGAGACTTGTTTTAACAATAACAACTCAAGGCCAGGACTCAACTAGGAAAAGTTTATTTTCGTGTAAAGGTTTTTTTATGACTTCATCAAATATATTTTAATATATATATTGACCATTATGATTAGTGAGATGTATAAATAAATCTTGTTAAATTACGGTATAATTTTTTTTCTTTGAGATTTCATAAAAGTTTCTTAAAATTTTTATAAGTTAAAGGGGATTTTGAAATTTTTTTAAATTTTGAAGGACAAGGCCTGCCTTTTGCTATTAAAAACTGGTGTTTGATTAAAATCATAATCTAATTATTCATGTTTAACATTACTAAAATAACATTTCATTTGTATACTAGCTTCAAGCCTTCTCTTTTCTAAACTTAGAACAAGTGACGGCTCTTCAATCATCATCATGAGTTTAAAATTATCATAAACTTCAAAGCATTTATTGTATTTTGCTTATGGTGTCTTTTTAATATAATATTCAAAATTAGTCGGGAATGACTAATTCCAAGGTTTAGTTCTTGCGTTTATTGAGTTAATTTTAATTAATTTTAAAATAATATTATTTTGATTTTTTTTTAGTTTATCTAATTGAATCTCATTATAGTATGGTTGGGTCAATCAACTTATAGTGATTTTTAACCTATTCAATATGAATTTGACTAGGTCAACCTTTAAACTAATTTGAAAACATGATATAAACCAAATATTGAGTTTACAAGTGTTGCGATGTCGCGGTCGCACAAATTAATTACCCTAACCATCAAACAACCACAGTGTCCGCACTAGTAATTTAATTTAATGTAATTCAATGGCAGCCTTAAGAGCTAGATAAGTTTATCAATCAAGAAAACATAAATGTCCGCAGTCTATGTTTGATTTGATTGAATGTTCTTCCTAAAATTAATAATGTAGATCCGCCACAATTATTAAACTTAGTTGCTTCACAAGTTCATATACTACAACTCCGGTTTTGATATCAAATTTAGCAATAGATTGTCTACAATAATAACTTAGAGTCCGCTTTAGCAATTAAAATAAACAATCATAGGAAAAATAAGCATAGGAGAACAAACATATTCGTCATATAAAATGAAAAGAAAATGTAAAATAAATCTCACAGTTCTTGAAATCCGAAGGTTTCCGTGTCCTTGAAACCAAGAAAAAGTGTTTAGCCTTGCATGTTTGTTGAACAACTAATCAAAAAGAAGGAACAATGCATAATTTCGTGTTTCTTAGAGGAAGGAGGCGTTTTTCTCCTCTTGGCTGGCTGCTCCTCTTCTCTTTTCTCATTCTTTTTATATCCTAGGAAACCATAGTCTCTATTTTACAAAATAGTCCTCCCTTAAGTAGACTGTTTACATTTAATTACTTTAATAACTATTTTCCTAAAAAAAAAGAAATAGCTTTCCATAAAATCTTCAAGCTTTGACTTAGAGGAGCTAAATTGCTGAAATAAAAACTTGGATATCGGTTTAGATGCTTCGGAATGTAATTTGGACTCATTTCTTCACAAAACCTGTTTGCTGGTAGAATTCAGTTGTCTTCTTTGAAAAATCATATCTCCCTAATATGAAATAATTTTTGTCTGAAATTTGGAGAGTTTATAGCCCTTTGAGTAAGGAATCCAAAACAGTTGAGTTTGCATCAATTGAACTTCTGTAGCTCCAGATATTCAAGTCGGAATGGCCGAAGGTCAACACTGGCAGATTGTGAGATTTGACTTTGAAGGCTGCGATTTCCATGCTCTTCCTTATTTTATTTTTTTGCCTTAGATTTCCAGAAAGGTATGGATGTTAGCTTTTTAATGCCACTAGAATCACTTCATTTTAATCTCTAGAGCTCACGCTCTGCACAAAACATCGACTGAAGGTCAAATCTGCCAATTATCTCTAATTTACTCCTTTTTGCATCTTTCATCCAAAAGTGCCTTCAAAACATAAAACAAAGGATATCAAGACATTTTATATATAAAACATAGGCAAAACACTAGTTAAATGTGGGTGAAACTATCGAATAATATGATTGCATCAAATACCCCCACATTTAGCTCTTACTCTTCTTCAAGAAAGGATAGGTAAAATCAAATTGAAGTTAAATTAAATTAAATCACTATGACTAATCTTCTAATCTCCCATCAATATCCAATAATATATGCATTATAAATAAGAATACAATCAAGAAGGATAAAAAGTATAAATTTTCATGAATTTATTTACATGCAAACTTTAAAACTCAATTGATCATTGAGATTTAAATGAAATCTATGCCATGCCAAATGATAGATCCTCTCATTGATATACACTACAACACTCACGTGTTTAAGGCTTATGTGTTTAAATCTCTCAAATTCAGTCAATGAATATATTCTAGCATAAGCTTGCTCTTCAATATGATTTCCATTACTAACATATTACAAACAATGCATGAATCAAAATGTCTTATTTTCTGGTTGTAATGGGGCTAAGGTTATGGTGAGGTAAAAGAGAGTAAAAGAAAAGATTCAAACCAAAGAAAGTAGAGCATTCTGAAAAATGATATTTCAAATAAAATATTCCATCAAAGCACTTAAATTTTCCATCTTTAATCACCAATGCTTAACTTCTTTTGATTTCAAGCTTTTTCAACATAAAATCTTAAGAACATAAAGGAACACTTTTTTCTTTTTTCTTTTTTTTTCTTTTTTTTTTTACTTTTGGCAACTTTGCCCATCTTTTCATCAAGCATCACTCCCTCTTTCTTTTCATATAATTTCCAACCATAATTCCATGAGATATCATAAGTATATGCTCTACTAATCCTTGGCCAGGGCAAAAGAAAAACATATAAAAGTTAAGGCTTATACATGGATAAAGCAAAGAAAAGATAAACAAGCTCAAAAGGGGCTCATTAACGATAATATGCTTTAGGTTGGCTTTTTGGCTTAAGTGGTTAAAATTTCTAATGCCTTTATCATCTTCATGTGTGTGTGTGTATATATATATATATATATAATGTGAATGTAATCTCAACAAGATATGAAGCAAGTTCTAGAGATACATATCATTGAAAGAATGCACAATCAAAAAATATAATGTTGAAGGCTCAAAAGCTTACATTGGTATAACACTATAAAGTCAACATGACATATTCTCAAATTCAATCCCTAAACCAATTAAACCTTAAAACTTGCATGCACACTCCTTCATTCGATTCATATCTCCATCTATCTCAATTAATTCTCATATGTAATACTCACATTTTCATAAACTAATAAGAGTTCAAAAGATTAAACATAGAAATTTGTTTTTTTTGGAACAACAAAGAAAATCAAAATAAGAAAACCAACATTCTCCCTAATCTTCACATACTAATCTTCTCATTCTTTCTTGAATCTTGGCCGATCCTAAGTAGCCTTAGTATGTATTTGGTAATGTGATAAAAAATGTTTTTTAAAAGTATTTTTTAATTGAAAATGCATCAAAATATTTTTTTTAGATTTTTTTTTAATTTTTAACATCAACACATCAAAACCATAAAAAAATTTAAAAATATATCAATTTAATGTATTTTCAGGTGAAAAATAATTTAAATAACACTTTGAAAAAAAAAAAACTATCACAATACTAAATATATTTCTATTCATATCTTGTGTCTTGACTTGTCCTAATCTCGATATTTTCTATAATTATTTGAAGAGATTATGCTTATAATGACTCCAAATTATATATTATTAAGTAACTATCTTTATTATTTTACAAAAATTTATTTCACCAGCACCTTTTAAGTTTATTAATTAGTTTGATATGCTATATGTGAATCATATATATATATATATATATATATATATATATATATATATATATATATAATGCAATTACGACTTAATAAATATTATTACATTTAAATAGAAGAAAACAATACTATTTAATAATCTTATCTTCATACTTTGGAAATGTGAATAAATCACGATTACATTAAATTCAAATAACTATAATAAGCACCTATCTTAAGCATAGTCATATAGTACAAATCTGGTTTAACTGGCTGTATTAAATAGTATTGTTTTATTATATTTCATTTAATGAATAATGTTATTTAATTTTAAATTTTCAAACTAAAAACAAAAACTTGTTGTATGTGCATAAGTCCGTTTACTTTATTTATATAAAACATTTGTCATGATAAATGATTATCAAATTATTTTTATAACAAAATAGAAAATAATGAGTTTTTACCATGAAAAAGCTTTTTTCCTTTAAGAAACCATAGACACATTTATGTAGGACAAACAGTTTTTATTTTAGGAATCTTTTTCAAAAGTTTCTCTAGCTAAATCTTACTTCTTTGTTTATGCGTTTTTTTATATATAAAAGTATTTATTTTTAATTTATATATAGCATGTTCTTTTAATAAATACTTACCATGATTTTGATAAGTAAATTCTAATAAAAAAAGCAAAAAATTATGCTTTGATAATTTTTATGCTACTTTATGTGAAAATAAAAGAATAATTAATTTAAAAACTTAGCAATAATAAAAATAGATATTTTTTTCTCATTAAATAGTCATGAAAAAATTCTCAAAAATAAATATGCATATTATTTTAATATTTAGTTATTCTTTAAGTAATTACTTACGAATATTATCATTAGAAACCTCTAATAATATGAAAAGAATGTTATCATTATATGATTTTTAAAATAACATTGTAATTGTTTTATTTAAAAATAAATTTATTTTAGAATATTTAAAAATATAAAATGAAAGGCTCAACAAAGTCAATCCTAGACACTTGAACTTGGTTAAAAACTAGGCCCGAGTATCTAGTCTTAAAAAAAGAAAAAAATTCTAGTTCTATGTGCCTATTTTTGTTTTTAACTATAAAATAGATAAGATGTCATTAACTTGAGTTTTTTTTTTCTCTTAAAAAATAAATGGATTGTATGTTGCCTGTATAGGCAACAATGTGTCATCAATTGCAATAATTTTGACCATCTCTAATAACTGAAAAATTAGGATACAGGAAGTTGAACTTCAAAACCTAGATTTTAATCTAATTTTTACCCAAAAAAAATATTAGAAATTTTAATAATTACATTTTCAATTCTAAAATATGTTTAATCAATTTCAAAACTCAAAATCAAATCTAATTAAACAAACTTTGCCAACTCTCGTTTTTCTGATGAATTTATTGATTTCAAAATTAATTTTTTTTGTGATTGATTGAAATCTTTCTCTCTTCCCCCTTTTTTTTTGATGACTTTCTCTTTTTTATTTTAACACCTAGGAATTGAAACATGAAAAAAAAAGATTGGAGGATCAAAGTGTTAAAACAAAAACCGACATGAACTAGACATGACACAAACCGACATTTATAAAAAAACTTCAAGGATGAAACTAGACATTTCAAAGCACAGTAGATACATTATTGCAGTAATCCACAATTCTAATGTGAGCAAACTCTTGTTTATTCGTCCACCATGTAAGAAATACAAAATAACTCGCTTAAACTACCTAGAGTAGGCGACTATCTAACTTTATTTTTACTTTGATCAATAGGAGATAAAATAAATAAATATGGTTGCTTGCTTTTTAGTAAATGATGGGAAACCACTTCACAGTTTAAAATCATGAATAATCATGGCTATGCCGGGTTTTGGCAATAATTATGTTTACTTTTTACTAACACGCGAAGATGATTATGACATAATACTCTTAGGCACCACCAATCTTGGATTGATTGGTGTAATCAAGACTACTCAAAGGTTTGTTGATTTTCACCTGATGGCCTCCAGCTAAATTATTTGATGATTCTACCACTATAACTACCCAGCAACAGTCGTTTATCAAAGCATATTTGAGATTTTTTGCGTTGAAGCAAAATGGAATTTGAATAATAAGTAGGAGTGCCAAATGAGACATGGCAGGACTGAAGAACAAATAATTGTTTTTTTTCTGAACTCTAAATGACTATATAAATAGTTTTTTTGTTGAAATATCAGTAGGGCTACGTTGACAGTGCCTGCACAGGAGTACTGTCCTCCTTCCAGAGGTCAAATAATTTAGTAGTTCTGATAGTTTTCACTGTAAATAAAAAGATCGATCCAAGAACCTGTCAACGAACTCTCCTGAATAGAGACAGTGGTTTTGATACGTTTATGAAAACAGTCATGAAATCATCTCTAATTGATGCACAATGGCCAAAATTAGTTCCAGAATGTTAGACAGAACCACTGTCATTCTGTCAAAGCAATTTACTAGGAAGACAACTGTTCATCTCCCTGTTCCAATATCAAATTCGTTAAGGAAGCCAAAAATCTATGGACATTTGTATATTCAGTTCGAAACACATGATTTGAATGTCCATTGTGCATAAAAAGACTTGCAAGATATTTTCGAACTAGCTTTATATATTAAAGAAAAGTTATTTTTTATGCTACCCAGTAATTTGATTCCTTGAATATAATGGGAAAACAACTTTTTTTTTTTTATGAAAATATCAGGATAACTATGGAGTAATTGAAGTAAGATTATGTTTATTCGCGAGCTGTGCCTTGTGTTTTTGATGAGTGCACCGCACGGTACACTTAGTAAACAAACACACTCAAAATACCTAACGTAAAAAAAAAAAAGTCACAATCTTTCCATAGATTGAGAGAGGCTCGAAAGTCTTAGCATATTCCTCCGTTTCCACATGTAGAAAGACGAAAAAAAAATAAAAATCGATCGTTGCATAAATCATGCTTGTGCAAGAACAAAAGAAGAGTGACACGCACATGAGACGTACAGAATCCTACACTACATAGATTGAGGACTCGACTCAAAGTCACTGCGACTCCTCAGTCGTCTTCCCTTTTTTCCCATCTCTCCCTTGTCCCTAGCCTCCCTCCACCCCTTGAAAGAAAGAAAGAAAAAAGCTCTTCAGGGGAATTGGGATTTAGAGGGAAAGATGACTATGGACAAAAGGCAGCAGCATCAATATTATGGAGCAGCTCCAAAACCTACCACATTTGCAAAACATTGGTGTCTTCTCCTGATCTCTATCTTCCTCTTTTTGAATACAAGAACTCTTGCTTTTGATTATGGTGATGCCTTAAGAAAGAGCCTCCTTTACTTCGAGTCACAACGTTCCGGTCGCTTACCCTACAACCACCGAGTCACTTGGCGTCACCATTCCGGTCTCACCGATGGCTTAGAACAAGGAGTTAGTATAAACTTAATTTCTTGACTACCATATTAATCCCTCCCTAAAAGTCTTACATTCTAATTTTCTCAAAATAATCAATTGAATTTTGTGTAGGTAGACTTGGTTGGAGGATATTATGATGCAGGCGACCACGTAAAATTTGGACTGCCAATGGCGTTCACTGTGACCATGCTTTCATGGAATGTAATAGAATTTCAACATCAGATTGCCGTTGCTGGAGAATTAGAACATGCATTAGAGGCAATTAAATGGGGCACTGATTATTTCATCAAGGCACATACTAGCCCGAATGTGCTATGGGCAGAGGTATGATACATTGCATTAATTACAATTCAAATTAGTACTAACTTGCTGCTTTTATGTACATAATTAATTATTCAAACTTTATTGCTCCATGTTGTAAGGTGGGTGATGGTGACACCGACCACTATTGCTGGCAACGGCCAGAGGACATGACCACATCACGGCAAGCTTACAAGATCGACGAGAATAATCCCGGGTCAGATCTTGCTGGAGAAACTACGGCGGCAATGGCTGCAGCATCAATAGTGTTCAAGGGAACAAACCCGCATTACTCTCATCTACTCTTGCACCATGCCCAACAGGTAAATTCAAAGACCAACTTTAGTCATTAGATAACTTAGATCTTGTGTGGGGTTATGAATTCAACTTACAATTTCACACAACTCTTTATTCTAGTGGATTCTGTATTAGTGCAACATAATTTCATAATCATTGTTTTGGTGCAGTTGTTTGAGTTTGGAGACAAGTATAGAGGTAAATACGATGAAAGTGTGGGGGTGGTGAAAAGCTACTATGCGTCGGTGAGTGGATACGAAGACGAATTGCTGTGGGGAGCTATGTGGTTGTACAAGGCCACCGGCGATGACAAGTATTTGGAGTACGTCATCGGCAATGCTCATTGTTTTGGTGGGATTGGCTGGGCCATGACAGAGTTCAGTTGGGATGTCAAGTATGCTGGCCTTCAAATCATGGCTTCCAAGGTAAAAGCAAACCTTTTCATCTCTCATTATATGCTTCAAGTTCAAAAACGGCTATATTGGTTTTGGAAATCTTTATAGGATTTTGCTTTTGTCCAGTTTCAAAGATGAAATAATGTTAATTTACTTTAAATCACACTTTCACCTTTTTTTGTCTCTACCCTTTTGATAAAGTTGATGGGATGGAGGGAGCCATGGTTAAGGTATCGGGCTAATAAAGCATAAAACCATGTACAGGTGTTTAAATTTCTTTTTGGCAATTTTTAAATTAATCCCCCAATTATGAAGTCATTCTAAGTTGAATATCAAAAGAATCGTCTTTTTAAATGGGATCCTCAAAGGTCAATGAATTAATTCTTAGTTATATCCATGTTTTTTTTAAAAAAATCAATACAATTTTTTAACAAAAGATTTTAGTCTTTCTTTTAATCACCATCATTTTACAATATTTCCGTGGAATTTATTGGAAGTTATAGGCAAATGTATTTGATTAAAAATTATTCAATTTTTGAAAATTATTTAGAAACTAACTCTGATGAGATGCAAAAAGTTGGTAAATTTTTTTAGTAAAAAGTAATTCTCTGTACTACAATTTTATAAAATCTCATAATTTTTAGTTTTATAAACTTCTTTTAAAGCTCTCCTTGTATAAAAACCTTTGTCTAAATATAATTTATATTTTAAAAAAACTTTCAAGTTAAATTTCAAATTTATATCCTTGAGATTTTGAGCGCGACAACTCAAAATCATTGCCACTCGATAAAAAAAAAAAAAAATCAGAAGAGCAACATGTTAACACATGATGATCTAGTATCACATGAATTTATCTTATTGACACAAAAAAAGAGGAAAGAAGATGGATAATATATGCATGTGTAGTAGAGCAGAAGCTATAACATGTTTTTCATAATCCACTTTTGGATTGTATGTTTTTATTTTTTATTCAAAAAAAAAAATAAAAATTAAAAATATTTTCAGAATATGAGGAGATAAACTTTCGAGCCATAAAAGATAAAAATACCAACAAAATAGCCAGATTGAGAGATTTCAACAATATAGAATGAAGAAAGAAAGAAAATTGAGGTTGAGATACAAACATGATCAAAATTATAAGAACCAATTAGGTTTATAGACTTAATTAAACTTTTAACATACTTAATTAACTTAATTAAGGACTTAATTGAAGTAAAAATTAAGTTTGAAAGTCAATTGGGTAAAAAATGAAAGAATTAATTAAGTTTAAGAACTTGATATAACTTTTAATGGGTTTTATGGATTCAATTGAAGACAAATGAAGTTTGGAGGCTGAATTCAGATCAATTTGCAAAGATCGGGAGATTAGGGACACAATTAAAACTTTGAAATGCTAATTTGGTGCAATCAAGGGCTTAATTGAAAGAAATTTAAAGTATCAAGTTCAATTGAGGACCACATTAAAGAAATCCGAAACCAAAGACCAAATTTGAAGTAAAAAGTGTTGATTTTTAAGGGTCCAATTGAAAAAGGCTAAGAGTGAAATTCCAAGGAATCTTAAAGATTATGGCTGATTGGGGGTTTCAAAGGTTTAGGGACCAAATTGAAAAAGACTATAATTTTACTATTCATTGTCTTCTTCCTAAAAACAAAAGAAATAGATGCTTAAGTACCTTTTTAGCCCTAATTTTCCCCTCATCTCTTCACTAAACCACACAAATCTCTTACTAACTTACATCTTAGTACTTGTACTTCACTTTAAGATAACATTTCAGCTTTTATTGCACTAAAAACACCTGCAGATTCTCTCTCCAAAACACTTGCCATCACCGCTCTTCTTGTAAAAACAACTTTATGTCCTCCTTATATCGATTGCAGAGCAGGATAAGCTTTTGCCTTTAGCTTTGATGAATGGTTGAGATCTATTCCTCAATAGGAAGGGTCGAGATCCCATCAACCCATGTGTCCTAGAACCTCCTTATTTCTCTTATAAAAATCCCATAAAACCCTAATTCAAGTAGCCTTAGGCGAGGTAGAGGAGTATTGCCATAAACACTATCTCCCAACTATGATTGCCGTCGCACGTGCGCGCACAACGTGGCGGGATGTCAGGGTCAAGGAGTTGCCACCTAGTTGTTTTATTTAGGGTCACTAGGAGACTCGGGTGGACTGATCTTATCAAAAATTCTAAGGTAAGAGATTGGTTGTGACTAGAAAAGGTATTAGAAACCCTAACATACCTTACCTGAGGTAAGCTGAATTGTGTGGTTTGGACGTGGTTTAAAGGTGTTGATGCGTTCCTAGCCGGTGATCTATCTGTGGATTAGAACAAAGATATAAGCTAATGAACAAAACCAACATTTCAAATTTATTATGGGCTTTTATGCCTAGATAAATCTTTATAGAAAGAATCCGTATAGGTGTTGTCAAAAAGGTTCACCTATCTTGGAAGACAAATGTTTTTTCCACAACTCGTATATTGTGGTGAAAAATATTCCCATTTAAAATTAGTGAATATTCAAAAAAAATTCTAAGAACTTCCTAGTTAACTCTTGATATTTAATGTTAACCATTAATTTTTAGAAGTAAAATAATTGGAGTTATTGAAATAATGACAAAATCTTTAAGGAATTTTACAAACCTGTTATAAATTCCTCAAAAAATACAAACAAATAAAAAAAAAACATTTTCTATAACAATGCTCAAAAAAATTTCTTCATTTTTTATGAATAAAAATGCAATTTTTTTTTTGTAAGGATTAGGTTGTATACAAAGACAAAAATATTTTTTTAGGACATGTTTGACAAAAACTCATTTTTCTTTATAACCAAAACTGTTAAATTAGGCTTAGGAAGTGTTTGCTAAACACATCCTTAAGCCAAAGAAAACCTTTAGCAAAAACATTGCTAGCCAAACAAGGTCTTAACTTTTGACCTGATTTTGACCTGATCGGGTTGACCCGAAACTTTTGGTTCGACCATAAACCAAACCAAACTCTACTAGTTTGAACCAAAAAACAAACCAAAACCTAAATCAGAATCCAAAACAAAATCAAACTTAAAAAAAATATAAAAACTCAAAAATGTTTTATCAAAATGGATCAAAACTCAGAAAAACAAAAAAACATGAAAAACATCGAAGAACATTCGGCATGAACCCAACAACGCAAATTTAAAATCAGACCAGACATGGACTAACTAAGGACACAAGCATGTTGAAAATCATGCAAGAACCAATAACCTAGTATTCATACACTTCGATTATCACTCAAAAACCACGATTTTGTCAAAATGAATTTCGGTTCAAAACCAAAATTCTAGGATTAAAATCTACTGAAAACATGTTATAAATGCAAATAAATCCTAGATTATTGATTAATAAAGTTGCACAAAGAATTCTGTGCAAAGAATTGGACCGAAACTAGTCCAAATCATTGAGATAAGACAATGTTCTTTCCAAAAACATAAAAAACACTACCTAGTAACCTAAAAATAGTCCAGAAGCTCAACATACTATCAAGCCTCCAAAACTGACACTTTTCACTTCTAAAACATGCTTTCTTCATTCTAACAAGTTACACAACTATAACCAAACATGTTTGAATAAAAAAACTAACAAATAACATCAAAACATTAAAATCATGCAAGAGGTTTCAAACTTCAAAACTGCCAACTTGAAACAGCCTACAAAAGCATCAAATTTGATTCAAAATTAACTATTTCAACACTTGGAACCCAAACCATGCCTAGTAACCAAGAACACACACTAACAAAACAAAAAAAATAAATAACCCTACTGCCAGATTTTCAAATTACTTTATTTCATTTAATCTAAATATCTAAGTATATTCAAAACATCCAATAACATTGACAGACAACTGCAAACATGATTAAACAAAGAAAACAACAACATTCTATGCATTAATCAAAATCATAACAAAAAGCAATATAATGCAACAAATGTTCAAAAACACCACAAAATATGAAAGAACAAGCTAGAGATGTGCCATATGGACATCATCTATTAGGATAAATGAATTTCTTATATCTTCCAAGCTAGGCTCTTAAACCTTCACTCTTTAGAGTTCCTTTATCAGCCTTTCCCCTCTCTTTCGCTTCTTTTGCTTTGATTTTTCAGGGATATTTATAGGGTTTGCTAGGGTTTTATAGCGTTTTTTGTGGGTTTAAACATAGATTGATCAAAGCTTAATCCTTTGATCAAAATGAAAGAGTTCTAGAGTGCATTTCACAGTTATGAGCTCTATACCTATACTGGTTTTTCAATGGTGGTTTTGTAACAAACTTGGTTTTTGGAGATTTTGGTGATTGTCCAAACTTGGAGACCAAGGAACTTGTTTCTAGCCTTTTGATCTTGAGAGAAACGTGGCCAACATTTGAGAACAACCCACTGATAAGGCTTGAGTGTGAGCACATGAAAAAATTAGTGGTTTTGTGAAATGTATATCATAACTATTGATGACTAAGTTGACTATTTTTGAGGATTCGTTAGAGCAACTCCAACGTCATCGTCATTGAAAATCACCTAATCTTGGTAGAGAGGGTGCACACCTTTTGTTTGGATCTAACCTTACTCAATTTGGTGGTTTGTAGCTCCACATTCATTGTTTTGAAAATGCCAACTCGACCAGCCTACAATCTAAAAATATAGTGATGGCTGATTAGGGACAAGATGTTGTTGAGTTTATTGAAGAAAATGAGATGTAAACATTTGATAAGAGTAGTTGATCTTTGTAGATGGGGTGTTTTTCAGTTGAATGGTGGTGGTTACAGCCCTATAGGTGGTTGGAAACATCACATTTATTTGCCTGAAAGTGCTTGCTTGATTAACCAAAACTGTCGAAGAAGAAGCTAAATAATGGCAGATTTTATTTTAGTTCATGTTTTTGCAAACAAAGCGTCATTATTATTATTATTATTATTATTATTATTATTATTTCTAAGAACCATTTCACAATTTTTTTTATTCCCTCACATTTTTCTACTCTCTTATATTTAATATTTAGAATTATGACCTACACTATGTGTTCTTCTGGTATTAGACAAATCATATATTTTATTTTATTTTATTATTTAAACATGATATAAAATAAAAAAAATCTTTCTTTCAAAAATACATTTAAATATTTTGATTTTGCATAAGTCCAAGTCTCTCAAAAATGAAAAAAAAATCATATTTACATAAATAAGAAAAATAAAAATAAATAAATGGCATGATTTAGCATCTTTAAATACTAAAATCCAAGAAAAATAGTTTTGTTGATATCTTTGCATGTATTTTTGGATTTAATAACTAGTTTATTAAAACCATGAGAATTTGTTCTACATTTCAAAAGCACCAAAAATTTATTTTGTTTATTTTAATATACGAGATTATGAATTTATATGTAAGATATATTCTCGATATTGAATAAATAAACAATTTATTTTATTTTTATGATGTGACTTTAGAATGGCTAGGCTTGACTCCTAAAGCTACGGTCCACTAGATTTAACTGTTAGACAAACCAACAGTTAAAAAACACAATAGTATCTTAGTTAGTATCAGACAAATAAATAATGTAGTTTACCTTAGGTAAGGTGTACTAGGGGTGATATATCTTCCTATACACAACCATTCCCCTTATCTGAACTCTAAGACCAATTGGGGTTTCTAATGACTAAAATATTAGGTGACAACTCCATCCTTTTTTTACTGATAAAGGACAAAAATTCCTTGTCATTTTCACTTATCACCATAAAGATCCTAATCCTGGAGGATGATCGACTCCACTAGGGATTTCGTAAACTAAGTTTTGTTGTTTGTTTGATTAATGTGTTTTATAGTGGTCTGGATGTTTTTTTTTTATTATTATTATTAACATGCATCATTCTATGCTTTAAATTATTTATTGCTTATTGGTCTATATGTTTTTATTATCAACATGCATTACTTTTATGCTTTAATTTTTTATATTGCGTATGCATTTGTATATTGAATATATATTAATGTCTCATGCATCACTTGCTTTAATTTTTTTGAGAGCACATATAAGTTTCTAAGTCAGGTGGGGGGTTAACAATTTGCCATATAACTATGGGTTAGGATCTGAGTGTCTGCTTGGTAATGTTGGGCATATATGTCTTAACCATTCCTCACAATGACCACATACTGTCTTTATAAAAATTATCACTTGGCATATTTAAGACCCTTTGAGACCATGTAGAAAACTTACCCATGTTCATTTAATGAATAGAACATATGCTTAGGATGTATGTGCCACTTGTAAATTACATCAAGGAAAGACCGACATGTAGCATCTTGAATTCTAGGATTTTTAGGTGGCAAATGGTGATTATATAGTTTCTACAAGAGTCTAGGTTATTACAAACTGACTAAAATGAATATGAATCCCCTCATCGGTGTAATACTGATATCAGATGACAACCACTGTCACCTCATGAAGGGAAAACCTATATTCAATTTACCTTTATTTTTTGTAAGCATCTTATATTTATTTTGCAAACATTACATGTTTTTCATTTAAAAGAAAAAATATAGGCTCACCCCTGCTAAGATCTACAAGAAGCAAATGGAAGACAAAAAGGACATTCAGCTTGGACAGAAGCAAAATAGTTTTTTAAAAAGTGAAATGGCTTAGTTAACTGATTTACTAGGATAAACTATTTGCTTTGAAAGGAGGCCCCAACACATGGAAGCCAATACTGAGGAGTATACTATGTATTTTCCCATTGTCATTTTGCATGCCCTCATCAGAAGAAAGTTTTAGATGCTTATTTGATTAATCAAAATTTGCAAAATATTGCTTCCAACTTCATTAGAGATTCATGTTATCATGCTGATAAGTTCACTGCAAATTGATGCTAACCAGATGCATCAAACACCTTCGCTATTGTTCCACTCCGGATATCATAAAAATCTAAACTACAAAATAACATGCTAATCTTCTCCTCTCCCAATTCCCCTTAATGATATCTATTAAAACCTTATAAATGCCTATCAAATAATACCTCAACCACTTAAACCCAACCAACAACCCTATCCCAAATGGCATAACAAGAATGCCTAATGCAAGTACTATGCAGGAGTAGTATGTCATTCCATTGATGGCTATAATAACTTTGGAAAAAAGATTGATCAACTGATTCAACATGGGTGGCTATCATTCCAAAAGAAAAATGACGTATTCAGTACAATCATATAAAATGAAGATTTGCATAATCTACTTCCAGCTAGGGAAATATGTTGTAAGTTAGATGTTGAGATTCCTAGAAAATCTAAAGGCTTTAAAAATCATTAAATATATGGGAGAATAATGCCCATAGACTCACCTTAAAATATACTACAGTATAATGGTTGAAGTCATCGATGATGAGAAACTCCTAACCCAACATTTTTTTGATAGCCTAGCTAGACCTGCTCTCAACTAGTATATGAGTTTGAATGTTTTTGAAAAGGAGAAATGAGAGTATTTTGCTGATGTATTTGTGCAATAATTTGGATTCAACTAAAAGATGGCTCCAACTAGGTTAGATATTAAAAGAACAGGGATGAGAAATGATGAGTCAGTCAAGGAATATGCAATGAGGCTACGAGAAATGGCAATACAAGTTTATCCTCCAGTACTTGAGAATGAACTCAATCCCATCTTCATCAATACTTTAAAGACTCCTTATTGTGATTATATAAGTGGTAATTCATTAACTTATTTTATAGAGGTAATAACAACAACAAATAAGGTGGAGCAAGGATTGAAATTGAAAAGGATCTAATATCTAAAAAGAAGGCTTGATGCTATGCTGATTGACAAATCAAAAGATAATTCCCACATGAGAAGTATGAATCAAGATAATTATGAGCTTCAGCATCCCAATCATTCTCCTCAAATGACTAATCAGATTCAATCTAATAAAAAACCATATGAAAACTCATAGTAGCTAAATAAAACTTTACTAACCATTTCTTTATCTTTTGAGAAGATGTTTTAAAGATTGGTCAGTATCGGATAAATCATTCTGATTCTTCAGAAACCATTTCGACTCTCATATCTAAAGTGGTATGAGCCTAACCAGACATATGAGTACCATGGTGACACCAGTGGTGTTGCGATGTCACAGTCGCACAAATTAATTACCCTAGCTTCAAACACAACACACAAGATAATATAGAGCAAGCAAGGGGTTGATTCCACAAGGAAGGTTCAAGTCAGATTTTTATGCTAGATGATATGCAATTTTTTTGGGGAGAGTTTGAACGTTATCTAGGCTAAGAAAACAGAAAACTATCAAACGAAATTTAATAAAATCAGAAAATTATCAAGAGAACAAACCTTGGTCGCAAGTACACATCCACCTACAGAAATCAAAACTGATCATGGAAACAGAACATCAATTTATATTCTAAATATTTATCTCTTCTTAACATTGGTTAGTTAACGGATCCGCCGTATAACTAACCCTAACCATCAAACAACCACAGTGTCTGCATTAGTAATTTGATTCAATGGCAGCTTTAAGAACTAGATAAGTTGATTAATCAAAAAAACATAACTGTGCGCAGTCTATGCTTGATTTGATTGAATGTTCTCCCTAAGATTAATAACGAAGATCCACCATAATTATTAAACTCAGCTTCACAAGTTCATATACCACAACTCTGGTTTTGATATCAAACTTATCAATAGATTGTCTACAATAATAACTTAGAGTCCGCTCTAACAATTAAAATAAACAATCATAGAAAAAATAAGCATAGGAGAAAAAACATATTCATCATATAAACTGAAAAGAAAGGGTAAAATGAATCTCACAGTTCTTGAAATCCGAAGGTTTCCTTGTCCTTGTAACCAAGAAAAAGTGTTTAGCCTTGCATATTTGTTGAACAATTAATAAAAAAAAAAGGAAGAATGCATAATTTCAAGTTTCTTAGAGGAGGGGGGCGTTTTTCTCCTCTTGGCTAGTTGCCCCCTTCTCTTCTCTCATTCTTTTTATATCCTAGGAAACCCTAGCCTCTATTTTACAAAATAGTCCTCCCTTAAATAGACAGTTTACATTTAAGTACTTCAATAACTATTTTTCTAAAAAAGAAATAGCCTTACATGAAACCTTCAAGCTTTGACTTAGACGAGCTAAATTGTTAAAATAAAAACTTGGATATCAGTTTAGATGTTTCAGAACGTAATTTGGACTCGTTTCTTCACGAAACCTGTTTGCTGGCAGAATTCAGTTGTCATATTTGAAAAATCATATCTCCCTCATATAAAATCGTTTTTGGCTGGAATTTTGAGTGTTAATAGGGCTTTGAGTCAGGAATCCAAAAATATTGATTTTGCATCAATTGAACTTCTTTAGCTCAAGATATTCAAGTCGAAATGACCAAAGGTCAACATTGGTAGATTGCGAGATTTGACTTTGAAGGCTGCGATTTCCATGCTCTTCCTTATTTTATTTTCTTACCTTGGATGTCCAGAAAGATATAGATGTTAGCTTTTTAATGCCACTGGAATCACTTCATTTCAACCTCTAGAGCTTATGCTCTGTACAAAACATCGACTAAAGGTTAAATCTATCAATTACCTCCAATTTACTTATTTTTGCATCTTTTATCCAAAAGTGCCTTCAAAACATAAAATAAAGAATATCAATGCATTTTATATATAAAATATAGGCAAAACACTAGTTTAATGTTGGTGAAACTATCGAATAATATGGTTGCATCAAGTGGGCATAACATTGAAAACTTCCGTTCTTTTAAGGACAAGTTCCTCTAATTTATCGAGGTAGGATGTATCACATTTGAGGAAGCCCCAAATGTGAACTCTAAAGTCATGATGGAATATAAATTAGGAAATGGCTTTGAGATTGGGAACCTTGTCTGATCAGGTCTTATTATGTCATCAGCTGCTTAAGTGCCATTGCTAAAGATTGACATACCTTTACCTTTCAAAGATATCTATCAACATCTTTTGAACACCAGACATATTACCTTAACTCCATCAGATCCTATAAAAACATCATTCCCTAAGTGGTACAATCTAAATAAGAAGTGTGAATATCATGATGGGACCCTCAACCACTCAATTAAAAATTACAAAAATTTCAAGTATCAGGTCTAAAGCTTGTGACGAATGGAAAAGTTGAGTTTGTGAAGGATAATGGTACTTATTATATTGTCACTAGACCATCCTCAACATTACAAGTGGTGGGAAAACGTTGATAAAACTTTGATGTTATTAGAGAAGCTGACCTAAGAATGGGTGTTCCATTGTCAATCTTTTTTTATAGAACTTTGCTACTTTTGTTTGTTAGTATGTTTTCAATGTGTATTTGGATCACATCACATCTTTTAAAGAAATAAGCATTTCATTTATCTCTTTATTGTTTTGAAATTAAGAAATGTTTTCATAAAAGTAATACTTAGCATTTATTCGTTGTCTATGATTGGTAAAAATGATCGAACTCTAAAGTATGTCATACAAAACGCTAAGAGGCAATCTCACCCTTTTAAAACTCATTAACCCCTATTTTTTATTCCATGGTTCCATTCAAAGATTTGTGACCAAATCAGTTTTTGAAAAAAATACTTTTGCTAAAATATTTTTAAAAATTCAAATTTGCTTTTTTATTTCAAAAATAATTTGATATCTGCTTAAAACAGTGTTTAGACACCTATTTTGTAAGATGACAAACGAATCATTCAAGCAATTCTTATTTTGAGTGATCAAAGAATTTTGAACCAAGACAAAAAAAACGCCCTATGTCTTTTGAGCCATATTTTAGCATTATGCATAATAGTATGTAGTTTGATTTGCTAGTAATTAATTCATAAAAACACAAGTATTATATAGAAGTTCCAAAGCATTACATTGGATTACAAAAACATTTGTTGGTTTTATTTACTTGTGCTTGAAATGATAAAAAAACCATTTTTGTTATCCCCTCACGTTCTAAAAACATATCCCTTGTGGTCCTCATTTGAATCTGAATAGTGTTTTCTTTGTAAAAGTCCTAACTATGATCACACCCTATACTAAGAGGTAAATAAATATTTAAATATCAAAGACTAAAGAGGTCGTGAAAAGGCCAAAGAGCCCAAGAAATTCTAAATGCTAGGGGGTATGCCTAAATGAAAGATAAATATGACCAAGTCAAGATCAGAACAAATTAGAATGCCTTACCAAAGCAAATAAAAAAACAAATCAAAGAAATATGATGAAAGAAAAGAAATATATTATGGTAGTGATCCTAATTCTTTAAGAACCTTGAAACATTCTTTGAGCCTACAAGTCCCTTTATTTCATAGCCAAAAGTCATAACCTGTATTACGTGCCTTTTAGAAGCCCTTTCTAACCAAGCAAGCAAGCGACTTAGACCAATACATGATGTTCTCAAAAAATATGAAAAAACTTTTAATCATGACATTGTAAATAAAGCTACTTGTTATTACTCATGCTGACAAAAAAATTTTCTAGAAAAAAAAGACAAGATTTTTTCTCAAACAAAACCACGAGTTTTTACTCGAACCTCTTACTTTGAAGCCAACAGAAGGTCATGTCATCATGTAATTAACTAATTCCAATCTTGCTAGAATAAAAGATCAAATTATCATTTTCCTAAAGATTAAACCTATTGGGAATTGTAAGAAATTCAAAACAATTTTGTTTTAAGCTTACGTCGGATAAATTTCTATCTTAAAAATATAAAATTTCATTTGAGCAAAGGATAACCCAACTTTGAGCTAACATTTTTTTCTCAACCTTTTTCCCTGTCAATTCTCAACCAAAAATGCTTAAAAATTGCATCTTAGTGTTGGATGACATGTCTTAGGGTTATGATCAAAGAAACACTTTCAAAAATTATATCTCGTGATTTCATTACAATAATAAGACTAAAATGCATTCAATTTTGGAAATTTTGTGAGTTGATTCCAAAATAAGAAGATGATTTTTAAACAAAAAAAGGTCATTGACCAAGTTTGCAAAGTTCTTGAAAGAATTGACACTTCTTATAAGACTTTCTTGGAAAATTGAGTAGCTAAGGGAGGCAATGTTATGTACCTTATAAGGAGTAATGGACAATATCTATATTAGTTGAAGGAAATGTTGCTCAAAGGTAGTCTATGATAGTGAATTACTCGATGAACTCCAAAAGCAGTTGAGAGTAATGCTACACTTGACGGGTATATTAATGGCTAAAAGTCTAGTTTACCATTTGAAAGATGGCTATGATACAAGAAAATGCTATCACAGGAGTGCATTTTGATAAATGCTGAAAGGATGCACACAAATAGATTGGCTGGGGGTAATTTGCAATAGTCATTGACAATAAATGATTTGATAAACTTCTCTAGAGAAGTGAGAATGACAGAGTGCCACTTCTCCACCACAATAAAAATAAGCGGGCAATGGTGAAAAAATATCACAAATTTAGGGGCATCGTCAACCAAGGGGTGACTTTATGGTTAAGTTTGTCACTTCTCAAAGAAATGTTAACTAAGTAGATCTTTTTTTTATTGCCTAGAGGTTCAGGCTATGCGAAAAAAAAGGCAATCAAACATATTGACCATATAGGTAAAACCCATGTGGGCTGAAAAGTCAAAAGACCAAATCTCAGAAATTCCAAACCTCATTCATAAAAAAATTAGAGAGATGGCAAGAAAAGAGGGGCCTATAACTTAAAACAAGTGAAATGCATACAAAATATCATAAATATATTTCCAAGAATTTTCAAAGAAGACTCTTTAAAAGCAGCCAGAAAGGTTCAACAAATATGAACCATAAAAAAATCAGTCCAGAGATAACCAAAAGTGCATGGACAAAGAATATTAAAAGATAGATTATCTCATAAAAAAAGGCAAAGACATCATACAAGAAGATCATCACCATCTGTGAAAAATCCTTGATATTTTTCACAACACGAGCAGGTTGCTTGATAAGGAGCCACTGGCTAGTTTCCCAAACAGAGACCATTGATGAAAAATCCTATATATTTTTTACACACAGACAAGTTACTCGATCACGAACTACGAACAGGTCGTCCAAACAAAGACCACAGGTAGATTACTTGATCACGAGCCATGAGCTGGTCACCAAAATGAGCAGGTTATCTGATCATAAGCTACAGGCTGATACCCTGAACAAAGATCATTCATAAAATTTTTTAGATATTTTCACACACAGGCAAGTTACCTAATCATGAGCTATAAGTTGGTCACCTGAACAAAGACCATTCCTGAAAAGTCCTAGATATTTTTCACAACAAGAGTAGGTTACCCGATCATGAACCATAAGTTGCTCACCTGAATAGAGACCATCCATGATAAATCCTAGATATTTTTTACACACATGCAGGTTACTTGATCACGAGTCACAGGTGGTCACTCGAACAAAGACCATTCATGAAAGATCCTATATATTTTTTACACACGGGTAGGTCACCCAATCACGAGTCACGAGCTAGTTTCCCGAATAAAGATCATCAATGAAAAATTCAAGATATTTTTCACACACGGTCAGGTTACATGATCATGAGCCATGGGCAGGTCAGTAAAATAGAGACCACGGGAAGGTCACTCGAACATAAACCACAGGTTGATTACCCGATCACAAACTACGAGACAATCTCCCGAACATAAACCATTTGTGAAAAATCCTAGATAATAGGCAGACGCTCAAACACCCAACACCATTTTGATTTGTTAGAACTCCCTAATGGTTTTCTCTCCCAACTTGAAAAGGTTTGCACACCATTTTCTTTTCTTTACAAACTTTTTTATAAAGTTCTTTAAAAGACCTTATACCGTAAATATTGTAAAGATGAGAGAAGCTGTCATAACCCAATTTAGAATCCCCTAAAATTATTTGTATATTTTTCTTTTTTATTCAAAAATTAAAAAAATCAGAAATTTAAAATCCGCAAAGATTAGAGGCCGAATTAAGATCAATTCGCAAAGATTGGAAGATTAATGACACAATTGAAACTTTGAAATGCTAATTTGGTGCAATCAGGGGTTTAATTGAAAGATATTTGAAGTATAAAGTTCAATTAATGACCACATTAAAGAAATCCGAAACCAAAAACCAAATTTGATATAAAAAATGCTGGAATTTAAAGGTTCAATTGAAAAAGGCTAAGGGTGAAATTCCAAGGAATCTGAAAGATTAAGGCTGATTAGGGGGCTCTATTGCAAAGTGCCAGAGGTTCAGGGACCAAATTGAAAAAGATTATAATTTTACTATTCATTGTCTTCTTCCTAAAAACAAAATAAAAAGATGTCCAAACACCCACATTTCAATCTTAATTTCTTCCTTATCTCTTTACCAAACTATACAAATCTCTTGCCAACTTACACCCTGACACTTATACTTCACTCTAAGACAACATTCCAACTCTTATTACACTAAAAACTCTTGCAAATTCTCTCCCAAAAACACTACCCATCACTGCTTTTCCTGCAAAATAGCCTTGTGTCCTCCCTTTGTCGGTTATAGAGCAGGACAAGCTTTTGTCCTTAGCTTCGATGAATGGCTAAGATATATTTCTTAATAGGAAGGGTCAATATTCTATCAACCCATAAGCCCTAGAACCTTCTTAATTATTTTTTTAAAAAATCCCACAAAACCCAAACTCAAGCAGCCTGTGGGAAGGGAGAGGAGCCATTGCCATAAACACTATCTCTCGTCATGACTGTTGTCGCACGTGCGCATGATGGGATGTCAGGGTCAAGGATTCACCATCTGGTTGTTTTGTTTAAGGTCACTAGGTGACCTAGGTGGACTGATCTTATAAAAAATTCTAAGGTAAGGGACTGATTGTGGCTAGGAAAGGTATTAGAAGTCCTAACGCACCTTACTTGAGGTAAGTTGTATTGTGTGGTCTGGACGTGATTTAAAAGTGTTGATGGGTTCTTAGCCGGTGGTCCATTTATGGCTCAGAACAAAGATTTATGCTGATGAACAAAACCAACATTTCAAATTTATTATAAGCTCGTATGCCTTGATAAATCCTTATAAGAAGAATCCATGTAGGTGTCGTGAAGAAGGTTCACCTATCCTGGAAGGCAAATACATTTTCCACAACTCATATATTGTGATTAAAAATACTTCCATTTAATATTGGTGAATATTCAAAAACAATTCTAAGAACTTCCCAATCAACTTCTAATATTTAAATACCAGCCTATTTGTTTGTCTAACATTTATACTAGAATATTGACCATTAATTTTCAGAAGGAAAACAATTAGAGTTATTGAAATATTGGTCAAATCCTTAAGGATTTTTATAAACCTGTTATAAATTCCATAAAAAATGCAAAGAGATACAAAAAACATTTTCTAAAACAACGTAGAAAAAAATTCTCTTTTTTTATGAATAAAATGCAATTTGTTATGTAAGGATTAGCCTGTACGCAACAAGAAGAAATCTTTTTTTTTAAGGCCATGTTTGGTAAAATATCATTTTTTCTTAAAACCAAAACTGTTACAATAGACTTAGAAGGTGTTCGCCAAACACACCATTAAGCCGAAGAAAACCTTTAACAAAAACATTGCTAGCCAAACAAGGTCTTAACGTTTGACCTGTTTTTGAATTGATCGAGTTGACTCGAAACATTTGGTTCGGCCATAAACCGAACCAAACTCTACTGGTTTGACCCTAAAAACAAACCAAAACTTAAACTAGTATCCATAACGAAACCAAACTTAAAAAAAAAAACACAAAAACTTATACTTTTTTTTATTTATCAAAATTCAGAAAAATGAAGAATATGAAGAACACTAAAGAACATTCAATAAGAATCCAGCAATGTAGATTTCAAATCAGACTAGATATGGAGTAAACAAGGACACAAACATGTTGGAAATCATGCAAGGAGCAATAATCTAGCATTCATGCACTTTGATTATCACTAAAAAATCATAATTTTGTCAAAATGAGTTTCGGTTTAAAACCTAAATCCTATGATTAAAACCTACTAAAAACATGTTATTGATGCAAATAAACCCTAGATTATTGACTAATATAGATGCATGAAGGATTAAGTGCAAGGAATGGGACCAAAACTGGCCCAAATCATTGAGATAAGACAATATTCTTCCCAAGAACATGAAAAACACTGCTTAGTAACCCAGAATCAGCTTAGAAACTCAGCACACTATCAAGCCTCCAAAGCAGACATTTTTGACTTCTAAAACATGTTTTCTTCATTCTAACAAGTTACACAACCATAACCAAACATGTTTGAATAAAAAAACTATCAAATAACATTAAAATCATGCAAGAGGTTCCAAACTTTAAAACTGCCAACTTGAAACAGCCTACAAAAAGCATCAAATTTCGATTCAAAATTGACTATTTAAATACTTGGAACCCAAGCCATGCTTAGGAACCAAGAACACACACACTAATAAAAAAAATCAATAACCTTATTGCTAAATTTCCAATTCCTTTTATTTCATTTAATTTAAACATCCAAGTATATTCTAAACATCCAACAATATTAATAGGATCAAACAAAGAAAAGAATGACAATTTATGCATTAATCAAAATCAAAGCCAAAAGTAATATAATATAATAAATGTTCAAAAACACCATAAAACTTGAAAGAACAAGGTGGAGATGTGTCTCATGGACATCATATGCTAGGATAAATGAATGTTTTATACCTTCTAAGCTCAAGTAATGACTGTTGCCCTTTGGTTTCTTCTTTTCCAAGTTTGTTACTTTTTTTCAAAGTTGATTAAATCCTTGTGTTAGGCTCTTAAACCTTCACACTTTAAAGTTTCTTTATCAATTTTTCCCCATTCTTTCTCTTTTTTTGCTCTGATTTTCTAGGGGATATTTATAGGGGTTGCTAGGGTTTTATAGGGTTTTTGATGAGTTTAAACATAGATTGATCAAAGCTTGGCCTTATACTGATTTTTCAATGGTGGTTTTACAACAAACTAGGTTTTTAGAGGTTTTGGTGGTTTTCCAAACTTGAAGACTAAGAAGCTTCTTTCTAGCTTTTTGGTTTTGAGAGAAACGTGACCAACCTTTGATAATAACCCATTAATAAGGCTTGAGTGTGAACACACGAAAATGATTAGTGATTTTGTGAAATGGGTATCACAACTATCGATGACTGAGTTGACCTCTTTCGATGAGTTGTTGGAGCAACTTTAATGTAATTGTTGTTGAATACCACTTGATCGCTGTAGAAAGGGGTGCTCACCTTTTATTTGGATTCAAGCTTACTCAATTTGGAGGTTTATAGCTCCACATTTATTCATTTGAAAGTGTCAACCCGATCATCCTAGAATTTGAAAATGCAAGGGATGGCTAATCGGGGACAAAATGTTGTTGAGTTCCTTAAAAAAAATAAGATGTAAACATTTGATGAAAGTAGCTGATCTTTGTAAAAGGGGTGTTTATCAGTTGAATGGTGGTGGTTACAGCCCTATAGATGGTCGGAAACGCAACATTCATTCGCTTGAAAGTGTCTACTCAATCAGCCAAAACTGTAGAAGAAAAAGCTAAACAACGGCTGAACGACGCATCATCTAGGTGAAACCCTAGAAATTAGGGTTTTTAATTTGGGATTTGACAAATTTTATTTTAGTCTATATTCTTTTAATTGCAACCGTAATTGCCTCTCAAACTCTTAATTTCATATAATTTCACCATTGCCAAACTCAGTCATCAACCCCAAAGTTTAGCATCATTTTTATTTTTGTCCTTGGTTTTCGATTTATGCACTTCGACCCTTAATTGACCATCAAACTTATAACTTTTTTCAATTTGGCCCTAATTTGGCCAATTTAAGCCTTTACAATCACATGTATTTTTCAGTTTAGTCCTTGGTTTTTTATTTCTTTAATCAAGTCCCTCATTGCCCATCAATCTTTAATATTTATGTAATTAAGCCCCTAATTGGACTTATTTAACTCTTTAAAATCATAAATCGACCTCCAAACTTTAATTTCTTCTAATTAAAGCCTAAATTGACTTCAAATATTATTTTTTCTTACAATTAAGTCTTTAATAAAATTAATTAAGTATTCTAAAATTCTCATTGAGTCCTTACCTATCTAAATTTGCATTTCTTTACCCCAAATGAAAATATTTTCACCAAATAGGCTCTTTGTCAATCAGAATTGAGTTGCGAATTTTGTCAATCAGAATTGAGTTGTGAATTTTGTCAATCTTATATATGTTGGTCCTCCAACTCTTCCACTTGTCATTTTGGTCTTTCACCACCAACTTGGACAATATTTTAGGCTTTGTTCATGTATATCCTCTTGTATTTTAGATTTTTTTTCTTGATTTTTTATGTGGTCAAAAGTGGGTGACAACAACTATAACAATCTTCTCCTTAATTTTTTCCAGCTTGCAAAACACCCTAAAATGATGACCCTCTATCTTTGAAAAAAAAAAAAAATCCTTACAACCCTTTCTCCCTCAAGGCGAAGATTGCTAAATAATTAACTCTTCCAGCCTTCATTCCTCCATTGAAGCAGCTCTACACCACCGTGAGCAGTAGAAGATCTCTCAGCAACTCCACTGCCAGTAGAGATTTGTTCATCAGTTACGACAACAGCTCCATCTTAACAGCAATGCAGAGGTTTCTCTTCACTAGCAACTTCTCTTAGACTAACCATACTGTGAACCACTAAAGCATCAAAGTTTTGCTTTTCATCCCAAGCTGAAAGTGATAGAGATTGTTCTCCCAATCGATAGTAGGAGCATACCCTACTTTCCAGCATCTTTAGTCTTCATTGAAGAGTCCCTCGATTGGGAAAAAAATAAGACAACTCACAACCAAATTTAATAGTTTCACTGATAGAAATTTCTGTTGGTGTTTACTCTAACATTCCATCTATGATTATTTTATCGACGAATTCATAGATGAAAAATGACTATCGAAAAAAAACCTTGTCGGTAATTTCTAGTATGTCGGAAAGTTCATTGGTAAAAAAAACTGATGGTATTACAGACGAACAATGCACAGTAAAAAAAATTTACCCGCTGGAATATACAAATAGAATTATTTCATCAGTGATTGGCAATGGCATCTGTAGTAATTTTATTCCAACTATCTAGAATATACCGATGGAATAATTATGTCGGTGATGTAACAGTTGAAATGACATTTGCAGTAATTTTTTCCCAACTCTTTGGAATATACCAACAGAATTATTCCATCTATAATCTCGTTCATAATAATTAAAAAATATATATATTTTAAAAAATCTATTGAACATAAAAAGAAGATATTTAAAAAAATTTTAATTTGTAAAAAATTGAATTATGTAAAAATAAATTGTCTTAATATAAAATCCAAATATTTATTACAAATTTATACATTCAAATACAATGAAACTAGAACAAAGGCGGCGCTAGAGGAAGAAGACGAGGAGGCTGATCGTTCCTGGGACCATAGGGCCAATAAAGGGATGCACATATACCACCCATCTATGATATAATATCCATGACCATTTAATGAATTTCTTCATAATCTGTAGATAGTCGTTCATATTTTTCATTTAGAAGTGTCGTACATTCTTGCACTACTTGATCTAACAAGGCTGTGAACTACAAAGACTGAGTGCTCGGTATGGATTGCGAGCTCCCAACGGTTGAAACACAACGAGTCGTCTGCAAATTCTCGACCGTAGTTTTGAAAAGTCCATACACCTGATTTCTATCGGGTCCACCAGACAATCTTGCGTCTAACCACAAATCTAGATCGAAATTCAGGTGGGTTGAAAGATCGTCCCCATATCTCTCCTTCAACCGACTGCTATATATCTCCTGAAAATAAAAATAAAAATCATCAAATTTAAGAAGATAATAACTTATGAAAGAAAATGGTTGAAAAACAACGAAACACAAAGTATTGAGCTCGGTTGTCGATGAACTGTTGCACCCTTTTTTAACAGTCTTTACTCAGCACGTGTACCTCTACAAAAAGCTCTATTGGGTTTGGCTCACATCCAAGAGCCGTAGCCTATAAGAAAAAAATGTTGCCAGTTGAATATATTTATAAATAAAAATAAATTAATTAAAAATAGATGTGATTAAAATAAATCTTACTATCCGCTTTGCATGTAAAACAAACGGAATGGAGCCGTCGATATGTGTGGTAACCGAACCGTGAATTTTCCAGCTCCGGTTCTTCGCATCGGACTATGAGCATCGTGTGAAATGCTTGGACGTCACATGCTGAATATATTCCACCTGTATATTCTCAGGGATTTATTGTGGCCAAAACTCTTTCCAAACTGCCACGTCATTCCATCTTGGTAGAGCATTTTCTCTGGCATGTATTTTAGATTTTTTTGCATCTCATACGAAAAATCACACAACCTATATGGTACAAACGTATTATATATCAGTAAATGAAAAATGAAATTTTAATATTTAAAATTAAAAAAATATTATCGTGTTTTTTTTTATGTTACCTAGTTGCAACGTGATTCTCCTAAATCCTCCTCGCAACATTTTCATTTGCTCTATCCCACTCAAATTTAGCCTTACAGTAAAAATTTATAAAAAAAAATTCAATAAAGCAAACAAATTAACATAATAAATAGTAAAAAAATTTAAATTAATACTACCCTTAAATCTTGTAAACTATGCATCGACATTTGGTTTCCCATTCAGGATGTTTGGAAACCTGTATCCATTGAAACAATAGAATTTTCATTAATGATTTAAATGTTGATGTTATTTTTTTTGGGTAGCCTCAATTTTTGTGAACCTGAAAATTAATAAATTTAATGAAATATTATTTGTTCATAAATTGTTAGACATAAACATACTCAAAATAAAACAAACTTATATTGAAAGGTTGTCCTTGCATTGCACATCGTACATGTGGGTGAATATATCCCATTGTGAAGAGACATCGCTTCTACGTTATGGAACTACACTAAAAAAGGCAGCGTCATGAGTCGATGCATGTGCTTTAGGTGCCTTTTATTGGTTGGCATTTAATGACACATTGTTGTCATCGTTGTTGCTAGAAGAACTAGCGGCGATCATGTGCTCACGATGTACAATTAACTTTCCTCTATGCATCTACACAAATTTGATGAATATTTGGATAAACAATTTTGATTTTTTAAAAAACAATTCGGCAGCATCTCCCCTTTATGAGAAAGTACCTAAAAGTTTCAATCCTATAAATAGACAACATATATGCCACAACCTAATTGATTTTATTTAATTTCTACCAATAATCTTGAATAATTCAATTTCATAGAAAATTTCTATTTTTTATGTGATAATATTTTTAATCCTAAATTGACAAGATTTCTTTGTAATTAAATTTAATCCTAAATATTCAATTCACATTGAACAACAAATTTGATAATAACAACTAAAAATCAACAAAACAATGAAATGTTATTGCAATATAGACAAAAAAGAAAAAATAATACAAAAACAAATATAGGCCTTTGGAATGAAAATTTCTTACCTTAATGGCATGTTTAATTTCGGATTTGAAGTACGTGGTATACAAAAAAAAACAATTGTTAATAAATCAAAGAAAAGAAGAAAAATAAGAAGAAAGTATGACAAAATATTCACCATTTATACCTGTTGATTGTGTTGAGAGAAATAAAGCTTGATTTCTAGCCTTGATGTTTGAAAGACAGAATGTAATTGTAAACAATTGAGGAGAGAATTTGAGAGAGTGAATTTTAGCTGAAAGAAAAAAAAATGAAGTTCTTATGCGCTCGTTGGGTTTTTATATAATGGTTTATGGACAAAATTACCAACAAAATATTAAATATTATTATTTTTAAATAGTCCATCAGTGTTTCCCTGGTAACGTCCCCTTGAAATTTTCATTTCACAATAAAAATTTCAAAAACCCCTCCAGATTGTTTTCCAGCTCGTTCATGATTCTGTCGGTAAAATAGTAAACAATTAGAAATGCATTAATTACCAGCGCGTTGGAATTTACAATCCATCAGTGATTCTTTCGTGAAACTGCCACTCAGTTAATAAACTTTAATTACCATCATCGATATGTGAAGGGAACTGTTCCATTCGCCTCTGGAATACATAGATGGACATAAATTATTGGTATTTCCATCAGTGTGATGTTTCATGAATAGTGTTAGAGGGAAGGGGAACAATTTCATTCGCCTCTTGAATACACTGACGGACACAAACCGTCGGTATTTTCATTGGTGTGATTTTCTATGAACAGTGCCAGAGGAAAGGGGAACAACTCCCTTTGCCTTTAGAATACATCGACGATCACGAACTGTTGGTATTTCCGTTGGTGTGAAACAATGTCTGATGCCAAATTGTATCTGTATTTCCTATCTATCCAATAACACAAGTTCACATAACAATAATAAAAAAAATACTTCTTTGCAGAGAATTTCATCAATAAATATTACATTATAGTTTATGGCATTACACTTTCGTGTTTTGATAGTTAGTTAGAATTATCTTATTCTTCTTCTTCTTGAATTGACTCGTCATCAGCTCCATCGCAATCTTCTACATTGATTTCATTGCTATCATCATCTTCATCAACTTGTGCTTGTCCGTCGGAGCTCATAACAACATTCAACTTCTCAGCATCAACATCAATAAAAATATTATTGCAGATGCGAAAATTTGAATTTTCTTCTAAGTCAATCGATGGAGCAACTCGATATGGATTAACCAACTCACTAACTTGAAAGACATCATCTCCCACATTTGATTCATTGTTTTCATCCTAACAACCTTGACACGACCCTGGATTTGGTTTTCAATATGGATAACCAATCAATTCTTGAACAATCCTTTCTTAAGGAAGGGGTGTGTGTGTAATAAACTTACTGACATTGCTTGGCAAAAACAAAGACATCATTGACGTTACAAGCTTGTGATATTACAAGAGAGAAATAGTCCATTAATAACAAAGTTTAAGTAGTACATTTACTGAATAAAAGGTCTTAGTTCATCACAATTAAATATCATATAATTACTTGCTTGTCTAAATTCTATTTCAGACAAATATCTTCCATTGACAATATTTTTTGGTGCGAGTCATCCAGGATTGAAGAATATTGACAAGTTCCCACTCTAAAGCACTTCACCACCACCATCATCATGCCTTGGAACACAATTGATTATTGTTCTTAATTGAGGCTTAAAATAGTACAAGATAAATATTGAGATCTCTCCAACAATATAGGTCTCACATATCGATGCCTCAATATACACCTTGTTTTCAACCTTTTTATTAAGGTTAAACAAGTACTTGCATTGAATTAAATGAATGTTTTCAATTAACAAAAACAATGAAAATACAATTTTAATTACATTGCATTTGTAATCTTTAACCTCTCGAATGGATACATCCATCTATACTAGATTGGGCCTCTAACTTTTACGTCATACGGTAAATAAATGGGTAGATGCTTTATCGAGTAAAAAAACAATGGATAAAATATCATCTCAAGTTTGCATATTGCCTAAACAATATTCGTTTCAAGCCTTTCAATATGTTGTGTATGTAACTTGTTGGAGCATATATATCTAAAGAAATGACTAATCTCTGTGAGTGTATCTCATATCCCATTTGGTAATAAATCCTAATAAGATAATGGAATGAGTGTTTGAATAAACACATGACAGTCATAGCTCTTCATTCCATACAATCTGTAATCCTCCAAATTAACCAACCTTGATATGTTTGAGGCATGTCCATCGGGAAAACACAGACCTTTAAACCATTGGTAGATAAGTAGTCGTGCCTTATTGTCTAAAGCAAAGCTTGCTTTGAGCTTTGCGACCTGTGACCCAACATAAACCATATTTTTACGATTACAAAACAAAGTTTTATCTATTCTAACCTTGATGTTGTCCTTTGTTTTCCCCTTCATGTCCATAACTGTGTTGAAAATGTTCTAAAAAACGTTCTTTTCTATGTGAATGACGTCAAGGTTATAACGAAGGAGATTGGTCTTCCAATAAGAAAGCTCCTAGAAAATACTTCATTTTATCCAATTGTGGTTCAAATCAAAACCAGGAAACTTCTGCTTACTAGATTGAAAACCAAACACAATGTTACCGTACTCTAACACCACGTCATACAATTCTTCACCCAAAAGATATGGGGGTGTAACATCCTTTTTAACTCTGTCAACAAAAAAGTCCTTTTTGTACCTGTGATTCGTTGGCAAGAGCCGCCAGTGATAGTAAAATAAAGATGTTTTACCGTTGTTTGTTAGCGTGAATGTCTTGTTATTTTTCATGCATGCTTCAACCTAAAACCATTCCATAAGTTGGAAAATCATTGATAGTCCACATAAAAGCTTCCTTCATAAAAAATTATGTTTCATCGATACATCATAAGTCAAAACCCTGAAAGAACACAACTGCGTCAACTCATCAATCAACGGTCGAAGACAAACATCTATATTATGGCCCGGACTATTAGGATCGAGTATGACCGTAGATAAAAACATGAACTCTAGTCTTATACACATTCCTGGTGGCAAGTTGTAAACCGTGAGTATAACCGACAAACAAGAATAAGGAGCAGCAAATGACCTGAATGGATTGAATCTGTCTGTACATAACCCAAGACGCACATTTCTTGATTCAACTGAAAAGTGAGGATGCACACTGCTAAAATGTTTCCATACTTCACTATCGGAATGGTGCACCATCACTCCATCCACCACATCATGCGATTGGTGTCATGCCACGTGCCGAGCAGTCTTTGGTGTCCTAAATAACATTTGCAATCTTGGTGTGATTAGGAAGTATCTAAGTTATTTTATGTGCAACAAGAGTCCTTCCCCTGCTAGTTTTAGGTTTATAATGAGAATGCCTACATGTCCTACACTTAGTCATCTCATCATTTTCAAGGTAGTACAACATGCAGAAGTTTGGACACATGTCCATTTTCTGGCATCTTAGACCAAGGGGTTTCATCATGGACTTAGCAGTGTAGAAGTTCTTTTTTAGCCTATCCCCTTCAGGTAAATTGCTTCTCACCTATTCGACAATTTTGTCATAACCAGCCTTACTTAACCCATAATCCGACTTGATGGTAAACACTGTGCAATGATTGATAATTTACCATGATTTGTGCAACCATCTCATAATGGTTTATCAGAATCTTTCAAAAGCCTAGCCACATCTACATTAGGTTCTTCATTTACAATTGAAAATTGATCGACATGGCTTTGATTCATTCTCATCGCATCCATAACCATAGTCCTATATGGATTATTGTTGTTATCTACAATTCCATACACATTGCTAGCACTAGAAGTTGACCCAATTATCCTTTTTATCATGGTCTCATGAGGAACAAATGGTTCTCCGTGTGCATACCAATATAGATATTCCTCCATGAACTTTTTTTGTAGAAGATACATTGTTACAATATCTGGATCGAGAAACTTTTTATTTTTACACCTCTTGTATGGACACCTAATACGACCTCCACTAATATATCTTGGATTAGATATTGCGTAATTAATAAAACCATGAACCCCATTACAATAATCCATCCTCCATAATCATTAAGGTGAATCTCGATACATCTACAACTTAGCAATAAAATTAACAAAATATAAAATGAACCCGTTAAACAAGTCATTATTTATTTCATCACAACACACCTAAGTTGGTAATTCGACATAAGTTTCAACAATTTACAAACAAATATAATTTTACAAAATTTAAAACAAACTATAACATGTATAAATTAAATCATAAATCCATACAACAAGTTTGTTTGAGAAAAAACAATAAAACAAATAAACACCCAAACAAAATATATATACTACAAAAATATGCAATAAAAAGTTAAAATTTTAAAATTATGTTCAAATTAAAAAAGGGTAGATTTGTTTATTTAAAATGGAAAATCCTAAATAAAATTTCAATCAGAACATGAATGTCGTCATATAAAATGTTGTTGTGACTAGAAAAATCAGGGGAGGATGAGTTGTGTTAAGATGAGGGCGGATGAGGGGGCTGTTTTGTTGTAGAGGATTTTTAAGGAAGAAGTAGAAAGAGAGGAGGGGGGAGAAGAGGGTCGAGCGTCAGGTCATATATTAAATATTACCGATAGATTTACTGATGGAAATATTCTGACGTTGAATCCATCGACAATTCTGTCGGTATAAGTGTCACGTCAATATACAGTTTGCCTATTTGAATCTCATTGTAATTCTATCGATCACGGTGTTCATAAAAACTTACATATCATTCTACTGTTTTGTTTTTTTATTCCTTCTATTCTGACTGGGATTCCCTCGGTATATACTGACAACATATTTTCATCGATGTTTACCAATAGTGTTAGTGATGGAAAAAATTCGATCGATAAAAATCACCGCAAAATACCGATGGAAAAAATCCGTCGGTGTTTTCGTTTGCATTCATCGATTTTTTAGTAGTTGTTGTGACTGGAATGAAGAAAAACTTTGCTGCTGCCGTGAGGAGCCTTTGATTCAACCGTAACTAGTAAAAGGAGTTATAAGCTTCAACAACCTTGCTTCATTATTTCTGCTTCATTAAAGGTCATTTTCTTAAACCTTTAAAGCATGAACTTCCAACTTGTTGTCATGAGCTATTCTAGCATGATTGATTATAGGGCTTATATGTTTGATTATAAAGTAATATAATGACTTGTTAACCATAGGCAAACGACTAAAAACCTGTGTTTTTTCCAATGAGAAGATGCTTGTACTTTTTGTATTGATTGAAACCTCATGTTTCCGGGCATAAGCTATTTGCAAGATTTTTTAAAAGTGTTGTTTAGATATTTCAATAAAAGAATGACACACTTGTTTTTCTTTATGGGTCAAGCTTTCAAAGCCAACTTTTTAGCATAATGGTCTATTTCTTTTTGCTTGGATAATCACTGTGTTTTTTAGCCCATATGTTTTTCTTTATTTGACGTCTACATCAATTTTAGGCTTAGCTAGGAAGCTCAGTCTATATGACCAGGTTGAAACTTTAAAGTCTAAGGTTGTATTTGGCAAACCCTAATTCTGTCAAAGAAAAAATGCTTTTTTTTAAGGTTTGTTTTCCAAACAAAGCATCATTATCATCATCATCATCATTATTATTTCTATGAACCATTTTGCAATTGTTTTTTAGTCCCTTATATTTTTCTACTCTCTTATATTTAATATTTGAAATTATGACCTACACACAAGATGTTTTTCGGTATTAGATAAACTAATTTTTAATTTTATTTTATTATTAAACATGATAGAAATGAAAAAATCTTTCGTCCAAAAATACATTTAAATATTTTTATTTTGCATATGGCTAAATCTCTCAAAAATAAATAAAAAAAATCATATTTACATAAAAAAAAATACATGTTATGATTTAGCATCTTTAAATACTAAAATTCAAGAAAATTAGTTTTGTTGATACTTTATATGCATTCTTAGATTTAATAACTAGTTTATTAAAGCTATGAGAACTTGACTTACATTTCAAAAACATCAAAAAATTATTTTGTTTTTTTTAATACATAGGATTATGAACTTATACATAAAATATATTTCTGATATTGAATAAAAAGACAATTTCTTTTATTTTTATAATGTGATTCTAGAATGACTAGGCTTGACCCCTAAAGTTATGGTTCACTTTACTGGGGTGGATTGACTTTAACCATTAGACAGACTAATAATTAGAAAACACAACAGTCCTTTAGTATGTATCAGCAAATAAACAATGCAACTTATCTTAGGTAAGGTGTACTGGGGGTGATACATCCTTCTTATACACAACCAGTCCCTTTATCCAGACTCTAAGACCAGTTAGGGTTCTTAGTAACCAAAATACTAGGTGGCGATTGTCCTTTTCTTACTGATAAATGATAAGAATTCCTTGTTATTTCCACCAATCACTATAAAAATCCTAGTCCGGGAGGATGATCATCGCAATGCTGCACACATGCGACAATGTCTAAACTAGACTTTAAGGTAGGGCTTGCTTCAAAGTTTATGGGAGTGAACATGATTCTTTCCATATATGAGGGCTAGCCTGTTAGATATGACATAAACGCACAAGCTAGTTTAATAGAGTAGGCCCCCGTATTGTTATGCCATTTATTGGAGTTAATTTCTATCCATGAAGATGATTTCTTTTATAGAGGATTTCTTTTCTTTTCTTTTCTTTTTGAGAAGGTAATAAATATGTTTATTTTGAAGAATAAGGTAGTTTGTGTGTGTGTATTGATGGTACCAAAAGAAAAAAGGTTCGCAAACTAGCCAAGCTTGGTCTATAAAGCCCTATTGATCCTAGAGGTTGGTAGTCCGATTGAGAAAAGAGAATGGAGAAAAAAAAAAGAACAAGAAAAAAGAGAAAAGTGAAAGGAAAGAAAAATAAGTGAGCTAAAAGCTAGCACAATTTAACCGTACTTGCCCAACTAAGGCTAGGTGGGGAGGAAAGGGAGAAGAAAAGAGAAAATAAGGTCAACCTAACCTAACCCTCTCAAGCCCAACCTAACCATTTAATCTCCAAACAAACCCCCTTTAACCTTGGCTCAACTGAACCCTCATCATCCTTAGTCAAGCCTAATTGAACCCTACTCATAACCTAGAATTACCACATCTATCACCAAAAACTACCTCACTCATAAACAAACCATAATGTGTTCTTGTCCATAATGATCATTTTTGGCGCATTCGGCCTGATTCATGCGCCTCAATCTTTTCGTTTATAATGGCCACCCTCTCTCACTAGTAACAACCTTTCTCAAACTATTTCAAACCAATCTTGCCACCAAATGCTATCTTGAAGTTTGAATTTGCACCAACTATCATGGTCAGGTCACCTTTTTCACTAATGACTTACTTTCAAACACCAACTTATCTCTTAAGACAAGCGTGACACATCAACTAATTACTTAATTTTCTAGGAAGTTAGATATCCCCATCAATTTTCTCTTTCCACTAAGTAAACTTATATGACCTATGATATATATATATATATATATATATATATATATATATATATATATATATATATATATATATATATCATAGGTTACTAAGTATGAAAACGGACTCAGACAAGACTAACTCAATTTTACATCATACATTACTCTCTCTACTTCACACATAATTTCATTCCTTTAATATTTGCTAAATTAAGCATCGGAGGGTCCCATGTATCAATAGGGAACTTTTTTTGTAGGAACGCTCATGACTATTAATCTAATCATTTTTTCAGCCCCAAATTACAGCCATGGAAAACCCAATAACATCTGAGGTTTTTCATGACCTCATCACTCTCACACACACACACACACACAGGGAAAGTCATTTGATTTGTCCTAATAAGCTTTCTTCTTGAGTTATGATGGGCCTAAAATAAAAAAGAAAACCAATCCATTTAGGTCAAGCTTGAACAACCAGAAAGCCAAACCAGGCCTAGATGACTAGGAACTAAGTCATCCAGGCTAGGCCGAACAAACAAAAAACCAAGCTTGGCCTAAATGACCTAAACAGGTTCAAAACCATGTTCAAATGACCTGAATAGGCTGGAAACCAAACAAATTTAACTAGATAGGCTAAAACTAGTTCATTTTGACCAAACGAGCCTAGAAACTAACCATACCATAGGTAATATATAACCATTAGCACACAAAACAAGGTTGTGCTACATATTTTCCAAGAGGTTAGTGTGGCGCCATCTTATTACATATTTTAAAAGTAATTATAGCATGTGAAATTTTCACATGAACAAGTTTTCTAATTCGTCCACATCTCTGTGAAAGAATATTAACCTAACCACCCACATGATCAAACCATTTTTATTGGTTAGGAAAACAGGTAAATAACGATGTCGTAACTTCCCACCATCAAATCCTTTGCTCATTGTTAGGAGAACTATTATTCCTTACCCCTCATCATTAGGTGAGCTACCTATTGCTCTCTATTCCTTCTCATCAGGTAAGTCATGTGAACTTGGGTGTTCATATGTGTAAATACCACAAACTACCCACACAATAGGGTATTCAAAACAACATCTTCTTCATAATAAATTGAACTTTCTCTCCCTCACTCATCTTGTTCTCTCTATTTTTTCTCATCACTATTTCACTCACTCAATTATTGGGGGTCTTCTAATTTTATAGGGTAACTTTTTATAGGAAAACTCTATGCTCGATATTCAAGCCCCACATTTAAGCCCAAACATTTTGGTTTAAGATCAGTTATGAAAAGCCCAATATCCCTTGGAAGTTTCAACAACTTTATTAGTGACGTTGTCTATAGGAAGAATTGAACAAAAGCTAGTTTGCTCTTTTCTTATGGATATTTTTCTAAGAAATTCGTCATGTCTGACAACATGAAAATCCCAGGAGGAAAAGTAATTTATCTTCCTACCAATGCAACATCAACTTTCATAGATCTTTTTCAACTTGCATAGCAAATGAGAGCACCGATGAAAGTTTTTCTTACAACTCATAAGCAACGCAGAACAATTCTTCTACCATCATATAACACATAATCAATCACCTTATAAACTGCTCCACTAGTTCACAAACAACCTCACATTTCTAGAGAAGACTGGATAAAATAAAATATAAAAAAGCAGACAAAAATATCATCATACCTCTATTATACCATGAAGCCACCAACATGAGGAGCGCTATCAAACTAGGTCTTTGAAATATGATCTTTATAAATAAAAAGGCAAAGCAACAACAAGTAATGATCACACCTATAAGAATCACCACTATCATTATATGCCCTCCCAATCATAACTCTTATTAAAATAAAGCAACCAATAAATAATCATATTTGTATAGAAGAAACAAGTGTAGCTAGATAAGAAAATTCTCATCTAAAGTACAAATGCTTTCCTGGTAGCTCTCAGAGATGTAAAATTAACTTTAGATGTCTAGTGTGAAGCAAACTAATATAGCTTGAATTGATGACCACTCCTTCGAACACCACTAGAACTGAAGTGCTAATAACTATAAAAAGAAAATACTTTGTCTAGTATCCACAACCAATGAAAGGAGACGTTGATAACCACAACCTAAAATTATTATCATTTAAAAAAAAATAGGAAATGACATAGAAGATTGCTATGATATATATATATATATATATATATATAGAGAGAGAGAGAGAGATTTATCATCAAATAATACCTACTGTAATTTAAAAAAAATGAGTTGAGCATAAGAAGTAAAAAAGAATAATTTAGCCCTCCGCATAAAGAGTTGCATAATATCAAGTGCTATTCACTTCACCAATAAAAAAGCTTCTGGAAAACAAGTGTTATTCTCTTTATGACTCCAAAACCCTTGGTATAAGCAATCATTTTCATTTCAGTAGATATAAAGGGAGTGACCCTTTTTTTTTCATATAAGGATATGTTGTTAATTACCAGGGTCCTCTCCAATAATAAAATGCACAAGGTACTAAATGATGATGGGAGCGAGTCAACATTCTCTCCAAATATATGATGATATAAATAGGTGTTAATCCATCCAAGTTAACACTAATGAAGACCCTTTTAATTAGGAAATCAGGAAAAGGTGTACTAGTAAAAGGTGTGCTAAACTTGTCAGTTATCATTGGTATTTATCCCAAGTGTTGCACTCTACAATAAACTTTTATGGTGATTAAAATAGATTTGTCTTATAACACTATCCTTAGACGACCTCTTCTCTATAAGATAAATGTTATAATCAATACCGAGTATTTGACAATGAAGTTCCTAATAAAAAAAAATCATGATTGTTAAAGGGAATCGATCAATTTTTAAAAGATGCACCTTCACCTATCTAAAAGGCAAGAATATTTTGTTGATAGATCAATAAGCATCTTTTAAAGTAAAACTTTGAAATGCAAACAATAACTGTGGAAGACTTTAAAAAAAGTTAGTCTTCATTCTAAAAAAAATGCAAACACTAAGGTTGGGTCCGCTTTGGAACCCAGGCAAGAGAAACTCTTTGTAGAGTTCTTTAATATCCAAAGACATATTTTTATCTTTAAGCCATCAAACATGCCAATCATCAATTCAAATATGTCTTCTTACTATTTACATGTATGCCCATCCTTCTCCCCGATCAACAGAAGGAAATAAATTTTAGTGGAGAACAATAAAAAGTCATCACATTGGAGATAGACAAGCTATCGGATGGTGAGTTCATTCATGAGGTAATGTACCCATAATGGTTGGAAAACGTAGTTATAGTGAAATAACAAAATGGTAGGTGTCATGTGTGTGTGGACTTTGCTAACCTCAATAAGGCATATCTTAGATATAGTTTTTCCTTGTCTAAAACAAAACGATTGGTCAACTCAACTATTGGTTTTGAATACTTAAGTTTTTTAGATGTTAATTTAGGGGATCACCACATACTTATGCATCTTGACAATTGTATTCATAACTAATAAAGGAAATTTTGTTACCATGTTATGCCTTTTGGTTTAAAAATACTAAAGCCACTTATTAATGAATGGTGAATAAAGTTTTTAAAGGTCAGCTGGGTAGGAACATAAAGGTTTATATAGATGATATGCTAGTTAAACGTATGATTTGAGCAACATCTAAAAAACTTACAAGAGGTATTCTCCATTGTACCCCATCACCGAATAAAGTTAAACCCCTCCCGGTATGGCTTTGCTATGAATGGAGAAATTTTTTTGGGTTTCCTAGTTAGTGAAAGAAGAACATGACCTCATCTTGAGAAAATCAAAGTCATCCTAAACATGACCCCTCCTCAATGTGTGAGGGTTGTTCTAAGGTTGATAGTAAAAATAATAGCTTTCAATATGTTTATTTCTTGTCTAGGAGAATGTTACTTTTCTTTCTTCAAAACTCTAAAGAATATTTTTAATTTTAAATGGACTCGAAAATATCAATGAGCCTTTAAAGAACTTAAGTCTTACTTATCCTCTCTAACGATCTTATCTCAAGCAAGAGAAGATGAAGAGCTTTTCCTTCACTTAGGGGTTTCAAATCTTACAATTAGTGTTGTGCTTATTTGAGATGAAAAAAGGATCCAGAAACGAGTATATTATACTAGCAAGGTTCTCTTAGATGTTAAAATTATATACTTGAAAATTGAGAAGGTGGCTCTCGCGTTGATTAGTTCTGTGAGAAAACTAAATCCATACTTCCAATCATACAACATGATTATATTAACTAATCAACCTTTAAGACAGATTCTCCACAAACTTTACTTGTGAAGATGTCTAGTTAAGTGGGCCATTGAATTGGGGAAATTTTGATTCAATAAAAATGATCTCATCACGTGGTTGGTTAGGCGAATATTCTTTCACCGAGATGTGGACCAATCATGAGGCTTGTACATCTAAAAGTTTTACAGGTTACAATTACTTCTAAAACAAGCATTATGGTAATACCACATGACCTCTTGAAAATTATGTAGCACAATCTTGTTTCGTGTGCCAATGGCTATATACTACCTACAATTTAGTTAATTTTTGGATTCATTTCATCAAAATGGACTGGTTTCAACATGTTTAGGCATGATTTTTAGTTTGTTCAAGATGTTGAGGCCTAGTCTAAATGGACCATTTTTTTCAGGGCCCATTAAACTAATATTTACACTTTCATATTATAAAATTATAATGTTTTTCTACCACAATTATTATTATTATTCAAGTAGCATTCTTTAATCAAATAAAATTCCATAAATGAACAAAAATCTCTTTCATATAACTTAGTCAATAATAGTATTCTCATTATTTCCTCAAGACTTCTTTATTTTGAAGAGATTTTTTTTAATTATATAAGACATAAATAGAAATTACATAAAAAATAATTGAACTCTAGAAAAAAAGAATTTGTTATTTTATTTTGTTCATAGAGGTTTTCTAATTAGAAATAAGAGATATCGGTAAAAAAAAATTAATTATATGTATGATTATTTCCATAATTTCTTTTTATATCACATAAAAATCCGTTCTTCAGATTTTTCCTATGAAACCTTTGTGTTAAGTGATTAAAAAGCTATTAGCAAAGTTTATCAGAAGGAATAGTCTATGTTTTGTGAATCCTTTTGTCCAAAGAAGTCAAAACTAATTTTTAAGACACTGTTAAGTAAAATCCCTTATTAAAACATGTACATAAAATCTTATAAATTTGATGTAATTATATTATTTTTTATTTTAATTTTAGTATTTTTGTTGGCTTGTTTTTAATTTTTTTTAGTTTTGATAATCAAAATAAAGTCCTAATATAGTATTATACAGGTTAGTTCAATTGTGATTAATATTTTTTTTTTATTAGAAGTTGAATTGAATTTGCATAGCAGTATCGTGATATTTTATAATAATGTTATTTTTGTACAAAGAGAATGATAGTCAATCAAGAGGTTTCAACTTTAAAGAATCTGTGCAGAAGGGATTGATTCTTGACTTATAGATATGTAAACTAGTTTGAGTATATCTTTTAATTTATTATTTAAAAATAAATAATAATGAATTCTATATTTATATATATATATATATATATATATATATATATATATATATATATATATATATATATATATATATATATTGAGATTGCAGTTGCTCGTGGAGGAAAAACACAGGGGGCACAGGGACACGTTGGAACAATACCGATCAAAAGCCGAGTACTACATATGCTCATGCCTTGACAAGAATAACGGTGCCAACGTGAATCGTACTCCGGGTGGTCTATTGCACATCCGGCAATGGAACAACATGCAATATGTATCAACTGCAGCCTTCCTTCTCACTATATACTCCGATATCCTTCGAAACTCGACTCAAAAGCTCAAGTGCCATGGAGGGTCTGTGGATTACCAAGAGATACTCCATTTTGCTAAATCTCAAGTTGATTACATCCTAGGTTCTAACCCAATGAACATGAGTTATTTAGTGGGTTATGGCCCTAAATACCCCACAAGAGTGCACCATAGAGGGGCCTCAATGGTGCCATACAGAGAGAGCATGGGGTTCATTGGGTGCACCCAAGGGTTCGACCTTTGGTATGGTCGGGAAGAGCCCAACCCTAATGTTGTAGTCGGGGCAGTGGTTGGAGGACCTGACTGTCAAGATAATTTCATGGACCAGAGAGGAAATTACATGCAGACTGAGGCCTGCACGTATAATACAGCACCACTAGTTGGAGTTTTTGCCAAGTTGTTGCAAATGGAAGACCAAAAGAGCGATGGTAATCATAATCAGCCTTCGGCAGCTTCTTCTTAGGAATAAAAATAGCATATCCTATCGGATTTTCTACAGACTGCTTTCTTGGTGGCTGGACTAAGGTGGTTCAAGCCTTGTTGGTGCTTCTACCTTTAATTTGTTGTTTAAATTCCAGTGAGGAGAAGATAGAATCTGGTGCCGATTCATATTAGATATTTTTTTAGTTTAATAATAATAAGGAAATAAGCATGTAGATACTATACACAAAATATCATCTTATCTAACATGTTTGAGCAAAATTACGTAAACAAAATGTAAGCAAATTTGTTAAAAAACATAGATGAACCATTTGTTCTTAAATATGCCAATTAATTATGGTTTTCAAACAATTTTTTAACACCTTTGGCAAAAAACGAAAAGGGAAAGACTTCATTTTGTATAGATATTTTTTTTTAAAAAAAAAACTATAATACTAAAGTGTAGAGCTTAATAATTTGATTTTCAATAATGGAGCTTTGAATGGGGTGAGAAAAATAACCAAACAGAGATCAAACCAAAAAATAATTAAAAAATTAAAAAAAATCACTTTAATTTGATTTTAAATTTTAGAGGATCAAACAATACAACATGATTTTTTTTAAATAAAAATAAAAAATAAAGAGTTGACCTGTTGCATTAAAATCTCTAAAAAACAGTCCAATTAAAATATTCATGGACTAATTTAGTTTGATAAATAGAAAACAAATAAAGCCAAACTGATTTAAAAAAAATTAAAAAAAAATCAGCTCATTACATCAAACACCTCTATTTTTAAAAATTAAATCAAAATTTGTTTAACTTATAGGTAGAACATGACTAAAGATATAATCATACTCTACTTTTAGAAAGAGAGTGCCCAAACTTAAAGGTAGAACATGACTAAAGATATAATCAGACTCTACTTTTAGAAAGAGAGTTCCCAAATTGACTTGTTGATGCCACTCTTTTTCGTAAGTTTAGACTTAATGCAAATTATCCATGCTTTTGCTCCCAACTCTTCAGTCTTTTTTCTGAGAAATCGCCATCCCTTGTCTCGAAGAATGGTGACAAGACCACATTCTTCGATGAGGCCGACACGCCATGTCTAATCCCGAGTTGGACTCCTCCTGGACGGGCTTAGCCATTCATTTTTAGCCTGGCTTTTCTATCTTTCCTCTTTATTTGAGCCTCCTTCCTGGCATCATCAACTTGACTTGAATTAAAAAAAAATCGAAAGGGAAAATATAAATAAGACAATTTTTTTAAAAGGTGGAATTATCATTTGGAGCTTATTGAGGCTTATTTTGGCACAGAAGCTCTTAAAGTTCGTGTGCATATTATAATATAAATCGAGGGGTAACGTCATCTAATGTGAATTTAGGAAAATATAAATGTTTAGGACTCAATTGATAATAAAGAAGTACGTTAGGGGCTAAACTTGGATTTACGCAAAAAAAAAAAAAAAAAAACCCTTCGAACACAAAGATCTCCTTTTCTGGGAATCTGATTGTCATGGAAAACATGTAAAGTAAATTTATCAAACAGTACAGAGACTAAATTTATACGTAAAACTCGTACACTTGGGACAAAACATCAACAAATTTAGGCCGATCCTCAATAATTGGATGTGTTTTTTTCCAAGGAGTCGACAGGGTGGCCTGGCATGGCCATAAACAGACAATCAAGCCTTACAAATCACCGCAAAAGATCTGGTTAGTGTTATCTTCAACGAAAAAGCACAGAAAAGTAAAGTAGATGGAAAGGGAAGGCACATCAAAATTTTTGTTCACTTGTGTTGCCGACCAATGGTGGAGACACTGTTTAGGCATCAGTCTTCATACATGATCTGACAACTCTGTGGGCATGATGGGTGTGCCCCTTCTGTGACTAATTAATTACTTAAAAGGTGGTTTGTATATAAACAGGTCGTGTGTGATCATGCTCCTATACTATTCAAAGGTTCAATGTATCTTGAGTAATGAAAGCATAGAATGATTGAATGTTTATTTTGTGTTTAAATATGTTTTTTAAATTATTTTTTATTTGAAAAAAATATTAAATTGATATTTTTATTGGTGCTTTTTTATTATTATAATTTACTAATATCAAAAATAAAAAAAAATCTGAAAAACTTATTTTGATATATTTTAAACTGAAAAATATTTTAAAAAAAAGAGGTTTACTTTGTATATTTCTAATTCCTGAGTTCATTTCTTATTACTGCTTAATTATTTTCTAAACCTATTTCATATATTTATTTTAAATTAAGAATGTGAAGTTGAAATTAATGAAGAAATTAACTCATCATATTTTATTTGAATTTTGGCCTGTAACCTAAAATTAGCAAGGATATCAACATGTTTCGTCCATTTTTGGGCCAAGTCACTTTGTTTGCTTGGTGGGTTCTATAGAGTTTTTTTATATATATATATATAAAGTTATCACTTTAAATGAGAAATTCATCCTGTGAATTTATTATTTCTCAAACTAGTTATCCAATTTGTGTCATAATATTTTTTTATTACAGCTAGAAAATCAAAATAAAATAAACTCAAATTAATCGTTCATTTTAGATAACTAAAAACTCTTGCAATAGTCTTTCAATGATATGTATTCAGCTTACTTGTATTTCTTGATAATTTGCATATAGTAAAAGTTATATCTAGTCTTGTATAATGCCTAGCATATAAAAGATTTCTAATGATATTAGTATATTCTTGTTATGCTATCGTTTTATCACATTAATCATTTAACTTCATACTAGAGTCAAATAGGGTATTAGCCTCTTTTATATTGAGATATTTAAACTTATCAATCATTTTTTTAATATAATATGACTGATTAAATGCATAGCAACTACTATATTTCTTAACTTTGAAACCCAAAATTGTATCTACTTCACCAAGATCTTTCATTTTAAAGACAGAAGTGAGATACCTTTTTAATTTCAACTATTTCAATCACATTGGTTCTAAATATTAAAATGTCATTTACATAGAGACAAATAATCACACCAAAATATTTTGTAAATTTAAAATACATACATTTATTATCACCTTGTGATGAAAACCATTCCACAAAATTGTTTTGTTAAACTTTTCATGCCATTGTTTCGGAGCTTGCCTTAAACCATATAAAAACTTTACCAATTTATAGATTTTTTCTTCATTTCCAGGAAGTATAAATTAAACTCTCAGGTTGCTCTATATACACTTCCTCTTTTAAATCTCTATTTAAGAAAGTCGTCTTTACATCCATTTGATGAACATATAATTTATAAATTGATGTTAATGCAAATAAAACTCTAATTGATTTAATTTTTGTCATCAGAGAATAAGTATCAAAATAATCAACATCTTTTTTTGAGTAAAACCTATGGCAACTAATCTTGCCTTAAAGGTTTGTATAGAACCATCAATATTGTATTTTCTTCTATACACCTACTTATATCCTATTAGTTTAGAACCTAGAGGTAAATCTACTAAGACCCACGTATTATTAGATAATATTGAATTCATTTCATCATTTACTGCTTGTTTTTAAAAGACAACATCCCTAAAAAACATAGCTTCACGGAATGTCTTTAGATCATCTTCCACATTTAGGATCATAGGTGTCCTTTTTAATACTATATTTTTATCACCTTCTAATAAAAATACAATTGAATCAGTAAAACTAAAATCTGTATCTATGTGTTTTTCCTTTCTAACTCTTTGACTTCTTCAAGGTTCATTTGAACATATTACTTCTAGGTTTTTATGTTTTTCTCTTAACGTTGAGATAGAAGTCATTACTTTTAGATTTGGTTCTTATATATTTGAATCACTTATGAATTTATTTTCAATAAATTCAACATGTACAGATTCAACAATCATATTAGTTTCTAAATCTAAAAGCCTAAGCCTTTGAATTTTATACATAACTAACAAAAACACTCTTAAGACCTCTAGGTTTTAATTTTGTACTTTAATTTTGTACTTTGAGTATCAGAAACTTTATAAAAAGTTACACACTCCCACACTTTAAAATAATTCAGATTTGGTTTTCTACCATTCCATGCTTTATAGGGAGAAACATTTAATTTTTTAGATGGTACTCTATTATGAATGTGAAAAGTAACTAAAGTTTCACCCCATAAATTATTTGGTAAATTAGCATTCAAAAGCATGGCGTTGACCATATCTACTAAGGTCCTGTTTTTCTTTTCAATAAGTCCATTATGTTGTGGTGTATAGGGTGTTATCATTTGATGAATTATTTTATTTTCCTCATAAAATGTAGAAAACTCCTTAGAAAAGTAATCACCACCTCTATCACTTCTAAGAATTTTAACTTGGCTTTCTTTTTTATTTTCTACCATTTTCTTGAATTCCTTGAATTTTCCAAAGGCTTCATCTATAGTTTTTAATAAGTAAACATAGGTAAAACGAGAATAATCATAAATAAAAGTTATAAAATATCTTTTCTCACTCTTTGTTAACATACTATTTATTTCATATATATCAGAATGGACCAACTCAAGTAAGTGAGAATTTCTTTCTACTTTAGGAAAATGCTTTTTTTTTCATCTTTTCTCGAATACATACTTCATATTTATCATTATTATCATGTTGATATGAAATATAATCATGCTTACACATATATTTTAAATATCTATAATTTAGATGTTCTAATCTAGCATGACAAAAAAAAAGTAGATTTAACTATATAAGAAGAAATAACATTGATTTCATTAATACTGAACTTAAACATGTCATCACAAGAATAATCATTTCTCATAAACATCTCACTCTTAGTTACAATAACCTTATCAGACACTAAAACAATCTTGAACCCTTTCTTGCTCAAGAGACTAGTAGGTACAAGGTTTTTTCTAATCTCGGGAACATGAAACACATTGACTAAAGATAATTTTTTTTCCAGAAGTATAGTACAACTCAATAGTTCCTTTTCTCAAGACTTTGGGAAAATTATGGTTGCCCATCAAGACCTCTTCAGGTTTCTTCAATTCTTCATAAGTCTTAAACCATGCTTTGTTGTTGCAAACATGAACTATTGCACCAGAATATAACCACCAATCTGAAGTCTTCACAACATTGGTTGTCATATTTAATTCAATAATCATTCCAATTTGAATGTTTGAAACCATGACAACCAACTCCTTGACTTTGTCTTTTTCAACTATATTCACTTTCAAAGAACTACCTTTCTTATTGAAATTTTTGAATATGCACTCTTTTATGTAGTGTCCTTTATTTCTACCATGGAAACAAACCTTATGATTCTTGTTAGCATGTTGTTTCTTGTTGAATCTTTTTTTTTTTTGCACTTTCATATTGTTTTGAGTCATTGTCAAACCAGTTTCAATACTCAAATTCACTTTAGAATTTATTGCTTGCAATTCACGCATGCAAGATTGAATCTCAATTTACGAGTGTGTTTGAAACTGTTCAAATGTATAATTGTCTGTAGAATGTAATATTTTTTTATATATTCATTCCAAGATGGAGGAAGTTTTGATAATGATAGCCCTTACTTAAAGTGAATCAGGAACTTTGATATCCAAGTCACTAAGTTTTGATATCAGCATTTAAATTTCATTGACTTGATCCATAATTGGCTTATCGTAGTTATCTCATACTCAAAAAAATTTAAAGCAAAAAAAAATGATTAGAACCTGATTTTTCCTGCTTGTAATGTGTCTTCAAGGCAACCCAAATTTTTTTTTGAGACTTTAATTTTTCGAAAATGTCATAAAGTAGACTAGTCGGAGTATTTAGAATATGCCTTCGACAAAGCACTTCATCTTCCTTACGTTTTAGTCTTTCATTCTTAACAGTAGTAGAATCATCTTTTTATGGTTTAAGTAGTGCAGACAGATTCAAGTCAAGAATGTAGTAAATCTTTAATGAAGTAAGCAGGAACACTATATTATCCACCCATGTTGTGTAATTCATATAATTAAAACGATTAAGTTGAATTTTGACATCCTTAGCAACCCTTATACTTGAATTGATATTTGTCTCCATTAGATTAAACACCTTAAAATTGTTATCGAAATATTTTAAGATGGTCAAAATAAGAAGTTGGCTTAGAGGTGTGAAAACGATGTCTTTAAGGTGTTTATTTGTCTCATACAAAAACAACACCTCTAGGATACAACTAAACCTTCTAAACCTCTAAAAGAATAAGAAGATAAGACAAAAGAAAGAAAATATATTTATTATTGTCTATAGTTTTATGTGTAGTAACAAGTTTTATTAGACTTAAAAAACATTATAATGAAACATTATGTCTTTTAATATTATGATTGTTAATCAAACTATATGACTATTAATAAAACAATTATATTTTAAATTAAATTGAATAGATGTTATTCAGTTTTATCCCAACAATCATAAATGTCAAAATTAATTATGAAAATTTAAAAAAAATTAATTAATCTCATTGACATATTAAGTTTAAAGTTCCAAGTGCCCAAGTGCCCAAGTGTCATTTTTTAATATTATAAATATCCATATAATAGCATTAGAAAGCTTACTAGAGAAACCTTTCACCATGGCTTTCACTTAATTTACTACACAATAGAAATGCACACTTATAAACCTTAGGAGGGAGTGTTTCTTTTTAATATGGGATTGACATCTTTTTCTTCTTTATTCATTTACAAACTACACCAACAAGTGGTGTAATTTATTGTTACCAGAGGAAGGAGATTGTGGTTGGTTTGTATTCAAGCACCCTTGTTTTTTTCCTCCTCGACATGGTTGTTTGTCATTGTTAATAGGTTTAATATTATTATTATTGTTATCATTTTGGAGTGTTAATGGTTCAACTAGTGTATGGTTGGTGGTGGCTAGTGAGGTTCAATATAGCTTAGTATTGGTTGTTCAACAATGTGGGTTAGGGTTTTGATGAGTGTTGGTGAGTGGTTGGTGGATCATGGGTGTTTGGTGATTTTTAAAGTGTTGTTTCGGAAGGTTCATCAAAGAAATGGTTTATGTTTTATAGTCATTTATGAAGAAGGATGAATGAATGATTTTTATAGGGAAGTTGATTTAGGCTGATATGATGGCTCGTTGGTTCATTTTATAGGATTAAATGAAGAAGGTTTGCTGAATTCTAACGAGGAAGATAAAGGACACAACTACTAGTATGGGTTATTATAGTGATGGAGAAGTGGTTGAGTATACTGGTAGAAGAGAAGGACAAAATGAAACGGACATAATAAAAAGAAGAAGGAAAGAAAATAAAATAAATGAGAGAAAAGAAAAGAAATAAAGGGGAAATTAGGAATGGTATTGGTAGCTTGGAGAGAAAATAGAGGAAAATATTTTTAGGGTTTTTTATCTTGATGGTGTATCCTTCCTTTTTTATGCATATAGTGTTGGTCCAGGGATTATTCAATCTAATATTTTAATGAATTGACAAATTAATTAACTAATTTGAGATTATTATACTTAAAAATGCTTAATGTTATATCTAACACAAGTTTAAACCAGGTAAGAATAACATTGGACTGCAGTTGTTGTTGATAAAGATTTCAAGTATAGAGTATAATATTTTATATACATGGAATGAGGTTATCACATCAAGGAATATCATGAATATGTTTTTTTTTTCAAGTGTAGGATAACATAATATGTTTAAAAATAATCATGATGTTTATATGCGTATGAGAAAAAACTTTAAAATGACCATTCATAAATACGAGGGTCATATAAATCTTGTTGGGTTAGGAAACCTTGAGAAATATCACGTTGAAAGACAAAAAGATACATTGAAAAATCATATAATTAGCAAAGTAGGCACCAGGATTGGCCAAATAACCTTTAGAACCAACCAAGTAGAAGACGTTTAGAATTGTTATCCATTTTAGAAAGCTTTTGTGCAATAACTACTTCTATACAAGGGATAAAGAATTATTTTTTAAAATCCCTATAAATATTTATTTTTTGTCATAATCCATTTCTAGGTTATTTCTAAAATTTATCTTTATTTTATTCCAAAATAAAATAAAATAATAATAACAAGAAAACTAGTATTTTGAGAAAAGTAAGCTGGAGAGGATTTCAAATATAAAGGAAGATTAAGCTGTAATTTTGAATGAATTGGGAGCCTAATTATATCTCATTGTACCTAGAACTAGAGAGACAATGCAGATTTAAGGTTAAATTAAATCATTATTGGATGAATCTACAAAAACATTAAGTTTAGCGATATAACTAAATTTTTAATAGGTCAATTTAATTTAATTATGGGCCAAATTAAATGTTTAATTATTTTAAAAAATTAATTTGGGTCAAATTAAAATATTTAATTAAGTGCAAGGACTTAATTATACTTTAAATGGGTCAAATCAATTTTATTATGGACTTAATTGGTGAAAATTAAGTATGAGAGCCAATTTGAGCTTAATTGAGAATATTGAAATTTTAGAGGACTAAATTTATTTTTTTACAAAGTTAATTGGTTGAAACTAGGGGTAAAATTGCAAGAAAATCAAAATTTAGGGTCACTTAGGAGTTAAATTGAAGAAATTCATAGTGAAAGACCTTTTTAGAAAAAGCATTAAACTCTGGGAACTAAATTCATTGAAATCAGGGGTCAAATTAAAAAGAATTCAAAGTTTAATAGTTAATTAATGGTTAATTTGTATAAATCCAGGACTAATAACCAAAATGAAAAAGATACTGAAATTTGGGGTTGATGTTAAAATTTGGCAAGGGCAAAATTATATAAAATTAAAAGTTCTAGACCAATTTACGGTGCAATTAAAAGAAATCAAATGCCAAAAAACTAAATTGAATTTTTCAATCAAATCCTTACATTTAAAACCTAAAAGCCAAAATGACATTGTTTTATTTAAATGAAAAGACACATTTTGACCAAACAATACCAAAAAAAAAACTCAGACGACTTATAGTCTGGTACTGTTCATCTTCTTCCACCTTTGGCCCGAAAAAAACTGCTCAGGTGACTATTTTCAAAGCATTTAATGCTTCGTCTCTTCACCAAATTTGATAAAAGATAGACCACCATGATAGCCTGATATTTGACCATATCTCAATATAGTTCTTTCTGGTTGATTGACACCACAACGGCCATGGTGCTAACCCAAATAGGCCAACTTAGGCAGCCTTTAACTGTCAAAATTTGACAGTTCATGATTGTCACTTTAAACCAGCAGTTGAAATTCTTCCGGATTAAATTAAGAGATAAGATTTGTCCTTAATAAAGAAAAAATATCCCTCTTCCATCCTCTATAAATAGGGGTGAATTCTAGGAATAAAGGGGAAAGAAATCAAAAGCTAAAATTAAAAAAAAAAAAAAAAACCAGCCCCTACCCCTGTTTTTTACCACCCAACCTCTTTATTTCCTTTCTCTATCATGATCTCTGCCACTCCTCCTCATCTACCACGTCCTCGGTCACTACAATTTTAACACCACCGTGACCAACCACTTCCCAACCTCAACCGAAGCCCCCCCTCATAGTGACAAAGATGGTAGCTCATTTCTCTATGCTTCCACCTTTATCAGCGGCAGCAACTCTAGCAACAAACTCGTGACACCGTGCGCCACCAGGAGGACCACCAACTAGCAACACCCTTAGCCCAGGTGAGCTTTTTTATCCATTCCCTTCTGCGCCTGTTCTTCTTTCTTTCTCATACACCCAGAATGTGAATGTATTCATGTCCTACAGAAGGTGACCAAGATGGGCTGGACCCGTTTCAGCCTAGCTCGGATGGCTAGGTTGGGTCCAGCCCAAGAAAAGAGAAAAAGGTTGTTCGGCCGTCAATCAGCCTCGCTCGATTGAGTCGGGTTGGACCCATTTCAGCCTAGACCGGATGGCTGGGCCAGGTCCAGCCTATTTTATGTTTAAAATATAATAATATTAAAAAAAAACTTCAAATTTTTCAAAGAGCATTTTTAAAATATTTGTTATATTATTGCATATTTTTCTATTGTGTTTAAGTTTTTTTTATTTGCTCCCGAGTGAGAATAACCAGTTAGGTTACTAAACTAATCATTATGGAATTGCAATCAATATCATATCAATACTCTTGAATTGGTGGTGCGAGGGATACCAGATCAACACTAGGTTAGCTCATAAGACTAGGTCCTCACTCATGTAGGTATGATCAAATGGTGGATTGGGAGTCCTGGGGACTGAATGTAGACAAGGTTAAACGAGGATAAATAATTGTATTTGATTTCTTTATCTCTACACTTTTTACTTTACTGTGTTGTTTTTATTTTATTCTTCTAATTATTTAGCTTTACTTTTGCTTAACCAGTGCTTGTCAATTTTATTTTATTTGTATGAACATTTGTTTTACTTTTTTTAAAAGGCCTATTCAACTCCATCAAGGCTTGACTCTCGGTCCCACTTGCAGGCTCGTTCTGGGATTGAAAGGTTTGAGGTGTTTATAGGCAAAAATTAGGGCAACCCTTGATTAGAATATTTGGTTAGGAATTTTAGGTATTCTAGTATAGATTTAGAACAGGGCAGTGTGGGGTAAGGATATACTAGACCTCGTTCTCTTACTTTTTCTTTTTCAATAAATTTTTTTCTTTTGATTTTTCTTTATGATTTTTTTTAGCTCCATCATTCTTCTCGCTCACTCTTTTTTTTTTCCCCTTTTCTTTCTCTATTTTATTTTCTCACTGCCTGCCTTAAAATAAAGGAAATATGTGAATGTACTAAAAGAATCACAAAATTGCAAAGTATTTCAAGAAAAAATAAAGAATTTTCATATATAAAAGCCTTTTTAGTAAATTAAATTAGTAAGAGGATGAATATTATATAGACAAAGAAAGTCGTGTGTGGGTGTTGCCGAGGAGGTTGTTTGTGTGAAAAAGATAGGATTGACCCGGAACGCCATACTCGGCCCCATGCATCCATAAACAGCTGTTTTGTTTCTTTCAGATTTCTCCTTTCGCGCGTCCACACGATAAAAGCTTCTAAAATTTAAGATGCTGGCTTCGTTGTGTCGCCATTGTCGCTGCTTGCGCCATCATTTTTCAGATAAAGGAACTAAAAATTGACTACACTTGCTCTGGATAGTCAAGAGGACAAGCATGAACCTCCTCTTGATTTGGAGAAGAAACCAAAAAAACTTTTTGCAACAGCACCCTCGTCTTGATATTGAGTATTCAAGATAATGGTAAGATGTTCACCAGCAATGGCCGGCCATATCTTCCCATTTCATGATCTTCACATGCTTTGATTGTTACAACTCATTCTTTAGAGCATCGGCTGTGGGTATTCCGGCGTATATCGCCGGCATTTAGCTCTCTTGCATGATATGATTAATAATATTTTAAATGAGTCGAGCTGTTCGTGAGCCATTACAAACAAGCTTTCTTCAAGAAAATGATTCAAGTTTAAGCTTAGCTAGGCTCAACTCTTTAAGATTCATGAACGGGTTTTATTAGACTCTTAACAAGCTCATTTTAAAAAGAACGCAAATAACTTAATTTGTAAGCATGTAAAAAGTTTTAAGGAAAAAAAAATACGTATAATTAGATTTCTTTAAAAAAAAAAACACACTTTTATAAGTATTTAATGACGACATCCTTACGATGAAATAAAATCTAACAATAAATTCACCAATTATATTACCTTTTCACACTAAAAGATGTATGTTTAGTGGCGCTTCATCATATCTTCTTCGTTTTCTTTTTCTTTTTCTTTTTTTTTTCATTTCATTTTTTTTTATCCTTTCGATTTCATCCTTTTTTTTTTAATTTTATCCTTAATTTAAAAAAAAAAAAGATATTTGAATTGTCTTTGGACTAACTAAATTGACTAATCACATCGGAACAACCCCCGCATTGTTTAATTTTAAGCACGGCTAGGTAAAAAGTTGGATCTCTTTATATTTTCTTGTCGGTAGATCAGATTGTCTTTAGATCTACTAATTCGACTGGGTCAAGTCAAAACAACTCTCACACGGTTTAATTTTAAATTCAAGTTAGACAAAGAAATGGATAGAGAGATCTCAAAATTGATCCATCAAACAGGGTTTAATAAATATGCTAAATAATTCTTTATAGCCTAGATATTTTTTGTTACTGTGAAAAAAAATAATTGATCCATCAATCCTTCCCTTCCTCTATCGTGATCTCAACCACTCCTCATTATCTGTCACGTCCTCAACCACTACAATCTCACCATCATTGTGACCAACCGCTACATCCCATCAAAACTAGCAGTTGAAGACTCTACCCCCATGGTGATGAAGATGATAGCTCCTTCTTCTCTACTTCCACCTTTATAAGCGGTAATAACTTTAGCAACAAACCCATGACACCATGTGTCATTAGGAGGACCACCAACCAGCAACACCCTCAACCCAGGTAAGCTTCTTCATCCCTTCCCTCCTACGCTTGTTCTTCTTTCTTTCTCATACATGTAGGACGTGAATTAATTCATGTCCTGCGAAAGGTGACCAAGAAGGGCTGAACCGGGTTTAGCCCAGCCCGGATTGTTGGGCCTGGTCCAGAATAAAAAAGGAGAGAGAAAGGATGTTGGGCTGCCAATCAGCCCAACCCGACTAAGTTGGGTTGGACCTGTTTCAACCCAGCTCGGATAGTTGGGCCGGGTCTAGCCCAATATGTTTTTAATAATATAATAATATTAAAATATTAAAAAAAACTTTAAATTTTTCAAAGGGCATTTTAAAAATATTTATGAGCCCCCCACATGTTTTTTCAATAATTTTGCATAATATCGGACTGTATATTTACACTGTAAGATACAGATTTGATATTAAAAATACATGATTTCCTCTTAAAGTTAAAAAAAGAATAAAAAATTTCAAAAATAAAATTACATTTCAAAAAACAAAAAAAAATGTTTTATTTTTCTAAGAAAATGATTCAAGTTTAAGCTTAGCTAAGTTCACCTCTTTAAGATTCATGAACGGGTTTTATTAGACTCTTGAACTTAGATATGAAAACAAGCTCATTTTAAAAAGAACGCAAATAACTTAATTTGTTAGCATGTAAAAAGTTTTAAGGGAAAAAAAATACGTATAAGATTTCATTAAAAAAAAAACTTTTATAAGTATTTAATGACATTCTTATGATGAATTAAAATCTAACAATAAATTCACCAATTATATTACCTTTTTATACTAAAAGATGCATGTTTAGTGGCGCTTCATCATATTCTTTTTAATTCAGCTTTTTTTCTCTTTTTTTTTTCTCTTTTTTTCTTTTGATTTCGTACATCTCTTTTATAATTTCATTATCGAACTTTTTCTAATAGTCATCTGAGTTATCTTTAAACTAACTAAATTAACTAATCATATCAGAACAACCCCCACATTATTTAATTTTAAACACGGTTAGACAAAGAGTTGGATTGAGAGATTTTTTTTCTGTCAATTTTATTCTTTTTTTTCTTATATTTTCTTGTCCATTGATCAGGTTGTCTTTAGACCTGTCAATTCGACTGGGTCAAGTCAAAACAACCCTCATACGGTTTAATTTTAAATTTAAGTTAAGTAAGGAGTTGAATAAAAAGATCTCAAAAATTGATCAATAAGCAGAGTTTAATAATAATGCTAAATAATTCTTTATAGCCTGGATATTTGTTTTTATTGTGGAAAAAAAATTAATTCAACTCGTAGCATAGCCCATAAATTATTATGCGTGGTATGAAGAATCATGCTAGATGTAATTATATTTTGTATAAAATTCATAAGATATACTAAGTTCATAAACCTTTTCATGATATTGGTTCTTCATTAAAAAATAATTTTTTATTAGTGCTAGGTTTCAATGGATGGTTTTAATGTATGGCAGTTCCTTCATCTGCTAAGAGGTTGAATATCAAACTTATAGGTTTTTGTATAAATTTTAATTATAATTTCAAATTTATACATTTTAATTTATGAAATTTAGAAGAAAAATGATTCTAGAATATAATTATATGAGATAGCATATCAAAGAATAGTTGACCTCCATTTTCACAAAATATTTTCTTATGAACTCTTCTATAAGAGTGGAGTCTGATATAAAAATGAGTTTTTTAAATTCTAGAGTTGACTGTCAAAAAACCATCTCAACCTAATAGCTTAAGCTTCTGGATTAAATTGATTCTTTGACATGGTATTAGATCCTTAATGACCAAACGGTCATGAGTTCGAATCTCATTATCTCCATTTAATTGATAAAAATTAAGCACAAGGTAATATGAATCTGTACAAGTTTTATTGACATGGTATCAGAGCATGTCAAAGAATCAATTCAACCCAATAACTTAAACTATTAGGTGAGATCTCAGGATATGATTTATATTATTATTTAACACCCCTCAAGTGAAAGCCCTTTTAGACTTGAAATTTGCATAGGTCCACGCTACCTTGTACTTAATTTTTATCACATAAATGGAGATGGTGAGATTCAAACTCGTGATTACTTGTCAAAGCTCTGATACCATGTCAAATAATCATCTCAGCCTAATAGTTTAAGCTTTTAGGTTAAATTAGTTATCGACAGGGACCACGTACGCAAGCTCCAAAACCCCCCACAGTTCAGCTGAGTTAAGATATGTTCAAGTTCAGCTTTCCCAAGTGCTATTAACACAGGATATTGCACCTAGGAAAGCTGAACTTGAACATCTCTTAACTCAGCTAAACTCAACTCACTCGCCATCCTAATAATTAATACTACCTTTCTTTCTTTTCTGTTCTTTTCTTTTCTTTTCTTTTTCTTCCTTTTGACAAGTCTCAGAGAGTTGATAAAACAGATGATGGCGACCAAAAGAAACCTCATAATATTAGGCAAAAGGAGGTTCCTAAGACCAGGAGGAGGAGAGTGCCGAACTTGAACATGAATGCCATGGGAAAATCCCAACTGAGCTAAAACGAAATACTGATTAACGAGAACTCGAACCTAATTGCTACTATAGTTGATAGAGTAGAGCTAGAGAATGTTTTTGTCAGTAGAGCTCCTGCAGGAACAATGGATTCGAACCCTCACGGCTTCTCCATGCTAACTACTACTTTCTTTGAAGAGATGAAAGATTCTTGGAATTGACGGGAATCATGAACTGAACAGACATGATCCTGTATGGCATAGTAGAAGAAAAGATGGAGTGATGGTGACAGTGTTTCAACAGGCTCTTCGATTGTAAAGGATGGATTGTAGTTGGCTCTCTTTGATTAAAAATAATCAGGTACGTATACCATAAGAAAGAGTTTTACTTTATTCTCTTTCTCACGTGAAGGAGAAGATTTTCCATTGACTGAGTTGACTTCATGAATTTATCGTGATGTTTTTAGCTTTAAATCACTCATAATATATCACTTTAACAATTATAAAATATTTGTTTTTAAATAGAAATACTGAATCTTAATTAATAAGATTAACAAAAAAAAAAATATTGATAAGAAAATTTATCAAAAAATATTTTAAAAAACTGAATTTTCAAGTTAAATAAGAATGTCAAATAATTTTCTAAGATCTAGATTTTATTTTTTACATTTAAAAAAAATATTTTATCACCCTTAGCACAACATGAGTACACAAACTAGTCCAATTCTATTCAATGTGGATCTAGTCATAAATTAATGGAATATAATATAGGTCAAGGTAATTTTTTTTTATAAAAAAAACTTGATTGGGAGTGTAAAAAAAATGAAAACAAAATTATTTTTCAAAAAAAAATTGAAAACGAAAACCAAAATTGATGTTTTATGATATCTTAATTAATGGTTGCTATAGGACAAGACTAGGAGTTCATGATATCTTAGGGGGGGGCAAAAAGATGAAGACCAGACGTTTCTCCAAACTCCAAGCTCGAGGAAAAATCAGCAAATTCGGCCGACCTGTTGTCCATCAAATGGAATAACTCTGTTTTTTTAAAGAAATTATTTAGGCAAAATCAGCTAGGACGAGCAATTTGGATAGTGATGTAAGAAATTAAACATATATTTATTAATTATATTTTATAAAATAAAAATTATTTCCACTTGATCGTTTAAAATTTTAAAAAAAAACTCGAAATACAAAATAAAAATCGTTTAAAATCTCACTTATCAAATATACATAAAATATAAAATATAAAAAGCAAGATATTTTTTGAATATTTTAAAAAATCACATTTATAATTTTAATCAACAACTTTTTAACCAAGCAATGCATCTTACCAGGACACAAAATCAGAGAGTGAAGCCCTACCATCCTCAGTAAGTCTCACAAAGTAACTTTTCCACTCCACAAAGAGTTACTTTGAGCTTGATTGATGGCACAACCTGGTATTATTATCTCTTAATTTCATATAAAAAAAAAAAAAAACTGGTATTATCTGTTTTTCCTTAAAATGAATATCAGCCGGTTTCATCAGTGAATTGACTTGAGCTTTTTGAACTGAGTCTCTTACCAATTCTCCTCCATTGCATCAAGAAACAACACATAAAAGTTTTCTTGTCTAATTCAGTCCCTTCTTTTAGTTCAATTTGGATCCAATGGGGTGGGGATATCACACTTGCGGGCTTGTAGCAAACGCAAGAGTGAGATTTTCGTCATAGCTTCTGCATTATTTTTTGCTTGCTAAAGCCTATAGCCCTCACACTGTTAATTCCTTGGCTGTCATGGCTGAAATAATGGTGGGAGCACGACAGGCATTCTTTTTACGTAACAATAGCATACGAGATTCTTAAGGTTTAGGGTAGGCTTTCCTAGGACATGACCCGACAGAAAGAAAATTTTCGCATATGGTTCGATCAATATGCTGTTATCTGTCCAATTGGCCAAGGCTTTCTGATCAGCCCCACATGACCCGAGTATTTGTCCAAGTGTCTGACGTTTTAGATGATCTTTCAATTCCCATAACGATAGTACGATCAAGAAGAAACAAGAAACAAGATTGGAACGCTGGGATGGTCACTTTCCAGAGTTGGCGAGGTTGTAGCTGCAGGAACCTAAACCACTAGATGAATACGTCCAAGCTGCTCACATGGTTTTTCTAGTATACAAACAACAAACAACAAACAATCAACAAGCCACTCTTCACCGGTAGAAAACAAAATGCAACAGTTGCCTTCTTCCAATGTCCAGCCCTTGCCATATTTATATCCCCTCCCGATCACGAACTCATTCACCAATTCTCTTGAGCACTACAGAACCAAGTAAAGTAGTTATTTCCTCATGCGCTCCCATTCTGTTCTTCGTTCGTAAAGTGAAGGTCTACATAGCACCGATACTTGCTCTCTGTCTCTCTCCCTTCAAAAATGGTAACTGCTTGCGTGAACATCTTCACTACTGTGTGATACCGGATATTTCATAGTTATTAATTTAGCTTATTTCTCTTATCACCTCAACTGTAACAGGTTTTAGCAGCAGGCCTGGGCGGGGAAGATGGCGCACATAATGATCTTGCAGTAGACTTTCGAGGAATTCCTGTGGACAAGTCCAGAACTGGAGGATGGCTTGCTGCGGGGCTCATTCTAGGTGCTTCTCATTAACAAGAGTCAATGTCTTATCAAAGTATATGTGCTGAAGCACTTGGCTAATCTCCACTCCAATTTGTTTTGCAGTAACCGAACTTTCGGAGAGAATATGTGTCATGGGCATATCAATGAATTTAGTGACATACCTCGTCGGAGTATTGCATATTTCATCGGCAAAATCTGCAAACATGGTCACCAACTTCATGGGTACTCTCAACTTTCTTGGCCTCTTTGGAGGTTTCTTGGCAGATGCTAAGCTCGGTCGGTACTTGACGGTTGCGATCTTCGCAATAATAACTGCTTTGGTAAGTTTCGAAATAATATATTGCATGCCAACGTGTCACTAACTTAAAGAACACAAAATACCACGTTATCTCTGATAATTAATCATGCTTTAGTATCAACGTGAGGGCCGGAAACCTGTTCTTGCATCATTCTGAGATACCCTTCCAAGTCCCAGCTGAGAAAAACCAGTAGCATGTTAGGTAATCACGAGGCCAAACATTGATGAAGGTTCTATGTAGACCTAAAATCTGAAGGTACTCTAGGTCTGCCAAAATCTGCGCACAGTTATCTCTTTTTTCAGGCCATGCTGCTGATTCCTTTCCATATACATCAGGGAGTCGGTCTACTAACAGCAGCCACAACCATTCCTAGCATGAGACCCCCGCCATGCGATGACTACAGGAAACAGAATCATCAGTGCATTGAGGTCAAAGGAAATCAACTGGTTCTGCTATATGCAGCGCTTTATACTGTAGCCCTTGGTGGTGGTGGAATTAAGTCCAATGTCTCAGGTTTTGGATCTGATCAGTTCGATCAAACAGATCCCAAGGAGGAGAAGAGAATGATTTTCTTCTTCAATCGGTTCTATTTTTGCATTAGCATGGGGTCATTGTTTGCAGTTATAGTGCTGGTATATGTACAAGATAACGTCGGAAGAGGGTGGGGGTATGGAATTTCAGCAGGGACAATGGTGATCGCAGTAGCAGTGTTGATCTGTGGGACTCCACGGTACCGTTTCAAGAAGCCTCGAGGTAGCCCATTAACTATCATATGGAGGGTATCGTTATTGGCATGGAAGAAAAGGAGACATCCTTATCCTTCACATCCCAGCCTTCTGAATGGGTATGATAGTGCCACAGTTCCCTACTCTGAGAAACTCAAGTAAGTTGAACAATTACTTCAGAAACAACGATTTACTGGATTATTCTCATGTCGTTTTAAAGAAAATGTCCTTTTTTATATCCATCCATGATTACTGTTACCACTCGTATAAATATTCTCGCAGAAATTTACCAGATTCCATTTCCTCTCATGTGTTATTCCATCAGGTGTCTTGACAAGGCTGCAATCATGGATGATCCCACCTCCATCGGTGCACAAAAAAATGACCCTTGGATAGTATCAACTGTTATGGAAGTTGAGGAGGTGAAGATGGTAGTAAAGCTCATCCCAATTTGGTCTACATGTATCCTCTTTTGGACAGTTTACTCTCAAATGACTACTTTTACCATTGAGCAAGCAACCTTCATGGATCGAAAAGTTGGCTCTTTGGTTATTCCTTCAGGTTCATACTCCACCTTTCTCTTCATCACCATTCTCCTCTTTACATCCCTAAATGAAAGGCTCTTCGTTCCCCTGGCTCGAAAGCTCACCCACAATGCACAGGGGCTGACAAGCCTCCAAAGGATTGGAGCTGGACTCTTTCTTTCAATACTAGCCATGGTGGCTGCTGCTAGCGTTGAGAAAGAAAGAAGGGAAACTGCTATTCAACAATCTACAAAGATAAGCGCCTTCTGGCTAGTCCCTCAATACTTCCTAGTGGGTGCCGGGGAGGCTTTCGTCTATGTTGGACAACTTGAGTTTTTCATCAGAGAGGCACCAGCAAGGATGAAATCAATGAGCACTGGGCTTTTCCTCAGCACCATCTCAATGGGTTTCTTTGTTAGCAGTTTGCTGGTGTCTTTAGTTGACAAAGCTACCAAGAAAATCTGGCTTAGGAGCAACTTGAACAAGGGGAGGTTGAATAACTTCTATTGGTTACTAGCAGTGCTAGGAGGGTTGAACTTCTTCGTTTTCCTAGCATTTGCGAGGGGACATCAGTACAAAGTCCAGCACTATATCAAGCCCAAAAACTGTAACGAGAAAGGGTTTAAACCTGCAGGTGATTTGACTGCTTTAGAGATGGTGAAGGAGGAGGGAATGATTTAACTGTCATGAACATGCTCAAGGAAAAGGACATCAATAAATAGGAAGCACCCTAGTGAGAAAGGGTTTAAACCTGCGGATGATTTGACTGCTTTAAAGATGGTGAAGGAGGAAGGAATGATTTAACTGCCATAAACATGCTCAAGGAAAAGGACATCAATAAATAGGAAGGACCCTAGTCTACAGCTCTCCAAGGCCTTCCTAATGTTCTAAGATTTCTTTACACATACAATTAGAGGATGGTAGTTTATACTCAATTTTCAGACGTACTGAAAGTTGAGCTACTTAAGACGCCATGTTGTGTGTCCATTCTGTGTAAAGCACAATTTTCAAGTTCTTATTTTAGAACCAAGTATTTATCACACAAGCAACAGTTAAACTACAAAGCTTTTAGATGCAAATGATGTTGCTAATTTAGAATTCTGATATTTATGTCAATACCCAAGAAAAGAGATATATAATCCACTGACCCCAGCATGTCGACTAGGGAAAAGTGCAATTCCAGTTAACTTAATCAACCATCCTTCTATAAATACAGCACTGAAAGAAAAAACAGTTATCTTGACAAACAGATGCCCATTTAAGAAACAGAAAGCTGACCTCCGAAGAATTACATGGAGCAAAAGCTCACTCTAAGAACTGCTTGCAGAGGCAGGTAAGTGGTTTATGACCAATGGCGGGCGTACAGCTCGGTGGTTTACATCATTTTGTTTGCGGGCCTTGTACATCTCTTCTGTCTCAATCACAACTAACCTCTTCACCTGAAGGGAAAAAGAATTACATTCAAGACAATGACCTAAGAGTCCAAGCAATTATGATTTACAATTTAAGTCCTTATATTTCTGATAAATCACAACTGAAGACTTAATCTGAGTTTATATTAAAACCTGCTGGAGCATTCCCCTGACTGTAGGAGTATTCCATCGCATGACGGTCCGGTTGCACTTACGAAGACGCAATGCCTCTAAGGTACGCCTATGAAGTCTCCTAGTTCCCGGAATGCCCCTCACCAAAGTTACATACAGGTGCGGACTCCATGCAATTGGAACTTGGGCTTTGAAGGCTTTGAATGCGTTCATGTTTTCTCTTTTGCACCTGAATTGTCCAAAAAACATCTTAGCAATGGTACTTTGCACATAAAATGAAATTCTACAGTGACAGATACTTGAAGAAGAGAAGACTCCAAGTAAAGGAATGAAAATACAGAAAACGCATTCAAATACGTAAAGAAAACAATACCTTGTCTGTTATATTACATGAAAAGCACAAAAAAAGGCACATCAATGTCAACTGACTGTTATTGAGTAATGAAGGCCGAAGAAACCTATTCTCTCATAAAATCTCTAGAGATCACAAATATACCCACGTCCTGTCCTACTTTATCAGTAAATATCAAGACATTGAATCAGTAAGACTATTTACAAATATAGGTATTTAAGGATGTCCCAACTGTTACTCAATTTCATTATGAAAAATCAGGGCAAAACCCCAAAAATTGATAAAACTTCCAGCCAATATACAAATTGTCAGCTTATAGTAACTTCCCAACATTTGTTTACCCCTCGCTAAATATAAACAAAGTATGCTCTATTCAAAGTATGCTCTATTCAAGATAGACAGAAAGAATCCAGCGATTCATCGAAAAGTTGGCGTGCAAAATTTATGAATGGATTACAGTATTGGCAGAAAAAGAATCACATGGGCCCAAACTAGCTACAAAGTTAATACCAAGATAACGAAACAGGGACAAACAGAGAGGAGAAGAAATACTAAACAAAGACAGACCACGACGACATAGCAAAGCTCAAACCAAAGTACAAAAATTAACAGAGTACACCTTAACCAAAGAAGTGTCACACACACACACACTGTGGCATTGCATCGAACAGATAGCGTGCATCCTTAGAACCAACTAAAACAAAAGAACTCTGCTTTTGTTTGTTTAAAATTCACCAATCCCAATTTTCAAACTTTCCGTTGCAAGTTTAATTGGACGCAAATCTAATGAAAATGACTAGGATATATCTAATTAATCAAATAGCAAGGTACCTGATGTACAAAGCTCGTCTACTCAGAGAAAAAACTTGTGACTCCGTCCCGCAGCAGAGGCTGCTCGTTCTCTTGTGAAATGGCTGCGAAAGCTACTGAAGGACGCTCATTTTCTTGTGTAGCTCCTAGGCTATAATTTCCCAAGCCCAGCATAAATGCAGGCAATGAAGTAGGCCCATCTCACAAATATTTGATTTTAGATTTTCCTATTATCCATTCTTATTAAATCTCCAAGCTAGCCCATTACTCGGTGATGGTATTAATTGCATGGTTAAAGCTTATATTTTGTTTCAAGATTTTTTTATAAAAAAAATAATATCATTCTACAAAATATATTTTTTAAAAATTAAACCAATTTAACTCTGACTTTAAACTAATTGATCATGTCGTGGATTGGCCCACTAAATTAATTGAGTTTAATCGAATAAACTGTCACCAATTCAACAAGAAACTATGTTCAAGCTGGATTACAGGTTGATGTGTTACCTAGTTGACCTACTAGTCCGAATTTAATAACATTGCTATTAACCAAGATAAATTAAAAAAAGGATTATCATAATCATCCTATAGTTTAATCATTTTTACACTTATCTTTTATGTTTTGAAAAATTACAATTTACATCTTTAATTGGTGCCAAATATATTAAACTATAGGATAGTTTATGATGTAAATTGTTACGTGTATATTAAAGTGTAGGGTGTAAATAATGATTTTTAAAAACATGAAAAGTAAGTGTAAAAACAAACTATAAGACTATCAAGATAATTTTCCTAAATTAAACTATATGATTGTCTATAGTTTAATGAAAGTAATTGATTGCCCTAAGATTATATATTCAAAGCTTGCACTTTTAAATCAATTTATAACATAGTCTCTCCTTTAATTATAGAGTTTTTTATATTAGTCTTGCTTTGAAAACTCAACTATGATGGATTAATAGGTCCATCAATCATTTAACAACATGACTCAAATAGAAAGATATTATTCCCTTATCTAAGACAAAAATAAAGAAAAAAATGAACAAAATAAATAATGAATTTATAAACAAAATTCACCCCCATTTAATTTTTTTTTCTACCTAGTCAAATTGATAGTCGAACACTTCACGAAAATATTAGCAACTAATTAACAGATTTTAACAAAACACTTGATTGATTAATTATTAAAAGGTAAGACACTTCAATAGAAACAAATGAAAGCACAAGCACTTAAAATTCAACAAATGAAAGCACAAGAACTTAAAATTCAAACACTAAATTAAAGATTAAAAAAAAATCATACAGATTTGATAGATATGTCATCATGGCACACATGAATTTAATGATCATGTCAATATTATATTATATAATATATTAAAACATTTAGGTAAAACATTTTAGCAATCACCAGTAACCTAAAATTTTTTATTTTAATTTTTAGACTTTTTTTAAAAAGAAAATTACAGTATTCTGCCCAAATTAATAACCGTTTTATTAAAATTTATTAAAGAAAAAATTAACAAAAAAGAATCAAAATGTGAAACAAAAGGAAATTTTATAGCCAATCTCAAATTTGATAGGAAAAAAGTTTAAACTATTTATATATTTTTCTTACTTTTCAATCCTTTTAATTTTTTCAATTTTCTTCAAAATTTCATTTTTTACAAATAAAATAAAGAAA